>JAESGG010000034.1_pt1 | contig 71074 bp, 61 predicted proteins | sample 9266231 | NCBI WGS metagenome assembly JAESGG01 (sample SAMN14515337, study PRJNA621664) | algae metagenome | isolation source: Aphanocapsa sp. GSE-SYN-MK-11-07L and co-occurring heterotrophs from wet... | place: USA: Grand Staircase Escalante National Monument, Utah | collected 2006-04-16 | reverse complement strand
AAGATTGTTGATAAACAAGCTTCGTGGTGAGTGGTCAGAGAGTGGCAATTCGTCATCGCCTTGGCTTTCATCCCGACGCTCACCTGGGTACAGGTAGAGCGCGGGGCTTCCCGCCGAGTTAGCTAAATCGGTTTGGCGATCGCTAGGAGCATCACCCCTATTTCGACCCTTCAGCTCAGGCGACGTTTGGCAACCCTATGAAGGCGAAGTTTACAAGCCACTGCTGATATCGCCAGATTTGAAAGAAAAACTCAATGAATTACTTGTGCTCACACAAGTTTAATGATTACTATTTGCTTCGTAGGGTAGTAAATCTAAATTGCTTGGCCACCTCAAAAAATAGAAAAGGTATAATCGATCCAAAAATGGTATTAATCATGCCAGCAACAAAAGTGCTATAGGTTATCGCTGCTGGGATGTTTTGAGGAGATAATGCGCTAGCGATCATATATAGGAATACAACGAATCAGTATTAGAGTTCAAAGAAAAGCTAGAGTTGGCATTTTTAAGAGCTGTTTCAGCCCATTCAGGAGAAATTAAATTAAGAATAAATATTGTTAGTTGACTAATGCCAGACTGCAAAACTCTAATCCCAAAAAATATTGTGAATAGCATCAACCAAGGCAATCTGTTTACCGATGTTTCCCCAAATAGATATTTGAGATTAATGCCGCTTTTTTTGAGCCTAAAAGCCGTTGCATAACAAAGGCAAATCGTTAACAAACAAGAACAAGCAAATACCCAAATTGATTTATTTTTATTCAGATCTTCAGTTGTAAATCCCTGAGATATAAAAAATACGGCGATTAGTATTGCCAGAAAAAATGTGATTAGTATGAAATCAAGTACAATATACCTCGCTTTGAATTTTTCAAAAGATGCTTGCATTTTACAATTTCTCTGGATTGTTTTGCGAATGATGCAATTGAGCGATCGCTACTGGGCAGTAAGCGATCGCAAATTCAAAGCATTGTCTTAAATAGAGTACCCATCCAGATTGATACTTTATCTCTGTTCTAATCGTCGTCGCCATTCGGCGTCAATTTTGTCTGTCTGCTCTGACTCTTGCTCCAGCAGGTCTTTTTCGGTTGTGTAAGCTAAATCTTGAGCGCTAATGAATTGCTCGGCGGCAAATTGACGGGCATAGGCGAGCTTTTGCTCTAGGCGATCGTCGGCTGCTAGAAGAACCTCGGCTGACTGCTGACGCTGCTGATTGCGAGTCTCAATTTTGGCATTGCGCCAGAGAATCCAGTAGTAGCGCAGTAAGGGAATCGCCAAAAAGCCAATGCCATAGGCCAGCAGCAACCAAAAAATCGACTGGACAAAAGCAACTAAACCGCCCAGTTGGGCCGCTGCGCTACCGCTCGCCAAAAGCGACCAGAGGACTAAAGCGCCAATTAAGTTGAGTGACCCCAGCCCGATCGCCAGCATAATTTGCCAAGATTTGGCTCGGCTGAATTGCCACAGGTACTCTTTCAGATAAGCCGGAACAGAGCGCCGCTCCCGTTCCGTGGCCGTTGCTTGCAGGGCCGGAAACTGATAAATAATCTCTCCGGTTGGGCTAACCTCTGGGCGACCGTCAAATTTGACCAAGACCGGCAGCATGTAGTTTTCGTCGCGATCGCTGTCTTCGCCCACGTCCAAATAAGGGGCAATTTGTTCGCCAGTCACTGCTCCTTTCTGGTTGAGAATTGTGGCTGAAATCGTTCGCCAGCGTCGGTTTATTAAATCGGCATTTGGGTTGCCATCGCCAAACAGGAAGGAAAAAATCCCCTCCAAAAAGTTCATCCCATCAGAGTCTGACTCAGTTCTAGAAGAGCGGCGGCGATAGGGATCGGAATAGAAAAACCAGGAGAAATCTGGGAAGTACCAAATGCTGGGGCCAAACCCAAACCCGGAGTTATCCCTATCGCTGTCGGAGTTGCCGCCCTTGGCGCTGGTGGCCGCAATCAGAATGATCGCGATCGCAATAAAAATTAGGGCGATCGACACCAGCAGCACAATCCCAAACGAAATCCGAATTAAGTAAAACAATATTGGCCAAACCTTCTGCCAAAACGCCTGTAACCGCAGGCGCAGGTATTTTTGTTGCAGAATTGCCCGCAGGTTTCTGGGAAACACGTAGGCAATTTCACCTGATTCAGCAACTTGTAGATTGCCATTCACCTCAGAGGCTAAGCCCAGCAGCCCCCGTTGGGCTAAATTGACTTCTAACCCTGCCTGAGCTGCCACATCGCCCACCGTGACACGATAGCCCAGTTGCTCAACAGCTTTCATAATTTGAGGATCAGCAACCATGTTCTTTTCACCTAATGACGAGACCAAAAGACCCAGCAAATCTTCCTCTAGTATAAATTCGCTCAATCTAAGCGTGCTCAGAAGACTAAGAAGTGCTCAATCGGTATGCTAGGTTGAAAGCACTGAGTTCAGCTAGGGTCAAGATGGTGTCTCAGATTACAGCTCCTACGCCTTCCGAAATTATCTATCCAGACAGCGACGGTCAGCCCATGTCAGACAATACTAAGCAATTTCGCTGGATTGTCACGATCAAAGAAAACTTGGAACTGTTGTTTGCAGATCAGCCGGATGTGTTTGTGGCAGGTGACTTACTCTGGTATCCAGTGGAAGGCGATCCTAAGATTCGGCAGGCTCCTGATGTGATGGTTGCGTTTGGACGACCTAAGGGCGAACGCGGTTCTTATCGACAGTGGGTAGAAGCCAATATTAGCCCTCAAGTCGTGTTTGAAATTCTTTCACCTGGCAATCGCCTGGGCGAAATGGCCAAAAAACTTCAGTTTTACGACTGCCATGGGGTAGAGGAATACTATATTTACGACCCTGACCATGTCGATTTGACGGGCTGGCTACGTTCAGAAAATAAGCTACAGGTGATTGATGAAATCAATCGTTGGCTTAGTCCTCGCTTGGGCGTAAGCTTTCAGATCACGCCTAGTACAGTGGAAATTTATCGACCTGATGGTGAAAGGTTTTTAAGTTTTGTAGAACTAGCACGCCTGCGCGAGCAAGAGCGGCTGCGGGCAGAAGAAGCCGTGACTCAACTGGAAATCGAGCAAAGGCAAAACGAAGCCTTGACTACAAAGAATGCAGCCCTAGCGGCAAAATTACGCGATTTGGGTGTTGACCCAGAGCAAATCTAGCCTCCCTTGTGCTGCCACTTAAGTCTGCTCAGAGACTTCTACCGGACTTTCGGCTTCATCCACTAAATCTGTTAAATCTGTGGCTTCATCAACGAGGTCAGAGGTAGGAACGATCGTGACGGCGGCGATCGCATCATCTTCGTCAATCCGTTGCAGGCGCACCCCGGTGGCTGAGCGCGACTGGGAAGAGATTGCTGACACCGACTGCCGAATGATAATCCCGCGACTAGTGACAATCATTAGCTCTTCGTCCGCATTGACAATCCGCAGGGCGGCAAGCTGGTCTTGCAGCGATTTGGCTTTGAACTTGGTTGCGGTCAAGCCCTTGCCGGCTCGGTTTTGGAGCCGGAATTGAGCCACAGGCACTCGCTTACCAAACCCACCTGTTGTCACCACAAGCACCCAAGGCCCAGGGTTGTCAGCCGCGATCGCAACTTCTTCGGTTGTTTCTTCCGCCGTGATTTCTTCTGGTTCCAGGGGTTCTAGCTCGGTCGGCTCAGCCTCAGACTCACTGGCCAAATTGGCCACAATCGTGCTGGGCAGAATGTCCATCCCGATTAGCTGATCGCCTGCCCGCAGGTTCATTGCCCGCACGCCACGAGTCGCTCGTCCCAGCGGGCGCAACTGCTCGTGGTTGGCTCGGAAGTGGATGGCCATGCCTTTCCGCGAGCCAATAATAATGCTGTCATCGGCTCTGGCTCGCCGTACCCAGCGCAGGTGGTCGCCTTCTTCCAGGGCGATCGCAATTAGCCCATTGGCCCGAATATTGCCGAAGGCAGCCAAGGCCGTTTTTTTGATGTAGCCACCGTCAGTCAGCATCACCAGGTACTCATCTTCGCTAAAGGCACTCACGGGGATGACAGAGGTGATTTTTTCTTCGCGGGGAATGGGCAAAAGCTGGACAATCGGCACCCCACGCGCATTTCGAGAGCCAACCGGAATCTGGTAGGCCCGCAGACAGTAGACAACGCCGCGATCGCTAAAAAACAGGATGCTGTCATGGTCACAGCAGGCAAAGAAATGCTCGACGCCGTCATCTTCTTTGATCTGGGCCCCTTTGCGTCCGCGTCCATCTCGGCTTTGGGCTTCAAAGGTGGCGACGGGCATCCGCTTGATGTAACCTTGCTCTGTGACTAGAATGACTGCCTTTTCGTTAGCAATCAGGTCGATCACATCAATTTCACCTTCGATCGCCTCAATCACCGTCCGCCGCGGAGAAGCAAAGGTCGTTTTCAGATTTGCAGCTTCTGTTTCAATAATTTCTAGCACCCGCTCTCGGCGGGCCAAAATATCTAGAAAATCAGCAATCTGGGTTTGGAGGTCGTCGTGCTCCCGCTGAATCTTTTCGGCTTCCAGCGCGGTCAAGCGCCGCAGTTGCATCTGCAAAATCCCATCAGATTGAGCCTCAGAAAGGCCAAAGGTATCGACCAGCTCTTGCTTAGCGGTGGCTGCATCAGCCGCCCGCCGAATCAGGTTGATCACAGCATCTAAGTTATCGAGTGCAATCAGCAAGCCTTGCAGCAGATGGTCGCGCTCTTCCGCCTTGCGGAGATTGTAGCGAGTGCGACGGGCGATCGACTCTTCTCTGAATTCTAGGAATACCTCTAAAAACCGCTTCAGGCTCAAAAGCTGGGGTTCGGCGTTGACCAGCGCCAGCATATTGGCGCCAAAGTTGGCTTGCAGCGGCGTTTGCTTGTAAAGGTTATTCAGCACAACGCGGGGATAGGCATCGCGTTTGAGTTCAATCACGATCCGCATCCCGTCGCGATCGCTCTCGTCGCGAATGTCAGAAATCCCCTCTAATCGCTTCTCATTCACCATTTCAGCGATCCGCTCAATCATCGCTGCTTTGTTGGTTTGGTAGGGCAACTCGGTAATGATAATGGCTTCGCGATCGGGGCGGCCCGGATGCTCGATCGTTTCAATCTCGGCCACGCCCCGCATTGTGATTGAGCCGCGTCCGCTCGTATAGGCTTCCCGAATGCCAGCCGTGCCTAAAATTTGGGCCCCAGTCGGGAAGTCTGGGCCAGGAATGTACTGCATCAGTTCCAGGTCAGTAATCTCTGGGTTGTAAATCAGCGCCACCAAGCCGTCAATTAATTCCCCTAGATTATGGGGCGGAATATTCGTCGCCATCCCGACTGCAATCCCAGAGGAGCCATTCAGCAACAGTTGGGGAATCCGGGCTGGCATCACCAAGGGTTCTTGCTGAGAGCCGTCGTAGTTGTCGCCAAAATCGACGGTTTCTTGCTCAATATCTTGCAGCAAAGCATCGCTGGTCAGCGATTGTAGACGGCATTCTGTGTACCGCATCGCTGCTGGCGGGTCATTGTCAATCGAGCCAAAGTTGCCATGACCGTTAATCAAGGGCATCCGCATTGAGAAGTCCTGAGCCATCCGCACCAAGGCATCGTAGACGGCCGTGTCCCCGTGGGGATGATATTTACCGATCACGTCACCAACCACACGGGCGCATTTCCGAAACGGGCGATCGGGGCTAAGACCCAACTCGTGCATGGCGTAGAGAATCCGGCGATGCACCGGCTTTAAACCATCTCTAGCATCTGGCAAAGCCCGCCCCACAATTACGCTCATTGCGTATTCCAGATAAGAGCGCGACATCTCAATTCGCAAATCTGTGGGGATAATCCGCTCTGGGGCTGGCTCTGAAGAAAAGGTCATAGGGTGAGATGCTCCAAGTTAATTCGCTGTTGACAGTTAAACAGTAAGTTGTGTCCTTCAGCGGTTATTTAATCGTTATAAACGCAACAAATTGTGTTAAAATTCTAACACAATTCAGACCCCTCCTGCATAAGCCAAAGTGAGCGAATTTTAACGTTAAAAATGGCGTTAAAAATATGGTTCTAATTGAGTTAATTTGATATTCTAAATTTGAAATCAGAATAAAGAGTCTAAATGTTTGTGATTTGCGAGCTAAATTAATTTGATATTTCAGCTTTGATTTGTACTTATTTTTAGCTGAGATCGTCGTTTCAATCGCTTCTTAAAAGATATGACTATTTGTTTTTTTAATACGCGATCAGCATTAAAAACATGGCATACAAATCATTTTTTTGCTGATAAATTAACGATAGTCAAGTCATGATTCCGTTGGTTGCCAAATTTAGCGATCGCCCGATATTGGTTTTGGCGCTCAATAATTTGAAGATCAGCGCTCCTGGAATCAAAGCATTCAGAGCCAACAGCACTTTCTGGAAATGAATCAGCGGCAAAACTAGGTTTTGGGGTCTAGCCTGATTTTGCCAGAGATCTCAGAATAGCTGCTCAATTTAATCTTGTGATTAAAATCACAGGACAGAAGTTAGATCGCGTACAGACTATATCTGAATGCAAAGTTTGTCATCCTTTTTTGCGCTAATCGGGGGGAATATATCATGCCTAGCCAACAGTGGCGAGGGAGTTCTGCGTCTTTAAATAGTCAAGCTGAAACTGGACTGCTGCCCCAGTACTTTAATAGCAGTAACCCAAACTTCATCAACCTATGGGTAACGACTGAGCAACCAGATGCTTTAGGGCGATTTGGGTTTAACAAGCAATACCAGATGTACTCCAGCCCGTTCTGGCAACGCAGTGTTGGAATCTACACTCAAGATGCAATTTTTAGTCAAGATGCGACCAAGATTGATTTAGCGTTGAAAGCAATCGAATTTACGTTCAAGCAACAGTTACCTAACGGGAATTTTTCTTTTACCCCAGTTCCAGATCAACCCGCCAACACTCAGCAAGATTATGGTGTGGGCGATCAAACTACCTTGGGCGCGCTGCCATTTTTCCTGGCAGGACTGGGGACAGCTTTGCAAACTTATCAGAATTCTGGCTGGTTCCAAACGGACGCTCAGAATCAGAGCTTTCGATCGCGATTAGCAGCGCTCACGCCCAAGATTCAAACAACCCTAGATTTTATGACCCTTGACAGCAATGTCAGTCGGTTGAAAGGAGATAGCCGAGCCGCTAATCGAACCTGGCACAAGGCGCTGGCCTATTACAGTCTTGGCGAAGCGTTGGGAGATCCGAAAGCTCAGCAAATTGGGTTGAATTTTGCCCAGGCAGCAATGAGTCAGTTCGATTCTAAAACAGGCATCTTTTTGGAAAATGGTGGGGGTGACTCTAGCTACCAGGCAGTTAGTCTGGTTTTGGCTAGCCGATTTAGCCTCTTGCTCGACGAGAATGATCCGCTGCGGACAAAAATCCAACAAGCGGTCATTGCTGGCGCAGCCTGGGAGCAGTCGAAGGTGTTATCTACAGGTGAGGTATCCACCGAGGGCAACACTCGCGTTCATCCTGACGGTGAAACCTCGATGAACATCCAGAAAAGTGTGGATGTCAAGACAGTTGTCAATGCCTTCAGCTACGCTGCGCTGTTCAGCCATCAGCAAACTTACTGGCAAACTGCTCAGCGCGTCAGTGATTTTTATCAGCTCAATTACACCACGCCTGGCACCCTATCCTTCAGTTCCTCTAGCTTCACAATTAACGAAGATGGGACGGCGGTGCAGGCAATTACCGTCGTCCGAACTGGAGGAAGCTACGGCAAAGTCAGTGCTGCCCTCTGGGTCAAGAGCGGCACCGCCAAAGAGCCAAAGGATTACCCGTATACCAACGACAATCCACCCCTGGTGACGTTTGCTGACGGTGATACCACACCAAAGGTCATTCAGTTTCCAGTCATTGATGACCGCAGCTATGAACCCAATGAAACGGTTAACCTCAGTTTAGTCTGGCCAAAGGGGCGGGCAACGATTGGAACTCAAAATGCAGCGGTGTTAACGATTGTCGATAATGATTCATCGCCAACGGTGACGATGAGCCAGGAAGCAGTCAGCTTGCTCGAAGGAAATTCTGGCACCAGTCTGTTAACCTTCACCGTCAACCTGAGTAATTCCAGCAGTCAGACGATTACTGTTCCGTTTGCAACTCAAGATGGGACGGCGATCGCTGGCTCCGACTACATGGACAACAGCGGCACCCTCACCTTCAATCCAGGCGAAGTCAGCAAAAAAGTAATTGTCCGGGTTCATAGTGACAACAGGCTTGAGTCAGATGAAACCTTCAGCCTCAAATTGGGCACCCCAACCAATGCCTCACTCGGAACAACGACTCAGAGTACAGCCACAATCATCAATAACGATTCGAGCCTGAGCTTTAGTTCTCCTACCTTTAGCATTAATGAAGATGGCACTCCGGTGCAGGCAATCACCATTACCCGGACGGGGAGTAGTTCTGGAGCTGTCAGCACTGCGCTTTGGGTCAGAAAGGGAACAGCTAGTGATCCCAGAGATTACCCATACACCAACGACAATCCACCAATCATTACGTTTGCTGACGGTGATCTGACGCCAAAGGTCGTTCAGTTTCCGATGATTGATGACGGGATGGCTGAGCCAAATGAGACGGTTAATCTCAGTTTAATGTGGCCAAAAGGTGGAGTCACATTCGGCAGTCAAAGTACAGCCGTGCTGACGATTGTTGACAATGACTCACCGCCAACCGTCAGCCTGAGTCCAAACACGGTCAGCTTGACCGAAGGTAGCGGGTCAATTACCTTTACTGTCAGCCTCAGCCATTCATTTGGCCAGACGATTACGGTTCCGTTTGCGACTCAAAATGGCACGGCGATCGCCGGCTCTGACTATCAGGCCAACAGCGGCACCCTCACCTTCAAGCCGGGCGAAGTTAGCCAGCAAATCACCCTCCAGGTCAACAGCGATTCTGCGATCGAGTCAGATGAGACGTTCAGCCTCAAGTTGGGAACTCCAACTCAGGCAATCTTAGGCACTAATCACCAGAGCATCTTGACAATTGCGGATCATCAACCTGAGTCTGGGCGGACACTGACTGGCAGCAATGACAATGACTTTTTGCTTGGAGGGGCCGGGTCAGATACGCTGTCTGGGGGGACAGGCAACGATACACTCACAGGCTTTGACGGCAATGACTTTTACTACGTTGAAAATATCGGTGACGTTGTGGTTGAAGCCTTCAATGCCGGAACTGATACAGTCCGCTCTTTTATCAACTACAGGCTCGATTCAACTTTAGAGCGGCTTGGGCTGAGGGGTGATCAGAACTTGATCGGGATCGGCAATCAGCTAGACAATACGATCGTTGGCAATATTGGTCACAACCAGCTAGACGGGCAAGCTGGCAGAGACAGCCTCTCCGGTGGGGTTGGCAATGACACCCTGAACGGCGGGGCAGGCAACGATATGCTGGCCGGCAACTTGGGCAACGATAGCTTTCTGTTTGCGACTGGCTCTGCCTATGCAGCAGCAGCGATCGGGATCGATCGGATCACTGATTTTAAGCGCACGGCTGATAATACAGATAAAATTGCGCTCAGTCGCGCCACCTTTACGGCTGGAACCAGCTTTGCTAACGTGACTACTGATGCTCTAGCTGCTGCAAGTGAATCGTTGATTACTTTCAGCACCAGCACAGGCAAATTGTTCTACAACCAAAATGGAGCAGAAGCAGGTTTTGGCGCCGGCGGGCAGTTTGCGATCGTCAACAATGTCAGTGTTCTGGCAGCAACTGATTTCGTTGTTGTTGCCTAGTCAAGACCAAGCGACGGGCACTATATCGTTTGCCAGTTTTGCAAAACTGGCAAACGATAATCTTGACAAGTTGAGGACAATCAAAAGTTAAACTTTGCTGTTGCGGCGGAGATAAAGAAAAGCTGGCAGGTCAAACTTAATCCCTTTTTCTAACTGATCTGACTCAGAGGTGTTGAGCGCCGCAGCATCAATCACACTGTCAGCCGTGGGTAAAAGGTCAGTTAAATTGCGGTCGATCAGTAGCTGCTCCATGACCGTCTTGAGTTGCAACACGCTCTGCTCAGCATTCAGGCAGCGGTCTTTCCAATGTTGAATGGCTGCTTCGTACTCACTTGACTGCTGAGCCTGATGCAAAATTTGCTCTTGCATTTCTGCGACTTGCTTCTCAAGCTGGCTAGACCGCTTTTGATACTCGCCTGTTTTGCCTTCTAGTTCTTGCGAATAGTGTTGGAGTTGGGCATGCAGCAGGCGTTGGCTAGAAAATTCTGCTTCTAGGGACTCCATTTTATTTTGAGCAGTCAGCAGAGTTTTACTCATGCTTTGGATCACTTTATTTTTGCTAGAATCTGTGCCTTGGTTCTGTTGGAGCGCACTAATAATATCTTGCTGAGCTGCGATTACTTCTTTGGTGCGCTGGACACGAGATTCTAGGGTGTTGATTTGATGCTGGCGATCGCCGATATCGGTTTCAAGTTGGCTAATTTGAGTTTTAAGGCGAGCCACTTGATCCGTTCGCTGGAGGGCGGCGATTTGGAGAGCTTGGCTTTCAGCTTCTCTGGTTTCTAAACGGGCTTGGAGGGCCATAATTTGCTGCTCTAGCAAACCCTGTGCCGTTTCAGCCTTAGCCTGTTGATGCTCTAGCTGGGTTTGCATCGCCGCTAGTTGCGCTCGATCAGCTTGCGATTGGACCTCCACGGCAGCCAGGGCAGCCTGAATTTCCAGTTTAGATTGGTTTAATTCAGCAACCTGTTGCTCCAGCCCTTCATGCTGACTCAGTTGCTGACGCAGGCTATGAATTGCCTGTTGCTGGATATGTGAGGCTTCCTCCGTTTTAGCTAAAACCTCTTCCAAAAACTGTTGGTCTGCCAACTGCAATTTAAGTTCGTTAATATAGACCTGGCATTGGTCTAACGCCTGCTCCATCTGCTGAATTCGCAGGTTTTGATCAACTTCCTGAGCGCTGTTTTGCCTGATTGCAGCTAGGTCTAAGGTCGAATTTAGAGTTGTTAAAACAGGTTTCAATGTGGGTGGCTCTTCGCTCACCCAAGCAAACTCTAGCTGAGTTGTTTGCCAACCAGTTTCTAGCCTTCCCGGATCGGTGAATTCACTCATCGAAGCATCTGGGATCTGATCTTGATTCAAACCTTCTCCCATAGTGGAGAGCCTCAGTTGGGTTTGATGCAACAATACGCATGAGCAAAGAATAACTTAATTTGCTCAATTTTGGGGGCAGTGTGGTCGCAGTCGCCCTGTCTTTGCTATATCTCTGCGGATAGTTTTTCCCCAACGGCTGTGGCGGTTGCGATCACTACAGAATTTGCGACAGGAACCTGCGGGTACGTTCTTCTTTCGGGTGTTGAAAGAACTCGGTGGGAGCAGCTTCTTCGACCAGAATACCGCCATCCATTAGCACAATCCGATCAGCCACTTCTCTGGCGAACCCGACTTCATGGGTGACGACTACCATCGTCATGCCGGCCTCCATCTGGTTGTTGTCGGCTGAAATTTTTGCAGTTTTGAGCGATCGCATCACGTCTAGCACTTCCCGCACCATTTCTGGGTCGAGGGCAGAAGTCGGTTCGTCAAATAGCATCACTTTCGGCTGCATCGCTAGGGCACGGGCGATCGCGACTCGCTGCTGCTGCCCCCCTGACAGTTGACCTGGATACTTATGAGCCTGCTCCAAAATTCCGACTCGCTCTAAGAGCTGCATCGCAATTTCTGCCCCCTTCGGTTTAGACCAGCCCCGCACCCAGCGCGGAGCCAGGGTAATATTTTGCAGCACCGTTAAATGGGGAAACAGATTAAATTGCTGAAACACCATGCCGACTTCCTGGCGAATTTTGTCAATGTTTCGCAGGTCGTGGGATAGCTCCGTCCCATCGATCACAATCTGGCCTTGCTCATAGGTTTCGAGAGCATTAAACGTGCGAATGAAAGTCGATTTACCTGAGCCAGACGGGCCCATAATCACCACCACTTCGCCTGGATAAACGGTGAGGCTGACTCCTCGCAAAACATGAAACTTGTCGTACCATTTATGAACATCTGTGGCAACAATAATGGGCTGGTCAGACATGGCGGGTTGCCCTCTTAAAGACACTGGCTGATCATCTCACTGTAAGCGCTTTTTAACTGCAATCAAAATTGGTCGCATTAAGCTGCTTTTGGCAAGGCCGAGTTAAAAGTAGCTAAGAATACGGCAAAGGATAATTTTTTCAGTCTGCATGGTCTCTACTCGAAGTTCGTTAGATAATAAGGGCGGCTTCCTTTAGGCAATGCATGGATATTCCCCGGCTGCATCCCGACACAATTGAGCAGGTGCGCCACGCCGCAGACATTGTTGATATTGTCTCTGAGCATGTGGTGCTCCGGAAGCAGGGGCGGGAATTTGTCGGCTGTTGTCCTTTCCATGATGAGAAATCTCCCAGTTTTAGCGTCAGTCCGGCCAAACAGTTCTACTACTGTTTTGGCTGTGGGGCGGGTGGCAATTCAATTAAGTTTTTGATGGAGTTGGGCAAGCGCTCCTTTAGCGATGTCGTCCTAGAGTTAGCTCAAAAGTACAGCGTCCCGGTTCAAACCCTGGAAAAGTCCGAGAAGCAGGAGCTGCAAAAACAGCTCTCTCGGCGGGAGCAACTCTACGAAGTGCTGGCCTCCGCCAATAGCTTTTACCAACACGCTTTGCGCCAACCAGCGGGCGGTCATGCCTTGAGCTATGTCCGCTCGGCTCGGCAACTAAGTGAACAGACGATCCAGCAGTTTCAGATTGGCTATGCTCCGGGCGGCTGGCAGTCCCTGTATGACTATTTAGTAACGGGGAAAAACTACCCGGCGGCGCTGGTCGAGCAAGCCGGACTGGTTGTGCCCCGCAAATCAGGCGAGGGCTACTACGATCGCTTCCGCGATCGGCTAATGATTCCAATCCACGACCTGCAAAGCCGCGTGGTCGGGTTTGGCAGTCGCACCCTCACCAACGAAGAACCCAAATACCTCAATTCACCGGAAACCGAGGTCTTTATTAAGGGCAAAATTTTGTTTGGGCTAGATAAAGCCAGAGCCGCAATTTCTAAGCAAGATCAGGCGATCGTGGTCGAGGGCTACTTTGATACGATCGCCCTCCATGCGGCGGGGATTAGCAACGTGGTCGCTTCCATGGGCACCGCTCTCAGCCAAGAGCAAATCCGCCAGCTCCTGCGCTACAGCGAGTCCAAGCAAATTATTCTCAACTTTGATGCCGATAAAGCCGGGGTCAAGGCGGCCGAACGGGCGATCGGTGAAGTCGAAGAATTAGCCTACCGAGGCGAAGTCCAACTGCGGGTGCTGAACATCCCCAACGGCAAGGATGCCGATGAGTTCTTGCGGGAATATTCGCGGGCTGACTATCAGCATTTAATAGACCAAGCTCCACTCTGGCTAGACTGGCAAATTGATTCAGCCTTGGCAGGGCAAGACCTCCGGCAGGCAGACCAGTTTCAGCAGGTAGTGCAGCAAATCGTCAAGCTGCTGGGCAATTTGCCCAATGCCACCCTGCGCACCCACTATGTCCATCACTGCGCTGAATTACTCAGCCAGGGAGATACTCGGCTGGGGCTGCAACTGGAAGAAGACCTGCGATCGCAGGTGCGGGGGCAGCGCTGGCATGGGCGATCGCAAAAGTGGCAGCGTCCGGCTGACTTTACGCTGCGGGAAGCGGCTGAAGCCCAGCTTTTACGCATTTATCTGCATCGTTCCCAGTTTCGCCCCGTTGTCCAAGCCGCGCTGCAAAGTCGAGATATCGAATTTAGCCTCTCCCATCACCGCTTTTTGTGGCGGCAAATTCTCATCCTTGAAGACCAAAATCGTCAATTCCCTTCGCCAGAGAGTGATTTCCCCAGCTTTGATTTAATTGCTGCTCTACAAGACTTGTGTACAGACTATCCCCAGGAAATGGGGCAGGTTTATCATTTGATTCAGCTAGATGAAAAAACGGAGCTAGATATTCTCCGCCCGACCCTCTCAATTCAAGCCGCCTCCGCTAGTCTAGAGCGGATTGCCTGCGAAAAACGATGCCGCCACCTACTGCAACTATGGGAGGAAGCCAGCCATTTGGCATTAGCCGAGCAAGACCAAAAACAAGCCCTCAGCGATTATCTGCGGCAAATGCTAGATGCAGAAACCGAGCAAATCCAAGACTTACTAACAGAAGCCAACCAATGCCTGCAAGAGTTAGAACGGCTGAAGAAGCTCTACTACCAAGAAAAACGCTATCTACAACAGCTCGACCAGCAGCGATGTATGCAAACCCAGGAATTAGCCCAAGTTCCCGTAGAAGACTACTTGAGCAACTAGCTCTTTAAGTCAAGTTAGGAAGGCAGTGTCTGAATCGTCAGCACCTGGGGCGGGGTGGCATCGGGTGGATAGAGAAAGTCAACTTCTACCAGTCGGATTCCTTGGGCAGGTAGGGTTAATGTGACAAGGGGCTGGGCCTGTTGCCCTTGCTGCTGGACAAGATGAAGAAACCGAGTCTGAGGAGTGCCCTGATCATCCCGGTAGCGCAATCGCACCGTGCCGCGGAAAAAGACCCGCGCCGGTGGAAGCTGGTTAAAGCGCAGATTCCCCGTCGCTAGATCATTTTTGAGCGGCGTTTGGAGAGTGATTGAGACTTGCTGGGGTTGAGCAGAATTGTTGTAGAGGGGCAGATTGAGGCTGTACTCAATCCCGTAGTTACCGTGAGCTTCGTAGGCCGTGTCTGGATAACGGACAATCATCGGCGCACTTTGGACTTGGCCAGTGCCAAAGCTGCCTTGGGCGACCGAACTGAGCACATAGGAGAAAGCCGCTCCCGGTTGAGGGATGGTCAGCCGAGAGCCGCGCTGGGGGGTATCTGCGATTTGGGCCAACCAGCGGGAACCCTTGGCAACTCCAGCCACCCGGCCGTAAATAACTTTGCCAGGGGCATTCGGCGGGGTGGGAGTTTTATCCCGCGGCCCAGCCAGTCCACTCGTTTGGAGTAAGGTTTGCCATTCTTCTAAGGTTGGGGGGCGATCGCTGCCATCAGGATTAGTCGGCGCAAACATGCCCAAGCTAGCGGCATAGACCGGCCCATTCGTGTTCACCCGCAACAAGCTGGATCGCCCATTCAGCGGCGGCGTCAGTCCCTTGACTGGAATCGGCAGGTTCATCAACATTTGGCTTTGCCCCGGCGGAATAATAATTTGAGCCGGCCAACCCATCTGCCGCTGACCTCGCAGCACGTCATTCATTGCCCGATCGCCCGGCCCAGCAAACACTTGCCCATCTGGGTTGTCTTGCATCGACGGCAGCGGAATAAAGGGCGCATCGGGCTGACTCAGGTAACTGGCCGCTTGCAGCAGATTGACCGTGACTGGATTTTCGCCCGGATTAGAGAGAATAATCCCCAGATAAAGCGTCCGCAAATCTTCAGGAGAGGCAGCTTTGGCAATGTGATGGGTAAACAGGTCAAACCGCCCCTTGAGCGGTAAATTTAAGTGTGCGTCGGGCACTTTCATGCCGGCTTGGGGAAACGTAGACAGCAAGATTCCTTCTGTTTGGACAACTTCTGGACTGTTGCTATTAAAGGTCAGAATCTGATCTAGCTCTCCCGGCAGCGGACGGACAGGTTGAGGCTGCACGATCACCTGCGGCGACGGAGCAGGACTAGGAGAGGGAACAGGCGGACTAGGCGGTGGAGTTTGGGCAGAGGTTTTGGCGATCGCTAGCAGTAGAGCCGCCAGGCAGCAGCCGAGGTAAAGATAGGGTTGAAGTTTAGTCACAGTTCAGTCGATAACACTTTGCTGATTAAACTACGCTTACAACAGCGCAAATTTCCAAAAAATGGCAGAGTCAGGCACCATCATGTTTTTGGGGGCGCACACATCCCTAAAAAATATGACCCAAAACATAACGTGAAGCCCGATCCAAAAAAGGTCTTTCTCCTAATCGCCCAAATAAATTCCCAGCCCGCGCGCGGTTTTAACTAATGTGCCTTTGGGGTCTACGGAGCGATATTGGGCGATCGCATCGGCAATTGGAATGCTGACAATTTGGCGATTTTGCCAGGTCACAATGTGGTCGTACTTCTCCTCAGCAATTAGATCAACCGCCGCGACGCCAAAGGCAGAAGCAACTAAGCGATCGAGCGGTGAGGGAGTACCGCCCCGTTGGACGTGCCCTAGCACCGTTACCCGTGTTTCCGCGCCGCTGGAGAGGCTGATTTGCTCAGCCACGTAATCGCCAATTCCGCCCCAGTGTTTTTGCTTGAGTTCCTTCATGAATGAGATTGTCTGTCCATCTTCGGTGCGGACGGCTTCGGAAACAATCACCAGCGAGTAGTTTTTGCCTTGGCTTTGCCGCTCGCGGATTTTTTCGCAAACATTGGCGATCGTGTAGGGAATTTCGGGAATCAGAATCACATCTGCGCCCCCGGCAATTCCGGCGGTGATCGCAATGTGCCCGGCATCGCGCCCCATCACCTCCAAAATCATCACCCGCGAGTGGCTGGCAGCGGTAAAGTGGAGCCGATCCAGGGCTTCGGTGGCTGTGTTGACGGCGGTGTCAAAGCCAATCGAGTGCTCGGTAATCCCAACATCGTTGTCAATTGTTTTCGGAATCCCGACCAAGTTCAAGCCGCCCTGCTGGGCCAGCTTACGCAGGATTGCCATACTGCCGTCGCCACCAATTCCGACCAGAGCATCTAGCTGCAAGGTATGGTAGCCAGCAATGATCTCTGCCGAGCGATCGCAGAGTGTGCCATCCGGCATCGGAAAGGCAAACGGGTCGCCTTTATTAGTGGTGCCTAAAACGGTGCCGCCAGCAATCAGCAGCGGATCAACTTTCTCAATGCTGAGCTGGGTTGCCTGGGGAGGATCGACCATTAAACCCTGGGTCGCTTGCCGAATCCCAATCACCTCCCAGCTATAGGTGCCGATCGCCCGATGCACCACTGCCCGAATCACAGCATTTAAGCCCGCGCAGTCGCCACCGCTGGTCAAGATCCCAATCCGCTTATAGTCGCCCATTCCTAGATTGCCAAGATTAATGACTCACCGGATTTGATCCTACCGAAGGAGGGGCACAGACAATTGAACCCTAAGAAAGGCTTCGGATTTGGGCCAATCCGCTGGCCAAGAATATTAATGATCAGCCAGCATTGCTGTGGCTGTTGTGGCATCGACAGGTTTGGAAAAGTAATATCCCTGTCCAAATTCACAGCCGAGCTGCAAGAGCCGATCGCGCTGGATTTCAGTTTCGACCCCTTCGGCCACTACAGCAACTTCTAGGTTGTGGGCTAAATCAATAATCGTTTTGACAATTTCTTGGCGGGCAATTTCTTTTTCTGGGTTTTGATCGGTGCCGCTGATAAAAGCCCGATCAACTTTGATCAAATCAACTGGAAAATCATGCAGATAGCTGAGGGAGGAGTAGCCCTGGCCAAAATCATCAATACTCAACCGGATTGATCGCGCTTTTAGCTGATTGAGCGTGGCGATCGTCGATTCGGCATTTTGCATCATCATGCTCTCGGTTAACTCCAGGTTGAAGCTGCCAGGACTAATGTGCTCTAAAGGCAGGCAATTGATTTCAGTTAAAAACCGGGGATGACTGAGTTGCTTAATCGATAGGTTGACGCTGATGTGTAAATCGGGTTGGATGTGCTGCCACTTCTGCAACTGCTGACAGGCCGTTTGGAGGACCCACTGCCCAATCGGCACAATTAGCCCTGTTTCTTCGGCGATCGGCACAAATCTGACCGGACTGATCAACCCATAGTCTGGATGCTGCCAGCGTAATAGGGCTTCAAAGCTAACAATTTTGCCAGTGGCGATCGCCACAATCGGTTGATAGTAAAGAACTAGCTCCTGGCGCTCAAGCGCTTGGCGGAGGGAGTTTTCTAGCCGCAAGCGATCAAGCGCTTGCGTATACATCTCAGGCGTAAACACTTGGTACATGCCTTTGCCTTGCTCCTTGGCTCGGTACATGGCAATGTCGGCATCACGCAGGACGTGCTCTGGTTGCTGATAGTTGGCTCCCCCGGTCACAATCCCAATGCTGACATTCAGAAACATTTCCTGCTGCTCCACCCAAAATGGGGTGGTGTAGGCTTGTAAAATCCGGTTGGCTAGCTCCGCAGCGGTTTCAACCGAAGCCACCGTTTCCATTAAGCATAAAAACTCATCTCCGCCCAGACGAATTAAAATTTCACCGGGTGCTAGGCAGTTTTCTAAGCGGCGGGCGATCGCAATCAGCAGTTGATCTCCAACCAAATGCCCCAGCGAATCGTTAACGACCTTAAACCCATCGCAATCTAAAAATAAGAGAGCAAATAAATGGTCAGCCCCGGATTGGTGCAGCAACTGCTCCATGTGCTGCAAAAAGAAGGCTCGGTTGGGGAGTCCGGTCAGGCGATCGTGCAAGACCAGTTTTCGCAGTTGGGCTTCAATTTGTTGGCGCTCCTTGATTTCTACCCTTAACTGCTGATTTGCAGCTTCCAATTGAGCGGTTCGCCGTTGAACTCGCGCCTCCAACTCCGAGTTAAGCTGGCGAACTTCAACTTGGGCCAGCCGCAAATTGAGCTGGGTTTGAATCCGAGCCAGCACCTCCTCTAGTCGAAAAGGCTTGGTAATGTAGTCTAAACCGCCGGCTTGAAAGGCTTTCACCTTGTCGAGGGTTTCATCCAGGGCGCTTAGGAAAATTACTGGCACATCGTGAGTGATCTCTGTCTGCTTTAACCGCCGACAGACTTCATAGCCGTCCATTTCTGGCATCAGAATATCGAGCAAAACCAAATCGGGCGGGGTCGATTGGGCGGCCCGCAGGGCAACTGCGCCACTGATCGCTGCCCGGACTTTATAGCCCTGCTCGTTTAGCATTGCCGAGAGCACCCGCAGGTTCTCCGGTTTATCATCAACGATCAAAATATCGCCCTTAAGCGGCGGCTGACTAGTCACGGGTAGCCACCTCCGTTAAGTTAGTGATTTTATCAAACCGGAAACGATTCACCCAGTTGATCAAGACTGCGGCGATCGCCTGGTGCGAGTCTGGAATTTGGTGCAGCAAGTTGAGGGTTAGCTCAACATCGGCATTCACCGCCGCTTGATGGAGCGTTTGCAGCCAACTGATCGGCATCAGCGTCAGCAGCGGGCTGACATCTTCCGCCAGACCGTTTACCTGAGCTAACGGTATGCTGTCTTCATATTGGTAAACTACCCCCAAATGTTTTTGGATGATTTCAAACAGGGTGGGTTCCTTAAACGGTTTCCGCATAAAGTCATCGCAGCCAGCCGAAAGCACAATCGCCCGTTCCCCTTCAAACGTGCTGGCGGTCAGGGCGACAACAACGGTTGCCTGTCCCTGGGGTGTTGCTTTGATCTGAAGCGTTGTTTGGTGGCCGTCCATGACTGGCATTCGCATGTCCATAAAAATTAAATGCGGTTGCCAACCTTGCCAGATCTGAATTGCCATCTGTCCATTCTCTGCTTGCTGCACCTCAAAGCCAACTTTGGTCAGTAACTTAGTCACCAAGAGGCGATTGGTTGGGTTATCGTCCACAACCATAATTCGCCACCTCGGTTGCGCTGGTGCCAGAGAGATCACCCGTTGGCTAGGGGTTGGAGTCGGCAACTCACTGGCTGCCACAACTTCGATCGCCGGATTGAACGTAAAAATTGAGCCTTGCCCCACCTGGCTTTTGACGCTTAGTTGCCCGCCCATTAGCTCAACAAATTTACAGCTAATCGATAAACCCAGGCCGGAACCCTCCTGAGAGTTGCGCCCAGTTTGGGTCTGGAAAAACGGCTCAAATAGGCGCTTTAATTCTTCTGGCGAAATCCCTGGGCCCGTATCTTCAATTTCAAAATAGAGGCAAGCTGGCGCAGTCAAGGTGGCGATTTGGCTCGTCTTTTCGGCATCCCTGGCTCTGCCGGCGCGAACGCGAATTGCAATCCCACCGGCTTGGGTAAACTTAATTGCATTGCTAATCAGATTGATTAAAACCTGCCGGAGTTTAAGCGAGTCCGTGCGCACATACTGTGGAACATCCGGTTGCAGTTCGAGCTTCAGTCCTAAGCCTTTGTCTTCGGCTCTGAGCGCAAAGACCTCCTGGACATCGTTTAGCAATTGGTGCAAGTCAAAATTAACCGGATTAAAGGTGGTTCGACCTGCCTCAATTTTGGAAATGTCGAGCACATCGTTAATTAAGCTCAACAGGTGCTCACCGCTGGTTTGAATCAGCCGCAGCCCTTCCTGGCGATCGCTTTCCGTTGTAGTAGGGCGGCTGAGCAACTGGGAAAACCCCAAAATCGCATTCAGGGGCGTCCGCAGTTCATGGCTCATATTCGCCAAAAATGAGCTTTTGGCTTGGTTAGCAACTTCGGCGGCTGCCTTGGCTTGGGCCAGTTGGGCGGTGCGTTCTCCCACCTGCTGTTCTAGAGTCGTAAAAGCAGTTTGCAGTTGCTGAGCCATGTGCTTGAAAGCGGCTGCGAGTTGACCGACTTCATCCGAGCGATTGAGGGTAATTGACTGCTCCCAATCGCCGCCCGCCAGGTTTTTGGCGGCTTGATTCAGGCGGGCGATCGGCTGCGTAATCCAGCGAGCCGTCAGCAAGCCAACCAGGGTTGAGACGCCTAGGGCCAGCAGACAGAGCAAAATCGTGGTGCGGGTGTTGGCGTTAATTTGTCCCATGAAATCTGATTCAGGCACGGCAACTACCACCAGCCAGTCGAGTCCATACTGATCTGTCCAGGGGGTGACTTCAGCAAACTGCCGCTGCTGATCGAGGCTGAAAATGAACTGTTGAGACTTTTGGATCTTGTCAAAATCACCGTAGCGCTGCTTGAGTTGGCCGGCAGTGGCTTGGATCAGCCGATCGCTGCTGTTTACAACATTCAGCCGCTGGGCCACGTCATTAACTAAAGTAAACGGTTTCTGATCGCTGGACGTGGCAATCACTGACCCGTCTCGCTCAATAATAAATACTCTGCCATTAGGGCTAATCTTGAGCTTGGCTAAAAAATGGCTCAGTTCTGCCAGCAGCAAGTCAACACTCATCACCCCTACAAGTTGATTGCGACGATCGAAAAGTGGCGCATTGGCAGAAACTGAGAGAATACTCGGATTATCATTCCAGTTATAGACCGATGACCAAATGGGTCGGCGTGCCTTCGCAGTTTCCGTATACCAAGGCTCTTTCAGGGGATTATATTCATCTGCTTTGGCAATCCTTTGCTGACGGTTACCTTCGCGATCGGTCGTATAGGAATGGAGCTTAAATTGGGTTCTCGGCGTAATCTCTTCAATAATCAGCCCATACTTTTGCCAATAGCCAGCCCCGGCAAAAGCTCCATTTTGAAGCGCGTAGGAGATATAGCCAACGTTATAAGTTTTGACTTGATTCCAAAAAAACCGTTGGTTGGTTGAATAATCATCCAAATTCAGCAGCCCCAGCTTGACGGCATTACTATTAGTTTGATTAATCTGATGCGGTAGGATCAGATAGCTATTCAAGCGCTGAGTGACTAGGCGATCGGTTTTTGCCATCAACTGATTGGCCATCTCGGTGACTGCCTGCTGACCGTTTTTAAACGACAAATACCCCACCAGCCCAACCGCGCTGACAATTTGCACAACGAAGGGCACAATCAAAACGGCTCTGAGCGGAACTCTGCTAACGGTTTTAGCAACTAGGCTGTTCAAGGGTGATTTCAAGCTCAGGAAACATTAGCGATCGCAGGCGTATCTGGGCAGGCTTTCAGTCTTCAAGTATGCCCAGAATGAGTGAGTTACCTTACTCCCCGATTAAGATCAAAAGAGAAATTATCCTGACCGCTGTGACTCAACCTGAAGCCCTCAAAGCGCTGCTGCAAGCCTTAGCCCAAGGGGAAATTAGCCCCGACGCTGCCCTGGAAAAACTGAAATACTTTGCCTATGAACCGGTGGCAGACTTTGCCCGAATTGATAATCATCGCACCCTGCGAACCGGCTTCCCAGAAGTAATTTGGGGGCCCGGCAAAACCCCAGACCAAATTAGGCAAATTTTTCAGGCCATGCAGGTCAACCACGACTGCGTGATGGCAACTCGGATTACGCCAGAAGTCTACGCTCAACTGCGATCGCACCTGCCTGATTTGCATTATTTTGCCCAAGCAGCGATCTGCGCCAGCGTAGATTTGCCGGAGCAGCCTCACCGCCCTGGGATTATTGGATTAATCTCGGCCGGCACAGCAGACTTGGGCGTGGCTGAAGAAGCGGCGGTGACGGCCCAACTGGCCGGGTTTCAAGTTCAGCGGTTTTGGGATGTGGGGGTAGCGGGGATTCATCGCTTGCTGAGTGCCAGAGCGGCGATCGCCCAAACTCACGTTCTAATTGTGGTGGCCGGCATGGAAGGGGCGCTGCCCAGCGTTGTGGCGGGGATGGTTGATTGCCCAGTGGTGGCTGTGCCGACCAGCATTGGCTATGGCGCCAGTTTCAACGGTTTAGCTCCACTGCTGACAATGCTCAACTCCTGCGCCCCAGGGATTGGCGTCGTTAACATCGACAATGGATTTGGGGCTGCTATTTTGGCGGGGCAAATTCTCAGAACTGCTACAAAACTCAAGGTTGGTGACGAAACTTCATGAGGCTTCATGAGCCTTCTGTAACTTTTATTGCATCTCGCTCGGATTTAATGATGCATAGTTAGTGTCTAAGTTAATGTATTCAACATAAAGAAAATCTAAAGTTCCCAGACCCGTTCTACCACCAGAGTGATCATGCTTATGAACCCCAATCTAATGCGCCGCTTCTGGGTTTTCGTGGAAATGACTCAAGCTAGCGTCCTGCTTACCCTAGATGATGCGGCTCTCAGCCAATGGCTCCTGCGTCAGTTCACCGATCAACACAGCTTAGACAGCTCCGAGGTTTCTTGCCTGAGCGAGTATATTGGCTCCCGGCTTTCCTTAGTCCGAGATCTGGCGATCGCCCGTTAACGTCTTGCCAAGGGCTTTAACCCAGCAGGTTTTATAGGCGCTAATCAACCGGGTTAGCCCAGCACTGATGATTTACAGTGAGTTCAACTCCTTATCTAGCAGCCATCTCGGTCTACCCAGTCAAATCTTTAGATGGAATTTCCCTGACTCAAGCCCGTGTGCTGCCTGGTGGAGCGCTACAGCGTAATCGCACTTTTGCTCTCTTTGATCCGCAAGGTCAGTATGTAAACGGCAAGCGCAACCCGAAGGTTCACCAGCTACGATCCCGCTTTGACCCTGACCTGACTACGCTCAGCCTCCACACCGAGGCCATTGCACCGGTCAGTTTTAATCTTGATACCGAACGAGCAGCCCTGGAAACCTGGCTGAGTCAGTTTTTTAATTTACCGATCAAAATTGAGCGAAACCCTGTCGTCGGTTTCCCAGATGACCTGAATGCGCCTGGCCCGACCTTAATTAGCACCGCCACGCTAGAAACCGTCGCCGCTTGGTTTGAAGGAGTGAGCGTTGATCAAATCCGCCGCAAGCTGCGGATGAATTTAGAAATTAGCGGCGTTCCTCCCTTTTGGGAAGATCAGTTGTTTGCCAGCTCAGATCAAAAGGTTCAGTTCCAAATTGGCACTGTGCAGTTTGAGGGGATTAATCCCTGCCAACACTGCATTGTCCCCACCCGCGATCCTCAAACGGGTAAAAGTACCATCAACTTTCAAAAACATTTTATTCAGCAGCGGCGGGCAACCCTGCCAGATTGGGCTAACCGCGATCGCTTTAACCACTTTTATCGACTGGGACTCAATACAAGCGTGCCGGCATCGTTGACGCAAAAAGTCTTACAGCTTGGCGATGCAATTAAAATGATCGGCGTCAGTCGTAACTGCTAGTTTCTGAATTCTGAATATTTCTTGTACCGTACGAAAACAGCAAACAAGACTGCATTTGATCTTTACTAGAACTCAAAGCCCTGAATTGGTCTTTGTTCTCTAAAAAACCTATGCACGCAGGAAGCCTACTCTACTGCTACTATGTGGAGAATAAGTGGCACAAAAGGAATGCCCTATGATCGTCTGTCCTAGTTGCTTTCATCAGAACCCTGACGGGGCTGTTCAGTGCGAAGCCTGCTACACAAAGTTGCCGGTAGCAACAACTTGCCCCAACTGCGGCGCTGCTGTTCAATCTGACGCCAGTTTCTGCGGACAATGCGGGTTTGATTTGAAGCAGGCAGTGCCAGTTCTGGCTGAACCGACTGGGGAACAAGCAGTTCCGGCATCTGAGGCTGATCAACAAGAAGTGCCAATTCCCGATTTGGTTTTACCTGATCCCTTAGTCACCCTTCAGCCGCTTGAAGTTGACCCGATTGCCTCTGGCGTTGGCTTACCAGAGAGTGAGGTGCCCGCCAAGAGCGAATCCGAACCGCCTGTCCTGCCGCCGCCACCCACCCCAAATCCGCCCCCACCGTCTTTCAGTCGCAGCAATGGCGGCAATCCGGCCACCCAAATTCAGCAGCAAGCCGCTCGGCTACTGCATCTGCAAACCAGCACCTTAATTGATATTCCGCCGAACTTAACAGTTGTTCATCTTGGCAAGCCCAACGATCGCATTCCGCCAGATGTAGACGTCGCCGGATTTCCGAACTCAGAAGTTGTCTCTCGCATTCATGCCGACATTAGAATTGAAGGTGACACTTTTTTTATTGAAGATGTTGGCAGCGCCAATGGCACATACATCAACAATTTGCCTTTGCCGCCAGGCAACCGCCATCGCCTCCGGGCTGGCGATCGCATTGGTTTAGGTAAAGGCGATTTGGTCACCTTTTTGTTTCAACTCAGCTAACTATTCATTTGCCTGTGATTACTCTTACCCTACTGCACCCGGTTCAATCCACTCCTGTTCAAAGTTGGACGTTTGAGGATGAACCCGTAATTAGAATTGGCAGAGCCGTAGATAACCAGGTTGTGCTCTACAGCGCTGTGGTTTCTCGCCACCATATTGAGCTGCGCCGCTCTGGCCCAGATTGGGAGGTGATCAACCTCGGCACAAACGGCACTTATTTGGATGGTAAGCGGGTGCATCAGTCTCCGCTCAGCGACGGTGGAACCCTGCGGCTGGGGCGCTCTGGGCCGAATTTGCAGGTGCGCGTCGGCGTAGACGAGGGTGTTGCCTCTTCGGTTAATGCTGCCACACTGCCTGAATCGCTTGGCCTAATTGCCTCTAAAACGACAGAAGTTGGTGAAGTTCCAGATGTTGACCACAAGTCTGAAACTCATCCAGGCATGGACGACGATCGCCGCTAGACGGCTGGGGGGTATCTAAGTAGTGATGATCCTAGTTGCTCTCAGCAGCCAGCCCTACAGGTGCTGATGCGCTTGTCGGACTAACGCTTGGATGTCTGGCTCAAAGTTTAAACCGTTGGTCTTGAGCCAGAGTAAAAATTCCATATTGCCGGCCGGGCCAAGCAAAGGAGACCAGGTAAGTCCGCAGTAACTCCAGCCAAGTGCTTGGGCAGCCTTCAGAACTTGGGAGATCGCCGCTGTCTGATCTGCCGGATCGCGAACCACGCCCTGTTTACCGACCCGCGATCGCCCGACTTCAAACTGGGGTTTAACCAGCAAAATCAACTCTTTTGGCTCAATCAGCAGCGACCACAAGCTCGGTAAGACTTTGGTTAAAGAAATAAACGAGACATCGACCACCCCCAAATCTGGCCAGGGCTGGTTGGGTAAATAAAGATCGGTAGGCTGAAGATAGCGGATATTGGTTCGTTCTCGCAATATCACCCGTGGGTCAGTGCGGATTGACCAAGCCACCTGTCCGTAGCCAACATCTATGCCATAGACCAGTCTGGCTCCCTGCTGGAGTAAACAGTCGGTAAAGCCACCCGTCGAAATGCCGCCATCCAGGCAAACCCGATCGCTGATCTGAATCGCAAACAACCTCAACGCTTGGGCTAATTTTTCGCCTCCTCTAGAGACATAGGGCGATCGCTGCTTGAGGTGAATTTCAGCTTCGACTGCCACAACTGTTCCCGGCTTGTCGATGAGCTGCTGGTTGACCCTGACTGCTCCGGCTCGAATCAGGCGCTGAGCCTGTTGGCGCGAATCGCATAATTGTCGCTCTACCAGCAGCGTATCTAAGCGTTGTTTAGCCAAAATTTTGACTCAAAGGTCACTTTCTATCCTATAGCGATCGCCACAGAAGTCAGAAAAACGTCCTAATCCTGATCGTTATTACGATCAGCTTCGGTGGGAGCCATCGCCATCTTGCGCTTTCTGCTCTGGCATTTCTGAGATAATCAGGGTGTTGCTTGATTCCTCCCGATCTATGCCCTACCTTAATTTGCGTGGCGTTGAGCATTATTACCAGTGGATGGGAGATGCCCCCCACAGCCCAGGCAAGCCGGTGATGGTGTTTATGCACGGCTGGGGCGGATCGGCTCGCTATTGGGAAAGCACTGCCCAAGCTTTCAGCGATCGCTTTGACTGTTTGCTGTACGACCTGCGCGGGTTTGGCCGCAGCCTCTTACCCGTCGAACCGTTGGCGACTGACCCTGGCTACGAACTGGAAACCTATGCCGAAGATTTAGCGCTCCTGCTTGATCAACTGGAATTAGACAGAATTTATTTAATCGCTCACTCCACTGGCTCTTCGATCGCTGTCTTTTTTGCCAATCTCTATCCAGAACGGTTAGAGCAGTTGATTTTGACCTGTAGCGGCATTTTTGAGTATCAGGAAGTTGCTTTCAAGCAGTTTCATCAGTTTGGCGGTTATGTGGTCAAGTTTCGTCCCCGTTGGCTGAGTCAAATTCCGTTCATGGATCGGCTGTTTATGGCTCGGTTTCTGCGTCGCCCAATTCCGGCTGACCAGCGACAAGCCTTTATGAACGACTTTTTGCAGGCAGACTATGCAGCCGCCTTAGGCACGATGCTAACGGCGGTGAGTAAGAAAGCTGCTGAAGTCATGCCAACTGAATTTGCCCGCCTCTGTGTGCCAACGCTGTTAATTTCTGGGCAGTACGACATCATTATTCCGGCTCAGATGGGTGAGCAAGCTGCTTCCCTCAGCCCGCAGGTAAACTACCGAGTAATTCCAGAAACGGCTCATTTTCCAATGCTGGAAGATGCCTCTGGTTTCTTAGCCTGTGTGCAAGAATTTTTGTCGCGATCGCAGGCGTAATTTTTAAAGCAAATCTAGAACTGGCGATCGCTCCCCAGCGCTCCAATCACCTGATTTACCGCCCTGTTTGCTGTAGAGGTGAATCTGTTCAATGATCATTCCTTGATCAATTGCCTTTGCCATATCGTAGAGGGTGAGAGCCGCCACAGAGACAGCCGTCAGAGCTTCCATTTCTACGCCCGTTTCGGCTTTAGTTTTAGCTGTGGCTTGGATTTGGTAGCCTGGCAGGCCAGGGTCGGGAGTAATTAGCACTTCTACTTTGTGCAGGGGCAACGGATGGCAGAGCGGAATTAAACTCGCCGTCTGCTTGGCTGCCATAATCCCGGCCAGCCGAGCTGTCCCTAAAACATCTCCTTTGGGTGTGTTGCCAGCCGCGATCGCCTCAAAGGTTTTAGCCGCCATTCTGACCTGCCCTTTGGCGATCGCCTGTCGCACCGTTGGCAATTTGGCTGACACATCCACCATCTGAGCTTGTCCCTGCTGATCGAGATGCGTAAGCGAAGTTGAATCTTGCGTCATAACAGAAATGGGTGTGATACCATAAATAGTCTACGGGGGCTTGTAGCTCAGTGGACTAGAGCACGTGGCTACGGACCACGGTGTCGGGGGTTCGAATCCCTCCTAGCCCGTAATTACAACTCCATAGTGGAGAGGAATTTTTCACCTGAAAGCGATTTCTTTGGGTGAAAAATACTTATTGCATCCGCAACACCGCCCCGCTGGAGGAGTTTTGATTCACCAGCCAGTTCGAGCAGATTTTCTGGCTAAACTAGGACGTAGAAGTTTTTTCTAGGCGTTAGCACATTGGTTGATTCAGCCGCTCACAATAAACATCACATCAGTCACGCTCACGCTGAGGCAGCTCATGCCCATGTCCACAGCGAGGAATCGCTGCGGTCAATTACCAACCGCTTGGCTCGAATTGAAGGGCATGTGCGCGGGATCAAAACGATGGTACAGGAAAGTCGCCCCTGTCCTGACATTTTGGTGCAGTTGGCCGCCGTGCGAGGAGCCGTCGATCGAGTTGCCCGGATGATCCTGGACGAGCATCTGAGTGAATGTATTGCTCGGGCTGCTGAAGCGGGCAACATTGAAGCCGAAATTGCTGAGCTTAGGACGGCCCTAGACCGATTTTTGACCTAGGAGCTGAGCTGGCTTTAGCCTTCTCCTGCGCTAGCATTTGCCGATAAATCTTGCCGAGGGAAGGGGTAATTAAGTTGTCTTCAATTCCATAGCCTAAGCTCGTCCATGTACCTGAAAGCTCTTGCAGCACGGGTTGCAGCTTTCCTTGCCTCAGCAATTGAGGAATGTCGATTCCCCAAGCTTGCCGATCGCTCAACCAGGCGTAAACCACCTGATCTTGATACTGCGGCTCAAAACTATAGGACTGCCACAGCCACAGCCCAGACGGGCTGGGATGATAAAGCTTCGCTTTTTCTAACCAGGTGCTAGACAAAAACTGGTAGCGCCCGGCTGCGGTTGTGCAATTACCCAGATTGGGGCCATTCACAATCGGCAGACAGCGATCGGGGTGCTGGCTGAGGTCATGAATATGCCCTCCCCCATACAAAATCGTGTAGGGGCTAGGGTCGTTGGCTTCGCTGGCAGAGATCGTTCGCATCAAGGCTCGCAGGTAGGGATCACCCCCCTGCATGGCCAGGGGCGCAATCTCACCGTAGCGATGAATCATCGTCCACAGGCGGGGGCTAGTCCGAAAGTGCCAGCCCACAAACATCACACTGCCCAAGGTCGCTAACAGGCAGAGTTGGAACCATCTGCTGGTTCGACGCGGTTGAATTGTTTTATCGCGCACAGCCTTCACACCTTCTCCTTCAGTCATCCCAAGTTGTCGGTTTGGTTCTGAATCTATTGTCAGCAGAAGCAGAAAGCTGATTTCTCAACAATCAATCCGAAGCGAACTAGGGTATAGAGTCGATACCTGTTAGCTAACGTTCGCAAACAGCTCAGACAAGGGAAGATTGGGTGCATCGGCCTGGGTAACAATTTCAACGATCTTATTCTGAGCAGACGGCTGAACCAGAGCTTCAATGCAAACTTCGGCCACCCGTGTCCGGGGCAGGCTGCCCTCAGATAAAGTGTCGGCTGATGACATCACCAGCGGCAGGTCGTTGTCTTCGTTTTTCAGCCCACCAGGGCGCACAATTGTATAGGTGAGTCCACTCTTTTGCAGGTACTCCTCCGCTTGTTTTTTCCAAAACAAAATCAGCCAAAACAGATTCAACGGGTGGAAAAACTGGGAAGTGCACATCGAAGACACCATCACAAACTGCTGAATCCCAGTCTGCTTGGCGACATCAATCAGGTTCTTGGTACCTTCGTAATCGACTTGGTAGGGGCCGAATGGATTGAAGCTGGGGGCGGCTCCGGTGGCAGAGAGTAAGACGGTACAGTTGGCGATCGCCGCTTTTAGACCATCTGGCTGCGAGACATCCCCCACCACTAACTCCGCTTCAGGCGGTAGAATGCTTTTGGCTTTCTCTAGATCTCGAACCAGCGCCACAACCGGAATCTCTCGTAAGACCAGTTGGCGGACAATTCGACGCCCGGTTTCTCCGGTAGCTCCAGCGACAAATGCTTTCATAGTTTCCGGTTAGCTTCAGATTAAATCTTTTTTCACTTCCTACCTTAACGACAAATTTCGATCATTTTTAGCTAAATGTTTCGTCTCCACCAAAAATTAGCGGTTCGGATTTTTCATGGATGCAACCTGTTAGCCCTCTGGGCCATGATTGGCAGCGGCTTGCAAATTTATGTTGCTAACCCTGTGTTTGGCGGCCGAGGCGGTCTGACGCCGCCCTTTTTCCTCTGTCTGGGCGGCTGGCTGGCTGGGGGACGGCATTTGCATTTTTTCTTTATGTGGCTGCTGGCGGTTAATTTGCTTTGCTATGGGCTATATTTGCTGATTTCCGGGCACTGGCGGCGGCGCTATCCTAGCCTGCAAGACCTGAAAGCCCTCAGCTTCAGCCATAACCCGAAGCGTCGCACCTACGCCTGGCACCGTCTGACCTTGGTTGGACTGATTTTGACTCTATGCCTCAGCCTTTACACCGGGTTAGGCATGTATAAGCCCGTCCAGTTGAGCTGGATTGTTGATAGCGTTGGCGGAGACTGGCAAGCCCTGCGAATTGCTCATTTTCTGCCGATGGTGGTAATTGTGGCTTTGGCCACCGCCCATGTCAGCCATATTTTCAAGATTGGCGAGTGGGCGTTGGTGCAATCGATTTTTTTTGATGCCTATCGCCCCAAAAAAGCGATTCTGAGTGAGGGCGATCGCTCTGAGCCAGTTAGTTAAGACTTCTGAACAATCAACTCACTTGGTTGGCTCTTTCCTGACCCAAACCAAGCCTGCAACCAGGTCAAAATTTCTTGGTTGACTTGCTCTGGCAGCTCATCCTGGGGGCAATGCCCAGCATTTTCTAGCTCTATGAGTTTGACTTGCGGGTTGTAGCTGGCAAATGTTTGCCCCAAACTGGGCGGAATCATTCGGTCTTGCTGCCCCCAAATCAGCAAAATTGGCATATTTAAGCCGGGCAGGACTTCGCGCACCCGGGGGCCAAACTGGGGGTTAGTCATTGCTTTAATAATCAGAGCAAAGGCCGCCGCCGCCCCAAAATCCGCCGCTGGTGTGACCAAGCTCTCGACCAATTCATCGTCAACGGCAGTTGAACTGGCGTAGGCAATCGCGGCCCAAGGGCGGACAATTTTGGGGCGACGCACCCAGTAGAACAGGGGTTTTAAGAGCAGGGGGGAAGTGAATAACCCCTCAATTGCGCTGACAATCGGCAAAACTAGTTTGGGGATCATCTCCGACCGCACAGAGGTATCTGGCAGGCTGAGCATGGCAATTCCTGCCACCATGTCCGGGTGAGCGGCGGCGGCAGCCAGACAAACCAGCGACCCAATCGAATTGCCGACTAAAACGACCGGGCGCCCAATCAGCGATCGCCAAAAATCGTAAACCTGGGCCACCCAGAGATTAATGTCGTAGTCGGTCAGCGCCTTTTCGGAAGCGCCAAACCCCAGCATGTCCAGGGCATAGACGGACTGAAACTCAGATAAAACGGCTAAATTATGCCGCCAGTGCGCAATTGAAGCGCCAAAGCCATGCAGCAAAATTAGCGGTGGACGTGGCTGAAGGTTCTCAGATTTAACTGGCGATCGCAGGTAAGTGTAGCGGGTTTGCCAGCCTCGCCAAGCCCAATCTCGCTGATACCCGCCCCGCAGCGGCTGAATTGCAATCTTATTCACTGCGCATAGATCCAAAATTTTTGAAAATTAATTGTTTTGGTCTGCAATAAATCAAAATCTTAACCGGCGCTTAGGCACTTTCCCGTTAATTTCTCTACTATCTGGACAAGGATTGATGATGACTGATTACAATGGCTACAGAGTGACCCTCAAGTTGGGTTCGCGATCGCTGTTCCCAAGTTCGCCTGGCTGTCTGTTCACCTTGTCCGTTAAGTTCAGCTTGTTCTGTCAATTTACACCGCCATTACGATTAAATACCAGTGCCTCCAATCAAAAAACCGCAACAAGACCTACCTAATATCAACGAGCGCATTCGTTACCCACAGATTCGGGTTGTTGACACCGACGGAGCCCAGCTAGGGATTATGGTTCCCAGAGATGCCCTGCGGATCGCTGAAGAAAAGGGACTAGATCTGGTGCTGGTCAGCGATAAGGCCGATCCTCCGGTTTGCCGGATTATGAACTACGGCAAGTTCAAATTTGAGCAGGAGAAGAAAGCGCGAGAGGCACGTAAAAAGCAGCACACTGCTGATCTGAAAGAAGTGAAGATGCGCTACAAAATTGAAGAGCACGACTACAACGTGCGGGTGAAAAACGCCGAGCGCTTCTTAAAAGCGGGTGACAAGGTAAAAGCAACCATTACTTTTCGAGGGCGAGAAATTCAGCACTCCCACTTGGCAGAAGAACTGCTGAAGCAAATGGCTAATGATCTAAAAGATGTGGCCGAGATTCAGCAATTCCCCAAAAAAGAGGGACGCAACATGATTATGCTGATGGCTCCCAAAAAATAGCGGTGCGGTGTTTTGGGGGCTAACTGACCGTAAACGTCACCAATTAACCATCTATGAGCAGTAAAAATTCAGAACTTCGGGGCATGACGGCAGAACTGATCACCCATGCTCAAATCTTGGGCGGCTTGGTTGCGATTATGTGGGGGCTAGAAATCCTCAATCAGTTTTTCTTCCGCAACACCCTGGAAAGCTTTGGGATTATTCCTCGTAACCTGATCGGGCTACGGGGGATCATTTTTGCTCCCTTCTTGCATGCTAACTTTGCCCATTTAATGGCTAACACCTTGCCTTTTTTGGGGTTGGGCTGGTTAGTGATGATCCGCCGCATCAGCGATTTTTTTACCGTTAGTTTAATCACGATGCTGGTGAGCGGATTAGGGGTATGGCTGTTTGCTGGTGCCAATACGCTCACCGTCGGGGCGAGTGGAGTCATTTTTGGCTATTTAGGTTATTTGCTCACCCGTGGCTGGTTTGAGCGCAAGTTAGGCTCAATCATTTTCTCGCTGATTGTTTTTTTGGTCTACGGTGGGTTAGTCTGGGGAGTCCTGCCGCAGGTGCCGGGGGTGTCTTGGCAAGGGCATCTGTTTGGATTGCTGGGGGGAGTTTTGTCTGCCCGCCTGTTGTCTAAGGCAAGCTGAAGCAAGGCTTGTTAGGGTTGGCTGATCTACTTTACTATTGGTAATCGTCAACACAACTCCAACTTAACTCTCTAGACTTCTGTCTACTGATTGGGCTAGACTAAAAGGCCGTGACTCTTTAAACACCTATGCACGCTCTGGAAATTATCCGCTCGATTGAGGCGGAACAACTCAAGCAGGATCTACCTGTGATTCACGTTGGCGACACTGTGAAAGTGGGTGTCAAGATTCAAGAAGGTAACAAAGAGCGAACTCAGCCCTATGAAGGAGTTGTGATCGCCAAGCGTCATGGCAGCAGCAACGCCACCATTACCGTGCGGAAGGTTTTCCAGGGTGTCGGCGTCGAACGCGTCTTTCTGATTCATTCTCCTCGGATTGAAAGCATTAAGGTGATTCGTCGGGGTAAAGTGCGTCGAGCTAAGCTTTACTACCTCCGCGATCGGGTTGGCAAGGCAACTCGCGTCAAGCAGCGGTTTGACCGGGCGCTTTAGCCTCTAAGTTCGGGCGCTCTTAGTTCAGTTGGTAGAACGCAGGTCTCCAAAACCTGATGTCGGGGGTTCAAGTCCTCCAGGGCGCGTTAAGTAGAAATTTAAATTCAGTCAAGCTTTCGAGCCCTACCACTTTGTGATTGAGAGCATAAGGCTGACATATCTGCTCAGCTCGTGCAAGAGGTCTATTGTTCTGTGACTTTTATGCAGCCGCAGCAGCCCGAATATCCTCTAGGATTGAAACTAGCGTATCTACCTGATCTTGGCTAAATATCCCTTCGGGCCCCTGAGAGTTAATGTCTGTAAAGGGAGACTCATATAACAAGCTCGGCTCCATGATGCCGTGGTAAGTCAGGTGATTGATGATCAGATTGACGAATTCAATCTGATTGGCAGATGCCGTTGAGCAAGATAAAAATTCAGCAAACGCTTGTTTTGCTGCTTCCCGATCAAGCCCAACGATGGAGCGGATGAATAACCCTAATCCCTGGCTGGCTTGCTTGGCCTGTTGCAGATGTTCAGAAGTGGCAGCACCTGCCTCCAACATGATCCGTTCTAATTCGTCTAGATCAGTGGCGGTCAGCGGCTGGTTGTGCCTGAGCTTATATATCGTTAGATGACTTTCATGAGCAATCAAGAATTGCCTTGCTTTTGTGCGGAAGCGGTCGAATTCATCTGCATCTCCAAAGCCAGCAATTGTGATTAATGTTTCGGAACCAAGTTCATCTACGAAATCAGTATAGAGCGGCTGCCGTTGAACCTTTTCGATCAGCCTCACCAGGGTTCGCAGACGTTTACGGGCACGTTCTAGCATTGGCAGCGTCACATCTTGCCACCACTCATCGGTCTGAATTTCCTGGATCAGTGCCATTTGCTCTTGCACGATCGGGATACTATCTTTCTCTTCTAAGGCAGCCGCGATCGCCCTTACTTGCTGGCTCAAGCGAACAAATCCAGGTTCATTTCGTAATCGTGCTAATTGCCCCCGCAGCATCAGCAAATCGAATCGCTTCGCTGCTTCATCTTCAGCAGGTAACTCACTCGGCAAACCGGCCAGATTGGACAGCTCATTCAACTTCTCTGCCTCTAGCATCTGCCAAGCATCTGGTTGGGCGTAGGTTTCAACCAGTTGCCGTTGGGGGCGAACAATAAAGTTATCCAGGTTCATGGTGGCAACTTCCGTTTGCAACTGGCCTGCGATCGCCTGACGTACTTCTGATTCGGAGGCGACTTCGCTGGCTTCGACTTCGCTCAGCCAGCTTGTGGGAGGTTTAGGGTTGTAAGTGCCGGGGGATTCGGCGGCTGTCGGTCGTTCAGCGGCTGAGCGGAGCTGAAGCCGCTTGTCGAGTGCGCCCAGAAGTTCTAACCGGGTGGTAAACAGCCGCTTACTGAGTGAGTTGCCTGGGGCACCCTCTGTTGTTTCTGGGGTTTGGCTAAAAAATTCTAGGTTTTGACAGTAATCAAACACGTAAAAGAATTCTTTGTCTTGTCCTGGCCCAAACAGGTTAGGGCAAAGGCGAGTCCCCCGGCCGACCATCTGGGCAAACTTGGTCTTGGAGCGCACCAGCTTAAAAAAGACCAAGTTGACGACTTCGGGCACGTCGATGCCGGTGTCGAGCATATCCACCGAGATTGCAATGTGGGGGAACTTATCCGGGTGAGAGAAGCTATCAATCAGCGATTGGGCATAGGTGACTTCGTGGGTGATGACACGGGCAAATTCACCCTTGTACTGGGGGTAATTGGCATTGAACCGTTCGTAAATAAAATTGGCGTGGTCTTTGTTTTTGGCAAAAATAATGGTTTTGCCTAAGCGATCGCCCCCGGCGACCTTTAATCCACGGGTCATCAGGTGAGCCAGTACCTTATCCACGGTGTCAATATTGAACAGCCATTGATTCACTGCCGCCGCTTCTACTCGATCGGGAACTTGTCCATCCTCGCTCCAGTCCAGTTCATCCCACTGTTCTCTCTCTTCCTCCGAGAGTTGATCGTATTTGATGCCCTCATACTGAAATTTCAGTGGCACAGAAACAGATTTTGGTGGCACGAGAAAACCATCCTTGACAGCTTCATCCAGCGTGTAGACATCTGTAGGTACGCCGGTTTCCAGGTTAAATAAGCTGTAGGTATTGCGATCGACTTCCTCTTTGGGGGTAGCGGTCAGCCCCACCAGGAGCGAGTCAAAATATTCAAAAATGGCGCGGTATTTTTGATAGACCGTGCGGTGTGCCTCATCGATCACCACTAGGTCAAAGTGACCAACGCCAAATTTGCGCTTTCCCTCGCCGAGTTCGTTAATCAGCCCCATCATCGTGGGGTAGGTTGAAACATAAACCCGACCGTCAGCATTCTTTTCCGTAACAAGATTGACCGGACTGGAGGCAGGAAGGTGCTGCTTAAAGGCATTGGCAGCCTGGTTCACCAGAGCAACCCGATCCGCTAGGAATAAAACTCGTTTGACCCAGTTACAACGCATCAACAGGTCACATAGGGCAATCACTGTGCGGGTTTTGCCTGCGCCCGTTGCCATCACGACCAGGGCTTTCCGCTCGTTCTGGCGCTCAAAGGGTTCGCTAATCCGGCGAATGGCTCGGCTTTGGTAGTACCGTTCGACGATCGCCCCATTAATTTCAGCCAGCAAAATGGATTGGCGGGTGCTGCGCCGCTGAATGATCAGTTCCAGTTCAGTCTTCTTAAAAAATCCCTGGATGGGCCGGGGTGGGTAACGGAGATCATCCCAGAACCAGTGCTGATAGCCGTTGGTGTAGAAGATGATCGGCCGCTGACTAAACTGCCGTTCCAGGCAATCGGCGTAAAGTTTGGCCTGCTGCTGTCCCACCTGGGGGTCACGTCGGGTTCGTTTTGCCTCGACCAGAGCCAGGGGCTTACCATCATCACCCCACAGAACATAATCAACAAAGCCATCGCCGGAGGCGTTGGGCATTCCCTGAACTGGAAATTCCCGCTCGGTTCGGCTTCGCTCACCGAGCGGAGTCGAGGGGAGCGGAGTCGAGGGGAGTGCCCAGCCTGCTTCTTTAAGTAACAGGTCTATGAAGTAGTCACGGGTTTGGGCTTCCGAATAGTCGTGGGTATCGGGTTGGGCAACGTTGGCGGCTTTGGCCTGGGCAATATCTTGGCGGAGCTGTTGCAGTTCAGTTTCGACTTCGCTCAACTGCCCTTCGACTTCGCTGAGCCGACTTTGGCTGGCAGCGAGTTCAGCATCTTTGTCGGCCAGTTGGTGGGCTTGGGCTTGCAGTTGAGCCTGGGTCTGGGCGGGGACAGGCGAGGTTTTGGGGAGCGCGTTAGGGTCAAAGGTGGCGCTGGAGTTCGGTTTATCAGTTGCTCTCAGTCCGTAGGTGCGACCGAGCCAGTAGCAAAAATGAAACAGTTCTCGTACGGCAACGATCGCATCGTCTGCCCGAATCGGTCTGCTGCTGTGGACGGCCTGGTTGCCCAGTTTGCGGATGATGTCGAGTTTGGTATGCAGGGCGGGCCCGACTAGAGTTTTGAAGCTGGGTTCAAATAGAAAGGCACTGAGGTCGGTTTTGTAGGGCTGAGTCAGGCTGTTGTCGTAGTTAAATATCCAGGTGACAGCAAGCTCTAGGGCGCGGCGGCTATAGAAGCAGGCGGTACGTGGGTCGGGGTGGGCAAGGGTTTCGGCTTTGACAGCAGCTTGGTAAAGTTTGGGCCATTCGGTTTTGAGAAACTGGAAATGAATGCTCATAGACTTCCCCGATCATCTACGCTAATCGCTATTCGTTTGCAAGCTGCAAGATTCGATTGTACACAGGTTCAGCGACCCAGAAGCCTGCTTGATTGATGAGGGAGTCTAATAGGGGTTTCACGGATATGATTAGCCCTCGACGTTTAGCTTCAATTAATATGCCTAGGATGCCAGTGTAATTGAGGTTAAGGCGATCAGCGATGAGCCGACCTCGGCGCTCGTCAATCAGAACTTGATCGGCTCCTATCTCCAATGCCAGAACGATCGCCTCGGCTTCGCCAGGGTCAAGGTCTTGGCTGAGTGCTTCTAGCATTGCCAGATTCGTAATTTGACGGGTCTGAATCCAGTCGAAAGTTTGGACTTCGGTGGCTCCTGCAACGGGAAAGTTGGGATCGGTTAATTCTCGGTAGACGGCAGCAGGAATGATGACTGTACTGTAGAGTTTCTGCAATAAGTTGAGCTGGTTGATGGCTGCAAGGTTATTGATGGGTGATGTGTCGCTAACAATAATCACAGGCGATCTAATTTTTGCAGGTTTTTGATGTCTTGCTCAAGGTCTTCTACGCCATAGTGAATGGGGATTTGACGGCTGGCGAGGAGGTGCTGAAAGGCGATGCGGTGTGTTCCGGCAAACCGGCTGGCTTGGGCTAGGGTTAGTTTTTCTTTTTGAAATAGCATGATGGCGATTTCTTGCTTGAGTTCGCTTTCGGTCATCCGAGTTGTGGTTAAAACTTCGTCAGGAATTACGATGCTCATGCTTTTGCCCTCATCAGATATTGATATTTTACGTCTCTACAGTTGCTCGTTTCTTATAGTTCACCTCGAAAAGCGCGGTGTTGGAGAGAAGCAAACAGGGCATTGAGGTGGGCGATCGCTTCTCGGTGGTTAGTCTTAAGCCGTTCGATCGCCTCTACCCGCCGAGCAAATTCTTGTTGAAGGGAGAAGGGTGGAACAGGAACATCAAGATTTCTTAAAATAGCCAAATTGATATTTTTTTGTGCACTTTCTGGGGCGGTCGCCTCAAGCGTAGTTTGTAAAAAAGAAAGCCACGATTGTACATATTCTATTGCACTTAGATTATTGGGTTCAAAACCAACAATGCTATCTGGGAAGCAAGAGTCAAAAGTCAGGATTCCAGTTTTTGCAATATTGGCAGCGATGGTTATACAAAGAGTTCCCGCTTTCCACATTCGACTCTGTATCCGGATTTTCTACCCCGTGCAGCAGCATATTCATACTGCCAATCCGTAGCATCGTATTGTCAAAGTCGAAGCCGTGGAACATTTTGCGGTGAAAGTGTTCCTTCAGCTTTTGATCTTGAAAAACTTCAGGGTGCTGCTGGCGTAGATATTCCCCCGCCGCTACCAAAAAGCCACAGGTGCCACTGGCGGGGTCACAGATCAGATCTTTTGGAGTGGGGGCCGTCATCTCCACCATCAGTTGAATAATGTGGCGCGGTGTGCGGAATTGCCCATTTTGCCCTGCACTGGCAATTTTACCCAGCATGTATTCGTAGAGATCGCCCTTCGTATCGCGATCGTCCATCGGCACATGGTCAATCAGATCCACCACCTTCGCCAGCAGAGCCGCAGTGGGAATCGTGAAGCGAGCATCCCTCATGTGATGGGCATAGGTCGAACCCTCACCTCGACTCCGCTCGGTTCGACTTCGCTCACCGAGCGGAGCCGAGGTGAGCGAAGTCCGCAAAAACGGAAACACATGCTCACCCACCACCTCAAACATCTCCCGCGCTTCCATGTGTTTGAATCGCGACCAACGCAGTTGCTCGTAGGGTTTACCCCAGGAGTTACTACCCTCTGGAAATACCCGGCGCTCGATCGGGCGTCTGAGGCGATTTGCTTTATTCTCTTCCAGGGTGTGCAGCTCGTCTAACCGGCGCAAAAACAGCAGGTAGGTGATTTGCTCAATCACCTCCAACGGATTCGAGATGCCACCCGACCAGAAAGCATCCCAGATTCTGTCAATTTGCGATCGAATTTCGCCAGTTAGCATTTGATTTCCCTTCTGCTGGATCGATTTAACCCAATCTTGTAAATTGACTGATGGGTAAGGACGATTGTACCCAGTTCTGGCTAACAGACTTGCATTCGCGCTCCAATGGAGAATTAGTCTCATGACCCAAGTCAACTATGCAGCCATGAGTGACCAGGAACTGAAGCAATATTGCCTGACCCATCGGGATGATGAAGCTGTATTTCATGCCTACATGGATCGGCGTAATGCCAGACCCAAGAAGACACTGATTGCCGCTGGAGAACTTGATCACCTTCCCTTTGTTGAGCAACAGCCAATCATTAGTGAGCGGATGACCGCACACTTCAATGTGCCAATTCCTAAGAAGAATCCAGAATTGGGGTAAGTATTCACTCTGATTTCCGAAATCCCTACTAGACAAGGATTGTTTTAAGGTCTAGAAACTTAATATTCGGGGTTCAAGTCCTCCAGGGCGCGTTTAAAGGTTTGATTCTGTTAGTTCAGGAGTGGGTTGAAGCGGAGGCAGCGATGGGAGCTGCTTTTCCCAACGGCTGAGCACGATTGCATTGGCAGTGTTACCCGTTACATTTAGCATCGTCTTAACGCCGTCCGTTAACCGATCAACGCCAGCAATAATTGCGATCCCCTCCACAGGTAAACCGGCGGCGCTCAAAACAGTTGCCATCGTGATAATGGCAGAACCCGGCACGCCGGGTGTACTGAAAGAGACTAACAGTGAACTGAGGGCGATCGCCACCAGCAGCGACGGCGTGATATCCACCTGATAAACCTGAGCAATGAACAAGGCATTGTAGCCTTGCATAATCGCTGAGCCGTCCCGCTTGAGGGCGGTGCCAAGGGGCAGGGCAAAACTGGCAATTTCGGCTGACAAACCGTAGTTTTCCTGGACATTTTGGAGGGCGATCGGTAACGCCGCATTCGAGCTGGCCGTGCCAAACGCCAACGACAGGGCTGGAAACATACTCTGAAAAAACCGCACTGGATTGGCTTTGAGCAGCAGCAGAATCACTGTATACAGGCTCATCATCAGAGCTGTACTCAGCAATAACCCGGCCACATAGACAAACAAGCGAACGACAATGCCTAACCCTTCGTTGGCGATCACCGCCGCAATCAGAGCGAAAACGCCAATCGGGGCGACTCGCAACACCAAAGCCAATACCGCTTCAAAAATGGCGTAGCAGCTTTCAATAAAGCTAATAAAACTGGCGGCGGCCCCACCCACCCGCTGAATGGCAACCCCAATCAGAGCGGCCGAAAAAATCACTTGTAGTAAGTTGCCGCTGCTGAGCGCTTCCAGCGGGTTGACTGGAATCAAGCTGACCAGCCAGTCGATCAGCGACTGGTGCTCGGTACTGACCGTGCTGCTGGCGGTAAATCCGGTGATACCGGCTCCGGGTTGGAGCAGCGTGACGATCGCCATTCCCACCGCCACGGCAATCCCACTCGTGACCAGATAGCTGGTCAGCAGTTTGATTACATAGCGTCCCAGTTGAGCCGCATTCTGGATCCGGGTTAACCCCAAAATCATGGCGGAAAAAACAATTGGCACCACCACAAATTGAATCAGCCGCAAAAAGGCGCTGCCGAGCGGATCTAAGGCATAGTGAGTGATAGGGGCGATCAACTCTGGGAAATAGTCATGCAGGACGGCACCAAACCCAATCCCCAAAGCCAAACAGGCTAAAATCAGCGTCGATAAACTCATTCTGCCCTCAGCGGTTGTTAAAGCCTAACCAGTAACCTTATCACTCTGACTCTTCTCTAATCTGATATAGACCCTACCAAACTTCTGTCAGCCGCCTATGCAAGTCAGTCCAAATCATCAGCCGACCAGTCGGTCGATCGCCGTTGAATTCGATCAGGTGGGGTTTGCGCTCAAGGGACGCCCCCTGCTGCATCAGCTCAGCTTTACGATTCTGGCGGGTGAATTTTTGGTGCTGCTGGGGCGGAGTGGCTCTGGCAAAACCACGACCATGAAGTTGATTAATCATCTATTGGTGCCAACGACAGGACAGGTGCGGGTGCAGGGCAAAGCCACGACGGATTGGAACCCGATCGCCCTCCGCCGCCAAATTGGCTATGTGATTCAAGAAACGGGCCTGTTTCCGCATTTCACGATCGAGCGCAATGTTGGTTTAGTCCCCAGTCTGCAAGGCTGGAAGCCCTTGCAAATCAAATCGCGGGTGCATGAGCTGCTGCACTTGGTCGGCTTGGAGCCAGCCCAGTTTAGCGATCGCTATCCGCACCAGCTTTCGGGCGGACAGCGACAGCGGGTCGGCGTTGCCCGTGCCCTGGCCGCCGACCCACCCATTTTGCTAATGGATGAGCCGTTTGGAGCGCTTGACCCAATTACTCGGCTTGACTTGCAGCGCCAGTTTCAGCGCTTACAGCAAGACTTAGGCAAAACCGTTGTCTTCGTCACCCATGATATCCAAGAGGCGTTTTTGCTGGCATCCCGCATTGGCTTAATGGAAAGCGGCAACATGGTGTTTCTAGGGACTCAGGCAGAGTTGGCCAGCTCATCCCACCCGGAAGCCCAAACTTTTTTAGAAACGGTGCGAGTATTCAATTAGCCTCAATATCAAAACAGATTATTTTTGAAAGCTTCTCAGAGCGAAGCTTTCAAAAATAATCTTATTCTAAGTCCCCCTTTTTTAAGGGGGACTTAGGGGGATCAGGCGTTTGCTATTTGATAAACAGCATCTCCTGGTATTTGGGTAATGGCCAAAGGTCGTCGGCAACATCCCCCTCTAAAGCATCCGCGTAGGTGCGAACCTGATCCATCAGCGGGCGCAGGGTTTTGGCACAGTACTGCATGTGTTCTTCGATCGTGGCGAACTCATGCTTGCTGCTGGCATCGCTTAACTTGCTAACGCTATCCATCATTAGCTTTGTGACTGAAGCCACCGTTTCGGCGCTTTCTAATTCAAAGGCGATCCCAATTTGCTTCAGACTGGTAATGCTGCCGGCCAGCTCCGATAAATAGCGGAAGGCAGCCGGATAAATCACCGTTTTAGCCAAACTAATCACCAGCTTGGCTTCCATCTCAATTACCTGCGTGTACTGCTCGGCGTAAACGTCAAACCGGCTTTCTAGCTCAGCCGCAGACAGCACGCCTGTTTTTTCAAACAGCTCCTCAATGTACTTTTCCTTCAGGATCGGCAGCGCATCGGCGGTCGTCGGTAGGTTGAGTAAGCCGCGTTCTTCAACAGCCATTTTGTGCCATGCTTCCGAGTAACCATTGCCGCCAAACACAACGGCCCCATGATCATCCATCACCGATTTTAGGATCGCAAACGCCGCCACATCTAGGGCTTTGCCTTTGGCCAACTCAGCTTCCAACTGGTCTGCCACCCAGGTGAGGGAATCGGTCAAGATCGTGTTCATGGCCACCAATGGCCCCGACACCGATTGCCCCGACCCGACGGCCCGGAATTCAAACCGATTGCCCGTGAAGGCAAAGGGGGAGGTGCGGTTGCGATCGCCCGGATCTTTCGGAAATTCCGGCAGAGTGGGTACGCCTAAATTCATTACCCCGGCGTGGGCAGAGCTTTTAACATCACCCTGCCTAATTTGCTCAAACACATCTTCAAGCTGGGTGCCCAAGTAGACCGAAATGATTGCTGGAGGCGCTTCGTTTGCTCCCAGGCGATGATCGTTGCTGGCGGTTGCTACCACGGCTCGCAGCAGCGGCCCATACTTGTGGACGCCGCGAATTACCGCTCCGCAGAACAGCAGAAATTGCAGGTTGGCATGGGGACTATCGCCGGGATCCAGCAAGTTGCCTTGAGTAGCATTGCCAACTGACCAGTTGACGTGTTTGCCAGAGCCATTGATGCCTGCGAACGGCTTTTCGTGCAGCAGGCAGATAAAGCCGTGCTTCTTGGCCGTGTTCTTGAGGATGGTCATCGTCATTTGCTGGTGGTCGCTGGCCACGTTAGCTGCCTCAAAGAATGGGGCCAGCTCAAATTGACCGGGGGCGACTTCGTTGTGGCGAGTTTTGGCTGGAATCCCCAACCGATACATTTTCTCCTCCACATCTTGCATGAAGACCTGCACCCGCTCTGGAATCGCCCCAAAGTAGTGATCATCAAACTGTTGTCCTTTGGCCGCTGGTCGCCCAAACAGGGTTCTGCCAGTCAGCAGGATATCGGGGCGGCTGTGGGCAAAATGGGCATCAACCAAGAAGTATTCCTGCTCTGCTCCGCAGCTTGAGTTGACGGTGGCAACTTCAGAATGCCCCAACAGCTTCAGCAGTCGGGTGGCTGCTTTGCTCATGGCCGCGTTGGAGCGGAGCAGCGGCGTTTTCTTGTCGAGGGCTTCACCAGTCCAAGAAATGAAGACAGTTGGAATACATAGGGTGACACCGTTATCGGTTTCCATCACGTAGGCCGGGCTGGTCACATCCCAAGCCGTGTAGCCACGGGCTTCAAACGTGGAGCGAATGCCGCCATTTGGAAAAGACGAGCCATCCGGTTCACCCTGCACCAGCACCTTGCCAGTGAATTCTGTGATTACTGAGCCATCGCCTTGAACCGAGATAAATCCATCGTGCTTCTCAGCCGTAAAGTTGGTCATCGGATAAAAGACGTGGGCGTAGTAGAGGGCACCCTTAGAAATTGCCCAGTCTTTCATCGCCGCAGCCACAATTCCGGCCACGGAGACATCTAGCTTGCCACCGGTTTGCACCGTGCTTTTAATCGACTTAAACACATCCTTGGGCAGACAGGCCTGCATCTTGGCCAGCGTAAACACATCGGTGGCCCAAAGTTCTTCTAAGCGGCTGGGCGTCTTGGGGGGGAGCTTTTCGCGATCGGTGACTTGGCAAATGGCCTGGAAGCGGAGTTCATTACCACTCATGATTATTTTTCCTTTAGGGGTGAAACTAAAAAACTTGGAGGCTGTCAGAGAAAAATCCTGACCTCAATCTGGCGGCAATCATTCAAATCAATACACTTGCGGGACAAAGAACTGCTCGTTGCGCGGCGGTCGCACGTAGTCATGGGCAGACCGGCGGGGCGGGAGTTCTAGTGGTTCTGGGGTCATATCAACGTAGGGGATTTTGGTCAGGAAGTGGTTGATGCAGTTAAGACGGGCCCGCTTTTTATCGTCGGCTTCGACGGTGAACCAGGGGGCTTCTGGGATGTTGGTATGGGCAAACATCTCATCTTTGGCCTGGGAATATTCCACCCAGCGATCGCGCGATTCCAAATCCATTGGACTCAGTTTCCAGCGCCGCGCCGGATCAATGGTGCGCGATTGGAAGCGGCGCTCCTGCTCTTCATCGCTGACAGAGAACCAATACTTGAGTAAAATAATCCCCGACCGGACTAGCATTCGCTCAAATTCCGGGCAAGTTTGCATAAATTCCCGATACTGATCGTCGGTGCAAAAGCCCATCACACGCTCGACGCCAGCTCGGTTATACCAACTCCGATCAAAGCAGACAATTTCACCCGCTGCTGGTAAATGGGGCGAATAGCGCTGGAAGTACCATTCGGTTTTTTCGCGATCGCTGGGGGTTCCCAACGCCACAACCCGACAGCCGCGCGGATTCAGCGGTTCCGTAATCCGCTTAATCGTGCCGCCTTTGCCTGCGGCATCGCGCCCTTCAAACAAAATCACAATCCGAGTGCCCGTATGTTTGGCCCAATACTGCAATTTGACTAGCTCAACCTGCATCCGGGCCAACTCTTTTTCATACTCTTTCGTCGAGAGCTTAGACTTACTTTCCCGTTCAGACGTAGGCAAGTAGGTCATTGACTGGGGAGCATCATCAAACTTGGCTTTTTTCCTTTTTTTCTTGTCCTTATTCTTTTTCTTGCCAGATTTAGTCGTTGAGGTGGGGGACTCTGCGGTCTCACTTGCAGAAAAGTCCCCATTCATAATGTCGGACTCCATAGTTTTCTCCAGTGCCTTAGCGGCAAGCAGCGACAAACTAACAAAAACCAGGGAAAATGCATTAACTTAAGCCAACCCAGACTGACTGACCGTTATAACTGCTTAGTGCAAGACAATCAGCAATCTAAATTGCGATTTGCACCAGCCTAAACCTCTCCCTTGCAGATGTAACAGTGAAATCTGTAAAATTCTTTTCGATTGGGCTTTAGCCATTCGCAAGGTTCTGCATTTCGACCTATGGTAGGAGGAAGGACTGAAGACATTTGTATCGAAAACTACAAAGCGCAGCAAAAACCCAAGGACAGTTTTTCAAGCCTGACAGACAGAGTAGAGTAATTTCGCATTGTAATGCATCGTCTATAAAATGGGCGAAAATATCTAGTCTTATTGCCAAAGCTTCACACAGATAGGGTTCTAGTCCAGGCAGATCAAACACTAAACAGCCATTAAGCAGCAGTTTGTGTTGTGCAATACAGACTGATGGCGGCTCACCTTCAAAGATATGGTACGTACTCTAGAGAGATGTAACAATTTGCTATGACAAACTCAAGTAGTGAACTGAAGCCCACGCTTGGGTTGGTGGGTATCACGATTAATGCCATGGCATTGATAGCGCCGGGTGCTTTTCTATGGACAACTTACCAACTGCAAGCTCCGCCCGACTCTGCCAAAAATATGTGGGCAGCGATCGCCCTGGCCACCTGCATTGCCCTGCTGACCGCGAGTTGCTATGCCACGCTCTCTAAAGCCTATCCAGATGCCGGAGCGGGGAGTTCCTACTACTACGCCGAGGCAGCTATTTTAGCCAAACAATCCCACAAGCATTTCCGCTTGGCCCGTGTAGCCAAATTTGTCACCGGTTGGGCAGCTCATCTCTACTACTGGGCCTATCCCGGCATCATGATTAGCTTTATGGGTACGCTGGTCGTCTACATTGGGCAACTGTTTAATCCTAATTTTGCTTCAGATTGGTTGAGCAAAGTCTTAATCTGTCTGGTTTTCGCAGGTTTAGTCGGCAGCATTGCTCTGATTGGCGTGACTGGCTCAACTTTAATCAACATCATTATCAATATTGTGCAAATTGTTTCTCTGGTCTTTCTGGGGCTGCTGATGATTCTGTACCGATTGGGGCATCCCAACGTCAATTACGAACATGCCAATGCCCTCAGCGTTGTGATTCCCCACGATTTGATGGGGCTGGTTTATCAGGCGACGATCGCAATTCTGCTCCTGGTTGGCTTTGAGTCAGCCACCGCCATGGCCGGGGAAGCGGTCAATCCGCAGCGGGATATTCCGCGCGGAGTTGTGTTGTCGCTGTTTATTCAGGCTTGTCTCTGCTACTTTTTTGAGTATTTTGCCGCTAATTTTTTCATTGGCGATCAGTATGCTGTGACGGTTGATGGCAAGACGGTGACTGGCTTTGCTGCCGCCTTGTCGTCGGGCGCACCGATCGGGGATATCGCGAAAATTTTGGGTGATACCTTGCTGTTCGGGAATGGCTTTCTGCTCCAAATCACGATCGCCAGCACTGTTGTGATGGCACTGATTGGAACGGCCCTGTCCTCACTGTCTACTGGCGTCCGAATCAGCTATGCAATGGGCAACGATCGCGAACTGCCCTCGGTGTTTGGGTTTTTGCACGGTCGCTACAACACGCCCTACATCGGCATTTTCTTTCTGACAGGACTGTCGGCCTTAATTGGAGCCTACGCTGTTCAAAGCGTCGATAATGTCACGATTGTTACCCTGGTATCTAACATTGGCACCTTTATGCTCTACGGTATCACCTGTGGGATCGCCCTGATTGCAACCCTCAGACATCTTCTAGACGATGACCACAATCCAATCAAAACAATTGTGATTCCCAGCTTGGGCTTGGTGATGAATCTGCTCATGGTCGGTGGCATTTTCTACTACGGCTTAACGGGGTCAGGTAATGCCCAAGCCAATTCGATGACAGCGATCGGGATTTCGATCGCCTTCTTCGCGGCCGGATTTGCCTATTTGATTGGCGATAGCTTGCTCAAAGGTAAACCCCTATTTTTACCGGCCAATCTGAGCCATCCTTCACGCGATCGCATCGGCACCTCTAAACCTCGATAAAGTTTTGTCGGGTTGCGATCGCTACAGAATCTATCGCCCAGAACGCTAGTCTGAACATCAGGGCCTTTATCGATGCCTCAGTCCATCTTTAACTCAACTCACCATGAATTTGATTCTTGCTGTTATCCAACCGAATAAATTAGATGCTGTCAAAGAAGCTTTGGTCAAACTGGGGATTCAAGGCATGACCGTGACCGGCGCGAAAGGGTTCGGACGGCAAAAAGGTCGCCCGCTCGCTTTTTTGGGCCTGCTCGATATGGAGGGCAAGCCGTTCACGATCGACTTTGTGCCCAAGGTCAGGCTTGAAATTGTCGTCAATGATGATCTGACCGATGCCGTGGTTGATACAATTGTCGCCACCGCCAAAACTGGCACAATTGGGGATGGTAAATTATTTGTAATCCCCGTCAGCAGAGCGATCCGGATTCGCACGAGTGAACAAAACGAAGCCGCTTTGACCGTTGATACACCGGCTACGCTCAGCGATCCTTTGAAGAAGTAATCGGTGGTATTTAAGTAATGACAAAAAATGATTTGAGTCACCAAATAATCAACCCGCCTCACTGGTAGAGGCTGAACTGAAAATTTAGGCTTTGTCTGGCTGCGATCGCGGAAATAACTTTCCGCGATCGCTTTTTGTCATCGCTTTCTCACATGCCAAGCCAAAGCTGATAATTGCGGCGATAAATTAGGTAAAATAGTATTGAAAGATACAGAAAAAATTTTACCTCTTAAAAATCGAGAGATGTTCAATACCATCCTGACCCAGCATCGCCAAGCGATCAGACTGTATTCCAATCGTGCCGTTGCTGGACAAGCGCTTGATCAGCTTGTCCTGTCTGGCTTTCCGATCGCGCAGGTTTTTTTACTGGGTGAGAGTGAGCATAAAGATCACCCCGCCAACCTGCCTGCACCTCCCTATGGCAGGATCACCGGCACGGCAACTGGCCTCAAAAAAGGCTTGCTGATGGGCAATCTGGCCGGTGGCGCGACTGGGCTACTGCTGGGGGCTGGACTGATTGCCCTGCCAGGGGTGGGGCAACTGGTGTTGTCTTCGGCGATCGCGTTTGTTCTGCTCAGCGGCGGCATTTGTACGGCAGCGGGGGGAGTGACAGGAGCCTTGATTGGTCTAGGACTCACCTCAGCCCAAGCGAAAGCTTACAGTCAACAGATTGCTGGCGGCAGTTTTTTGCTGATTGTCGAAGGAACACCTCAAGAGATTGATCGGGCTGAACACCTGCTGCACAATGGCTACAATTAAGCCAACCCGCCCTGATCAGGAAGTTTTCAGCTTATGCTTAGAAGCAGGTGAGGCGAAATGCAATGGTTGCCGAAAATTTTCAGGATCGGGAAGTTTGGGAACGCCTAGAAAAAGGGCGGAGAGAAAAAGCAGCTCAGGGCGGCTATGCTGGCTATGGTTCTCCCGCCTATGGACTGCGATCGCTCGATGGTGAGCTGATCGAAGACCCAACCGAGCAGCAGATTATTGAGCTAATTCGCCGTCACCACAAATCAGGCAAATCGCTTCAGCAAGTGGCAGACTGGCTAAATCAACAGGGATACACGACTAAGCGCGGGCAGCAGTGGCAGCGGATTTCCGTCAAGCGCGTCCTCGATCGCCTCTACGGGCGAACGCCGAGAATCTCAGGCATGGAAACCCAGGCTCAAGCTGAACCTCTCAACGATCATTCTGTTAGCGACATTTCTGAGATTCACTAAAACCATAAAATTGATCGTCCTCAATTTAGAGGATGTTTTGAAAGTCAAATTTGCTCCGCTCAAAAATCTTTAATCCCCCTAAATCCCCCTTAAAAAGGAGGACTTTTAAATGCTGCTGAATACTGCATTTTAATACTGCCTACCTGAAAATTTTGGCAGTGGTATAGTGACGAATCAAGCAGAAGTCTGATCATCAATCTTCTAGCCTTGACTTATCGCAAGCCTGTGTAACTTTAAAAATAAGGAACTTGGGGGAGCAAGCTTCCTCCCTGACTGTCTGGATCAAATCGCTCTGTATTTGTGCCTGCTTTATGAATGCAGTTTTTGATCATTCACTCAATACTCCGCCCTTGGCTGATGCGATTGATCGTCACCCGCTGACGGTGGCTCCCGATGCCTGGCTGTCAGATGTCGTTGCGCTAATGAATCAAACTGCCCAGGGTTCCCTTCACTCAACCGATCCGCTGCGGGGGGCGCGGGCTAGCTGCGTGTTAGTCATGCAGGGCAAGAAGCTAGAGGGCATTTTTACCGAGCGAGATTTAGTCCAGTTGACGGCGCTTGGGGTTGACCTCCAGACGACTAAAATCTGCGAGGTGATGCATCATCCGGTGCTCACCATGTCTGAGCAGTCCCTGCACGATATTTTTGCGGCCCTGTTTTTGTTCCGTCGGCATCGGATTCGTCATTTGGCGATCGCCGATCAGCAGCAGCACCTGATTGGGGTTGTCTCACTGGATAGCATTCGCCATATTCTCCGACCCGCAAACTTACTCAAAATCCGGCGCGTGGCCGAAGTCATGACCAACCAGGTTGTCGTGGCATTGCCGACCACCCCCGTACTGGAATTGACCACATTGATGGCGACCCATCAGATTAGCTGTGTTGTGATTGTGCAAGTCTCTGAGCAAGATGATTCGCTCCAGCAGCCCGTTGGGATTGTCACCGAACGGGATATTGTTCACTTTCAGGCCCTAGGCTTAGATATCCGGCACACTCCAGCCCAAACGGTGATGAGTACGCCGCTGTTTGTGCTTAGTCCCGAAGATTCCCTCTGGACGGCTCACCAAGCCATGGAAGAACGCCAGGTGCGGCGATTGGTGGTGTCTTGGAATTGGGGTCAAAATTTAGGGATTGTCACCCAAACCAGCATCCTACGCGTGTTTGACCCGATCGAAATGCATGGGGTGATTGAAACTCTTCAGCGTACCCTCCAGCAATTGGGGTTAAACCTGGATCAGGTCTTAGCGACAGCGATTGACCACGACACTCACCTACCGGCTGCGTTTTGCTCTCTGCATGAAGGCGAGCTGCCCAACCTTAAGACTCTGCTGACAACTGTGCAGACTCAAATTGAGCAGCTTGTCAAGCATCCTGAGCTATCCACACAGGTACGCCAAACCGCTTTGATTGACGTATTGTTCAACTTGCAACAGTTTCAACACATCCTCTAGCGATCGCCCCAGAGGTTGGCACAGATCGCAACGCCAATTTAATCATGCCTTAGAATGAAAAGCGGAAAATCCAATCGGGTCACAACCATGATTAAAGCCTATGCTGCCCAAGCGCCCGGCGAAGCCCTCCAGCCCTTTGAGTACGATCCGGGAGCTTTGGCTGAGCAGGATGTTGAAATTCAGGTGGAATACTGCGGACTATGCCACAGCGACCTCAGCATGTTGAACAACGATTGGGGAATTACTCAATATCCGTTTGTGCCAGGTCATGAGGTGGTGGGAACCGTCGCAGCGATTGGCGATCGCGTCACTACCCTCAAAGTTGGGCAGCGGGTCGGTCTCGGTTGGTTTGCCCGCTCTTGCATGACTTGCGAGTGGTGCATGTCTGGGCAGCACAATCTTTGTTTGACGGCTGAAGGAACCATTGTTGGTCGTCATGGGGGCTTCGCTGACAAAGTGCGGGCCCATCAAAGCTGGGTGATACCAGTCCCAGAAGCACTCAACCCAGAATCCACCGGGCCGCTGTTCTGCGGTGGATTGACCGTGTTTAACCCGATTGTTCAGTTCGACATTAAGCCCACCGATCGGGTCGGCGTCATTGGGATTGGCGGTTTGGGGCACATGGCCTTAGGCTTCTTAAAAGCTTGGGGCTGCGATGTGACGGCATTTTCAACCAGTGCCGACAAAGAAGCCGAAGCTGGGCAGCTTGGGGCCAGCCATTTTGTCAATTCCCGTGATCCAGAAGCCTTAAAAGCCGTCGCCAACTCTTTTGACTTGATTCTATCCACGGTGAATGCAGACTTAGATTGGGATACCTATATTGCTACCCTGCGCCCAAAAGGACGGCTGCATTTTGTTGGCGTTGTCCCCAACCCAATTCCGGCTCAGGTGTTTCCAATGATTCTGGGGCAGAAATCGATTTCTGGCAGCCCGCTTGGTAGCCCAGCCACCACCAATACGATGTTGGAGTTTGCGGCCCGGCAAGGGATTCAACCGATCACAGAAACCTTCTCGTTTGCCGATGTCAACTCAGCCCTCGATCGCCTACACAGCGGCAAAGCTCGCTACCGAGTTGTCCTCAAACACTGACGCAATGGTCAGAGCTTGAGATCAAGATGACTGACCTGAGCACTCCTCCAGGCCAAGACGTATGATTTAGGTTGAGGCGATTTTACCGCCAACCCACTTATTTCAACCCTATGGTTAGAAAATGGTGGGAGCGGCGATTTTTAGGCGGCAGCATGGGCAATACATTTGGGCATTTGTTTCGGATCACCACCTTTGGCGAGTCTCACGGGGGCGGTGTGGGTGTGGTGATTGACGGCTGCCCTCCCCAGTTAGAGATTTCAACCCCAGAGATTCAGTTTGAACTCGATCGCCGTCGCCCAGGGCAAAGCCGGATTACCACTCCCCGCCAAGAAGCCGATACCTGTGAGATTTTGTCCGGCGTGTTTGAAGGCAAAACCCTCGGCACCCCGATCGCCATTTTGGTGCGTAACAAAGATACTCGCCCCCAAGACTACAGCGAAATGGCCCAGGTCTATCGGCCTTCCCATGCTGATGCCACCTACGATGCCAAATACGGCATTCGCAACTGGCAGGGGGGGGGTCGGTCTTCCGCTCGCGAAACAATTGGCCGGGTGGCAGCGGGGGCGATCGCCAAAAAAATTCTTCAGCAAGTGGCTGGGGTCGAAGTTATTGCCTACGTGCGCCGGATCAAAGACCTGGAAGCCCCAATTGACCCCGATACCGTCACCCTAGAGCAAGTCGAAAGCAACATTGTCCGTTGCCCCCACCCCGACTACGCCGAAAAAATGATTGATTTAATTGACCAGGTGCGTCGAGATGCCGACTCGATTGGTGGCGTGGTCGAATGCGTGGCTCGTCAGGTGCCGAAGGGGTTAGGTGAACCCGTGTTTGACAAATTAGAGGCAGATTTAGCTAAAGCCGTAATGTCTTTACCGGCCAGCAAAGGGTTTGAGATTGGCTCTGGCTTTGGCGGCACCTTCTTGACCGGCAAACAGCATAACGATGAATTCTACTCAGACAACGGCCAAATCCGCACCGTCACCAATCGCTCTGGCGGCGTACAGGGCGGAATTTCCAATGGCGAGAATATTATCCTGCGAGTGGCCTTTAAACCCACCGCCACGATCGGCACTAGCCAGCGCACCGTCAACCAAGCTGGCGAAGAAACAATCCTCGCCGCCAAAGGTCGCCATGACCCCTGTGTGCTGCCCCGCGCTGTCCCGATGGTAGAAGCAATGGTGGCGCTAGTCCTCTGCGATCATCTGCTGCGCGACCAGGCTCAATGTAAGGTTTTAGCGATCGATCCGGTCGCCCAGGTTTGATCATGCCTAGACGATGCGATCGACTTCGTAAATTTTTAGACAGCCCCAGAGCCTTCTAGACCCAGAAATAGTCGATTTAGATGCTCTTGAAGCAAGATAAGTGCAGGAATAGTGCTGTTAATCGGCTATTTTAAACGCAATGACTGTACCGCTATAGTTAGAGTTAATGGGCATAATAACAACAGTTAAGAGGGGATTAGACAGTAGTAAATAATTGTTATGCAGACAAGTCTCTTGAGGTGTCATGTTCTGGACTTGGGGCGGCCCTTATACAAAATTCTGCTTACTGGATTATCATCTATATCCCTAAAGAAGTTGATAAAATAAAAAACTTGGGTAAACAAAGGTACTTAGATGTCCGGGATTGAAGGCTTTAAGATAAAGAACTACAGAACTCTCAGAGACATTACCCTAGGAAAGCTGTGGAACACTCAAAATAGAGCATCACTGACACCAATGACGGCTGTTATTGGTAAAAACGGTGTTGGCAAAAGTACGCTCTTTGATGCTTTTGGTTTTCTTTCAGATTGCCTAAAAGGAGGAGTTGAAGAAGCTTGTGATGCTCGTGGAAGAGGCGGCTTTGAAAGGATTCGCTCTCAAGGGAATGTTGGAAGTATTGAGTTTGAAATCTATTACAAAGAAGATGGTAATGCGAGGCCAATCACTTACGAATTGGCTATAGATCTCGATTCAGATGGAAGACCTTTTGTGAAGCAAGAAAGGCTTAGACAAAGGAGAAAAGGACAGAAAACAGGATGGCCCTTTTCCTTTTTAATTCTTAATGAAGGTAAAGGTATAGCTTGGAAGGGTGAAGAGGAAGGTAAGCAAGTTGAGGAAGATCAAGAAGAATTTGATCTGTTCAACTTAATAGAAAGGCTTCGTAAAGGCGAAGCAGAAGAAGAAAGTAAGGAGACTGAGGTTGTTGAGTTGAGTGATAAACGAAAGCTTGGAATTGCGACTTTAGGCTCGTTAAAACAGCATCCTAGAATTTCTTTGTTTCGCAAATTTATAGAAGGGTGGTATCTTAGCTATTTCACACCAGACGCAGCACGAAGCTTGCCTCTTGCTGGACCTCAGAAACATCTAAATATACACGGAGATAATCTTGGAAATGTAGTTCAATTTATGGAAAGAGAGCATTCTAAAAAATTTCATTCCGTTCTTGAAAATATTTCCCAGAAAATACCAGGTATACATAAGATCGGCACTGAGAAAAGTCCAGATGGGAGACTGCTATTAAAATTCAATGATAGAGGATTCAAAGATCCATTCTATGTGCAACAAATGTCTGATGGAACTCTCAAAGTATTTGCCTATTTATTACTTTTAGAAGATCCTTCACCTCCACCATTTATATGTGTTGAAGAACCGGAAAATGGTTTATACCACAAGCTTTTGGAAACATTAGCACAAGAGTTTCGAGCACACGCTACAGGACGAAAAGGAGGGTCTCAAATTTTTATTACAACACACCAACCTTACTTTGTAGATGCTCTCCAGCCTGAAGAAGTCTGGGTACTTGAAAAAGGACAGGATGGCTTCTCGACAATCAAACGTGCGAGTGAAGACCCTCTCATCCAGAACCTTGTTTCTCAAGGTTTACCTCTTGGTGGACTTTGGTACAGCGATTACTTGGATAAAAGGTAGATAATGAATGCACTTTGAAATTCTTATTGAGGATATTTCTGGCAAGACTGCTCTTGAGATCCTTATCCCAAAGATCATTAGTGATGAACACACATTTAATATTCATTCTTATAAGGGAATAGGACGTATTCCTCAAGGATTAACGCCTTCCTCAGATCCAAAGAGACGTATTCTGCTTGACCAAATTCCGAAGCTTATTCAAGGTTATGGTAATACATTCACTGGTTATCCTCTTAGTTATTCCGCTATATTGATCGTTGTTTGTGATCTTGATGATCGGTGCTTAAGTAATTTTCGTACAGAATTGCTTGATTGTGTAGATAAATGTGTAGTAAAGCCAGAGACCTATTTCTGTATTGCAATTGAGGAAGGAGAGGCTTGGTATTTGGGTGATATGAATGCCATGAAAACTGCTTACCCCACAGCAAAGGATGCCGTTTTAAATTCTTATGTTAACGATAGTATCTGCGGTACATGGGAAAAATTAGCTGATGCAATATTCTTAGGTGGTGCTCAAAGTTTGGCTAAGTTAGGTTGGCAAGCAGTTGGGAAAGAAAAAATGGCTTGGGCTAGTGATATTTCTCCTCATATGGATGTAGATATTAATCAATCACCAAGCTTCTGTTATTTTCGAGAAAAACTACGCTCTTTAAGCTCTATATAAGGATCTAAAACTGCATGACAACGCCCATGCACACCGACTGGCGAGAGTTGATCAGTTGCAATAAAAAGGCTATCTACGGTGAGTGATGGGCAACATTAGATGGCTCGTCTGCGCTACGAACTTGTTGAGCTGACCAGTTCTAAGTATTGGCTATCCAGCAGGTAAGCTCCTCTTTCTAGGCGGACGCTCCAAAAATCGCCGGGTTGACGATTTAAGATAATTCCCTCTTCACCAATTTGGATCACGGTTGGAGGGCGGAGCATCGGGATAGGTTCTGCGGTTTTAACATAATCTGGCAGGGCAATTACCCGCACCCGATCGCCCACAGAAAACTCTTTCTTCATAAAATTATTCGGCCGCAGGGCATTTTTAGGATTAACTCAATCGGTACAATGAAAGGCAGCTAGTTTTAATCTAAGTACGATTCAGATTTTGATGCCACCTCACGTTGCCTCCATTTTGGACGGTAAAGCATTGGCTCTGCGATCGCAAGCAGAGTTAGCCAACCAAATTGAACAGTTACAGCCCCAGGTTGGTCGTCCACCTGGCTTAGCCGTCTTGATGGTCGGGGACAACCCCGCCAGTGCTGCCTACGTTCGCAACAAAGAGCGGGCCTGTGAAAAAGTTGGAATGGCTTCCTTTGGGCATCATTTGCCGGCTGAAACGACCCAGGCAGAACTCGCCCAATTGATTCAAAGCCTAAATCAAGATCCGAGAGTCGATGGAATTTTAGTCCAGTTGCCCCTGCCGGATCATCTGGATGCCCGATCGCTGCTGTACGCGATCAACCCCGACAAAGATGTGGATGGGCTGCATCCGGTTAATTTAGGACGGCTGGTGCGCTCAGAGCCAGGTTTACGCAGTTGTACCCCGGCTGGGGTGATCCGCCTGCTGCAAGCCTATCAACTTGGCCCGGCCGGTAAACAAGCTGTCGTGATTGGGCGGAGTATTTTAGTTGGCAAGCCCTTGGCGCTGATGCTGCTAGAGGCAGATGCAACGGTGACGATCGCCCATTCTCGATCTGATGATTTAGCTACGATCGCCCGTCAGGCAGACATTTTGGTAGCAGCCGTCGGTCGCCCCGGCTTAGTCACCGCTGAGTGGGTCAAGCCAGGAGCCGTGGTGATTGATGTCGGGATTAATCGGGTTAGCGACAATGCAGTGGATAAAAGCTATTTGGTTGGGGATGTAGACTTTGCAGCCGTGCAGGCGATCGCCGGTTGGATTACGCCGGTGCCGGGTGGCATCGGCCCAATGACTGTCGCTATGTTACTAGAAAATACGGTATGGAGTTACAAACAGCGCAATGGCTTAAAATAATTGAGCCTCCCCACCAGAGCACTGACAATCAGTTCCGCTACGGGCGCTAAATCTAGCCAGGCGCACTCAGAAACAGCAACCTCAGCAGTCACGATGGAGCAGAAGATGATTTCAGCTAACAGCCCCCAAACGGAGACGAAACAATCCCTGTCGGTGAAAGGGGCTTCCAGCTTTGACCTCCGATCTTATCTCGAAGAGCGCAGACGGCTGGTTGACCAGGCGTTAGAGCGATCGATCGTCGTCACTTACCCAGAGAAAATTTATGATGCGATGCGCTACTCGCTGATGGCGGGAGGTAAGCGGCTGCGGCCAATTCTTTGTCTGGCCACCTGTGAGCTATTTGATGGGACGCTGCCGATGTCGATGCCGACCGCCTGCGCCCTTGAGATGATTCACACAATGTCTTTGATTCATGACGACCTACCGGCGATGGATAACGACGACTATCGGCGCGGTAAGCTGACCAACCATAAGGTCTACGGCGAAGACATTGCCATTTTAGCCGGTGATGGACTGCTGGCCTACGCCTTTGAGTATGTGGCCGTGCATACCCAAGGAGTTCCGGCTGAGCAGTTGCTCAAGGTAGTAGCTCGTTTAGGTCATGCTGTGGCTGCAACAGGGCTAGTCGGTGGGCAAGTAATCGACCTCGAATGCGAGGGGCTGAAAGATGTCCAGGTCGAAACCCTGCATTTTATTCACTCCCACAAAACCGGCGCTCTCTTAGAAGCTTCGATTTGGTCAGGCGCAGTGCTGGCAGGAGCCGAGCCGAGTGATTTGCAGCGTCTTTCTCGCTATGCGGGTAATATTGGACTGGCCTTTCAGATTGTCGATGACATTCTTGACATTACTGCAACCCAGGAAGAGTTGGGCAAAACCGCTGGCAAAGACCTGAAAGCTCAAAAGGCAACTTATCCTAGCCTGTGGGGGATTGAAGGGTCGCGCCAGCAAGCGCAAGCCTTAATTGACGAAGCCAAAGCAGAGCTGGCCATTTATGCTGAAAAGGCAATTCCGCTGATGGCGATCGCCGATTTTGTCACCGCCCGTACTCACTAGAGTTTCCATCCCATCTTGAGTCCTTACTCTGAAGAAGCGCGCAAAAAAATATGCAGGACTTTGGCGATATTATCTACAATCGAGTGCTGTTAGTTTCCCTGTCAGCCACCCTGATCGCCCAGCTATTAAAACTCGTTGCTGAATTAATCAAAAATCGTAAGTTCGATTTTCGCGTCTTGGTGACAACGGGCGGCATGCCTAGTTCGCATTCTGCTTTGGTGGCAGCTTTGGCGACCGGAGTCGGGCAAACTGCCGGTTGGAGCAGCATTGAATTTGCGATCGCCCTTATTTTTGCTTTTATTGTCATGTACGACGCGGCTGGGGTTCGACAGGCCGCCGGTAAGCAAGCGCGAGTCCTGAACCAAATTGTCGATGAACTATTTCAAGAAAATCCAGAGCTGAGCCAAGATCGACTGAAGGAACTGTTGGGACACACGCCAATTCAGGTGCTGGTTGGCTCTGCCTTGGGGATTGGCATTTCCTGGCTGGCGATTCCAGCTTAAACATCAACTATGGTTCGTTTCCTGCACTTGGCGGATATTCACCTGGGCTTTGACAAGTACGATAGCCCAGAGCGGACAAAAGACTTTTTCTATGCCCTCTACGATGCCCTAGAGCGCTATGCCCTCAATCCAGCCGTTGATTTTGTCTTAATTGCGGGCGACTTGTTCGAGCATCGTAATATTTTACCGGCCACGCTTAATCAAGCCCAAATTTGTTTGGATTTGCTCAAGCAGGCTCAGATTCCCGTCCTGGCGATTGAGGGCAACCACGATCATCGCCCCTACGGCACAGCGACGAGCTGGTTAAGGTATTTAGCCGAGCAGGATTTATTGCTGCTGCTGGAACCCAACGAAGCTGGGGAGCTAGAGCCGTGGGATGCCGAGCTGAAAGTCGGCGGCTATATTGACTTAGACTGTGGGGCGCGGGTGATTGGTTCACGGTGGTATGGAGCCAGCTCGCCCCAGGCGATTCCACCCTTGGCAGAGAGCATTCGGCAGTTGCCGCGCACGCCTCACCCCACGGTGATGATGTTTCATCATGGGCTAGAAGGGCAAATTGGTCGCTACACGGGGGCGCTGCGCTATCAGGATTTTTTGCCCTTGCAGCAAGCTGGCGTCGATTATTTGGCGCTGGGGCATATTCACAAAAACTACACCGAGCAGGGCTGGATTTTTAACCCCGGCGCGATCGAAGCCAACAGCATTGCCGAAAATCAAGCCCAAAACCCCAGAGGAGTTTACCTCGTCACCCTAGACCCGCAGGAAATTACCGCTGAACTGAAGCAAGACTATCAGCAGCGCCCAATCCGACGGCTGTCTGTAGTGGCTAACCCTCGACAAAGCCCGGCTGACTTAGAGCAAGCGGCGATCGCCTGTGTCAGAGAAGCTGCCCAGGCTGGCCAAACTGCGGCAGCAATTGTTGAGCTAAGAGTTTCTGGGCAGGTCAGTTTTAATCGACTGGATCTAGATCTGCGCCTGCTCAAACAGCAGCTTCAGGAAATTAGCCAAGCCTTAATTTTTTTACTGCGCTACGACGTGACCAGCACAACCTACGTCACCCCTTTGGCAACCGCAGCCAACGATCTGCCAACCCGGCGCGAAATTGAGCAGCATGTCTTTACTGATTTTTTGGCGGCTAATTTTAACTACAGCGATCGAGCCAGCCAATTTGCTCAAGGTTTGATTGACCTCAAAACTCAAATTCTGAGTGAGCAATCGGAAGCTGAAACCTACAAGTTTGTCCAAGCTCTCCTGAGTGAAACCAGCGCGATCGCAAAATCAAAGACCGATTCAGCGGACAGTGAGCAGTCCTGATTAGTTCTGATCAATATGGCTCAAGTTAATATGGGGGCGGTGGGACTTGAACCCACACGACTGTTAAGGTCAACGGATTTTCATTCTCTTGCTGCTTTCACAGCTACCTTCTGGTCTGAGTCAAGAGGGCGATCGCCATTCCTGCCTCCCCATCTAGTTTTGAGAATTGGACTCTCCCTTTACCCAGGCAAAAATTGCCTTAGGGTAGCTCCCGTCGAGTCTCTGCACCTTCCCAGAGTTTAAAGTTTTCGGCTACAGGTTCTGGGCGAATTGCCCAATTGTGACCAAACAGAAAAAACTACCGGGCTTGGCTCAGGATTGCCGTATCTGAAGTTCAGAGTTAGGTTTCCCTGAATTTGAGAGCCTTCACTTGCAAGATTTCTCTGGCAAGGCTCAGTTATCTAAGTCCGCAGCGTCTACCATTCCGCCACGCCCCCTCAGATGCAACTAGCATTATATAGCGCTAAGACTGCAAAATACTGCCGGCAATATTCCTGGTCAAACTAGCAGCAGCAAGCTAACAATCGGTTAAAATTGATAGACTGAGCTACTGACTGATAGTTCTTTCCATTGAGAAATTGCTATTTGAGGAGCTGATTTCTAACTTCTGCTCTTTTCTGCCAACCTATTCTATGGACGTTAGACTGATTCTGCCGCTGCTCTATGTGGCGATCGCTGGAGCCTATTTGCTAGTTTTTCCAGCCGCAACTTATTTTTACCTGCAAAAACGCTGGTATGTTGCGACTTCGTTTGAGCGCGGATTTATGTATTTTTTGGTGCTCTTCTTCTTCCCAGGGCTACTCGCATTGGCTCCCTTTTTAAACTTTCGACCGAAGCGTAGACAAATTGCTTAGGGTGCTGTCAACGTTGATTTGATCGGTTTTGATCTCTTAGCATGTCAAGACTAAACAGAAATCAACGAAGCTGCTTTGGGCAGCCAGGTAGGGCTAAATGCGACGAATCGATGCGCTGGCGATCGGGCTGGCAGTTTTTTTAGGCGGCGGCATCCTTTACGCTGGGCTAGTTGCGTTTGGCATAGAAGGGCAGCAGGCAGGGATTTGGGCCGAGGCGGTATTAGTCGTTGGTCTGGTCGGCTGGTTAGCCAGCTATCTGCTACGGGTAGCTAACCATAAGATGACTTACAACCAGCAGCTAGAGGACTACGAAACAGCCGTCCTCGAAAAGCGATTAGAAGAACTCTCGCCCGAAGAATTAGCCGCTCTGCAAACCGAAACTGACCCAGAAGGCTCAGCCAAGTAGTTAGACCCTGCAGCCAGTTTGCGGAACTAATGCCGCTAATGGTCAAAAATATTTTATCTAAGCAGAGGTTGAACGGGGCCTAGCCTAACGGGTGTTGCTCTAGCATTTGGTTGATCGCAGTTCTGGCCTCTACGTAACCATCCATTCCTTCTAGGCGTTTGACCAGCTTGCCTTGCTCAAATAGCAGCACAGTCGGAAGGGTAGTTAGCCGATACTCTCTGGTCAGTCTCAGGTTTTCATCGGCATTAATGCGGACAACTTTGAGCGGTGGGGTTGCCGCCGACTGTAACTGGGAGATTAAGGGTTCTACTCGGCGACATAAACCGCACCAAGGGGCCCAAAACGTAACAATCACTGGTGCTTTCGCTTCTAAAACTTCCTGGCTAAAGTTTTTTTCACTGACTGCAACGACCATGAATGCCTATGCTTTATTAAAGTTTAGATTGAAGATTCTGGGATCATGCTACCAGTGAATGCTAAATGCTGCACGGTACATCAGTGGATGCGCCCACCAAAATAGTCCCACAAAGACTGCTATCCCCAAATAGGCCGGACGGATGAATTCTGAGAGCTGAAGCGTCTGTCGCCCTTGGGCGATCGCCAGAAACGGGATCACAGAGGTTTGAGCTTTCATGGCTTCAAAGGCTGGGCCATAGCGGAGGGCCAAGCGGCGATCGCCGTGCCAAACCCCAAATAAGTGATACGCCACTAAGCCGCAGGATGTAACAAGGGTAAACGAGGTGCCTAGCCAGAGGGTGTGGGCTAAGCACCAAATCACCTGCCCCACCATTTGGGGATGGCGCGTGATCCGGATGATCCCGGTGTCGTGTAAATGCACCTGTGGTTTTTGAATGGCGGCAATTTCTAGCAGGTTAAACGTTGAAGGATAGAGAAAAATAAAGGAAATAGCCGATAATCCCCAAACCAGTGGTTCAATGCCAGGCATAGCTTGAACTTGCCAGAGCTGCACCCCATCGTAGCGATGAGCCAGAAAATAGCCAACCGTCACCACTGCCAAACTCAAGCTGACGACGGCAAAGATAATTCGGTAGGGGCGGGGGCCAATTTGCTTTTCAGCCCAGAGCCGCAGCGCCGCCAGCCCACTGTGTGCGATCCCAAAGCTGAGCAGCAGGCCCAAAATCACCAAATGCGATGGGTTCAGCCAGGTATGTGTTGTCGGCATGGAGCGATCGCGCCCTAAAAAATCAAGTTCAGCTTTAATTCTCGCAGGTCTATGGTGTGCAGAACCCCTTCAACGGATTGCCAAGTTGCAATCAGCAGCCCATAGACTTCAAAGGCAGCGATCGCGGTAATTGTCCCTGGCACCTGAAAATCTGCGATCGCCTCCCCCAGATCATTTAGCAGCACTACCTGCCCTTGCCGATTGGCCAGCACATAGCCCCACGGCGTTGCCCGAATAAAGTCTGGTGCGATCCCCAGCGGAATCCGCTGAACTCGCCAAGGCTGAAAATCAATCAGCAGGCCGACTGAGGGATTACTAGATTCTAAAGCCAGAGATCGAGATGCCGAACCTTGACTGGGGGTTAGATGGCTGAGCGTCACAGGCAGGCTGAAGGTGATTACCCGCTGGCCGCGACGATTAAAGATGTGCAGCCGAGAGCCAGCTTCGACCAAAGCTTCCGGTGAAGACTGGCAAATTGCTACTCCATAGCGCCGATTTAACACTTGGAGCTGCGAGAGCTGAGACACACTCACTTGGGAAGCAATTTGTCGCATTTCGGCCAGCCGTAAAAACCGGAGCCGAATTGGCTGATGGGGGCGATTCCCCGCCGGCAAGATTGGATCGGCAGCAGAAATGCCATAGGTGAGCCATTGCCCATTGGGATCGGGATTCAAGAACATTCGTTCTCCCAATGCCGAGAACAAAATCAGCGCATCGGTACTCGGTTCTGGAGCACCGCTGCGCGGCAATTCGTAAAGCGAAAATGAATAATTGTCGCGAGTCTTCAGCCGGGACTGGGTTACCACAAAACAACTTTGCTTTGACACGTACAGTTGCGTCGGCGGTTGCGGGAAGAAGACCTGCCATTGGCTATCCAACGCCCCCTGCAACATGCCATTGCGATAGGTGCGGCATTTCACCTGATCGGCCATGCTCAAATAGACCTGTTGCTCCTTAACGACCAAATGCGTAATCGGAGACTCTAAGAACTCTTGCTGAACACTCTTAAACTCTCCCGTTTTGCCCTGAGTTGCGGGCATCTGCCACAGTTGACCTGCCGTTTGGGTAATCTCTTCCACTTCAGCCGCCAATTGAATCGACTTTAGCATTTCAGTTGCGCTGCTAAAGCGACGGCTGGGCAGCTTCTGCAAAGCAGTGGTCAAAAGAGAGCGGAGGATAAACGGCACAGTTTCCGGGATCTTAACGGAACGATTTAGATGCTCCTTCATCAGGTCTAAGGGCACGCCGCTAAAGGGACGCTCCCCGACAATCATTTCATATAGAAGAACGCCGACCGCGTAGAGGTCAGAGGCAGGGGAATATTGTCCATAAAATCGCTCTGGAGCCATATAAGCGGGAGAGCCGGTTGCCCCGGAATTACTGCCCATTTGTTCCTGGCTGAGGCGAGCAATCCCAAAATCTGAAATTTGAGCCGTCCAACTGTTGGCTTCTAGTTTGAGCAGAATATTTTCGGGCTTAATGTCGCAATGAATAATCTCTTGCTTATGGGCATATTCTAGCCCTCGCAAAATATCAGTAATAATTTTCAGCGTCTGGGTGAGGCTGAGTCGCTCCCCGGATTCGAGCAGCGATCGCAGGGTGCCTCCCTCACAGTAATCCATCACCAAGTAGCGGCTGTCTTTCTTATGCTCTAGAGTTTGGCAAGCCACAATGTTGGGATGACGCAGGCTGAGCAAAAAGCGTAGCTCTCGCAGGAACTGCTTGGTGGGGAAACGCCGATGATCAAGGTCTTTGAGGGCAACCAGGGCACCCGTTTTGCGATCGACAGCGCAAAAAACCTGCCCGAATTGCCCCTGCCCGATTAGCCCCAATAAATGGTAGCGAGAAGGCTTCAAGACTAAATTGTTGCGGGGCCGCACAATTTGCCCGATCAGACTAGCAGAGCCAACAAACATAACCGGCAACCCCCGCGCTCACAACATTGCAACCCTGAACAGGTTTCTAAAAATGGTCTGAAATGAATGCTTCTCAAGCTTTGTTCTGACAGTCCCCAGCAAGATTATCTTACTCCAGGCAACGGCACTGGGCTGACGAGGGACAATCATGTGCTTTCACAAACGAGTAACCGGATTACCTAAAAGTCCCCCAAAATACGCCCTCCGAATAGATTTCGGAGGACAAGAATTAGGGGACAGGGATTTTTAGATTGCCAACTGGCTGCTCAGCTTTAGGAGAACAGCAGATCTCCCTTGATTTTGTAGGCTGCTTGCAGGTCTCGTTCTTCAAACGAATGCAGTTGCTTGCTGAGATCTCTCGCTTTTTGATAGCTAGCAATATCACCCTGCTCAAAAAAGTGGTTAGCAGCAGTGCGAAAATCATTCAGTGCTTCTCGCTTATTGCCTAACTGAGAATGAGCTAGACCCCGGTTGTAGTGAGCCTTGGCGTAGGTCGGATTGACTTCAATGCCTAGCGTGTAAGCGGCGATCGCCCCAGCCATATCACCAGCTTTTTGGAGGGCTAGCCCTTCGTTATAGTGAGCTTTAGCCGCATGAAGTTCAGTTTGCGTGGGTTGAGTTGGAGGCTGTACTGCGGGCTGGGCAAACTGCGCCACTGGTTGAGCCTGGGAAGAGGAATTTTGTCCCTCAGGGCTGGCAGCAGGTTGAGCAGATTGCTGCTGAATTTGAGCAGCGATCGCAGGGGTTGGTTCTTGCAGCAACCGCTGGCGATTGATCAGGTTTAGCACCACAGATGCCGACAGTGGCAAAGAAGCAACGGACGCCAGCAGTGCCTGCTGGGAAACAACAGCGGCGATCGCCCCGCCGACAGACCCAACTGCTGCGACAACCTCGGCTACATCTAGCCAGTGCTGAGTTTTATGTGCTGACCCATCCATAGAAAAATCTCCAGATCCAGATAACGTGTAATTTATGTCTTTTTCCGGGTGGCGGTGATTGCTAACTGATTGGTCATTGCTAACGCAGCAGTAGACCTTGAATCTAGAAGCTAAACCCATCCCAGAAATGCTGTGAGAAAGATTCAGAAAAATTGACTAAACATCTTGAGTTGTGGCTAAATACTCGCTGGCTTTGGCTTTGGTATCTTCTAGCTGAGAGATCATCGAACGAGTAATCAGCTTGCCCGCTTCGACCAGCACCTTACCGTTGAGAGGATGCAGGATATCTTGCTCAGCCCGACGACCAATCAGAGATTCAATATCTGTGCCAGCCCCGACGTACATCCCGGCCGGTAGTTCGACCACCACGCCTTGCCCAATTACTCGCGACTGGCAGGCCAGACGAGAATTAGGTTTGCAGGTGGTAATCACCTCTAGGGTGCGCTGTTCGCGCCGATTGATCGGGGAGAGGCTCTCCATCCCTTGCGAAATATAGACGTGGCAGGTAGCACACATGCCGCGACCCCCGCACTCTTTCATGACGCTGAGGTCATTTTCGAGCAGAGCAGACAGCAGGTTGTTGTTGGTTTGAACGGCTGTCTCTTGAGCGATCGGCTCCAGCCTGACAATTTTAGCCACGATAGTTCTTCCTCAATACTTTGTTAATCACATGCACGCCATTGGCTCGACTCAAACCTCAGCAGATTTGCTTTGGCTGAGCCGCTCCATGATCGTGGCGTGGTCTTGTCCTTCTTCTAACCAAGCCGTGGCTGGCTCGACTCGCTCCCGTAGACCCAAGACAAAGGAGTTAGAGTCTGCGCCCAAAGACTCGCAGGCAGTCTGGATGCAGTTTAAGTCTCGGCCAGTCAGTTGGCTAAAGAAAGAGCTTAAAATTCCGGCTTCGGCAAAGCAGGCCGGCACCTTACCGCCTTTGGGTGCAGATTGGGCAAAGGCAGAATTAGTGACCTTAACGACCAGAAAACCGTACTGATAGTGGGTAACATCAAGTTCAAACACGCCCCAACCGTGGGTTTTCCAGCATTGCTTCAGGCATTGTAAAAACTCGGCCATCTCCATCTCAGCCACAGGACGATTGTAGTAACGGCTGACTTCTTCGACGAACCGGCGATAAAAGTTCTTGCCCCACCAGCGCCCACAGTTAAACATAACAATCCCGGAGGCCTGCCCAGTTTCGCGCTCTAAACCGGCATAAATCGCTTCCATCAGCACTTCTGGCAAAGCAATTAGACGCGAACCCTGGCGATTCTCAATTAAGCCCGCTTCATAGTCGCCTTGGATATAGGCATCAGGCGCAAAATAGTTGCCGGGCAAATACGATTCTTTGGTTAAATCAGCAACAGAAATCATGATCTTGGTTTCCTCAATTTTAAGATGCGAGTGGAGCAGCGCCTAGTTGGCCATTTGGTAAACGCTCGATGAACCCAGCAATGTAGTTTGAGCTTGATCGAGCAGGGGTTGAATTAGGCCAAGTTGGGCCCCAGGCACAACTTCTTTGAGGCGGGCTTGCAGCAGTTGGCAAAGCTTGGCTTCGATCGCCTGAGTTTGATGGGCTTGAATCACATCGGTCAACCACTCTAGCAAGCGCCGCTGTAAAAATTCTGGGTTATTCAGCAGCATCGCCATCGTGGCGTAGCGCATGACAGTGATCCATTGCTTGAGGGATTTTTCCAGCAGCTTTGGATCTTGTTGGGGAAAAGCTTGCAGCAGTTGGTCGGCCACGGGCTGAAAAATGGCGACTTCTTGATCGCGTAAACATTCGTAGAGGGCTAGACGATCAGCCAGAGAAGCAATATGGTGCTTGAATAGCTTGATTTCTGTCGCTTCTAGAAAGTTCTCTTCAGACTTGTAAAACAGAGATTCTAAATCGGGATGCATGGTGAATTACCTCTAAAACAGGTCGGATAAATCGGATAGGGAGATCTCGCGGCTCGGAGCAACCGGAGCAGGTAGGTCAGGGAGAGCCGCGATCGCGGGTTTCGCTTCCCAAGCAATCAGTCCAAAGAACTCTGCCACTGGCATCGTGAAGGAAAGTGCGGGCGCAGATTCAGCCTGACTGTAAACACGTTGCTGTTGACCAGACCAGTTGACTTGCTCAAAGAAGGCTGCCACGGGCAGGGTTGGCCAATCAGCCGCCACAGCTAAGCTTCTAGGCTGTTCAGTCACCACTGGGACGGCGCGAACTCGGCCCGCCCAATTGTTTTGCTCAAAAAACTGATCCACGCTCAAGGCTTGCCAATTAGCAATCGGCTGTGGAGCGCTTAAGGACATTCCTGAAGCTGGAGCTGAGGGCTGAACGGTGGCAATCGGAGGCTGCGATCTCGCGATCGGTAAACCTTGCCAATTGCACTGAGTGAAAAATGTTGTTACTTCTAAATTGGGCCAGGCAGAACTCCCTCCATTCAGCAGTTGAAACTTCTCTGACCATGCAGTTGAAGACTTCATCGCCTATTCGCCTCCTGGTCGGCCAATGTATTGATTGACTGTATTGCTTGAATCATTGCCAGACTAATCCTCCCCCATTGATAGTCAATGATGACGCTGAGCAGATAGTTGACCTAGGGAAACACAAGCGAGCCGTTGGAAGATTATTGCGGGATCGAAAGAATCATCAACAGGTGAAACGCTTAAATAACTGTCAGTTCAATCTACTTCAGGTTATGCCTCATCTTACGCAGCCTGACAAAGGGCTGACCACCGTGATCTCACGGAAAAATAGAGGCTTACAGCCATCGTCAGTCGGGCGAAATACGGATCAGGAGCGCACATCCCTGCCCTGGTTCAAGATAATAAGGAATTAGGTTGTGATTGGGATAGAAAGAGTTGATCTAACGGTTGAATTACTGGGGTTTGATCCCTTCTAGCTCAGCTTCCGAGCGATCGTAGAGTGCCCGGAGCTGGTTTAAGGTCTCGGAATCAGGCTGCCAAAAGCCGCGACCGTGGGCTTCTAACATCCGCCCGACAATATTACGGAAGGCTTCTGGGTTGGCCGCTTGTAGTTTAGCCGCCATCGCAGCATCAAGGGCGTAAGTCTCAGCGGCTTGGTCATAAACCCAGGCTTCTTGAAAATTAGTTGTACCGCCCCAGCCAATCAGGGCCGTCATCCGCTGCGAAATTTCAAACGCTCCGCCAGAACCCTGCTCTGCCATTGCTTCTGCCCATTTTGGGTTGAGAAATTTGGTTCGATATTCCAGCCGGAGAATTTCTTCCAAGCTGCGCGGGGTAGTGTCTTTTGAGAAGCTTTCAACAAAGCTAGCAGTTACCTGTTTACCTTGCTGCTGCTCGGCGGCTCGCTTCAATGCCCCGGTGTTGGCGTAGTACTCTTGAATGTCGGTCAGTCCGTACTCCACAGAGTCAATTTCTTGGACAATTTGCCCGGTGGTTTGGAGCAGATTGGTCAAAATTTCGGGGCGGGCTTGCCCTTTGTCGCTGCGCCCGTAGCTAAAGGCATTGCGATCGCGCCACTGTTGCCCTAGCTCATCGCCGTTGTCCCAGGTGGCCGCCACCACTTGCTCATTCACCTGAGAGCCAAAGTCGCCAGCCGGATTAGAGAACAGCCGCGCCGTCGCATTTTCTATCCCTTGGGCTTGCAAGGCCAAAGCGTGCTTACGAATAAAGTTTTGCGCTTCTGGCTCGATCGCGGCGGCGGCCCGCCCAAACAGGTCATCTAGTAGCTCAATGATATTCACGAAGCTATCTCGAAAAATCCCCGACAGATTGGCCAAAACATCAATTCGGGGATGACCAACTTCGGCTAAGGGCTTTAATGCATAGCGGACAATTCGCCCCGTCCCTTCTTTGACGGGTTCTGCTCCGACCAGCTCTAGCAAAATCCCCAGGGATTCGCCTCTGGTTTTGATCACATCCAGTCCCCACAGCATCACAGCCACGGTTTCGGGATAAGCCCCATGCGCGTTTAAGTGCTGAGCCAGCAGCTTTTGTCCGATCGCCCGTCCTCGCTCATAGGCGGCGGGCGAGGGCATTCGGTAAGGGTCAAGGGCATGGATATTGCGTCCCGTCGGCAGCACGCCTGGCCCATCCCGCAGCAGGTCGCCCCCCGGTGCAGGCGGAATGTACTCCCCGTTCAGACCGCGCTGGAGGTTAATTAGCTCATCCTCGGTCTGGGCCAGCAGCTCCCGGATGGTCAGCGCTTCGTCAATCCGATCGGGCAAAGCCGGGTCTAGCCGGAACATCTGATTTGGGTTCTCTCGGTGCAGATCATCATGGTAAGCGCTCAAAGCAGTGGCTTGATCGGCACCAGCGGCGATCGCCTCCACAATCACCGCTGGCAGAGCTTCGCCAAAATAAGCGCCCAGGTAGCTGTTCAGTTCGGCTGGGGTGGGGGGATGGCCAAGCGTATGCAGCCCAGACGAAAACAGGCGCTCCTCTAGCACTTGCAAATATTGGTAGAGATGCACCAAGTAGCGATTAAAGGCTTCGGGACTGAACAGACGAGCGTTCTCCGGCGTGAACTCGATCCCCAAATGCTTGGCAGCTTCAAATGGGCAGTCGGTGTCTAGCCCCGCATCAAGAATTTTTTTGCAGATGGCTTCCTTCAGCAAATAGTTCTTGGCCGGATCTTCTCGATATTCATTGATTAATTCCCGCAGGCTGGCCAGTTCCTTATAGAGGCCAGCCCGACCGTAGGGCGGCACATTGTGGGAAATTAGCACCCCGTAACCCCGTCGCTTAGCCAAAATTGACTCGGAGGGATTATTGGCAGCATAGACATACAGGTTGGGCAAATCTGCCTGCAAAATATCCGGCCAACAATAGCCCGTATTGCCCAGCGGCACTCCGGGCAGCCATTCCATCGTCCCGTGCATGCCGAAGTGAACCACGGCATTGGCCTTAAACCCATGCTGCAACCACTTGTAAAAGGCGGCGTACTGGGGATGGGGAGTCATATCCCGCTCAAACATCAGCCGCATTGGGTCGCCAGGAATCCCCAAGGCCGGCTGAACGCCAATCCAAATATTACCGAATTGCAGCCCGCCAATCAGCATCTGCTGCTCGTAGGTATTGATGCCCGTATCCGTCAGCGATCGCCACTGCTTGAGAATCCACTGCGATCGCAGGTAGCCCAACCAGCCCTCTAAGGTCGGCGCATCAATCTTGGTCAGGGTTTGGGCTGGGTGAGTCAGTTGCTCGCTGCTGACGGCAGACTCAGCCGCTTTCAGGAGCCGGATCAATTCCTCGCCGTCAGTCGGTAAATCGCCGATGAGGTAGCCTTCTGCTTTCAGGGCTTGGAGTAATTTGAGCAGCGATCGCGGCACATTGAGCAAGGCGGCAGTGCCAGTTGCGCCATAGCCGGGTGGAAACCCGTACAGAATAATCGCAATTCGCTTTTCAGCCGCAGGGGTTTGGCGGAGTTTGATCCAGTTTTTCAGCCTGCTTGTCAGCCGCTGTACCCGTTCCGGAATCAGGTAAATTTTTTCGCCGACCAGCCCGCCTAAAGGGACGGGATCAATGGCACCATCCAATTCTGGCAAGGCATAGAGCACTACACTCTGCAAACCGCCAATTCCCTGCCGAGTCCAGCTATGAATGTCTTGAATCAGCAGCGGTGCGGCAGCAATGTAGGGGACATTCTTGGCGCTGAGAATCCGCTTTGCCACCTCGACTTGTCTGCCAGCTTCCATCGAACCAGCCGGCCCGCCCACCAGCGGAAAGCCAATTGTGGAGACGATCGCGTTAACCTTAACCGCTTGCTGAGACAGGGTTGGCGCAGAACCGTGCGCTTGCTCATCTTCCGTGGTCAGCCAATCGCGGACGGCCACATGCCCTTCTACCCCATTGATAAAAATCGGCAGCGGGATCAGCCCCGCCTGCTCAAAGTAGCGAATTAACTGGGGAATATAGGTCTGCTTGGTAATCACGTGCTTGCGATAGAGCAAAATTCCGACTACAGGCTTGAGGCTTACATTTTGATCCTGGCAGCCCCCTAAATCCCCCAATTCTGGGGGACTTTCAATCCGAAGCCCCCCAGAATTGGGGGGTTGGGGGGCGTAAGACGTGCTCACCGCAGCCCTGGCCTGATACCAATCCAAATACTGCTGGGGCGATTCAAAATAGCCGCGATAGTCGGGGTGGAGCAGTCCCATGTTGGGCGTTTCTAAAGGCGGAGGAATTTGCTCTAGATTCAGCCCCAGATATTTAGCCCCAATCACCCAAAACAAAGCGGCCACGTTTTCGCTGCCGCCGGCATTCCAGTAGCCGTAGATAATCAGCCAATTTCGCAAATCCTGGACTTTTTGGGCCGGAATATATTTGAGCAGCTTGGGGCCAACCTTTAAAAAACTCAGATAGCCAGCCAGTCGGTCTTCTTCTCGCCCTTGGCTGAACTTGCTGAGAATGAATTTAATTGGTTTCGGCATTCCCTTTGGTGAATCGCCAATTTTGAAGGCTCCCAGTTGGGTCAGCGCCATCAGTTCTAGGGCAGATTCAAACACCAACCGGATCGGAATTGACTGCACCCGCTCCCGCAGCCACAACACTTGGTCGTAGTCAAACAGCAAGCTGCCAAAAAATACGTCTGCCCCGGCCAAAGCGGCAGCAATTTTGTCAGGCTGGCTGACTAAATCGCGATCGCTGCTGAAAGACAGAACTTCGGCACCTTGAGTCAGAACTTCGGCACCCTCTTAAAAGCAACCCCTGGCAGGGGAGAAAATCGACAGGAAATGGGGGGTTAAATCCAGGCGCTCTCGGATGAACTAA
>JAESGG010000033.1_pt1 | contig 73531 bp, 80 predicted proteins | sample 9266231 | NCBI WGS metagenome assembly JAESGG01 (sample SAMN14515337, study PRJNA621664) | algae metagenome | isolation source: Aphanocapsa sp. GSE-SYN-MK-11-07L and co-occurring heterotrophs from wet... | place: USA: Grand Staircase Escalante National Monument, Utah | collected 2006-04-16 | reverse complement strand
TTTCCAGCCCAAAAAAGCGATCGCCAGCGGGATATCTGACGAGTAGCGGGAGGGAGAACCGCAAGCCCTTGCCCCACCCAGCAAAGCAGTACAATTAATCCCCCTGGGTTTGGGTTCCGAGACTTTGTATGCTGGCTGTTTGATGTTCTAGGGGCAAACCAGAAAGCCCTCAACTGTGGAGCGCGTTGAGGGCTGATTTTGGTTTTTAAACTATGTCGCTCCAAGCTAATGCTAGGCTGTTTTCGGTTATTTCTCTAGTAAGGTATCAAAAAGAAGAGTTTGAAGGCACTCCCCTCACCTGATGGTTAGTTGAGAATCCGAACTGCAAAGACTTTGGCTCGCTCCCGTTTGCCTTGGTACTCAATTTCAATGGCAGTACCAGGCAAGATCTGAGCTTGCTGAAATGCACTCACCAGCGTTACTCCAGCATTCAGATAGACTTCGCCACTGGGGTCAAGCCACTGGACACATTCCAGAGGAATTTTATCGCCTAGGTCATCTTTTTTTTGCACCGTTTTTAGCCCCAGAAAAACACCCCGCAATGTTTCACCTTCGGTGTGAAACTCGCGATAGCGGGGCGTGAGGGAAATCGCTGGTTTAAGGGTATCCAACTGGGCAGCAGTGGTCAGATAGGCAGAAATCTCGGTCTCCGCCAGAGTGGTAGGCAAGGTGGTCAGTTCCGTGGGTTTTACGACACCCGTTTCATCCACAGCCACGAGAGGAGACTCTTCCAGTAACTCGGCATCAACATTGACTGTGGTCGCTTTTTTCATCGTGATTCTCCAGATAGGATTCAGTTTCAAACTCACCGCAGGACTGGAACTAGGCAGCAACTTGACGGCTCAGGTACGCCATGAGTGATCCGTAGCCGCAGAATTGCAAAGTCGCGTACAAATGCTTACAACAAGCGTATTTAAACACTTGCTGTTGGTTGGCAAAGTCCCCGCAGGTACAGTTGACCTGACCAGGCAGCAGTTGCACTCGATAGTAAGAGGCTTTCGTTTCGTTGCGGACAGTGTAGGTGTGGGGGTTGAAAATTTGAGTTGTCACTAGCAGCGATCGAGCGGCCGCTCTGCGCCACTCGACAAAGTGCTGCTTGAAGGCTCGTTTAGAGAGAATTCTGGGGCGTTGGCCTTCAATATTGACCCAGATCCCGGTTCCCCACACTTGCAGATCCAGAATCTCTTCTGGGTCTACTCCAAGTAAACGGGCAGCAGCGGATTTTGAGTAAAGCAATTGTTCCGCAGTCATAGTAGACCTCCGGTTAACTTCACTCACGCCGAAGGACGAATCAGTTAATATTCCCTTGGTAACATCAAAATTCCTTGACTCCAAAACAGCTTGATTTCTGGCAGGGGAAAGTCTGTGAACTCGATTGGCTGACTAACCCAGGGCTTTCCTTGTCCTGGGGTGTCTGGCCAGCAGGTGAGGAGAGCGGAATGGTTATCCACCAGCAGTTGCCAAACTTGAAAAAATCTCAGCTCAGGGTCTGCTTTCAGTTGAGGTTGATAGGAGCCAATCGCATCAAGTAGCCAGTAGCAATGGGCTTGGTCTGCAAGATACTTGACTCCTTCGGTAAAGTGCAGTTCCAGCCAATGCTTGTACCGGGTTTCACTGTCTGTGAACTGCTGAAGTTCCGTCGCTAAATTTGACATTGGGGTGTTCTCCACTCAAGTTCACCTCAACCAGAGGACGTTATCTCACTGATATGTAACCGTCAGCGTCTTTACTAATTGGGCTTTAGTCATCCGACCATAGTTGGGGATATGGCGATCGCGGGCGATTCTCTTCAACTCCCGAATGGTCATCGCGGAATAATTTGTTTGAATATCCTTGGCGGGTGGTAGCAAGTAGATCACCTTGTGTTCTGGGTGAACCGTGCTCTGGATATTCTCTGGAATGGCATAGCATTGGTGGAGCCATACTCTCAGGAATTTGCCACTCTCATAGGACAACTTGCCTCCCTCTATTACCATCAGCAGGAAGGTAGTAAACAGGCAGGCAATTGCTAGTAGGATTAATTGCCCTACTAGAACGGCAGAATGTTTAGATTGCCTAGAAATCTCCTTGATACCGGAGGTGTAGAGAAGATCCGGCTAAGAGTGCGGGATGGCTTTGCACCATCATGGGCAGCTTGAACCGCTGCACTATCCTTTACCCATGCCGTAGGACTATTGCTGAAACACTTGTACCGGCTTCCCCAAGCTTTTGGCCAGTTGAATCTAATAGGGGTACATTCCCCGCTGCTTGCAGCGAAAGAATCGGATTGCAATCCAAATCTGCGGTTTGGGAGCAAAACGATTTGCATACCCCGTCCGCTTGCGGCGGGGTAGTTGATTGCTGTGCTCGGTACCGGGACTGATCCCATTCCAGAACGCCAGTACCACATCAGCGTTAGCAATGATATCTTGGTTGCGTCGGATTCCGGCCCCTCTACCATACTTACGCCACTCTGCCGGAAATACTTGCACAGTCAAGCCTCTGGCACTAGCTGCTTCTTCTGCAATGGTATCCACCCCTCTTGCTCCACCACTAACGAGAGTGCAACCAGGGGGTAAGACTTCGACCATCTTTCGTACCAGATGGAGCTTGGCGTAGTTCCGGCTGCCAATAATAGCAACTTTCATCCCGGTGCGAATGGACAGCATAATGATATTCCTACAACTTTACTTTCCCTGTAGGACTGTTTACCCTTCCATTTTTTGTTTCTTTTAATTTTTTAATTTTCACTGCTTTTCTTGATGCGCGGCTGCTTGGAGCAGCAGCGCTAAGGATAGGCGTGCAGCGGTGTGGATACACGGCTACACACGATCAGGGGTGGTGGTTGTCGGGGAGCAAAGGGGGTTGACGACAAGAAATCAGTTCGCATCGATGGTCAAACCGCCTTTGTGGGGTGTGGGGGCGCGGTGGCGGGTGAGCCAAGCCCCCACAGCATCAATCACGCTGAGCGCGTCCGCTTTCAGGAAATGAAAAGGCCCAGGCAGAACCTGGGCTGTGATCGCTAGCGGCTAAACCGCGTGGCAGAGCGCTGAGCATTTAACTCCAGCAGGTCTTCCAGGCTGGTGCCAAAGTGCTTGTGAGCGTACTCAACTAGCTCCTCTAGCGTGGCATGGACAAACCCAGCATCAAACTCTGTCTTGAAGTCTTCCCATGCCTCAGCATAGAGCTGCTTGACTTGATTCGGGTCGTACTCGCCCGGAGCAGACTCGCTCAGGCTGCCGAACTCCAGCGCCTCGCGGAAGATGTGCCCTTTGACCTGCTCCCACTGTAAGAAGCGAACGGTGTAGAAGACTGCTTGCCAGCGACGAAAGGAAGCTTTTTCTTCGCGCTGCTTGAGGGTGGGAACCTGGAACTTAGAACTGAGGGCAGATTGCTTGATCGCCATAGGGCCTCCTGTGAATGAAAATTTACAAGCCCTGTAGCGACCCTGCTGCCAGCGATCGCCAAGGGGCGCGACAAACCGAGCGATCAGCGAGGCCAGAAGTTTTTGCGAGTTACAGCGGTGTGGCGCTCCCTGCTCCAGAGTTCCTTAAAAAACAAGTTCATTCTCTGGAGCGGGGTTTATTTCAAGCGTCCACCGCTGTTCGGGCAAAAAGTTTTTGGTGCGTACACTTTACCCCTAGGCGATCGCTGTTGCAGCAAAAGGTATGCTCAAGGGCAAATTTTCATGCAGGAGGTCTTGGCGATCGCGTCTGCTGGTTCTGTTTAGGTTTTCCTCAGTGCACGTAGTTCAAAGGGTTCTGCTTTGCTGGCAACTGAGTTTACACTCTGTTACGCAGTGGAGAATCAGGGTGAATTCTTGAGGTGCGATTGGATCGGCATTCCATTGGCGATGTGCTGACGAGACGGGATAGCAAGTCGTTGAGGCAGGAATAGACAAGATATTCGATGGGGTTTGTTCTACGCTAGGGGCGACTGTTGAGTAGAAGCACTGCCCTACCCTGCCCGAATGTTAAATTATTTTGCAACCGGAAAAGCCGCTGCTCAGGTTTAGGTTCTGCTGACTGCTGACGGGGGAGATGGGGTGTGGGGTTGCGGCGGGAGGGATGGGCTAAAACCCCACTGAATTCTTGCACCCACTTTTCGCCGATAGGCGGGGCGGGGGTCTGGGGGTGGGCAAGTAACGCACCCCCAGTTAATGATTCTCGATAAAAATGGCGATCGCCCGCTGACATTGTTGCTGCTATCTGAATCAGAGTCCGCAAAAAAGCGACTAGCGATCGCAACTGAGGCATGGAAGATTGTACTGCTATCTGCTATCGTTCTAGCTCTCCCTCCAAAGGTGCCTGACGGCTATGGCGAATGTGAAGAATCGCGACGGTTCCTTCTTCTACAGCAAAAATGACACGATATCGTCGCTGCTTGCCAACCCAAAGTTGACGAATTTCACGCCCGAATATAGAGGCTTCTGGAGCGATCTCGCACCGATTGGGAAATTCTTGCAGGGAGGCTATGGCATCTTGGAGGCTGTAGTACCACTGGTTGGCGATGTCTGGGGTGAAGTGATCACACATCCAGCGGTAGGCAGTTTCGATGTCTTGAAAGGCACTGGGCTGAACGAGGACGCGATAGCGCATTAACGAGGCGGAATGTTGAGCGTTTGCTGAAGGGAGAGAAAGGCTTGGTCAGCAGGGATACCTTCGTTGCGATCGAATTCTTCCAGTCCTTTGCGAATGCCAATGATGGCTTCGAGATAGTTGATGCGATCAAGCAGGTCAGTATAGCTAGCAAGGCGACTTTCAGAGTTAGTTTTGAAGGATTTAACCAAACTCAGTAAGTCTGTTAACAACTCGTCTGGGGCTGTTGCAATTTCTTGGAAGAGGAGTTCTCTGGTGGTCATTAGGGAATGGATTTGACTGAAGTGTAGTCTAATTTTAGCGCGGGTGAGAGATAAGGTCATCCATTTAACTCTTAACTAATCAGCCGGTCGATCCTAATAAATTAAGGGGATGCCTGCCGGATTTGTCTCCATAAACCGTTGGGCTGAACGTAACTGAATTCTTGTACCCATTTTTGCCAATAGGCAGGGGTCTGACGGTGGGCAAGTAACGTACCCCCGGCTCTTGAGCCTCCGATGTTTGGCTGCGATCCTTTATCTGCCAAAGAGCCACTGCGGACTCTTGGTGCGAAGCTATCGCTCGATAATGAACCACTCATGATAAACAACTGTCAAGAAGAACTCCTCGCCAGGCACTTTGTCGCAAACTGCCAAATACCCGGACATGAATGGATCATCTTCATAGGTGGTGTCTTTGAAGAATAGGGTGAGCGACTGGCCATCAGCACTCCAGATGGTTCGCAGAATCGTGATATTGGGGTGGCGCGATTGCTCAATAGGCAACAGAACAGAATGGTCGTCAATCATCATGAATTCTGGTTCATGGTATCGGAAGACTGACCCCCAATCTTCTGGTCCTTCATGCTTTTCGATAATCCGATCCCAGCGAATGGTTTTAATTTTTCAAGGGTTTCTGGGGGCAAATCCGTTAATTTCAAGTTTTTATCCTTTGCTGATAGCTTTTCTTGACTCTAAGAAATCAGTCCAACAGTAAAATCCGATTGAGTTACCTAAAGTGGGTTGATGATGATTTCTTATTCAGTCCAACAGTAAAATCCGATTGAGTTACCTAAAGTGGGTTGATGATGATTTCTTATGTAGATGCTAGGCGATCGCGTCCTACCGAGCCAATCCATAAAAAAAGGGGTGAAGCCCCCAGACTGAACTATGCCACTGTTCGCGCAACTCGCTGGAGGCTCAGACTGAGCAACAAGTCAGGGCACTAAAGATTGATTTGACCAGATTGAACCATCCGAACAATCGCCCTTCGGCAAGGCGGACAATCACACTGAAACTTTTCCACAGCAGCGTCCCCATACTTCACATTCTTACTCGAAGCACTCACTGTCTTAACCGCAGCAGGCTTAGCATTGGCAACGCTCGCAGGTTTTTGTTTTTCAGTGGCAGCATTTGCAGAGTTTCCCACTACTAAGGCAAAAGCTAAAACGCTTGTGCAGCCCAGTAAAGATAGCGTATCGTTATCCATTTTCGTTCTCCTCAACACAATAGACCTCTTGCAAAAGTCATATTGCTACCTCTGGCGATCGCTGAGCGAGAGCGGGTTCGTAGTTGTAGATTCCTGCAATTAAGTTGAACCGCAACCCAAACCGCCGCTGAAGATTGCGGTAGCGCTCCGCCAAAATCCGCCAGATCTTTAAGCAGTTGAGAAGGGTACAGGTAGGTTATGCATTAGCAGAGGCAGTCATTGTCACAGCAAGAAAGCTCTGTAAGAAACATGCCTTCCTGTTGGTAGGCATCGAGGGGTTTGGTGTCAATGCCGAGACGATGGGCGATCGCATTGGCGACCACGGCAAACCGCTGGCGAAACTTGTAAATAAAGCAAAAGATCATGTTGTCATGACGCACCGAAGGACCCACCACAAACAATCCGGGGGTAAGGGTAGATTCATCTTCGTCAGTTAAGCGGGCGTAGCCATCAGCCCAGTTAAACAGAGGGGCAATTTGTTTCAAACCACCCTCAAATCCAGTGCAGAGAATCGGTTGAGTGGAAGTCACCCACTTGTTGTATTCGCTATAAACGGCATAGCCGCCAGGAGCGGACTTCACTTCTTCGATCGCCGCATTGCCAACCAGCTCCAGCCGCCCGGTTGAATAACACAACTCAATCCGTTGCAGCGTGTAAGGAGACCGGGAAATACTAGGATCAGTATCGGGATTTGCCCAAATGCCAGTGCGATCTAAAACTTTGACTTGTTTGCCTAATGCAACCAAATTGGATGCGGCATCCATGCCACTTTCATATCCGCCGATGATGATAAATTCATCGCCCTTTAAATGAGTCCAGGATTGAATCTGAGAATTATGTAAACACAAATCTGCACCTGGGAAAGGAGTCAAGTTGGGGTATTGAAATTCTCCGGCTGCCCAGATCAGAAATTGGGTTTTGAGAATGCCATCGGGAACATGAACCAGAAACCCTCGGCATTGGGGTAAAGGCTCAACCTTTTGAACTTCAACATCGGTATAAACCGGGAGCTTGAAGTAATCAGCGACGGTTTCCAGATACTGGGCATACTGTTTGCCCGTCAGATGTTCTCGCCGAAAGCTAATGGCAGGAGAGGTTTTGCGGGTGATCGCATTCAAGTCGAGATGCCCGAAGCCATGACTGGGAAAGGATGGGGTGATAAAGTGCATCTCCTGGGGCCAACGCCGGAACGATTCCCCAATCTGATGCCGCTCCAGGATGGCAAAATTCTCCAATCCCAGGTCTTTCAGCACAACTCCGACTCCAATGCCCGCCGCACCTGCACCAATGATAATGACATCAAACGCTTCCGGCTTTTTCATGAGGAGCAGCAGTGAGTAAAACTATGCAATGATAACCATTCTCATTTTATAACTCTTCTTTTAGTTCTGAACAAACCAGGCGAAATCCTAGATCATCATGACCATCTTCTGGATCATCAGGGGCACGAAAGGCAGCTCGACAATTTGCCGGAACATGATTCCAGGAACCGCCCCGAATCACTCGCCGGGTCGCATCGCCGTCAGTTATCCAAGCGCTGCCATTAACTGGAGCACCGTAGTAGTTTACATGCCAGTGATCAGCACACCATTCATAGACATTGCCGTGCATGTCATAAAGCCCAAAGGCATTGGCAATCCCAAAGCTCCCCACAGGTGTAGTGTGCTGCCAGAGTCTTTGAGTTTTACCCCTTGTAGCACTGTCGTTGCAGGTGGCGACTTTGCTGCTGAGGAGGGTGCCAAAATGAAACGGGGTGAGAGTTCCAGCACGACAGGCATATTCCCACTCTGCTTCGCTGGGAAGGCGATAAAGCTGATTTGTTTTGACTGTAAGCCTTGCACAGAATTCGATCGCTTCAAACCAGGAAATTTGTTCAACCGGATGATCGGCTCCTTTGAAGTATGCGGGGGATTTTTCTAGTTCAAGACTGATCTGAGGGAGATTGGCAATTGCCTCCCACTGGGCTTGCGTTACCAGAAACTTACCCATCCACAAAGAATCAATGGTTACAGAATGTTGAGGTTCTTCATCAGGCGAATGTCCCGTTTCGTCAGGTAGTGCCCCCATGAGAAATGTCCCAGCGGGAATCCAGACCATCTCTAGACCAAGCCCAAGTTCTAGTTCTTGGATAAAGGACTTGCTTGTGCGGCGACCATGCTTGATGAGTTGACCTACCGCATTAAGTTGAACCATCTCCGCCTCAAATATTATCGCCATGTTCTTAAAAATGGATAGATATAGTTAGTCGGTGCCCCCAGTTCGGTCTGAAATTAAAGATTTTCAATCTCCTGAATTCTAATGGCACTCTGTAAAGTCGCTGTTTGACAAAATAAACATCATTTTTCAAGCATCTGTGCAAGTAGACCAAACTAACAGTTCGCCCCGTTGCCCTCCGGCGGCCAAATGTCGTCCATTCGGATGCCATGCCAGACAAGAAAAGCCTTCCTCTGCGCCTTCAAGCACCTGTGCCGCTTGCCACAGGATGATCCAGCCATCGTCCGAAAGCGAGGCAAGCCAGCCAGTCTTGGGTCGAAAGGCCACATCCAGCACAGTGCCGCTGTGGAGATCCAGCACCCAACTTTCCCAGCCCTTTGTCGAGTGCATCCACATCGTCACCAGTTCACGAGTGGCGGCTGCCAGAATCGGCGGCAAGTCAGCAGAGAGTGGCAGGTCTGCCCATGCCAGTTGCCGGATTTTCCCGGGGAAACCGCACATTAATATCGGCAGATCATTTTCGTCGGTTGGTACACACTGCTGGAGGGATTGCACCTTTGACCAGTCCAGTACGCCGATGCTATGGTCATGGATCGCGCAGGCAAGCAAGGCACCATCCGGCGACCAAGCGATCGCGCTGGCGGGTGAGGTTACTTCCCATTGATAGAGCTGCTCATTCCAGTTTTGGGTATTCCAGATGTGGATATTACTTTTGATCGCGATCGCCAAATGCTTACCGTCTGGCGACCAGCGAATATCCTGGGCACTCGCAATCCCTGCCAGACTAATGACTGCTTCAGCCTGATCTGCATTCCAAATTTGAACTGTTTTTCCTCGGTTAAACGCCAGATGATTACAGGTCGGATGCCAAACCAGGCGATCGATCCAGGAGCCACATTCGAGTGTGTCAGCAATTTTGGGGACATCCCCATCCATCTGCCACAGCGTAATTGTGCCCGCTTGCCCACCCGTCGCCAGCCACTTGCCATCCCCTGAAAAGGCTAAAGCATCAACCGATTGACCTGTTGGCTGACACAGGGGTACACTCATAAAATTTTTCAGCAAGCGCACTTCTCCTGATCCAGAGGCAGCCGCCAAGGTATTGCCCATTGGTGACCAAGCGATCACTGTCACATAATCTGACAACGTTGCTTTAGCGCTCACCTCCAAGATGGATTTTAAAGTTATGTTTGTTGCCATTTGGGATTCATTGCCTCCTCAATGTCGATGCCAGCGGGTTTGTCCATTAGGTTGATCAATCAAAGTAATGCCCACCGCTTGCAGTTCGTTGCGGATGCGATCGCTCTCCGCATAGCATTTTTCCTGACGTGCCTGTTGCCGCTGTTGCAGCAGTGATTCAATCCAAATAGCATCAAACTCTGGTGCAGAAACAGTCTCTCTACTGGCTTCTAAGCCGAATACTTGCGCCAGTCGGGTGAGCGTCTGCAATGAAGTCTGAAATTGCAGATCAGAGCATTCTTTTTCCGCTTGATAGCAGCGTAGATTGAACTCTCGCTTGAGCGCTTTTGCTAGCTCAAACAGCACTGCCAGTCCAGCCGCTGTGTTGAAGTCATCATCCATTGCAGTTTGGAAACGGTTGACCGATTCAGCATCCAGTTCACTGGGAATGGGCGACGATAAATTCAATTGCTGCAAATCCAATGCCAGCGAATCTTTGAGCGTTTGCCATCCATTCTCGGCGGCCGCGATCGCCGCCTTGGCAAAATCTAATGGTTTTCGGTAGTGGGCTTGCAGCACAAACAACCGAATCACCATCGGGTCAATCGGCTGTGGATACTCTGACCAGTTGCCATCCAGCAACGCTCGAATTGTGGTGAAATTGCCCAGAGATTTGGACATCTTCTCGCCATTCACTGTCACCATGCCATTGTGCAGCCAATAGTTTGCCAAAGGCTTACCTGTCAATACTTCCGACTGAGCGATTTCATTTTCATGGTGCGGAAACACTAAATCGCCACCACCGCCGTGAATATCGATCGTTTCTCCCAGTCGCGCCCGGATCATCGCAGAACATTCAATATGCCAGCCCGGTCGCCCTTGTCCCCAAGGGGATTCCCAAGCAGGCTCACCCAGCTTCGCAGATTTCCACAGTACAAAGTCAACTGGGTCTTGCTTCTTACGCTCTGGCTCAGCGGGGTCTACCCGTCCACCTGCCCCCGCTTGCATCTGCTCTAGCTGTCGTCCAGAGAGTTTGCCATAGTCTGCAAACTGCCGCACACTATAGTAAACATCGCCATTGATGGCATAAGCATAGCCTTTTTCTTCAAGCGCCTGAATCAATTGATGAATCGCTGGAATATGCTCGGTGACACGGGGATATTCATCCGCATCCAGGATGTTTAACTGTCGAATATCGTTGAAGTAGGCAGCAATGTAGCGATCGACAATGGCTTGCATTGAACTACCTTCTGCCTTCGCCCGATTCAGAATCTTATCGTCAATGTCGGTGAAGTTTTGCACATAGCGCACCTGATAACCGCGCCATTGTAAATATCGCCGCACCACATCCCAGCCAATGCAAGAACGGGCATGACCCAAATGGCAATCGTCATGCACCGTCACACCGCAGCAGTACATCGTGACGTTACCTGGCGAGATCGGGGTAAACGGTTCTTTATGACGAGTCAGGGTGTTGTAGACAGTAAGACTCATAACAGATTAATGTTGCCGACTTTGGAGTAATGTTTTCGGGTAAGATCTAGAATAATAATCATTCTCATATTAGCATGGACATCCATACCATCCCTGCACCGCCAACACCCTGGTCACAGCAACTTGTTGAGCCAGCGATCGATCCGAGTGTCTACATCCACCCGCTCACCAATGTGATTGGCGATGTGCGAATTGGTACGCAGGTTCACATTGCACCCGGAGTCTCGATTCGAGCCGATGAGGGAATGCCGTTCTACATTGGCGCAAACGTGAACATCCAGGATGGCGTGGTGATCCATGGGTTAGAGCAAGGACGAGTCACGGGAGACGATGGTGAACTTTACTCGGTGTGGATTAGCGACAATGCCTCCATTACCCACATGGCTCTCATTCATGGGCCGGCTTATGTGGGAAATGGCTGTTTTATCGGCTTCCGCTCTACGGTATTCAATGCCCGTGTTGGGGATAGCTGTATTGTCATGTCCCATGCGCTGATCGAAAATGTGGAAATCTCGGCGGGTAAATACGTGGCATCTGGCTCAGTGATTATCCATCAACAACAAGCCGATCGCTTACCCAATGTCCAGGAATCGGATTCAAACTTTGCCCGTCATGTCGTTGGTATCAATCAAAAACTGCGGCAGGGGTATCTCTGCGCTGAGGATGATGTCTGCATTACAAACATCCGTGATGAATCAAACGAACACTCAGACTTTTTGCGACAGAATGGGTCTGGCAATGGTCATCGCTCTTCACTTTTGAATTCTGATGCGTTAATCTGGGTTCGCAATTTGCTAAATCAGAAATATTACATTGGGATAGAGCAAGCTGATGCAAGGCGATTTCGAGCTAATTCTTGGTCTGACTGTGGGCTAATTAAAACAACCAGCGAGGCAGAAGAGATCGCAGTTCTAGAAGATTGTCTGCATGAGCATCAGGGTAAATATATCCGCTTGTTCAGCATTAATCCTAAAACGCGGCAGCGCGGCAGTGAGCGGGTTATCCAATATCCGAAAGAAAGATGAAAGTATAGTAAGGGGCGTGGTTTTGAGTGCTAAATTCCATTAGCATGACGTTTGCTGTGCTTTAATGTTTGCCAAACCAGTACACTCTGAATCCCGATGAGGGCGATCGCCCAACAACCGCAACTTCTAATTCTCGATGAACCGACCAATCACCTCGATATTCGTTATCAACTGGAACTCATGGAATTGGTGAAAACATTAAGCATCACGACGATTGCAGCTCTCCATGATTTGAATTTGGCAGCCGTTTACTGCGATCGCCTCTATGTACTCAACCAAGGTCAGGTAATTGCCCAAGGCAATCCTACCACAGTACTTTGGCCTGAACTGATTCGCTCGGTTTATCAAGTAGGTGCTAAAGCACAAACTCATCCGATTACTGGCAAGGTAAATCTTGTTTTCTTCTCAAAATCAGGACAATGACTTTTACATGGCTGAATTGATATTGACATCCCTATTAAATTGCAGTCTCAAATGTGCAAGTCACAGAATCCAAGTGGCGCTCACTCCTAGCATAAGGCTAGGGCAAACCCAATCTGGAGCGTTCAAAGGCTAAACATAGCCTCGTTCGTCTCAAAATTGTTTATCATGTCAATCTACGTTGGGAATCTTTCTTTTCAAGTCACGCAAGCCGACTTGACTGAAGTTTTTGCTGAATATGGGACGGTCAAAAGAGTCCAACTTCCCACTGATCGCGAAACAGGGAAGATGCGTGGGTTTGGGTTTGTCGAAATGGACAGTGATGCCGAAGAAGATAAAGCCATTGCGGAACTCGACGGCGCTGACTGGATGGGTCGGAGCCTCAGAGTCAATAAAGCTAAACCTCGTGAGGATAACCGAGGCGCTGGCGGTAGCTTTAGCGGCGGTGGGCGACGGTATTAGGGTTGGCTGAATTGGGAAAAAGGCGATCACCAGCACCGCTTTGCCCTGCCAACGCTGCTGGCGGAGACTAATCTTGAGAGATCGCGGGTACTCAAGACAAATCGACATCCCCCCAAAGCGCCATGCCTGGATGCCATCTGTCAGTGAACGCGACTGCCTTTGCGATCGTCATTCATCTGCTGATGCGGTTCAATCACGATATTTCGCTTCCCAAATGGCTAGTGCGCTTCAGTTTAGGTGGGCTGCTGGCCCTCCTGATGCTCCTGCTGCCGTGGATTCAGAAGGAGTCTGTCCTGGCGTTTGCCGTGGGCCACCTGGCGATTGGGGTTTTGATTCTCAACCTGGCGATTTTGTTGACATTGGCCCACTTGCCGGGCAAAGTCGTAACGCTCTCCTCAGTCAGGAGTGACCAGGCAGGCACTCTTCTGTTGGTTTGACTCAGCAAAGTGAAGACAATGCTCTTGAGTGCCATCTATCACAGTAAAGAAGGTACAGCACCCCAAATAATCCTGGGGTCTGGCATCAGTCTCTACCGTCAAGGATGGCTCAATGAGCTTCATTACAGTTTGCACCAGTGTCTCTGACCAGAGTTGACTGGGGATGGTTTTCAAATCATCTATGGTGATCTCGCCCACCAGTTGTCCGTCGCAATTGGTGACTAAGAACTTACGCCAATTCTGGCCGTCCAGAACCCGCTGATCGGCAAACTCTCGTAGCGTCAGAGAATCAACCACGATGGGACTATCTGCAATGACAGCATCTGCCGCTGTTAACCCGACCAACTTATCCTGCACAGCGCCATACTGAGCTGCCTGACCAGCATTTTGTAGTAAGAACCAGCCAATAATCACATTCCAAAAGTTGATGCCGCTGCCGAACAAAATTAGTGGCAATAGACCCGATGCAATCGCTAACCAGCCAAAGATCTGACCAACCTGACCAGCAAACTTCATCCCTTTATAGGGGTTGCCTGTTACCTGCCAAACCACGGCTTTCAAGATGTTCCCCCCATCCAGCGGCAAACCAGGAATGAGATTAAACAGTGCCAGCGCCATATTGACAGAGGCCAACACCCCCAGAATGGCAGCCAGCGGCCCCGAAATCCCGGTACCCACAGCAACAATTGTCACCAAACCAGAGATCAGCAAGCTGACTAACGGCCCGGCGATCGCCACCCAAAAAGCCTCGGTAGGAGTCTTTGACTCTTTTTCCAAGCTAGCTAATCCACCAAACAGAAACAGCGTAATGGATTTGACACCTCTAAACAGGGTCTGCATTGCTCATTGATAAAATGGTTAATGCCCGCAAATGAGGGTCAGGGCCATCCGGTAAAACCTCAAAGTAGTCATTTCCGGGTAGCCGAGTCACCTTAACTTCATCCTCATCTTTTTGGATTGCATAAACACCGGGTGGCCAGGTTTTAGTGCTACATACGTTGACATTAGCCATCTGGCGCTCTTTGCCATCGTATAAATACTTTGTTACTTTCAAGCCCGGTCGGAAAACAACTTTCTCCGAACCAGCATTGGGGTCAACAACCTTCTTAAACAAGAAATTATCTAAGGTTCTAGGCAACAGTTGATCTTCTGAACCCCCTAATCGCAGATTTAAAGCAAATAGCATGTCTTCAAATGTGTAGTCAGCGAATGATTTGTTAGATTCTATTTCGCCAATTGCAGACAGCGGCTGGGCTTGGGAAACAACAGGTTCAGACTGATTAGAAGCTACTTTTTCAGCTAACGGGAGTTCAGACCTATTAATATTTTTAGAGATTTCTGAAATATAGCTCAAATCAACGCTAGCGACTTTCTTAAAGGTTAGAAACCAGGTCAACATGCTTAGCGCTAGCCCTTCATCTAGACTATTAGCTAAGTCCTTAACGTTGAGTTTATCTAGCTTGATTTCCGCTAAGCCGTCTTCAGTTTCAGTAATAATAATTGTTAGATCTAAGACATCAAGCTTTTTAGTGCTTTCATAGATTTTGCTGAGGTCAATATCATGCTGAGTTGGATTGGTAGAAATGGTGTAGGCCATGTCGTAGATCCAATTCAGACTGACTCGCTCAGCGTCAATCAACCAGAGCGTAAAGCTAAAGGCGGTTTGGCTAGTAATTTCCCTAGATAAATACTTGAGGATGGCTTGGGTTTTGTCCAAACAAAGGAGCTGAGTAACACGCTGGGATTTTTCTGCCTTATCTTCAATATCTGGATAAGTTTTGATCAGGTTTAGTAGCTGTTGATCCCTGGAACTCAGTTTGGCAATGGCTGAATCTTTACTGTTAAACATAGATCTGAGTATCCCTAAAACCAGAAGGCTATTTTAGTCTAGATTGCATTCCTGGCAAGCTTAAGATACCCCAAAAATAAGGGCTATCGATCTTGTACCCATTGTGATATAGATCACAGCTTTTGCGACGGCGCTAGTTGAAGGTTAGGATATGGTTCGACGGTTTACCCGTGTTAACGGATAAGATTTTAGGGGGGGCAAGGTGAATAATCAACAGCAGGAGCGGCATGTCCTGATTGTTAACGACGGTAAGGGCAGGCACGCGATCGCCCTGGAAGCTGCGGCATATTCAGTTGGGCGTGACTCTGTCAATGCGATCGTGCTAGACTTTGAGACTGTTTCTCGACAGCACTCAATCCTGCTGCGGGTGCCAATTCCTGGCACCAATACTTACAAATATCGCCTCGTCGATGGCAATGCTGAGGGGCAGCCCAGCACCAACGGTATTTTTGTGAATGGTCAGCGCTGTACAACCCATGAGCTGATGAATGGCGACATGATTGGGTTTGGTCGCAAGATCAAAGCCTCTTATATGTCTGTAGCAATGGCTGAGGCTGAATTCCTCAAGTATTTGGAGTCGATCGAATTTCAGAGCATCAAGTTTAAACAAGCTGATCCCAAAGCAACTTTGGTTGGGGCTGATTTCAATACGGGCGATTTGTCTGCTTTGCGAGAAGCGGCTGTTAAAGCAAAAGAGCTGGCTGCGGTTGGAACGAGCAATGATTCCTTACCTCACCGTTCGACTTTAGATGGGGAGGGTTATAGCGACGATGATGATCTCCCCCCTTCTTTGATTCAGCCTGCCTACAAAGATGTTCAGGAAAGAGACCTGAAGGAAACTGTCCATGAGTCAATAAGCTCAGAGTCGGGGCAGCGGGACCTGCTGCGAATTGTTGGAATTGGGGCAGTGATTGTTGCTTTTGCAGGCGCAGTCTTTTGTTTGGCGGTCAGCAACAAGTCTCAGCCTCCAGCCCCAACGACACAGCAAACTGCCCCTTGAAATTACCTTCCGCATCTCTGGAAACAACTTCTAATACTAGCTAGGGCATCATTGTTCAATGCGTTCAAGAAGGAAGTTAACTGCGGATTCGAGTCGTTTCTCCGGGATACCACCCCGACTGGAATTTCCGGTTTCCCAGAGAGCTGCGGGAAGCTGGCGCACGTTATTTGGTTGAAGCAATCCGAGAATCAGGGCGAGGCGGTTTTTATCGGGTGCAGGGAGAGATCAAAAAAATTATCTAGGCTTAGTTAGGCACTGCGGAGCGCCACGATCGGGTCAAGCTGGGCTGCCCGTCGCGCCGGCAGAACGCCAAAAAATAGCCCGATGCCGCCTGAAACCCCAAGCGCCAGCAGAATCGCCGGCACAGAGACGCTGGCCTGCAAGGGCGTGAAAATGCCGACCAGGATCACGGTTCCAACTCCAATGCTGGTGCCGATCAAACCCCCCGCCGCCGATAAAATAATTGCCTCAATCATGAACTGCACCAAAATATCTTGCTCCGAAGCGCCGATCGCCTTTCTTAAGCCAATTTCCTGCGTTCGCTCTGAAACCGAAACCAGCATAATATTCATGATCCCAATCCCGCCGACCAAGAGAGAAATCCCGGCGATCGCTGCCAGCATAATTGTCAAGGCACTGGAAATATTACTAATAATTTGCAGCGCCTCTTTCTGAGTCTGAATTGTAAAATCATCCTCGTTGGTAATTTTGTGGCGCAGACGCAGCAAATTGGCGATTTGAAACTCGGCTGCATTGATGCTGGCTTCGTTGCGGGCAGCCACTGAAATAAAGGTGAGGGAAACCCCAAACGGAGATCTTTGTCCAATCACCTGTCCGGCCATCGTTGAAAGCGGCACCACGACAACATCATCTTGGCTGGTACCTAAAAATGCGCCTTTTTCTTTCAGAATCCCAACAATGCGAAACGATAAATTTCTGATTCGGATTCGCTGATTAATTGGGTTAATCGAGCTAGGACTGTCGTCAGGCGGTTTAATTTTGCAGGCGGTATAGCCAAACAGGGTATCGGCCATTTCACAGCCTAAAACCACAACTCGCGCGTTGCGCTCGACGTCAGCCGAGGTGAGGAAGCGCCCTTGGTGGACTTCAAACCCGCGCACCGGCAAAAAATCTGGCGTTGTGCCCACCGTCAACGTCAACCGCTTGCGACTGCCAACTGTTAAGGTCTGCTGGCTTTGCAATTGGGGCGCAACGTCTCTCACCGATGGCACTTGCGTTGCGATCGCCCTCGCATCGGCCCAAGTTAAATTTCTGGGCACGTCAAAGGAGCGCTGGCGGGCTCCTGGCGAACCAGGGGTGATAAACAGCGTGTTTGGCCCTAACGACTCGAACTGTCCAGCCGCATAACGCTGCGCTCCTTGCCCCACCCCAATCATCGCAATCACCGAGGCATTGCCAATAATCATCCCCAGCATGGTTAAACTACTGCGGAGGCGGTTGGCTGTCAGGGTGGCCACCGCCATTTTGACGCTTTCCAGAATGTCCATCGGTTAATCTTTACTCTTGATCGTCTTGCTTGGGCTTGAGGTTTTCCGGGAAGTCGATGAACACCCGCTGACCAGGGTCGATTCCAGACAGAACTTGAGTTTTATCCTGGAGGAAAGAGCCGATCGTGACTGCGCGAAACTCTGGCTTGTTGTCTTTGCCTGGAACGTAAACCCCGGTGCGTCCTTTTTCAGTCACGATCGCCACGGTTGGCACCACCAGCGCATTCGGCAATTTTGCCCCCAAAAAGGTTAAGTCAATGTTCATCCCAGACCGCAGTTTGTTGAAGCCGCTGATAATCCGGGTGCGGACTTGGAAGGTTGTCACATTTTGCTCAACCACCGCTTCCGGCGACACTAACCGCACTTTTCCTTTGAACACTTCGCCCGGAAAAGCATCGGCAGCAATTTCGACGGGTTGCTCAACTTTGATTTGACCAATATCAACTTCCGGGACTTTGGCCAGGGCTTCTAGTCCTTCAGCGATCGCCACAATTGAAGTTGATGTAGCGGAAGTCGTGGTCGAAGCGCTCGTGGTCGGCGTCACAAAGGCTCCTTCAGTGGCGTATTTCTGGGTGACAATGCCGTCAAAGGGAGCCCGGATCACCGTATCATTCAGCGTGACTTGGGCGGCTTTCAGTTGAGCCGCCGCCGCTGCAACCGCAGCCTGAGCTTGGGCAATATCTTCCGGGCGAGAGCCAGCTCGCAACAGGTCAAGCCGCTTTTGGGCATCGCGCAAATTGGCTCTAGCGCTGGCGTCATCGGCAATCAGTTCATCCAGGCGATCGCGAGAAATTGCCCCTTGGTCAGCCAAGCTGAGATTCCGCTTGACTTTGGCATTGCTCAAGTTGAGGCGAGCCTGAGCCACTTCAACTTGCGCCTGAGCCTGGGCAATTTCTTGGCTGCGATTGCCTGCCACCGTTTCGGCCCGGCGCGATTTGACTTCTGCCAGGTTGGCTTGCAGTTGGGCGACTTGGGCTTTGACATCGCTGTCGTCCATTTGAGCAATCACCTGCCCTTTGCGGACGCGATCGCCCTGATCGACAAACAGGCGCACCAAGCGACCCGCCGTCTTGGGACTCAGGTTAACGGTTTGAATCGGCACCACTGTCCCGCTAGCGGTAACTCGAACGGTCAGATTTTTCTCTGCCTGTGCTGAAATCGTATAAGCTTGGAGGTCAATGTTTTTAGTTGAGTTTTGAACCACCAGGTAGGTCGCGCCACCTGCGGCCAAAACCCCTGCTGCTATTAATCCAACCACCAGAGGGACGGGGTTTTTGACTTTACCCAAAATCGGCACTTGCATGGCCATGCAGTTAAGGTGCTCCTGCTTTATCTTTCTTAAACTATTATGACAATTCTGCCCGCACTTGCTTAGCCTTTCTTGAAACTAAGACTGAACAACCCCACTCGATCGTTCCATCAGTCCTGATCAGCAAATCTCGTAAAGCTCCCCAATCGGAGTCGTGGCTAATAGTGAGTTACCCACGCATTCTAAAGATTTTGGGCGAGACTGAAGATGTGTTTTCGCTCTATATGCTGACTCAGGAATGGCAAGCGGCATTGCAGGTGCTCAAGAAGCTGGCAAGTCTGATTGCAACCTATTAAAGTCCAGCAAACCACTCGTAGCCTTGATCCTCCCAATAACCTGTTTGGGCTGGCAGAGCGCTCAGCAGGGTAATGCCTGTCACCCACTTGCTTTGCTTGTAGCCCAGCTTAATTGGAGCAGCCAGCCGCAGCGGCGCACCATTATCGATCGCCAAGGGCTGCCCATTTTTTTGGTAGGCCATCAAGGTCTGGGGATGCAGGCAGGAAGCAATATCCCAGCTTTCGTAGTAGCCGTCTGCTGACTGAAAAAACACATAGCGCACCCCTGGTTTGGGTTGCGCTAACTGAATCAAATCTCGCAGGCGCACCCCGCCCCACTGAATGATCGCCGCCCAGCCTTCCACGCAAACATGGCGAATCACCATTGAAGTCAGCGGCAAGTTTTGCAGCTCTGTCAGGCTGAGCTGGATTGGCTTGTTCACCTCGCCGTTGACGGTCAGCCGAAACTGAGCTGGGTCAATTTGGGGCGTGGTATCAAAAGTATTAATTAGCAGCTTGTCAGGTTCGATCTCACTGGCGGCAAATTCCGGCACTGGCTGTTGCGAGAGCATCAGGGCTTCAATTTTCTGATTAAGGGGTTCAGAAATTTGCCCAACTTTATCAGTTAAAAACCTTGAACCTTGAGTGATTTTGTCAGGTAAAAACCTTGACTGGCAGCCGCCCAGCAGGAGTCCTGCCCCGGAAAGACCTGACCATTGCAGGAGTTGACGGCGAGAGAGCGATCGCTGAGGCAAAATCAAGCTCATAGGTGCAGTAGAAAACTAGGTTTAGAAAAACATCGATTTGACAAGGCGAATGGTGCCCGCTCTCAGAGCCATAACAGAGTGAACAAACGTAAACCCCACCACAATTGGCACCGTGATAAAGTGAACCGTCCGCAGGGTCTGCCAATTGCCAAACAAGCCAGACAGCCAGTGTAATTGAGCCGGTTTGTACATGGCTAACCCACTGGCGATCGCCAACAGCAAAATTGGCACGATCGCCGTATAAACCAGTCGGTGCCAAGCATAGTTTTTGCGCTTGATGTTTTGGCTGGCTTTGACGGCCTTCAGATCGCTGCTGCTGGCAAACCGATGCTGCCAGCGGCGGGTGACAAAAACATAAATTCCATACCAGAACAAGTTGAGCGAGTAGACCCACATGATCGCAAAATGCCAGTCTCGCCCACCCGCCAGCCAGCCCCCCAGCAGCACCAGATCGGGGAAATGCCAGCCCCCCCGTCCCCCAAACACCGGGTTGGCATTGTAGATTTGCAGCCCACTGCTGATCATTAAAACCAGCGCCACAATGTTGACCCAGTGAAACGTTTTAGCCAGAAACGCCTGCTGAGGGGACTTGGTTTTGCGCCGAGTTGGAACGGATGCATCCATCTAAAACCTCAAAAAGGGAGTCGTGGAAACAAGGGGGCAAGCCAAAGCTGAATCTGCGTATCCCAACCCAGCAGAATGGCGATCGCCGTCCCCACAATCATCAGCCCACCAATCCGCTGCACGGTGGCACTGTAGGGGCGCAGTTGCAGCAGTCGATGGCTAAAGGTGCGGCCACCGTAGGCGATCGCCAGTAGGGGCAACGCCGCTCCCAGACCGTAGACGACCAATAGCCCAAACGCACTGATGGCCTGCTGATGCGCGGTGGCTAGGATTAAAATTCCGCCCAAAACCGGCCCAGCACAGGGAGTCCAGAGCAAGCCCAGTTGAGTGCCCAGCCAAAACTCACCGACCAGACCAATTCGTGGCTGCTCCTTCACCCAGTGGGCGATTGGTAAATAGCCAAATAGCCGATAGCTGAGGGTGGGAAAAATCGCCAATCCGCCCAAAACCAGCAGCAAGGCGATCGCCACTTGACGGAGAAAATTAGTCAAACCCGTCAACCAACTGGCGGTGATGCCCAGCAAGCTGCCAACCACAGCAAACCCGATCACCAACCCAGAAACTAGGGCAACTGGCCCGTAGCGATCGGATTGCAGCGATCGCCCAATTAAAATTGGCAAAATCGGCAGCACACAGGGGGAAAGGACGGTTACAACACCGCCCAGGAGAGCCAAACCAATCGATAGGTTAGAAGCATTCATCAGCACTTAGATCTGGAATTGAGCAGGAAACACCGATTCATCCCCTGATTGATCAGCTTGATTTTATTCCGAATAAAGCTCAGTCGGGCTTTTCCTTGCTGCGCGGCTACGGCGAGATTCGCCAACCAGACTGGAACTTAATTGGAAGTCGATTAAGCTAAGCCGCTTTAGCCTAACAGTTTGCGAATGGTTTGCTCAGTGGTGTCATAGGCACCTTCGCCAATGTGATCGTAGCGGATTAGACCCTGACGGTCTGCCAAAAATAGGTGGGGCCAGTATTGGTTGCTGTAGGCATTCCAGGTTTTAAAAGCGTTATCAACCGGCACGGGATAGGTAATTTGGTGCTGCTGAATCGCCTTTTTGATGTTGTTCAAATCTCGCTCATAGGCAAACTCTGGCGTATGAATGCCGACTACCTTTAGCCCTTGGGCGGCATATTGGCGGTGCCAGCGAGCCATGTAGGGCAACGTGCGCAGGCAGTTAATACAGCCCAACGTCCAAAACTGCACTAGAACAACGCTGCCTTTGAGATCGGCGATCGTCAGCGGCTCAGAATTGAGCCAGGCACTAATCCCCTCAAACTCTGGCAAAGGTTTTCCGCCTAGGACAACTAGGGGCTGACTGGGAGGGGAAATTCCCTTGGGGACGACATTTCCGAACGCCACCTTTGAAGGTATCTGTTGCCACCGCGATCCAAAAACCGCCGTACCAGCAACTCCTAGCCCTAGGCACAACAGGAATCGCCGTCGCTGTAGAAAAGATTTTTTCATCGCTACGGTGTTTTTTTCATCGCGTCGTCTTTCATTGCATCGCCTTTCATGGCACCACCCTGCTGCATCGCATCGGCAGGACTGGGAGCCGCCTGATTTGTGGTTGCAGACTGTCCAGAGCAGGCAGTCAAACTGGCGGTGACGATTAGTCCGACAGCGAAACAGGCAATTTTCCAGTTCATAGGTTTAAGGTTGGCGTTACGCCGTAATTTGGATCAAGTGGCATAAACAACAGGGCATCCTCTATCAACTACGATCATGACCTGACGCCCAGATTCATCAAAGGGGATGAGTCACTTACTTCACTTCAGCCGCTGCAAACTTGGGCACTCGGCCGGACTTAACTGCCACGACCACGTCGTAAGTCGCACAGTAGGAAAAGGTTGTATTACTAGCTTTGTTGTAGAGATTAACCACCATGCCTGCTCCACCGGGTTGGACAGCAAGCGGTTCTAAGTCACCTAAAAAATATTTCCGTAGTTGATCGCCGCTGCCTTTTTGACCCTTATTTTTGGTGATCTCGGCAATTTTCTGCTGGGTGCTAATACCCATCGTGTCCTGCATCGACTGAGCTGATGCTGTCACCAAAGCAGGATTAATCGCTTTGATTGGGGCATCCCAAACTATAACCAAACTTGCTAAGGCAACACTTGTCAGCAATGGAGTAATTTTCATTAATAATTCCTAGCAGAAGATTTAACGATGATTTGATGTGTCAAAACATCATCAAACTAACGCTCAAAGCATCTCAAGCGCTACTGAAGCGGCTGTGAAGCAAAACTAGAAATTAGCTAAGTTTATGCCAACAAAACTCTCAGTCTCAACTCAGCGTATTCTCAGTCAGATAGCAAAATCGATCGCCCAACAGCTAGGTCAGTCGTCATCCCATGATTAGGATGTGCTTTTGAGTTCGTAAACTAAACGCTGCTGCCGTGCCAAGCAATTCTAAAAATTCTAGACAAATAGTCGAGCTGACCGGCTTTGGGGGTCGAATGGCCCTAAGTGCCATCGGTTTGTTTGTGTCTTCGTGGATTGTGATTCCAGCTCCTACTTTCTTGCTGTTACCCCTGTCGGTGGGTGCGCCGGAGATCAGTCCGTGGCTAGTGGTGGGGAATGCGATCGCGCTACTCCTACTGCTGCAAGCTAAATTCCGTCGGCACTGGCTGTATCGATTTGGCTTGGCGGCGAGTCTGCTGGCACTGATGCTCAGTCTGCTGCCGCTTTTGCAATTGCCTGGAACTCATCAGCGATTTGAGACTGTCATCTCATCTGCGCTCGGTGCAGATTACCTGAAGGGCATCTCAGCCGCAGCTCAGCAAAAAATGCGTCCCGCTCCTTTTGTTCTCGTGGATGCGTTTCGCGGCATTCCCGCCGCCAAAATTCGCCAAACCACGGGGATTGAGTTTGCCCGCCCTGATCGTGTTCCACTCCGGTTGAACTTGTATCAACCGGCCCAGGTTGGCAGCTACCCCGCCTTAGTAGTAGTGCATGGCGGAGCTTGGCAATCAGGGCATCCGAGCGATAACGAAGCATTTAGTCGATACCTGGCGGCCCGGGGCTACGTGGTGGTGGCGATCGGCTATCGGTATGCGCCTCGGTTTCAGTTTCCGGCCCAGTTAGAGGATCTTCAAGCGGCGCTAGTTCATCTCCAGCAACGAGCCGCTGAATATGAGATTGATCCAGACAGAATGGCAATCATGGGGCGATCGGCAGGCAGTCAATTGGCGATGCTGGCAGGCTATCAGCCCAGTCCGTTCCAGTTCAAAGCTGTGATTGGCTACTATGGCCCAGTTGATTTAAAGGTGGGCTACTATGACCTACCTAGCCCTGATCCAATTGATATTCGAGCCGTGTTGCGATCGTATTTGGGCGGCACTCCCCAGCAAGTTGGCGATCGCTACCAGCAAGCGTCACCGTGGCAGTTTGTCACTCGTTCGCTGCCGCCCACTTTGCTGGTGTATGGCGATCGCGATCATCTGGTCGAGGCAAAATTTGGGCGAGCAATGTCTGAGCGGCTTCAGGCTAGCGGAAATCGAGCCGTTTACTTGGAGATTCCTTGGGCAGACCATGCCTTTGACAGCATTTTTAACGGCGTCAGCAATCAGCTTGCCCTCTACTCCACCGAACGATTTTTGGCTTGGGCCGTTCACCAACCCGATTCACTTCCCGACAAAACTGGGGTTTTCTTGAATCGATGATTATCGGTAGGGTTGCCAGCGATTGAACCTGGCGGCTTGTCCCAGTTTTTGCCCGCGTTGGTCGATTAGATCCCAAATCATGGCGTCGATAATTTCAAAGCGGGCGCCTGTGCTGGCAATTCTGACCCCTCGGTAGCCGCTGATGTAGTTCTGGGCAGCCGCCATTGCCAGCAGGCGATCGCGCTCCGTTCGCTCCATCGGTTCCGCCGTCAACCGCGAAGGCATTTGAGTAAACGCTTGCCAGGTCATCTGCCACAGGTTTAACGCCACTTGATTGCCATAGTTAAGGATTGGGTCAGCTTCTAGACCATGGGACAAGACGGCAAACGCTGCTTCGTAAAGATAACGAGCTTGCGTTTCTGGATTGTGATGGGATGCTAGTAAGTTTTGACCTGTCCAGTGGGCAAAACTCTGGCATAAATGCTGGCTATGGCGAATCACGGCGGGGTCTTGCCAGGGCAAGATTATGTTTGTACTCATTCAGAGGAATCCGTTAAGATGGAGGATGCTGAATTTATTTATTGACTCGACACAGAACCCATGGCTAAAAAGAGCATGATTGAGCGGGAAAAAAAACGCCAGAAATTGGTGGATAAGTACGCTCAAAAGCGGGCAGATTTGAAGGAACAAATCACTAAAGCAACATCTCAACAGGCAAGGATGGACTTGCACCGCCAGTTGCAGCAACTTCCCCTCAACAGTGCCCCCAATCGCTTGCGGAATCGCTGCTGGCTAACGGGTCGGTCGAGAGGCTACTATCGTGATTTTGGCTTATCTCGCCACGTCATGCGCGAAATGGCCCACGAAGGCTTACTGCCTGGCGTGGTTAAGTCTAGCTGGTAAGCGCTTCATCCAATTAAGGCAGAATTTTTATTTTTCAAGCAAGATTAGCCCTGCTAATCTTGCTTGAACCTGATGACAGCAGATATTTCTGCCTTCTGCCTTGATTTAAGAATCCCCACAGCAGGTATCAATCCCCAGACTTTTCAGCAGTAAATCGCCGACGGCATTGGCGATCGCAAATTCGCTGTAAAAACTTTGGGAAAAATCAAACCCCTGCATTTCAGTCAAAATCGCAATCACCAGCGACCCCAAATCATTTTCCCCCTCTAGGCGCTGCCGCAGGTAAACTTGGGCAGCTCGTCTGGCAATCTGCTGGTTAACTGCTTCTGGCAGAAACTCTTGATCGAGCCAGTCGTGCAGGCTAGCCTGTAGCCAGCGCGCCTCCTGATCAGCGTTCTTGCAGGGCGGCAGCGTAATCGGCGCGATCGGTTCAGACATGATGACTGATCCTTAGCTGGGGGGGCGAACTTGTGTATTCCTGAGGTGTTGGCGGCCATTATTCAGCACCTGTTGCATCTGCTGAAATTGACGCTCCAGATCAGACAGGACGCGATCGGCGTATTTATCCGCATCAACCTGAATTTGCTGGCACTCTGTCCTGGCGGTTCGCTTCATTTCCTCTATCTCTTGCTGCAACTGGCGGCGCAACTGCTGAACATCTTCTACCGCCTGCTTTCGCATCGCTTCTGCTTCCTGCTGGGCCTGCTGCCGCAAAGCGTTCGCTTCTTGCTGAGTCCGCTGCCGAATTTCCTGCGCTTCCATTTCAGCCTGTTGGACAATTCTTAATTCGTCGGCAATTTTGGTCGCCCGCTGCTCTGCGGTTTTGATCACTTCTTGGGCATACTCATTGGCGCGCGTCAGCATATCTTCTTGCCGCAGCAAAATCTTCTCTGCCGCTTGAACTGTTTCTGGAATACTTTGCTCTAAGCGAGTGAGCTGGTTCAAGAGCTGCTCTTCATTCACAAGTTTGCGACCTGTCAATGGGAGTTTTACGCCATCTAAAATAATCATTTCTTCGAGTCGCTGCACTTGCTGCACAAGTTCTAGCCTCTCTGGTTCAAATTTAGAGATGCGAGGAGTCAGCTCAGAGCCAGCGCGGTTAGGATCTATCCCAGGTATGTTTTGGCGTAACATTTTTCTAAATCGCTTGCGACGTTGGAAGGTACAAGATGGGTAACAACCCCACCAAACTTGGCAATTTCTTTAACCAGACTACTACTTAAAAAACTGTATTCGTTCGATGTAACCAAAAAAACGGTTTCAATCTCTGGACATAAACTCTTATTGGTATGCCCCATTTGGAGCTCGTATTCAAAGTCTGATAGTACCCGCAGCCCCCGCAGTAAGACTTGAGCATGCTGCATTTTAGCGTAGGTTACTGTCAAGATCTCAAATTTGTCAACCTTGACGTTCGATAGATGCCGAGTACAATCGCTAATCTGCTGCATACGCTGTTCCACGCTGAACAGAGGAGTTTTGGTTGGATTGTGAGAGACCGCCACAATCACTTGCTCAAATAGCCTGCAACCCCGCTCAATGATGTCAAGATGACCTAAAGTAATCGGGTCAAAGCTGCCCGGATAAACTGCAATCATGGGTGCAACTATAGCATTGAGGGCATTATAGTCCACTCTCAGCCGCAGCACGCCTGCTGAATTAGCATTGATCGCTGCCAATTTTGATTTTGGATCAGCGTATGGGCCTGCCAGTCCTGGTCTGGTTGCGGATAATCGAGCCGATAATGGCTGCCCCGACTTTCTGTCCGAAACGCGGCACTCCGCAAAATTAATTCCGCAATATCAAGCAAGTTATCGGTTTCGCTCCAGAGGCGAATCTGCTGGTTGGCTGGCTTGTGCGAGAGGGCCAGATCCTGCCCCGGTTGGAGGCTAACCATGAATTGACTCATTGCCAGATTGAGAAATTCTTGTTTCCAAATCGTCACTTGGGCGATCGCCGCTTGTAAAACATCCGCCTGCCGACAAATGCCAGCGCTTTGCCAAATCAAGCTGGGTAAAGCCTGCCGGATGTTGGCAATTTTGGCTTGCTCCGATGACCAGTTTGGCGGGAGCTGGCCCTCAACGGTAACAGGAGGCCAGACCGACCCTAGACTTAGACTCGGCAACTCAATCTGGGCAAGCTGGGCCGCAAAGACTAAACATTCAAGTAAAGAATTACTGGCGAGTCGATTGGCGCCGTGGACGCCTGTGCTTGCAACTTCACCCACGGCATAGAGTCCGGGAATCGAGGTTGCTCCTTGGCTATCTGTCACAATTCCCCCCATCCAATAGTGGGCGGCTGGGGCAACCGGAATCGGCTGCTGTAAAACGTCAATTCCCCAGCTTTGGCAGACCTGCATAATTTTAGGAAAGCGCTGGCGAATTTTTTCAGCAGGAATTGGGCGTAAATCTAGCCAAACGTGCTCGTGCTGGGTTTTGAGCAAATGCAGATAGATGGCTCGACTGACCAGATCTCTGGGAGCGAGTTCTCCTGCTGGATCATAGTCAAACAGAAATCGCTGCCCCTTGATGTCAACTAAATGGGCCCCTTCGCCCCGCACGGCTTCACTGATCAAAAATTTGGGTGCGCCGGGGATTGTCAGCGCTGTCGGATGAAATTGGATAAACTCTAAATCTCGCAATTGCGCTCCGGCTCGCCAGGCGATCGCCACCCCATCGCCGGTACTGAGGGTGGGATTGGTCGTCTGGGCAAACACCTGCCCCCCTCCCCCCGTTGCCAGCACCACGATTCGGGAGCGCAACCAGCGAATTTGATCTGGCTCTACTAAGCAAACGCCCTGGCAAGTTTGCCGCTCAGGGTCAAGCCAGAGGCTGAGCGTAAAGCTCTCCGGCAAAATCGTAATATTGTCGCGCTGGAGCACCTGATGGGTGAGAGTGCTGACTAATTCTCGCCCGGTGGTGTCGGCCGCATGTAAAACCCGGGGACGGGAGTGGGCTGCTTCTAGGGTGAAAGCGAGTCGATCGCCCTGGCGATCAAAGGCAATGCCCATTTCCAGCAGCGCCTGCACCTGCTTTGCCGCCTGGCTGACCAAAAATTCGACCGCCTGGGGGTCGCATAGCCCCGCCCCTGCCTTGAGGGTATCGCTAGCGTGCAGAGCCGGCGAATCATTGGGATCGATGGCTGCGGCCATGCCGCCTTGGGCCCAATCGCTAGCGGATTCAGCCAGCGTATCTTTCGTGACGAGACCGACTCGCCAGTTGCGATCAATTGAGAGGGCCGCGTAAAGACCAGCCGCCCCAGCCCCAATGATCAGAACATCAAACTGATCCAATAATTCCAGGCTCCTTTCCAACCTCAGTGGCCATCGCTACGATTGAGTTCCTAACCGCCAAACCCAGCTCATGCCACACTATAGCGCTTCACGCTTCCGCCAGTTAAAGCTTTTTGCCAGCCTCGCGGGGCGAAGCTGGCAAAAAATGATCTGTATTTCATGCAAGCCATCTACCTGCACGACTCCCAAAGGAGCACTAGGTGAGAGTCAGTGGGAAGAAAACCATGATCCGTAACCTTGTTGATCAGGCAATTCTCACACCCTACTGTCTAGGCATTGTCTAGGCAAAGACTGAGCTTACTTGTAAACGCCATTATTGAAGCGATCGCCGCCTTCGACGAGGGCTTCTTCAACGGACGTGACCGTAAAGTTATCAGCATTCGCTTCCAGCAGCTCTTTTTGGCGATCGCTCAGACCTGGTAAATCGAAGACATCATCAACTTTTTCGTAAGGAGCATTCTGGACAATCAACCGAGCCAGGGTTGGGTAAAGTCCGCGATACTGGGAAAAAGCCGTAATGTTCGTGTTATTCAAGTCAATTTTTTTGCCATAGGCACTTCCCAACTTTTCATCTACCACGTTGGTCAGGTCAACTTCTTCTACTGCCAAAAGGGTGACAGGCTGAACGCCCAGTCCCCCCGCGATTGCAGGTTGAAACCAGCCCCCAAAGCTACAGAAACTGATCAGAACCAAGCCTAACAGGCTTAACCAGCGGCCGAATCGTTGCATCACTGCCTACCTCCGAATCTTAAATACGAGTTATGTGCATATGCAGCCTATTAAAAAAGCGTATCATCTACCTTGGCCCGAATTTGCAGGAAAGTATCAAGATCCGTAAAAGATCCGGCATAGGTGGGGACGGGCAGATCATATCCCTTCAGATTGACCACATGCCGCTGAAAAGCCAGTCGCTTTTGTTCTTCTGGCGATAAATGCTGATAGGTCGTCATGCCAAGGGCAATGTCTAGCCCCAACTGCTTGGTGGAGGTTTCTAGCCGGAAGGCGGCATTAACGGTGTCTCCCAGGGCAGTGTACTCTGGGCGATCGCCCGAACCAGCATTGCCGACCATCGCATAGCCCGTATTAATGCCAGCCCCAATGCGGAGTTGGAAGGGTAAGGGGTAGCGCAAATGGAGGGAACTTGTCATTTCATGCAGGGCCCGCAGCGCATCAAAAATCCGTCTCATTTCTTGATTATCTTGGGTGTTCATCTCATCAGTGCTGTGGATCCAAACCGCCATCACCGCATCACCAATGTATTTGTCCACCCAACTGCCGTAGCGACGAATAATTTCTCCGGCCAGATGGAACCAGGTGCCGATCACTTCTGACAGCAGCCGTTCATCTAGCTGGCGGGTCAGGACAGTGAAGTTGCGAATGTCAACTACCAAGACTGAAATCAGCCGCCGCAGGTGCAGCAAAGCGGTGGTTGAGGCTTTTTCGATCACCGGACTCAGATTGCCCGAATCGGCCAAGGGTGAGCCACCCGTGATCGGAGTGCAATTAAACAGAACTTCGGTCTGGCCAAACGTGAGCCGATCGCCATCTTCTAAGGCAACCGGTACGCTGACCCGGCGGCCATTCACAAAAGTTCCATTCCGGCTGCCCAAGTCAATGAGGTAAAACTCGCCCACTCCCATGCATTGCAGCATGGCGTGGTTGCGGGACAGCCAGCGATCGGTTAGAACAACGGCGTTATCTTCACTCCGCCCAATTGTCCAACAGTTATTTCCCACTAAGGGTAGGTGATAACTGCCGGCTTCAGTTTTAATTACCAAATGCGGCAGAGCAGCCAATAGACTGCTTGAAGTCTGTAAACTGGAGGGCCAAGACTGCTCAATCGGAATCGCAGCCGAAGTTAAGTGAGCTTCTCGCTGGAGCTGGTCAATAATTTTCTGTTGCTGAAAGATAATAGTTATCAACTGATCAGTTGATAACTTTCTCAGGGCTTCTGGATCCGACATCAGCAGGGATAGTTCAGTGCTCATCAAATTAGACTGCCTTGATAGCGACACCTGTTGGCTGGCGCTTGATCGGCCAGTTAGGCTGAACAAGACTGTTTTTTAGTAAGACAATCGTAACCAACACTGTTGACTTCATCGACAAAATTACAACTGCTTCTAGTTCTATGCTTCCAATTGAAACCGGAGACTTCCAGCTTCTGTTTCGTCTGAGTCGTTTCTATTTTGCATAGATCCACTTCTCAACACACCACAGGATTATAGAACATTTAAAAAATTGTCCAACCCACTCGACTCGCCATGCGTGCCTTGCAGATCCTATAACCTATGCCTAAATTTAGTTTTTCTCAAATTTCCCAAGATCAGTGGTTTTACAGGTTCTCGATCAGTTTGTTTTTGTTGGGGCAAGTCATGATGCGAATCTTGCGGGGAAAAATCCATCGAGGCAACGTGTTAGAGCAAATGGCGATCGTCGGCTGGGGATCTTTATTTGCGGTTCTATTAATTAATAGTTTTACCGGAGTGCTATTCACGGTGCAAATGTGTCGAGAACTGGAGCAATTGGGCGCCAATAGCTTAGTTGGCGGTGCGTTTGCTCTGGGCTACTGCCGCGAACTGACTCCCATTTTAGTGGCTAGCCTGATTGTCGGCGAGGTTAGCTCCGCCTTTGCGGCTGAAATCGGTGAAATGCAGGTGACAGAACAGCTAGATGCATTGTATATGCTCCAGACTGACCCCGTGAATTATCTCGTGGTGCCAAGGGTTGTTGCTTGCTGCATTATGCTGCCCGTCCTGACGATGATCGCGATGAGCTTCGGTCTGGTTGGGGGTGTTTTGTCTGGAGTGCAGTTCTACGGCCTATCTGCGATCGACTTTCTGAATGATTTACGGGCGACCTTAGCCCCGGCTGATCTGCTAAATATTTTGCTGAAATCCTTCGTATTTGGGGCGATCGCCGCCATTACAGGCTGTGGCTGGGGGCTGACAACCACAGGTGGTGCGAAAGGGGTAAGCAAATCCACGAAAGCGGCGGTGGTTAACGGCTGGCTGTTTGTGTTTGCCGCTAATTTTGTTTTGACCCTGCTTTTGTACTAGCCCCAGTAGTGCCCCACAAAATTTAAGCATCTATGACTGCCCGTTATTGCTTGGCCAATAGGGGAAACCCCAAAGTTTGCCGTTGCTTGACGTAAAGCTGGGCCACCCGGCGGGCCAGGCTGCGAATTCGGCCAATGTAGCGGGTGCGCTCTGTAACCGAGATTACTCCCCTAGCATCTAAAAGATTAAACGTATGAGAGCACTTGAGCACGTAATCCAAGCCCGGTAGAACCAGACTCGCTTGAATCAACTGCTCGGCTTCTTGCTCATACAGTCCGAACAGAGTGAACAGCAATTCTGGATTAGAAGCCTCAAAATTATAGGTGGACTGCTCAATTTCCCCTTGCAGGTGAACATCGCCGTAGGTAATGTGATCATTCCAGTCGATTTTGGCGATCGCATCGACTTCTTGCAGATACATGGTCAGCCGCTCTAGACCATAGGTAATCTCAATCGAGACGGGGCGGCAGTCTAGCCCGCCACACTGCTGAAAATAGGTAAACTGAGTCACTTCCATCCCATCCAGCCAGACTTCCCAACCCACACCCCAGGCTCCAACAGCAGCATCTTCCCAGTTATCTTCCACGAAGCGGACATCATGGTCTTCCGGGCGAATTCCCAAAGCCCGCAGGGAGTCCAGGTAAATATCCTGAATATTATCTGGAGAAGGTTTGATCAAAACCTGGTACTGATAGTAGTACTGGTAGCGATTCGGGTTCTCGCCATAGCGGCCATCGCCAGGCCGACGGCAGGGTTCAACGTAGGCAACTGACCACGGTTCTGGGCCCAGCGATCGCAAAAAGGTGTGGGGGCTTTTGGTGCCTGCCCCTTTTTCAATGTCGTAGGGCTGCACAATTAAGCATCCGCGATCGGCCCAAAACTGGTGCAAGGTGGCGATGACTGACTGAAAATTCAAACTGATTCTCTCCTGGCGATCGGGCAATCTCAGCACTTATTTCATGATCGGCGATCCAGCCCATAAATCAAAAAGAGTTCCTGAATTTTCAGGAACTCTTTTTGATTGGTTTAAATAGACCGTCTTAAACCAGGGACTAGTCTAGGTTGGGCATCGAGAGTACGGGTTCAGTTTCCCGCTCAATCCCTTTCTCAAACCCAGCCACAGCCGCTCTGGCTCGACCAGCATGCCAAAGGTGACCGACCAAGAAGAAAAAGGCCAGCACAAAGTGAGAGGTGGACAACCAGGAACGAGGCGAAACAAAGTTCACCGAGTTGATTTCTGTTGCCACACCACCGACTGAGTTCAAAGAACCCAAAGGTGCATGGGTCATATATTCAGCCGCCCGACGAGCTTGCCAGGGCTGAATATCGTTCTTGATCTTGTTCAGATCTAAGCCATTTGGGCCACGCAGCGGCTCTAGCCAAGGGCCGCGGAAATCCCAGAAGCGCATGGTTTCACCACCGAAGATAATTTCTCCGGTCGGAGAGCGCATCAGGTACTTGCCTAAGCCAGTTGGACCTTGAGCAGAACCGACGTTAGCTCCCAAGCGTTGGTCCCGCACCAAGAAGGTCATGGCTTGGGCCTGAGAGGCTTCTGGTCCAGTCGGGCCATAGAACTCACTCGGATAAACCGTGTTGTTAAACCAGACAAAGCAGGTAGCAATGAAGGCCATCAGGGAGAGTGCGCCCAAGCTGTAAGACAAGTAGGCTTCTCCAGACCAAACAAAAGCACGGCGAGCCCAGGCAAATGGCTTAGTCAAAACGTGCCAAATCCCACCTGCGATGCAAATTAAACCAATCCAGATGTGGCCGCCGACAACATCTTCGAGGTTGTCAACGCTAACTGCCCAACCGTCTCCACCAAAGGGAGATTTGACGAGATAGCCAAAGATCACAGCCGGATTCAAGGTCGGATTTGTGACCAAGCGGACATCACCCCCACCCGGGGCCCAAGTGTCGTATAGACCCCCGACAAACATGGCTTTGATCACCAGCAGCAGAGCGCCAAAACCCAAGACAATCAGGTGAAAGCCTAAAATGCTTGTCATTTGGTTTTTGTCTTTCCAGTCGTAGCCGAAGAAAGAAGAATACTCTTCCAATACCTCTGGCCCACGAACAGCATGGTAAATTCCACCCAAGCCAAGCACTGCTGAGGAAATCAGGTGAACGACACCCACGACAAAGAAGGGGAAGATGTCTGTGACTTCTCCGCCAGGGCCAACCCCCCAGCCCAAGCTGGCAATGTGGGGCAGCAAAATGCAGCCTTGCTCATACATCGGCTTTTCTGGAATGAAGTGAGCCACTTCAAATAAAGTCATGGCTCCAGCCCAGAACACAATCAGGCCGGCGTGGGCAACGTGAGCGCCCAGTAGCTTACCAGAGAGGTTAATTAGACGGGCGTTACCTGCCCACCAGGCAAATCCTGAGGATTCTTGGTCGCGATTACCCGCGACAATTGAATTACTAGAGAGCGTTACCACGGGGCAGTACCTCTTCGGGGAAGCTAAGGTTTTCATGGGGCTGGTCTTGCGGGGCCATCCAAGCGCGGATGCCCTCGTTCAACAGAACATTCTTGGTGTAGAACGTCTCAAATTCGGGGTCTTCAGCGGCGCGAATTTCCTGCGAGATGAAGTCATAAGACCGCAGGTTCAACGCTAAGCCGACGACGCCAATTGAGGCCATCCACAGGCCAGTCACCGGCACAAACAGCATGAAGAAGTGCAGCCACCGCTTATTCGAGAAGGCAATCCCGAAGATTTGGCTCCAGAACCGATTGGCCGTCACCATTGAGTAGGTTTCTTCGGCTTGAGTGGGGTTGAAGGCGCTGAAGGTGTTCGATTTTTCGCCGTCTTCAAACAAGGTGTTCTCAACGGTGGCACCGTGAATGGCACACAGCAAGGCACCACCCAAAATACCGGCGACGCCCATCATGTGGAAGGGGTTGAGCGTCCAGTTGTGGAAGCCTTGGAAGAAGAGAATAAATCGGAAGATGCCAGCCACCCCAAAACTGGGGGCAAAGAACCAGCTCGATTGTCCTAACGGGTACATCAGAAACACGCTCACAAACACGGCGATCGGCCCGGAAAAGGCGATCGCGTTGTAGGGACGCAAGCCGACTAGGCGAGCAATTTCAAACTGCCGCAGCATAAAGCCAATCAGACCGAAGGCGCCGTGCAGGGCGACAAAAGTCCATAAGCCCCCCAGTTGGCACCAGCGGGTAAAGTCGCCTTGGGCTTCTGGGCCCCAGAGCAAGAGCAGCGAGTGCCCCATGCTGTTGGCGGGGGTAGAAACGGCGACGGTCAGGAAGTTGCACCCTTCCAGGTAGGAGCTGGCCAGACCGTGGGTGTACCAGGAAGAAACGAAGGCGGTGCCGGTCATCCAGCCGCCCAGCGCCAGGAAAGCGCAGGGGAACAGCAGGATGCCTGACCAGCCGACGAAGACGAACCGATCGCGCTTGAGCCAGTCGTCGAGGACGTCAAACCATCCCCGCGTGGGCTGTGCGCGTCCGACAGCTATGGTCATGGAAGTAAACCCTCTTAAAGTAAAATTGCCAGGTTACAAATTTTGACGTTTGTTTCAGCAGGGGTTAAAAGCACTGCAAAAGGATAAAGCGCTAAACAATCCCTTGGAGTTTAATCTTAGAACCCCTAGGCGGCAGTCATAAAGACCTTGAGAGCAATGCCCTCAGGCTTGACAACTTACCGATCAGATTGGCAGCGCTTCCACGCCTAAAGAGTTGATATTCCTTAATTAATTAGATAACGGAATTTTTACGAAATATCAAGTTCCGCTAGTCGCCCTCTCATTATACGCCTGGGTGTTGACACGAGATTGTCGTTAGAGTGCAATTTACGATGAGAGCCATTTTGTCAAAAATGTAAAGAAATGTGAAATTTTCGGCAGCAGTCTGTCTAAGATGAGGTTCAAGCAAAGGCAAATTTAGAAATCGCAGTTTTGATCAGCCTGATTACAGGTTCTTCAAACCGATCGCGTTTGCGGCTGAGATTAAGGGCAATAGCGATCTGTCAGACATTTCGATTTGACATGGTAGGCTTCAGGGGAGGCATCGAAGAGGATGGGTGCAACTGCAAACTCTCTCTCTATCGTTTCGGAATCAGGAATCGCTGAACCAATCAACATGGATATCGATCACATCCATTTTTATGTTGAGGATGCCCAGCGGTGGCGGGATTGGTTTTCTGAAATTGGCTTTGCTGCTGTTGGAACTCAGATTACGCCTCATACTCGGACAGAAATTGTCCATATTGGTGACATCTATTTTGCGCTTTCTTCTCCACTGAGCCAGCACAGCCCAGTTGCTCAGTTTTTAGACGTGCAGGCGGTGGGAGTGACAGATCTAGCCCTGCGAGTGGCAGATTTGCCTGTCATCCTGAATCAGGCGATCGCCGCTGGGGCAAAGCTGTTGCAACCGCTCCAAGTTGAGACGACCGAACGGGGAGAACTCAAACTCGCGCAGATTCAAGGCTGGGGCAACCTGCGACATACGCTGGTTCAACGCACAGGCTCAACTCCTTTATTACCGGGTTTAGAGTTGGTTCAAACTGATCAGGCTGCGGCTTTGATTCAGCACATTGACCACTGTGTGCTAAATGTCGCTAACCCAGATTTACCCGTGGCGATCGCTTGGTATGAAAAAGTTTTGGGGCTCCGGGGCGATCGCAGCTTTGCAATTCAAACCCAGCGTTCGGCCCTGCGGAGCCAGGTCCTGGTTCATCCCCAGGGTTCAGTCCAGTTTCCCATTAACGAACCCGCTTCGCCCAGTTCCCAAATTCAAGAATTTCTAAATATCAACCGTGGTTCAGGGATTCAGCACATTGCCTTAAGAACCAACAATATTGTGGCGGCGATCGCTGATTTACGGCAGCGTGGGTTGCAGTTCTTAAAAACCCCTGCCAGCTACTATCAAAATCTCCGCCAGCGTTTACCTGAGAAGCTTTTACTTGATCTGAAAATACTAGAAGAGCAGCAAATTTTAGTTGACTGGCACCCAGAACAACCTCAGCGCTTGCTGCTGCAAATTTTTACCGAGCCAATATTCGCTCAGCCAACTTTTTTCCTGGAAATCATTGAGCGGCGATCGCAGGCTGAGGGGTTTGGAGAAGGTAATTTCCTCGCTTTGTTTGAGGCGATCGAGCGCGAACAGATCAAACGCGGCAGCTTAGGCTAGGCAAAATGCTCCAGGCTTAGTGTCTGAAGTCTTGTCAGAAAGCTGACCCTAGCGGAGAAAGCCGCTCACTAGCCAAAAAACAAACATCACAACTAAGCCGACAAATAGCTCTGGCCCCAAACCAAGCGGGGCTGCCACCCCTTGCAGGATTGCGGTCGCGATCGCCACACCCAGCACCAGCGCGATCAGCGTCAGCAAAAATGCCCGCCCTAGCTTGCGCTCTTTACGATTCAACCAAAAGATATTAAACCCGACGGCGATCGCCAGCACCACCGACAAAGCATCCGTTGACTTAGCGTATAAACAAAGGGCAGCCAAAACAGAATAAACTCCGCCAGAAATCATGATTCCGCGCGGATCTGGAGTATCAAGCAGGCGCTGCAACCAAGCTGGAGACTGGTTAATGTTGGGTAACGACACTTTGGGTGGGCGAGGTTCGGTCAGCCGCTCGGCAAACCGAATCCGCTCGGGAACTTTAATTTTGCCTTCTTGGCGCAGTCGCAGTCGATCCATCAGTACCGCATCATAGGCAGTCTCAATTGCCTGCCGCTGTTTTTCTTCTTGGGTGGCTGCAATCAACAGATCACGAGCGGCCTGCACCTCTTCAAAGGTGGCATCTTCTGATACTTGCAGCATTTCGTAGGGAGTCTGCTCGCTCATTCTGTTTTCTTCCATTGCCTTACAGCCCTAGCTTAGCCTGAGAGTCTTGAATTAGGAGATACTTTTACTCTAAATCAAATTCCATCTGCCATAACCACCCATCGGATCAATCAAATGTTCAAACATTGATTTGAAATCACTATATTCCACCGAGGAAGCGTCTATCATAGAGCCAATCCTTCACACTTAGCCGCCTGGATTGGTGACTCCTCATCCACAGACTGCATGCCCAAGTCTCTCACCCACTCTCAGCAAATTACCAAGTTTTATACTCTGGTTGAACAAGCTTCCTGCCGATTAGCCAACCATTTTACGCCTGAACTTCCTAGAGAGCGGGTACTAAGCTGGTTAAGTCAAAATGTGCCTAAGCCAAGGCTTCAGCATATTTTACGAGTGGAGCAAACGGCGATCGCCCTCGCGCAGCATCACCAGCTAGCGGTAGACAAAGCCGCCCAAGCAGGTCTACTCCACGACTTGGCCAAGTACTTTGAGCCGGAGCGGCTGTTGGCAATGGCCAAGGCTGAAGGATTGGCGCTGACAGAAGTGGATCTGGCTGACCCGCACTTGCTGCACGCCGATGTGAGCGCAATTGTGGCTAGAGATGAATTTGCCGTCAGCGACCCCGAAATTTTAGCGGCGGTTCGCAATCATACGCTGGGGCAGCCTGGGATGAGTCAGCTCTGCTGCGTTGTCTTTTTGGCCGACAGTTTGGAGCCAGGGCGAGGAACCAGCCCTGAGTTAGAGGACATCCGCCAAGCTTGCCTGGATAATCTTTACCAAGCCGTGTTGCAGGTGTGCGATCGCACCTTTGCCCATTTGATCAACCATCACCGTCTGATTCACCCCCGCATGGTGCTGACTCGTAATTGGGCCCTGCAACTGTCCTCAGATCTAACCACCCCTCCCCCCAAAAAACTTAACCTATGACCTTTGAATCCTCTTCTCCCAGTTTTGCGACTTTCAGCAGCTTCGATTCGAGTTTGCAGCTTGCCCTGACCATCGCCCGTGGAGCCGACGATCGCAAAGGAGCCGACATTTTGCTGCTAGAGGTGGGGGAAGTGTCCTATCTGGCAGAGTATTTTGTGATTGTGACCGGCTTTTCTAAAACCCAGGTGCGGGCGATCGCCCAAAGCATTCAAGCGGCGACGGCGGAGCGGCACCAGCGATCCCCCAAACATACGGAAGGGGTGAGCGACTGCTCTTGGGTAGTTTTAGACTATGGCGACGTGATTGCCCATGTTTTATTGGAGCAAGAGCGCCAGTTTTATAATCTAGAAGCGTTTTGGGGGCATGCCCAGGCGATCGAGTTTGTTCCAGAAGAGGCAACTCAAAGTTAATATAGAGGTTTGCGGTGTAAACCGACCTTCATCACTACAGTCAAGATTATGAGCAAACGCACTCAATTGGTTCTGAACCAAGATGTCAGCAAATTAGGCAAGATGGGCGACTTGGTAGAAGTTGCCCCCGGTTATGCCCGCAATTATCTGCTGCCCCAAGGCATGGCCTACAAAGCCACCCCCGGCGTACTCAAGCAGGTGGAGCGACGCCGTGAGCAGGAGCGGCAGCGGCTGCTAGAACTGAAAGCTGAGGCAGAAAAGCAAAAAAAAGCTCTAGAAGCAATCCCTGTCCTGACAATTGCCATGCAGGTGGGCGAGAACGACGCCATTTTTGGCAGTGTGACCAGCCAAGATGTGGCCGATGCGATTCAGGCAGCAGCTAAGCAAGAGGTGGATCGCCGTCACATTACCCTGCCAGAGATTCGCAAAATCGGTGACTACACGGCTGAAATCAAGCTGACCTCCGATGTTGTCGCTGTCGTTAAAATTGCTGTTGTCCCTCAGTAAGGACATGGATTTAAGCAAGCCTAATATTTTTGGGGAAGTTTAGCGCGAAGCATGACACTTTCACAAAAATATGAGAGGTTAGTTAATCTACAATCCTCAGCCCAGCCTTAACCCGTGCAAGAACTGAATTTTCAGATCGCCAGCGATCGCCTGCCACCCCAAAATGTTGAAGCCGAAGAGTCAATTTTGGGGGGGATTTTGCTGGACTCGGAGGCGATCGGGCGGGTAGCTGACTTAATTCGCCCAGAGGCGTTTTATTTGTCGGCCCATCAGGAAATTTATCGGGCGACGCTGGCCCTCCACGCCCAAGGCAGTCCGACTGACCTCACCTGTGTGGTGGCCTGGCTAGAAGACCACAATTTACTGAAAAAAGTCGGTGGAGCCAGCAAACTTGCTCAACTGGTTGATCGAACGGTTAGCGCCGTTAATATTGACCGCTACGCGGCCTTAATTAAGGACAAATATCTGCGCCGTCAGTTGATTAAGGTTTCTGGAGCGGTGTCTGAGTTGGCCTACGAAACGGCAACGCCGCTGGATGCAGTCCTCGACCAAGCCGAGCAAAGCATTTTTAGCGTGACTCAAGATCGGGTGCAGCAGGGCTTAGTCCCAACCGAGGATATTCTGGCCCGCACCTTTGCTGAGCTAGAGCAGCGATCGTTAGGCAACGTGCTGCCGGGGCTATCCTGCAACTTTTACGACCTGGATGCCATGACCCAAGGCTTCCAGCGCTCTGATTTGGTGATTGTGGCCGGTCGGCCCTCGATGGGAAAATGCTTGGCGGCTAACACAGAAATTTTGCTGGCAGACGGGAGCTTGGCCACCATTGAGCAGATTTATCAGCAAAAGCAGGCTCAGCTATTAACTTTGCAACCGAATTGGCGGTTTGGTTTGACCTGCCCTTCTGCTTTCATTGACGACGGCATCAAGCCAGTCTTTCGAGTTACGACTCGTTTGGGACGGTCTGTGACAACTACCCTCAGCCATCCTTTTTTGACCATTCAGGGCTGGCAGCCGTTAGCCAAACTTCAGCCAGGAGTCAAAATTGCTCTGCCTCGTAAACTGGATATTTTTGGGCAAGCTACCCTTCGAACCTGCGAAGTCAAACTCTTGGCTTACTTGATTGGGGACGGCTGTTTAACTAAAACTTGCCCTAACTTCACCAACGGTAATCCGATCCTGCAAGCAGACTTTGCCGATGCTGTGGCTGAGTTTGACCCGCTTCGTCTGCGCCAAGATACTTCGCAGGGAACGCGCACAGCCTGTTTTTCTGTCACTGCTAACCCAGATTACGTCAAGCAAGCGCGATCGGAGTTTGGTCAGCGCTTGCGGAGTCTGCTGCGATCGCAGCAACAGTCAGTGACTCACTTGGCCCAACGGCTAGGGGTGAGCGATTCTTTGCTCTATGAATGGATGCAAGGAAAGTGTGTGCCAGCAGCAGCAATGTTTGATTTGTTGTGTCAGCAGTTGGCGGTTGATCCAGCGGAGCTGATCCCGGATGGATTGACGGTTTTGAGCCAGTACCAGCAGAATTCCCTAACGCGGTGGCTGAAAGAACTCGGTCTTTGGGGCAAGAATGCTCATGCCAAGACAGTTCCGGCGGTTGTATTTGGTTTGGAGCGATCGCTGATTGCCCTATTTCTGAATCGGCTCTTCGCTACAGATGGGTGGGCAACGGTGTTAGCTAGCGGTCAAGTCCAGCTAGGATTTGCGACTGTCAGTCAGCAGCTAGCGCGGCAAGTTCAACATTTACTGCTGCGGTTTGGGATTATTGCTAAGCTCAAGCAGCGCCAGGTTAAGTATCAAAACAGCCGCCGTCCGGTTTGGCAGTTAGATATTACCGATGCTTTGGCGATTAAAACCTTCATGGCAGACATCGGCATATTCGGGAAAGAAGCAGCTTTAGCCAAAGCTCAAGCCGCCCTGGCCAGCAAGAAATATCAAACCAATACTGATTTAATTCCGATCGCTGTCTGGGCCCAACTCACTGCGGCTAAAGGCAGTGAAACTTGGCAATCTTTAGCCCAACGAGCTGGGCTTGAGGGCGATGGAAACCTGCACGTCGGTAAGCGGCCCCTGCCCCGGCAGCGGCTTTGGCAGCTAGCAACCGCGCTGGAGAATTTACCGCTGCAACAACTGGCTGATAGCGATATTTACTGGGATGAGATTTTAGAAATTGAGTCGCTGGGTGAACAGCAAGTTTATGACCTGACCATCCCAGAAACCCATAACTTTGTCGCCAACGATATTTGCGTTCACAATACGGCCCTGTCGCTGCAAATCGCTCGTCGAATTTCAGAAATTCATAAAACTGGCGTGGCTGTGTTTAGCCTCGAAATGTCAAAGGAGCAACTGGTGCAGCGTTTGTTGGCCAGCGAGTCTCGGATTGACAGCAACTATCTGCGGGCGGGGCGAATTAGTCAGCATCAGTGGGAGCCGCTCAGTCGAGCGATCGGGGTGTTGTCACAGTTGCCAATTTACATTGACGACACGGCTAATCCATCCCTGGGCGAAATTCGCTCCAATTCTCGGCGGCTGCAAGCTGAGCGCCCGGAGGGACTGGGGCTAATTTTAATTGACTACCTACAATTAATGGGCAGCAGCGATGCCAACGATGGGCGGGTGCAGGAAATCTCGAAAATTACGCGATCGCTGAAAGGGCTAGCCAGAGAGTTAAATGTGCCGGTGATTGCCCTTTCTCAGCTCAGCCGAGGAGTAGAGTCACGCACCAACAAACGTCCCCTAATGTCAGACCTGAGAGAAAGCGGCTCTATCGAACAAGACGCGGATCTGGTCATTTTGCTCTATAGAGATGAATACTACAACCCAGACACCCCCGATCGCGGCATCTGCGAACTGATTTTAGCCAAGCATCGGAATGGCCCAGTCGGGACAGTCAAGCTCTTGTTTGAACCTCAACATACTCGGTTTGAGAATCTGGCCCAAAACCGTTAGTTGTTGCGCATGATTTTCTGATCAACGCGATCGCCTGCCGTGGGGTAAGGTTGTTGTCCAGTTGGTGCGGGATTGGGCTAATTGCTCCTCGCTGATGGTTGCCCCGGTTAGATTTGCACCGCAGAGATTGGCTCCGCGCAGGTTGGCATTACTCAACGAGGCGTGGGTCAGGTCGGCCCCGCGCAGGTCAGCACCTTCTAGGTCAGCAAAGCTGAGATATGCTCTAGCCAGATTGCAGTCCTTCAGATTAGCCTTATTCAAATTGGCTCGCCCAAAATTGACGTTGTACAAGTTAGCGCCCCGCAAGTCGGCGTTGGCGAGCTGAGCTTGGTGAAAAATCGATTCTACTAAATTGGCTTTGCGAAGCACCAAATTCGGCAAGGTCAGGTTGGTAAAGTCTCGCCGGCCCTTGTTATAGGCCGTCACTAACTGAAAAGCATCTAAGTGCTCTCGTTGCGGAACCGTCGTGGCGGCGATCGCCCCTTGGCGCAAAGTTGTTCGAGTGCCAGGCACTGCGCCGGGGCGATTACTAGGCGGCTGATGCGGCGTAATTCGCGTTAGTCCCGATGCTTCTAAGCGAGCCTGCTGCGATCGAATTGCTCCTGCCGAGCGACTGGCTGGCGAAGCAGCCCGAGGTGCAGCAAAGGCAGAGCGAGCGGGTTCTCCAGCCTGACTCGCCATCTCCTGAGAGAGCTGCTGAGCCTGAGACTCTAGGTCTAAAACGCGCAAAATTTCAGCCGCCGACTGGTAGCGATGGCGGACTGAGACTTCTAGCATCTTGGTCAAAATACTAGAGAAATGGCTGCTGACCTTGACAAAATCTCGCCAGAGCAATTCACCTGTAACCGGATCGTAATTGAGATCCTTGGGAGATTTACCTGTGAGCAAGTACAAGCAGGTAACGCCCAAAGCGTAAAGATCGCTCGAATAGACTGGGCGCATTGCCATTTGTTCAGGCGGCGCAAACCCAGGTGTCCCCACTGCGAAAGCCGTCAGTGTGCTGTGCTCTTCTGGGTTGTCAGCCATCGCCTGATTAACCTGATCTTTGACCGCACCAAAGTCAATCAGCACGAACCGATTATCAATATTGCGCCGAATCAGATTCGCAGGCTTAATATCACGATGAATCACCTCGTTGCCGTGCAAATAGTCCAGAATTGGCAGCACTTCTCGCAAAACTTGCTTCGTGGCAGCTTCACTCAGCGGCCCAGAGCGTTTCACCTCTTGTTGCAGGGTTGCACCGCTGACATATTCCTGAATCAAATAAAATTCTTGCTCTAGCTCGAAGTAGTCCAGCAGCCGGGGCAGTTGAGGATGGTTGCCAATTTTACCGAGGGTGGTCGCTTCGCGCTGAAACAGCGATCGCGCCATCTCTAAAATGTGGGGGGCAGTCACCACCGGGCGCAATTGCTTAATCACACAGGTGGGTTGCCCTGGTAAGCCTTGGTCAACGGCCAAAAAGGTGGTGCCGAAACCGCCTCTCCCTAGAATTCGACTCGCTTGATAGCGATCGCGCAGGAGGATTTGAGTGCCACAGGACTGACAAAACTTAAGTACGTCAGCATTTTCTGGGCTAGTGCAGGCTGGATTTAGGCAGTAACTCATTGCACACACTCACTAAAAATGCTGCCAGTCAGGGCCACTGGCCCATGATAAATCTTGTCAGTAGCGATCGAGCAATAAAAGCAGAGCACAGCTAGTAATTACAGAACAGACAACATTACTCTCTTTAGTAAACGAGAAAAGGGGATGAAGTTGAAACCGTGGATATACCGAAATCTGAGCGGATCCGGCAACAGCCAGAGTTTTCACCTGGCTGGGTGAGAGAACCTGAATTGGACTTTAGAACGAGGGTTCTTCCGGTGAGGACTCATGCTGTAAATACTGGAGAAAATCCAAGAGTTCATCATCGGTTAGCTGCTGGCGCGATCGCTTACCATAGGCCCGCTGCAAGTGGCTACGTCCCTGAGATTCATTCCAGCCCAAGCGTTTGAGTTCCACACTGGTTTGAGCAATGATGTCAGAAAGGTCTAAGGGGGCTGGCTCAGGGGTTGCCATCATCGGCTTGGCAGCACTGCTGCGATCGCGGGCAGGTTTCCGCTTTTCTGGCTGAGCTGATTCTTGAGCAGCGATTTCAGACGGATCGAGACTGTGTTTGGGCAGACCTTGCCGTCCCCCATTTGAGCCAGGCGGCTCGGCTGGCCTAAATAAATGATCGTCTAGCTCAGGCTCAAAATTAGTCGATGGAAATTCCCATTCTGCTTGTTGATCTGGTTGCGCTTGCTGATCACGAGCTGCCCGAAAGGTTGAAGCGCGATTTCTAGCCGGATTCAGGCGAGCAGGTGGGTCTGATGAAAAATCTTCATCGGCTGCCATCAATTGAGCTTGCGTCTGATAGCTTGATCCAGACGGATAAATCCCCAAAACTCCTAGTGCCCGGAGGCGAGCCTGATCTTCCGCCTCCTCAATTGTCGAAGCGGCTGCCATGCCGGTTGCCAATGCTGCACCCCCAACCTGCAACGTGACCCGCACAACAAAACTGCCCTCATGAATTTGCAACAATTCACTGGTCAGGCTACCGGCTGGATATCGACTTTGGAACTGGGAGAACATGCAGGTTTGCCAAAGGGACGGCTCTTAAAAAATATCGACAAATGCCCGACTGTCAGCGATTGGCGCTACTAAGAAGGTATTTTAGAGGTCAAATTTGCTCCGCCTGAAAATCCTTGAAGATCCCCACGTCTACCTATGCATGGCTGATCCACGTCACCCCTCCATACTAGACCAGTCATCGATCGCCATTGTCGATCGGGGGCAAGATTGTGTTTAGCGCTCAAATCATCAGGCTATATGATCTAGCCAAAGTTAATAGCCGATTGAGGAGATTTCTTAGAAAGATTTTACCCTTCGAGCCGTGCCCTTCGACTGCGCTCAGGGCACGGCTGGTTTCGGCTGCGCTCAGGGCACGGCTGGCTGAGCGTAGTCGAAGCCAGCGGCTAACTTTTTTGCCAGAAATCTCCTAAGTTCTGCCTAATCCTATTTTTCGATCTGCTTCAATCCCAAAGAGTGAGGTTAGAGTGTTAACTATCTGGGACTGCAATTTTTAACTTTTAACTAATAGTTTTATCGCTCTCATGACATTTGAAACTCCTAATCCTAAGCCGATTCGGCTCCAATTTGATCGGCAGGTAAAGCGGATTCAAGCCGATGTTTTACGGATGGGAGCTTTGGTGGAAAATTCGTTTTGGCTGGCTCATCAGTCTTTGTTCGAGCGAAACCTAACTGCCGCTGGTCAAATTGCCAAACAAGATAAGCAAATTGACCAGCTCTATCGCCAAATTGAGCTGGACTGCGTTAAGTTAATTACGCTTGAGGGGCCGGTCGCCCGCGATCTGCGGTTATTGAGCACACTGATGCAGCTTGTGAAAGACCTAGAGCGGATTGGCGACTATGCCAAAGATATCGGCGAAATTGCCGTTCGTTTATTTATGTACCCGGCTCTCCAGTGCATGGAGCGAGCGAATGCAATGTCAGAGCGCTGTCAGGCCATGCTGGTCATGAGTTTGGCTGCCCTGACCGACCTAGATGCCGAGTCAGGCTTACAGGTGAAGGTGAAAGATGATGCGGTTGATGCCGACTATCAGTTTCTGTACGAACAACTGGCTCACAAAACGACGGTTGAGGGGTCAATTGAGCCAATTTTACTGATGGTGTTGGTGATTCGTCACCTCGAACGGATGGCAGACCATGCTACAAACATTGGGCAGCGCGTCGCCTACATTGTGACGGGTGAGCGCAAGTAGCGCTCCGGCTCAGCGGCCCAGCACGGTTTGAATGAATTCACGACTGAGGGAAAGAACGTCTGGTAGAATCTCATGCCCGATCTCAAACTCATGGTATTGGACTGAGACTCCGGCTAGATTCAGGCTAGCCTGAGCTTGGTGAGCCAAAGCGAGGGGAACAACCGCATCTTGCCGACCATGCACCATCAAGACTGGTGGATATGCGGAGTTGGCGATTCCTTCTGAGACAGCAGAGCCGAAGACTGGTGCATGCAAATAGCCGCTCCAGCTAATCAGGCCAGCTAGAGGCAAATTTAGCCCCACATCTAAGGTCATTGCCCCACCCTGAGAAAACCCTGCTAAAACAGTCTGTTTGAGGGGCAATCCGGTCAAGCTGGGTAAGTCCGTCAGCCAAGTTTTGAGATGGTGACGGCTTTCTGGTAACCCTTGCTGATTTTGCCAGAGGTCGTACCACATTAGTCCGCCCGCAACCTGGGGATGGGGCCAAGGAGCATTCGGCAGATAAAACTGATAGTCTGGCAAATTCAAAAATTCTGCCAAAGGAGCTAAATCAGCCGCGTTCGCTCCCCAACCGTGAAGTATCACAATCACAGCTTGGGCGGCATGACCACTCGCCGGGGGAATAGAGATGACTTGGAGTGACACGCAATGCCTCGCTGCTCAAATTTGAATCGGTGAACCGTGAACGCTAGATGATGGCAGAGGTTAGGGCGAGGCGGGGGGAGCAGGGGCTTCTTCTGTAACCGCGATCGCCGGACTATTTTGGGGCGTCGGACTGGCCAGGTCGGCTGAACCCTGCTCGGAAGTTGCCGCGGGGGGTTCAGTCAGATCAACCGATGGCTCTGGCGGGGAATCGTCTAGGCTTGGCGGTGGCGGAGCATCACTGGTAACAGGCGGAGGTGGCTTGGGAGACGGACTCGCCTCTGGTTTGGGGCTAGGTGTTACCGCAGCACTAGGGCTAGGAGTTGCAGCCACCGTGCGAGCAGTTTTAAGAATTGGACTCACCTGTTGTTGCCAGTAGACTGAAGTCTCCGGCACTGGCTGGCCGAGCAGCGTTACTCTATTTGCCAAGCTAATGGCTTGCTGCTGCTTACCCTGGCTAAGGGCTTGCCGAGCAAAGGCAAGATTGTCTGAGTTGGTGCGCCACTCGCGTTGCCAAAGGGCGATCGCCTCTTGGGCCTGCTTCCTGACGGAGCTAGTCGAGGGGATTTTCTGGGCCAATCCGATCGCCGCTGCCAAGTTGCCGTTGCGGTAGTGGTCTGTTGCCTTAACCAGAAGTCGATCTGACCATTGACCCAAAACTTGCTGTGCTTGCCTGTAGGCACGGCTAGTAGGCGAAATTTTTAGCAACGCCGCGATCGCCTGCGGCAATTGACCCGCCGCCGCCAGTTTTTGCGCGGGTTCTAGTTGACACTGAATGATTAATACCTGGGCATCATCGTACAATCTGGAACTGGATGGAACTTTGCCCGCTTGGCTCAAACAGCCCGGAAAATCATTGGCCGCTCGCTGCGCTCTAGCTTGGGCCAGCACGCTAGGCCAATTGGGGTTGGGGTTGCTGGCCAGGGTTGCCGCTAGCCCAGCCAACAACGTTGCCATTGCGCCCAAACCGATCAAAATTGCAGGGCGTTTGAGGGGATGAATTTCCTGCTTTTGCTGCGATCTCAGCGCCCTTAAGCGAGTGGTCTGCGGGATTGCCTGACCAGGGGCAAGAGAATTAATTTCTAGCAGTTGATCGGAACTCAGCAATTGGCCAAACATGGACTGTCTGGCTCGACGATCAGGACGATCACTCAGTCCGGTGGGGGGAAATTGTCCGGGTAAATTAAAGCCGCGCAGGTGCTGTAAAGCTTGCAGCGCTTCTGTTGCCGATTGATATCGATCCTGGCTGCGCGGCTGCACCATTGTATTGAGGATTTGTTCTAGATCGGGGCTAACCTCTGCGTGCTCAGCCCAGCCAATTGCGCCCGTGTCTGGATCGCGGTCTAATTGATCAATTTGCTCATGGCTGAAGCCAGTCAGGGTTTGAATCCCAACGATTCCCAAGCTGTAAATGTCATTGCCGTAAAGTGAGTGAAGCTGGCGATCGGTTGTCGTCTCAAATCTGGAGGCAGTCGCAACCGCAGCTTTTAAGAGCTGCCGCTGCTGTCTACCCGCTTGAGCTTTTGTTTGCATCGCCAAACTAAACCCGACTAAAGCCAGTTTGTAGTCTGATTGACGGCGGACAATGCTCTCTAGTTTGATATTGCCGTGGATCATGCCCTGCTGATGCACAAAAGCCAGAATGTTGAGGATCTCTGCCAGCAAGTTAATGACTTGAGCTTCTGGCCAACGATACTCTGGCGCAACCGCCATTTTGAGGGCGCGCCCTTCGACAAATTGATTGACAATAAAAAGCTCTTCACCTGCCTGAACATAATCGAGTAAATCAGGAATCAGCGTGTGAGCGCTGAGGGCTTGCAGCGCTTCCAGTTGAGTTTTAACCCAGTAATCAATATTCAGCCCCACATACGCGAGGTCAGCCAGGTTAAAATGCTCAATGATGCACAGCGGCTGACCTAGTTGCCCGGTATCTTCAGCGATGTAGAGCTGAGCGTAACCTTCAGTCGTAAAGATTCGCTTTAAAACACGATAGCGATTGGCAATGAGATGGTCGATCACAATCGCAGATGCCTGTTTAAGCAGAGAAAATAGCGGCTTGTACAGGACAATATAGCAGTCTTATGCTGGTTGTGAAAACCGTAGCAATCGATCCTTTAACCAGCCTGGTTTAAAGTTCAGACCGTTGCTCTGTCAGCCGAGTTCCAAGCAGCTTCCGGGTTATTGTGAGCAGGTGTTTGAAGTGACTAAATCAAGGAAAAATCAGGGGTAAAGATTGCTTAAGTGCGATCGCCAGTTTACCTGGGAGCGGTGGGAGGATTGGCTGGTTGCTCAGGCGGCTGAGGCGTCAATTGCCCAGTGGTAAGAAAAACTATTCCCCCAAAAATTAATCCGACCATAATTCCAGCAACGCCGATCAACCAGACTTTAGGATTAGCAAGCTTAGGCTGTGAGTCAGGTTGCGGTTGAGACTGAGCTTCTGCTTGCACAACCTTCTGCTCTAGCTCTGCCGGATCAAAGTCAACGCCGACGATTGTCTCCTTCGCATTAGTTAGCTCTGACTTAATGCTTTGGAAATTAATCATGTCTAGGTATTTGATGAACTCTGCTTGCCCCATCGAAACGATCATGTAAGACGCTTTAACAAACCGACCAAACACAATCACATCACCATTCGCCAAGTTATGGGAAGAACATCTTTTCCCATTCACCATGACGCCATTCACACTAGGGCGACCTTCCGAATTCCCATCCACCAACCGATAGCGATAGCCAGCCGTTTCGGGCACCGGTAGGCGCAGCAATAGGGCATGCTGGCGAGACACCGACTTAGATTCCAGCATGATCGCGTTGGTTTGATCACGTCCTAAAGAGTAGGTAGCTGCATCCAGCGCAATGGAACGCCTGCCATTCTCATCATCAACAACTAGCACATGACGCTCGCAAATTTTTTCAGTCATATCAACCTTTGAATTTAAGGGAGAGTTTCCCCTCAATCTTGAATACCACCATCATCAATAAAATAGTCCTAGACGATCGTTCTTTTTGATCTGCGACAAGCTGAGAACTATTGCTTAAATTATTTTGGACTGTTTTTCCCAATAACATACTCTGGTTCAACATTCTTCTCTGAACTTACGTTCGTTTAGTTTGGCAAGCGTGATTTAATTGATGTGTAGTACTCTAAGGCTTCCGAAATTTGTCGCAAAACAACTCCGTTAGTTCAAAATCGTCTTCTTCTAGCAGAGCATCTGAGGCCTTGTTTTTCTGATTTGGCACTGGGGTTTGATCTAGTTCTTCAGCAATAAAAGTTGCCTTAGAATTAATCGGCTCTAACTTAATACTATGAAAGTCTAAAGAATCAACGTTCATGTATTTTGCAAACTTAGCTTGGTCAGCCGGTAAAATTTGGTATGAGGCCTTTACCTGGCCACCAAACATGAGGGCATCCCCACTGTTAAGGTCATGGGCAGAGCAGCGTTTGCCATTCACAATAACACCGTTGGTGCTGGGTTTACCCGCCGAGTTACCATCCAGCAGACGGTAGCGATAGCCACCGCCCGGCGAAGGCAAACGCAGCAAAATTGCATGTTGACGAGACACTGTTTTCGATACCAGCACAATTGTATTGTTTGGATCGCGCCCAATTGAAACTGTAGCGGCATCTAGCGCCACAGAGCGAGTCCCGCTGGCATCTTTAAGGGTCAAAATGTGAAATGCTGTCTTTTGTTGACTCATAAATCTACCTGGCAGGGGCGGCATGATCAAAACTGCCAGTTGAAAACTGCTCTGTAAAGCCTAAATACCCCCCTTAGCCTCAGTATACCCATTCAACCTTGAGATCAAACTCGATTCGCCGATCGCCCAATCTTGATCTACAAACTTAATCAACTCTGGTCAAAAATAGCCGATTAAAAGTAGCCAGCATCACTGCTTGATGGCGGTAAAGCTGAAAAATTAAGCCGGGGATCAGGGCAGAGAGGATCAAAAATATCCAGGCGATCGCTGATAAATCAACGGGGACATAGTCCCTGACTAAGCGCACCAAATCATTATCAATGATTCCCCCTTTGCCTTGTTCATAAACTGCGCGAGCAATTGGGTCGGCAATCAGTCTCCAGCTAAATCGAAGATCGTAAAAGACAATGAAGAATCCAACCATGCCGTAGAGGGGTTGCTCAATCGAGTGACGGCAGCCAAACCCACTCAAGCCTCGGTATAAGAAAATGCCAGCAAACAGGAGTTCAAAGCCATGCCCCATGATCACAAACAGCATGTTGTGGATGGCGGTAAAGGCAAAGATTGTGTACGTAATGATCAATCCGAGCAGAAACCTAGAGGTGAGCCGATTGCGGCGATAAAAGTAGGCTAGCCCCCCGAACCCTAAGTAAATTAGCCAAACGATGATCAGGTGGCGATCGCCGTGCATCGTGACTCCGCCTCCAAACATAAAGTCAAAGGCCGGTATGGCCGGGTAGCCAAAAAACCAGGCGCAGGCTGTATGACCCAACTCGTGCACCACAGTCACCAAATAGCCAAACAAGAATGACAAGCGTCCAGAGGCAATCAGCAATAAAGATAGAAATAAGCCAGCCGCGATCGCCCGCAGACTGGACGGATCTAGCCTTTGAAATTGAATTTTGACAGGTTCATTGGCTTGCCAAGGCTCTAAAGAGACTGCATCAGCTAATGAGGGTGAGACGGAGTGGACAGGAGACAAACTAAGTTGTGCCAGGGGTGCAACCCGCTGCCAATCAATTGAGCAGGCATCAGTCACTTGACCAGACACGGTTAGCATCGTTTGGGCTGGCAAATGCCAATGGGTGAGTTCACGGGCAATTAAGGTGAGGCTGGTCTGTTGATCCGGCAGCGTTGGAGCAGTCAGGCCAATCTTCAGATCACGTTCTTGGTAGGTGATAGCAGCCGTAATTTGCTTGTGAGCCAATGACTGATTGAGTAGTCGGGTCATGGCAGCGGTATTTCCCTGCCCGGCCAAATGCCGCAGGTCGATCATCTTGTCTGGCAGGGCTTCCGTTAGTGGGATCAATTGACTCCAAGCAACCGTCCGATCGCTAGGTCTGCGGGCAAACAGCTTCAGCGTTTTCAGATCTGGAATTGCCAAGCCAGAAATGATTTGAGCCACGGCTGCGATCGCCCGCTGCTCAGGCACGGGGTCAGCCTCTAGCATCACTTGTAGGCATTCCTGCCGACGCTGCACGGCAACGCTGATTGCCTGAGCTTGAAAATGCTCGGTTAATAGGCTGGCGATCGCCTCAGTATTTCCTTGTTGAGCCAGAAAAAACAGGTCTGACATAAGCTTTATCCAATCAGCCGCCGCAAGGCTGCCAAACTGCAAGCCAATGCGTGACCTTAGCATGGCTAAGACTAAGGTTAATTCGCAACAGTATTTTCACTGACTCATAGCTGGCGTTTCGCGCTTCAGCCCATTACGGTTATGCTTTAAAAGCCTCGGATCGGAAAGCTTTCAAAACACAACCTGGCTTCCAGCATTGCTATAGATTTATGGGTGTCAATTTCTCAGTGCCATTTTTGCTATTGGCTAGTATTGTGGCCGCAGCCGTCTTGATTTATTTGCCCTATGGAGTAGTCGCCTATGCCCGCTGGCAGGTGGGCATGGATTTTTCTGCTCCTAGAGCATTATTTGACAAGCTGCCTGACTACGGCAAGCGAGCGACTTGGGCCCACCAAAACTCATTTGAAACATTTATGCTCTATGCAGCCGCCGCCCTGATGGCCTACGTGACGGGTGTAGAGTCCAGCCTGGCCGGTGGGGCGGCGATCGCTTTTGTGATTGGGCGGTTGCTGTTCTCAGTTTTTTATATTTTGAATTTTCCGCCGGGGCGATCGCTGATGTTTGGGGTAGGTTCAGCCGCAACTTTTATTTTGTTTGGTCTCAGTCTCAGTCAGATCAGCCCCTAGCTGATAATCGCTGCTTAGGGATTAATCGACTTGAGCGACCATTCTCCATTCGTCTGCTGTTGATACAGCCAGCGATTTTGAGGTTCACCCCGCAGTTCTAAGTGATCGACTTGGGTTGGCTCCAGCAGCAGCAGACAAAAGTTAGGCAGGGGAATCTGGGCATCAGGTAGGTCTGGAGTAAAAGCTGGTTTTTCGAGCCAATTGCCACCGGGATTCGGCCAGGCAAACTGCTGGCGAGCGCTGTCTGATAAATTTTGCCAGAGCGCGGTTCGGGCTGAGGCGAGTGACGGGTCGGGCTGTGCAGCCGTAATTAAACTGAGTTTGCCTGCTAGGCGAAACTGCTCTCTAGTTTTACCAAAATACCAGCAGAGTTCGCCCCAGGCTGAGTGCTGAAGCTGCTCGACTTTTTGGCTGCGCTGATCGGTAATAAATTGCAGATGATTGGTCTGACTCCAAAAGCCGCGAAACACAATTGTGCGGTTGGCCGGGCGACCATCGGGTTTGACGGTTGCCAGTTGCGGGTAGCGAGAGGCAGCTAAACTCCGATTGCGGTGGAGGGCGCGAGCTAAGGGCGATCGCCAAGGAGCAAGAGTCATGAAATGAATGTTGTTAGAGTTTGATCAGAAAGTTAGAATAGAAGACGTGACTTTGGTGTTCGTTTTTCAGCCTCGCCAAAGCTGCCATTTTTGATATATCCGGCGGGTTTAAAGTAGCAAGCTGCTACTTAGTTAAATTATTCAAAATCCGGCCAAGCGTGAATTCCATTTTAATTTTCTCTCATCTGGTAGTCCGAGATACAAGTGGTCAAGTCACTCCTGATTTAAGGTACGTATGGTTCAAACGGAGTCGGCTTTTAAGGCTAAGTTGAGTCACTTCTTTTTTCAGTCCAGCGTTATCAGTTGATCAATCATTCAGGCTGTTTATACGTGTAAACCCTGAACAGATTGTTCGGTTTTCCGAGGTCATTTTTACGTATAAACCCTGAACCGATTGTTCCATCCTCTCGCTTAGACTAAGAGCAAATCGGTTGATTCAGTAAATTACCGTCAAAATGACTTTCACTCACAGTGACTGAGGTTCTTTGCGGACTTTGCTAGCCTGCTTTCAATTTTTTTGTTAATTGCGATACTCATTCTTGCAGCAGCCTTCTACTCTTTTTTACTGCTGTGATTTAAGTTGCTTTAGATTGTTCAGCGTTCTCTTTAGGTCTGAAATTATGCTGAGTAGTGGTAATTCTAGTTCCCTTGATCCCCATCTTTCTAGTCATCCCAAGTTCCAATTTCGTCCGCTTAATCCTATCCGCTCTTGGCTCAGCGCCTTACCCATCAATGATCCCGGCCGAGCCAAGTTTTTGTGTAAGTTAATTCCATCTCAATGCCCATTTGAACGAGATGTTGATTTACTCGGTTTGCATTTCCATATTCCTGCTCTGTGCAAACTCAATCCTGTTTACGAAGAGCTAGTCATGCTCCGCTTTCGGGCCCTCTGTTTTCTGGTTGACGAATGCGGTGTAGACGTAACGCCTTACTGTCAGTAAGTTAATTATCTCCAGAGGCTCTGCGATCGCAGTTGCAATGTGACACTATTTCAATTGGTTGGCAATTTGTCAAAGCAAGAGACCAGGTGCAGACAGCCAAAACAGTAAGCTATTGCCAATTGGTGAGGTTGCTTCTGGCAGCAGTAGGCCAATAATTCCAGCTTTTTTGAGGATTAAGATTTGCCGGACTTCCTCCGAAAGCAGAAGTTCTGCCCATTGACTTAAGTCGGGTTCATGTCCGACAAAGGCGATCGACTTTGGAGTGGACTTTTGGGCTTTTTCTAACCAATCTGATCCGCTGCCAAAATCACCTCCAGGAGCAAGCCAGTCAACGACCTCAATTGCGGAAGCTAAACCTTCTGCTTGCAAAATATTGGCAGTTTGTTGCGCCCTCAGTAAAGGGCTGGTCAATAAGCAATCAAAGCCAAGTTTAAGCTCTTTTAGGCGTTGAGCAACGCGGCGGGTTTTTTGCTCTCCCTGTGCGGTTAGGGGACGATCGCTATCCGGGCCATGAAAAATTTCTCGCTCAACCGCGATCCCATGTCGGATTAAGTACAGACGAGTTCCGGACTCAGACATTGATTTGTTGGGGCTTTTTTGAGGAGTTACCAGTTTTGAGTGATTTAAGCTTTGTCCAAATCACTCAAAAATTATCGCAAATTTTAGACAACCGCTTTTTTGATCAGCCGGTGTGAATGACATTTTTGCCCGGATTGACCAGATGCAGCAGCTTTTGCTTGATTTGGGTGTCGTAGACACTCCACTTCAGCTTGGCGTACTCGCTGTTTTCATTCAGTCCTGACAAGAAACCCATCGGAATCTCGAAGCCGCCGGCCTGCGATCGCCCACCGCCAAAGAAGCGCCCCTGCATGTCCTGCCCAAACGCTTCTTTAATAAATTCATCCGGATCAAGGGTAATTTTTGTTGTCCGCAGAGAGCCGACAATTAGCTCGACTTCATGATCTTCATCATGGACAATGCCGTAAACAACGGCTGTATGCACATTTTCTTCTGTGACCAAAAAGTCGGCGGCTTGCGGAATCGCATCTCGATCGTCGTAGCGGAGGTAGCCTACCCCAGCAATACAAAAATTGTTGTGAATGCTGCGGTTTTTCAGCGATCGCTCAATTACGTCCATCACCTGTTTAGAACGAGACGACAGCAATACCGTATTCAACAGTTGACTGTCATAAAAGCGGCTCAAGTAGGCAGCTGCTAAAAAATCTTCTTCTTGGGCTTGCATGAGTCGATTGGTGTCTGAGCGCAGCCCATGCATTAAGGCAGTCGCGCATTTAACGTGCTCTGCGACGCTGCTATCAAGCGTCAGCAGCCCCGCTTGTAAATATTGAGTCATGATCGTCGCGGTGGCGCGGGTGTTGACTCGAATATCAATCAACTCTGCTTGAACGCCGTCTTGCAGGCTGTGATGATCAATGACTGCGATCACGGGCAGTTGAGCTTGGCGAACGATTTCTGACAACTGGCAGGTTGTGCCCTGGTTATCGATCAGCACACACCCCTGATACATGCCTAAATCTCGCTCTTTACTTTTGGCGGCTTGGCAAGGCCAGCGCAGCAGGGGCAGTCCGGTCAGACGAACCAGGGCAATATTTTCTTGATGGCTGAGGGTGCCGGCGTAGGCAATGTCGCATTGAATGTCAAACCGATCGGCAATCAGCTTATAGGCCCAAGCTGAAGAGAGGGCATCGGGGTCAGGAAAATCTTGCAGCAAAATCAGTTGGCGATCGCCGCGATGGCGCTCTAAGCTCTGACGCAGGGCTTCAACCCGCTGTTCATTAGTCCGAATTGAGCCAGTTGTGACTCCTAGACTGGTTCGACCATTGGTGGGTTCAGTGGGCACCTCAATCGGTGCGGGAGTTAATTCAACCAGGTTATCGAGAGTGGAGAGAGGACTCGCATGCATAGTGTTTGATCTACTTAAAAGTGGCCTACCGACGTTCCACAACAACCAGAGAATCGAAATTGATCATAGACGATTCTTTGATCTTTACAGAAATCTAGGCATTTGGTGCAGCTTTCGCAAGCCAGAATTAAAACCCAAGGCAGAATCCTCCACACATCTTATAGTTTAGCTTGCCCGAAAGGCTTGACCCAATGATCCACTTCACTGACGAAGGGTTGCTTGTTGTGGCAATTCTTAAGTTGCGTACAATGGCCTAGATTGATGCAAAGCGAGAGCATTTACCAAATGAAGCGGAGAGTTGAGAGTACTTGTCAGATCGCCCGACTGTGGGCCGTTTCGCTCACGATGACCCTCTTATGGAGTCCGCCAGCCCTCTGCCAGCAGATTACTAGCCCTGTCAGCCAGCAGGTTTATCAGCGGCAGACGCTGCTGAAAACCCTCGCCAAAACTCAAGTGATCTACCTTGGCGAAACCCATGACAGTCTGCAAGATCATCAAGCGCAGCTTGAAATTATTCAAGCCCTATATCAGCAAAACCCAAAATTGGCGATCGCCCTAGAGATGTTTCAGCGTCCCTTCCAACCAATCTTAGACCGCTACGTGGCCGGGCAGCTCACTGAGGTCGAGTTCCAGCAGCAAAGTGAATATGAGCAGCGCTGGGGATTTTCTTGGCAGTTGTACGCCCCAATCCTGCGGTTTGCCAAACAGCACCGCTTGCCTTTACTGGCCTTAAATACTCCAACAGAAGTTACCCGCAAAGTCGCCAAGCAGGGGTTAGCCAGCCTCAGTCCGCCCGATTTAAAGTTCATTCCACCCGTTGCCGAGATTGACACCAGCAATTCAGCATACCGAGCCAAAATCCGAGAGGTGTATGAGCAATTTCATCAGGGCAAAACCTCTAGCACCGGGTTTGAGAATTTTTTTGCGGCTCAGGTGCTGTGGGATGAAACCATGGCAGCGGCGATCGCACAGTTTGTCCAAGCTAACCCTGGCTATCAGGTGATAGTGCTGGTTGGTCAAGGGCATCTTGTCTACGGCTACGGCATTCCAAGCCGAGTTCAGCGGCGGATGGCCAAGACAAACCAGCCGTTCAAGCAGTCGTCCATTCTGCTCAATCCTGACCCAGAGTTGAGCCAGAAAACCACTGTCCCCGTGGCAGATTATCTCTGGAGCGATCGCTGATGAATCTGCGCTGGCTGCTGCTCGCGGTTGCCTTGGCTTGGCTATGGGTGATGCTGGTCGCGCTGCCAGCGGTTGCTCGTCCTTTAGGGTGAGGGTAGAGGGCTAGCCGTTGGCAGCGGGGTTGGAGGGGGATTGGCTTTTGGGGGTTCTTTGGGGGCTTGCCACTCGGCCAGCGGGCGGTTGACCGCATTGGCAAAATCGAGGGAGACAATTTGCACGTTGGCGTTAGGCTGGGTTGAAGCAGGTGGATCAGTTGCAGCGTAGAGCTTGGTCTGGTCAAAGGTTGGGTTGCCTAAAATCAGTCGATGGGTTTGCTGATTAGCCAGTTTGACCTCAATCGTGATTTTGGGCGGCTGTAAACCAAATTCTTTTTGCTGAGTCGCTGGCACCGTGAGGCTGCGATCGCTGCTTTCCGTTGCCAGCAAATTGAGTAGGTAGGCGATCGCCGCTTCGTTGGCCGGCCCAGTTTGGGGCGACGTGAACTGCCAGGCGCGAGGAAATTTGGTTGGCGATCGCTCAAACACCACCGTTTGCTGCGACGTTTTTACCGTCAAGCTCTGGACATCGGCTTCTTTAAAGCTAAACAGCGGCTTGGCCTCCGACTGTTCAGCGCTAGAATCACCAGACTGCCGTTGGTAGAAGTAAACCCCACCCGCCATTACGGCTGCAACTAGTGCCAGAATTAGGGTTTTAGACTGTAACTTCATAATCTTTATAATCTTTAACGCTACCCTAGAGCTAAATCGACTCTCGCTTCCATCATGCTATCTCTGAAGAACTGGGCAACCTCTGGCCGGCGAGAAACCGAAATTGTCGAAGTGCTGGCCCGCAACGGTTGGGGCTATTTTCGCAGTCAGTTGTCTTTTGATAGCAAGCCACAGGCCCCTTCACTGCCCCTGCCCGATGTCCTGAAGCAAATTTTAATTGAGTTGGGGCCCACCTTTGTTAAGTTAGGGCAACTCTTGAGTACCCGCCCAGATTTGCTCGGCCCGGAATATATCAAATCACTAGAAAGCCTCCAGAGCGATGTGCCCTCGCTGCCGTGGAGCGACGTGCTGCCAATTTTAGAGCAAGAGTTGCCTTTGCCGGTGGGCCAATGCTTTGCCGAAATTAATCCAGTCGCGATCGCGGCCGGTTCCCTGGCCCAAGTCCACAAGGGGCGGCTGCCGGATGGGCGGGCGGTGGCGATCAAAATTCAGCGCCCCGGCATCCGACCAGTAATTGAGCGAGATTTAGGCGTGCTCAAAACCCTGGCCGAGTGGTTCAGCAGCGATCGCTTGGGTGAGGCCTACGATCTGCTGGGTTTGCTAGAAGAATTTCGGACTAGCCTGATGGGAGAGCTAGATTTTAACCGGGAAGCCCGTAACACGGAGCAGATGGGCGAAAACTTGGCTCACAGCGATCTTTGGCAACCAGGACAGGTGATTACGCCCCAAGTTCATTGGCAGCTCAGCAGCGAACGAGTCCTTACCCTGGAGTGGCTGGAAGGGATCAAGCTAACCGATGTCAATTTGCCTGCTCCGCGTCAGCAAGCTCTCGCAGCCTTGGCCGCTCAGGTGATTATGCAGCAAATGTTTATTGATGGCTCGTTCCATGCTGACCCCCATCCCGGCAACTTTTATTATTTGCCCGGTGCAGACATTGATCGGATTGCCCTGCTCGATTTTGGCATGGTGGCAATTCTTGACCCGCGCAGCCAGGAAATTATCACTGACCTGGTGATTGGGATTATTTACGAGCAGCCGCGCCAAGTCGCCCAAGCCGTGCGAGAGTTGGGGTTTACGAAGCTAGAGGTCGATATTCGGGCGATCGAGTCTGCCTTCGATCGCCTGCTCCGCCGCTACTACACCCGACCCTTATCGGAAATTAACTTGGCCGAATTACTGAATGAAGCCCTGAGAATTCCTCGTGAAAATAAAATTCAGATGCCAGGCACGATTGGGCTGTTTGCCAAGGCGATCGCCAATGTGGAAGGAATTGCCCGCCGCCTTGATCCGCAGTTTCCGTTTGTGACCGTGGCTCGCCCGGTGATGGCTAAATCGCTGCAAAAGCGCCTGCTTGGCCCCCATCTGCTGGACAATACGGCTCGCTCAACCCTCTACTATTCGCGGGTGTTGAGCGAATTTCCGCAGCGGCTAGAGGTGCTGCTGGATCGGCTAGAGCGATCGGAGTTGGGCTTTAATCTCCGCTGGCGGGGGTCAAAGGATTTCGTCCAGTCTCTCCGAAAATCTCAGCGCCGACAAACCCTCGCCATTGTCTCGGTTGGGATGATGCTGGCAGGGGCACTGCTGCTGGCCGCCCGCTCGACGGCTGCTTCGACCTTAAGCTTGGGCATAACGCTGGTCTGGAGCCAAGCCCTGCTAGCGATCGGGCTATTTCTGGCCCTCTGGGTCATCGGTGAATTTATATTCAAACCTTGAATGCGATCGCAGACTAACCGATCGCTTGGTAGTCAGTCGTAAAGAGATAGAGCTTGCTGACATCGACCGCCAAAGCCAACGGGGTGTGGGCATGAATATTACGGTTGGCCGCCAGCCGAGCCACTAAAGTTGAGGTGTTAAGGTCTGACTCTGCCCCAGCCGCCTCTTCAGCCTGAATCATGCCAACGGGCGCTTGGGCATAAATAATCATTTCGTGGCCGAGGGCTTCTAACGCTTTCACCTCTACTTGCAGACAAGAATCGGGGGGAGGATTGGCATCGGCAACTGAAAAAGCCTCTGGGCGTAAGCCCGCCAATAGCGGCTGATCAAGATAGTTGGCTAAGGTTGAGTAACGGCTGATTGCTGCCGGATCAATCGCCAACCGCTGGTCGCCAACATCAAGCATGAGAAGACCCAGCGCTGTTTTCCGTAGCTGGGTCGGAAAAATATTCATGGCCGGGCTGCCGATAAATCCAGCCACAAAGACATTGGCGGGGCTGTCGTAGAGGTCTTGGGGGGTGGCCAATTGTTGCAGTTCACCGCCGCGCATCACGGCCACTCGATCGCCCATGGTCATCGCCTCGACTTGATCGTGGGTGACATAGACTGTCGTTGTGCCCATCCGATCCTGCAATTCGGCAATCTCGGTGCGGATTTGCGATCGCATTTTGGCATCCAAGTTGGACAGCGGCTCATCCATCAGAAACACCGCCGGATCGCGGACGATCGCTCGCCCCATCGCTACCCGTTGCCGCTGTCCGCCTGAGAGTTGTTTGGGTTTGCGATCAAGCAACTGAGCTAGCCCCAGTTTTTCAGCCGCTTCAGCAATTCGAGCTTGCCGCTGTTTCGGGGAAAGCTTGATCATCCGCAGCGGAAATTCCAAATTCTGCCGCACGGTCATGTGGGGGTAGAGGGCATAATTTTGAAACACCATCGCAATATTGCGCTCCTGCGGCGTTTGATCGTTAACGACGCGATCGCCAATTAGCAGCTTGCCAGCAGAAATGTCTTCTAATCCGGCCAGCATCCGCAACGCCGTTGATTTACCGCAGCCGGATGGGCCAACAAAGACCAGAAATTCACCATCTTGAATGTCTAGGCACAATTTTTTAATGGCGCTGTAGCCATTTGGATAAACCTTATATACGTCCTGAAAAGATACAGATGCCATCGTCTCTGTCCTGAATGAAGGGGCAGTTATCTCAGAAAACTCGACTTAAATTTTCTGACTCAAAACCTTAGAAAACACTTTTGATTGCTTGGTATTGGCGTAGCCAATTTTTTGATAGAAACTATGCGCCTCTTGACGCTTGACGTTAGAGCGAACCAGAACCGCATCACATTTCCGCTCCGATGCCCATTGCTCAACTTGTTGCATCAAGCGTCGCCCAATTCCACTGCCGCGATATTTCTGATCGACAACCAACCCCAGCAGCAGGGCTTGCGGGGGCATGACCACCGAATCACAGACATGGGCATGAACCCAACCAACCACACGTTCAGAGCCTAGATCAGCAACATAGATAACGTGCTGTTCATCCTGTTGCATGTGCTGAAGTCGGGTTAGTACGGCTTGCGGAGAGGCTTGATAATCTAACTGCTGGCAAAGAACAGCTATCCTCTCAGCGTCTTGGTTCTGAGCCTTGCGGATTGTGATCGGATTGCGAGGGTTGACGTTTGCAATCAATGGACGATTTTCCTTGCCTGAGAGCGTCATTTAGCAGGCTTGATCGCTAGTTGGCGATCGGGACATTCTTAAACGCTTGTGTCTCTGGAATGTAGATATCTAGAGCGTTAACTCCTTCAGGAACCTTGAGCCAGACATAGCCATCTTCAGGAATGTCTTTTTTCACTAACGTTAAAAGCACACTTCCGCCTTCCGCAAATTTTCTTTCACCATAGGCTTTGTAGACTTCACTCGTGTCAGGATTTCGGGCAGTTGTTTGACTGATACTGATTAGAGACTTGGGGCCTGGTTTTTCGGCAAGTCGATAGACACGGTACAGTACGTTCACAACATTACGAGTCCCTGTTTTTGGATTTTGAATTCGCTTCACACCCAGTAACTCTATGCGGCCCAAATTGCCTAAAGTCGGCTGCACAAATTGACCGGGTTGAATGCCAACGTTGTTGGCGGGACTAGCAATGTTGGCAGGAGTAGATGAAGCATTGCTGGGAGCTGAAACTGCTGGATTATTCTGGACGAGGCTAGTTTGAGTTTTTTCTAAATCGGCAACAGTACTACTCGAAGTCTCAACTTTTTGTTCAACTTTAAAGACTTGAAACGCAGCAAAACCACTGAATAAACCGGCCGTTACCGAGAAAATAACTGCTAGACCAGACAAAAAGTTACTCATGCTCTTGATTGTGCTTTAGGTTTATCAGTTAAGTTAACTCGCGATCGGGACGTTTCTAAATGGCTGAGTCTCTGGAATGTAAATATCCACAATATTTACCCCTTCAGGAATTTTCATCCAAACATAAGCATCCACAGATGCAGTTTCTCTAAATCTAAGCACAATAAGACTCTGTGTTGCTCTATTTTCACTAGGCTTTTTGTCAGCTTTAATTCCAGCAGTACGATATGAATCGTAAGTTTGACCAGTATCAGGATTTCGAGCCTTTGTGTTAACGGGAGTGATGATAGGACCAACACCAGTTGGTCCAACTCGTCGAACACGAAACTGTATATTTACCACGTCACGAGCACCTGTCTCTGGATCTTGAATTCGTTTAACGGTTAACAATGTCACCTCTGCCGTATTTTCTATAGCAGGCTGTTTAAACTGACCCGGTTGAATACTAGTGGCCGCATTGGTAGGAGCTGGTGAAGCTTCGCTAGTGATTGACATTGGGTCTTGAGGAGTAGGCGCTTCGGCTATTCCCCCTTGAGCAAGATTTGCTTGTGACTTTTGTTGATTCACGACAGATTGATTTAAAGTCTCAACTTGCTGTTCAATATTGGAGGCCTTGTAAACCGTAAAAGCACTGACTAAACCAGCAATCAACGAGAGTATAACTGCTACCCCAGACAAGAAATTACTCATAAGCTTGCTGTACCGCTTGAAATTTTCATTTTGGTTCTACCGCATGAATCTGTGAACCCTTTCACTGTCTTACTGTCGTAGATTTTAACCTTTGGTTCCAGTTGAAGCGACTCCTTCGACAAACCACTTTTGGAACAACAAGAACACAATTAGAATCGGCGCTACCATCATGACCCCAAAGCTCATAATGTCTCCCCATTGAATTGGCGGCAAGGTCTGGAAGGAAGAAATCGCCACTGGCAGCGGGCGCACTTGTTCATCTAGCGTCACCATTAAAGGCCATAAGAACGACCCCCATTGCGTCAAAAAAGTCAGAATTGCCACGGTCGCAAACACAGGTTTGGCCACGGGGACAATAATTTCAAAAAACGTGCGCAGGGTACTGGCTCCGTCTACTCTGGCCGCTTCTTCCAGCTCCTTGGGCAAGTCAATAAAAAAGGTATAAAACAAATAAATTGAGAAAGCATTAGCGACGAAGGGCAGAATTTGGGCAATGTAGGTGTTGCGCCAGCCCAGCAGCGTCACTTGGAAAAATAAGGGGACGGCGATCGCTTCAAACGGAATAATCATTAAAGCAATTACCAGCAGCAAAACGCCAGATCGCCCTCGCCAGCGCAAGCGAGCAAAGGCGTAGCCCGCCAGCGAATTCACCAACAGCCCCGCTAGGACAATCATACTAGTAATGAACAGTGAGTTAAAGAAAAAGCGGGCAAAATCGACCCGCTCAAATACATCTCGATAATTTTGGAAAGAAATTTGCCCAGGCAGAAATGCTTTGAAGGTGCCTGCCTCGGTCAACACCAAGCTGTCAGGCTTGAGACTGCCAATAATCATAAACACAATCGGGGCCACGAACAGCAGCGCTAGCACCGTCAGCAGCAGGTAGCTGGCGATCGCCCCCAGCCATTTGCGGCGCTGACGAATTATCACAGGTTCAGATTGGGAATGATCGGTTCGATTGAGCTGAATATTTGAATCTTGCATTGCTTTACTCGATCGCTTTTTCCTCTTTGACCAGAACTCGTTGCAGGACGGTAATTGCTAGCACCACTAGGAAAAACACCACGGTCATCGCGGCTCCCTTGGCCATTTTTTGCTGCTCAAACGAGGCTTTGACAGCTTCATACATGACGGTTGTGGTGGCATCATTCGGCCCGCCTTGGGTCATAATTTGCACCTGATCGAATAGCCGGAAGCATAGGATCGTGGTGACTAACATGACAAAAATTAGCGTGTTCCGCAGTTGGGGCAGGGTGATGTAGCGAAACTGGTTCCACTGATTACTACCGTCGATCGCGGCTGCTTCGTACAAGCTGGTCGGAATTGCCTGTAGCCCAGCCAGAATAATCACCATCTGGAAGCCGACCCCCTGCCACATCGACAGCAGCATGATTGCCGGGAGCGCCCAAACCGGGTCATTCAAAAAATCCTTGGCTGTCCAGCCCCCGAAGCTGACAAATCCTAAAAAGGCGTTCATCATTCCATTCGCACCCGGAGCGTAAATAATCGTCCAAATTACCGCCACCAAGGCCATTGGAAACACGACTGGCATAAAAAACAGGGTGCGAAACAGCGCCATTCCCCGCAGCGGACGATTCAGCAGCAAGGCTAACCCTAGGGCCAGAGCAGTCTGAACAGGCACAACGACGATCGCAAACAGGCTGTTGTTGAGCAAGGCATGACGAAAGCTCGGATCAAGCCAAATCCGCCGATATTGTTCCAAGCCCAAAAACTGGGTGGGCAGGGGTGAACCCAGTCTAAGGTTGGTAAATGAAAGCACCACCGCCAAGGCAAACGGCAGCAGCACAAACAGAAACAACCCAATCAAGGCGGGGGCTGCCATCCCTAGAGCGATCTGGGTATCGTCTTTTAAGCGGGGAGTCTGGGGCATCAATCAGCTAGATATAAGGTGTGACTTAAAATCTTTAAAAGCCCCCCAACCCCCAAATTCTGGGGGACTTTGAATGGTTCGGAAGTCCCCCAATTCTGGGGGATTTAGGGGGCGGAAGCAATTAACAACGAAGTCGGAAACATTTTTAAACCATGCCCTATTGACGGGAGACAGAAGTAACATTTGGGTAGCCTTGGTTGTCTTGAATATCGAGGTCGATCTCGGTGACAGCTTTATCTAAAGCCGTTTTAACAGGTAGCCCATTCCGAATATTGGTGAAGGCTTCCTGAAAAGCAGAGGTAATCACCGGATATGCGGGGGTTTGGGGACGGGGAACCGTCTGTCCGGCGAGCAGTTGAGTTGCAAATAGGCGCAGGGGGCCACCTTCGGCGTAAAGCTTAGAGCGAGCGATCGCCCGTTTCGTCCCCGGTACAGCGCCATTCGCATTGGCCATTGCCAACACTTGGTCGGGCTGAAGCAAGAATTCTAAAAACCTCATAGCGGCTTTCGGGTCTTGGCAACGGGTTGTGATGCCCCAGTTCCAAGACCCCTGGCTGGTTTTTGAGCCTCGACCAAAATTAGGCAGGGGCAGTATGACTAAGTCCTGCCCAACTGCCTTGGCATAGTCTTGATAAACCCAGTGCCCCACCCAGGAGAGGGCAACCCGGCCGCTGGTAAAAGCGGCATCGTCAATATTGGGATCAACATAGCCTTGCTTAACCCAATCCTGGAGCTGCTGCATGGCCGCTGCTGCCGCTGGGCTGTTCAAACTACCGTCCGCTGATTGATAGTCACTGCGGCGAATCAAATCTCCGCCCGCCGATTGAATCAGCGGGGAAAATCCATAGGTTAGCCACTCGCCGCGATTGTTCAGCTTCAGGTCAAGCACTTGCCGATCGCCATCTTGCTTGGCCAGAGCCGCCAACACCTGTTGAAACTCTGCCGCTGTCCAAGCATTCTGATTGCCAGTCGGAATCCGCACTCCAGCGGCTTTTAAGCGGCTAGGGCGAGCATATAAGCCTAAGCCTGAATCGTAGGTGCCAACCGAATAAAGACGACCCTTGTAGGTGCCCTGCTTGAGGATGGAAGGCAGTAAATCTTGCCGCACCTGATCTGAAATTAGATGATCAATCGGAATTAAGTTTTGCTGCCAGACATAGTTGTAGACAAACGGCCCATCAAATTCCAATACATCAGGCAAATCTTTAGACAGGGCCGCTGCTTGAATTTGGGCATTGTAAGACCCTTCTGGAATGAAGGTGAGTTCAACTTTAGTCTTGGCTGCCTGAGCGGCATTGAAGCGTTTGACCTGCTGTTCAATCGTCTGCCGCTCAGCCGCTTGCCCAGCATGCACCCAAACCTGAAGGGTGCCTGGGCGATCGGTGGAATCAGCGTTGCATCCCCCCAAGCCCAACAGTAAGGGCGTGAATAAACTAATCCAGGCTGACCGTTTCAACATCATTATTTCTGTACAGGATCGGAGTTGTAGTAGAACTCAGTCTGTATCTTGAGCCTAGTAGCTCTGAAGCAAAGCAGGCTAGTGATGTTTCAACTCGTCAGAAAAGTTAACGGGCGATCGCTGTTCATGGATTGATTCATGATTTAGCCCAAACATGCGGGGAGTTTAGATCAATTAACCAATTTTCGTCTACAACTTTTAAATTCTCATCTAGAACCAGAGTTAACTCTCCTAATGTTTCTTTCTCTTGATTAGGAAGTAAATCAGGCAAATCCTGCACGTTTGGATTAATAGTCAGAGCAAATTTAAGGCTTAGCCAGTGTGCATTTTCCGCCTCAACTGATGAGATGCCCAAGGAACTACTCAGCAGCTCTGGCTCAAGCTTCTTGTTAAAAGTAATAACTTCACAAAATTCATCTTCATCCCAGTAACCATTGATTTGATTGTTGCACCGTTGCAGATGTTGAACGGCGATTTGATTGGGGTCAAATTTATGATCGCTCATGTTGAGTGCAGGCGTGAGGGCTAACTGGGCAGAATCCCTTTGTTCACTAGCAGGGTCAGCACCTCTGTTACGCAGGCTTCTAGAGATTCAGTCCCAGTTTGAACAACTAACTCAGGAGTTTGGGGGGCTTCATAGGGAGAAGAAATGCCGGTAAAGTCTTTAATTTCTCCCGCTCTGGCCCGCTTGTAGAGGCCTTTGATATCCCGCTGTTCGCAAATTTCCAGCGGACAATCGCAGTAAATCTCAATAAAATCACCCGCTGGTACTAGGTTACGGACACGATCGCGATCGACTCTAAAGGGCGAAATAAAAGCGGTTAGGGTAATCACCCCCGCTTCTGTAAACAGCTTGGCCACTTCCCCCACGCGGCGGATATTCTCTACCCGGTCTTGATCGGAAAAGCCCAAGTCGGCGCACAGCCCGTGCCGAACATTGTCACCATCAATCACAAACGTCCGGCAGCCCCGCTCGTGCAGGCTGTCTTCCACCGCATGGGACAAGGTAGATTTACCTGACCCCGATAGCCCCGTGAACCAAAGAATCACGCTGCGATGACCATTCAGGGTTTCTCGCTGTTGGCGGGTAATCGTGGCCTGATGCCAAACGGTATTCGATGATTTCATAAGTGTTGTAGCGATAAGGTAACAGTCAGCAAAATCTATCCTACAGCAACAAAATTTCTTGTTATGGCAAGTTTTGACAATTCAGAATTTAGAGACATGGCGATCGCGACAAAGCTGAAGATGATCTAGATAGCAGATAAACTCGTATAGTCATCACCCTCACCCTGAAGAGTTGTCATGTCGATCCGGTTTGCTTGGATTTTGCCTCAAGAACTGGCGGTGGGTTCTTTCCCTAAAAATGCAGCCTCAGCCGCAAAGCTTAAAACGATCGGGGTTACAGCCATTCTTTGCCTGAACGAAGAAGCAGAATTAGCGGTGCCAGCCGAAGTATCGAGTCAATTTCTCTGGCACCGGATCGCCATTCCTGACGGCTATACAGGTGGGATTCCTGATCCTGACCATTTTGCGGAAGCTCTAGAAATTTTGACCGCTTGGCGGCAAACGGGACAGATTATGTACGTCCACTGTATGGCTGGAATTGGGCGATCGCCCTCTGTTTGCGCGGCCTATCTGGTTCATCAAAAGCGCCTGCCCTTACGAGAGGCAATTCAATTTGTCAAAAATTGTCACGCTGTCGCCGACCCTGATCCTTACCAAATCAGGGTGATGCAAAAGTTTTTTGACGCACAGAAGACTGGAAATTAGCTCTATCGATCGCCAATAAGATAGCTTCGATCAATGGGGGTTAGAGGGTTAAGAGGCAGAGGGCAGGAAAGATCAGATTGCTGATCGCGAGTCTGTCACAATGGCTGGCGCTGCAAAATAATCACCTGATCGCCAACCACAGGATTACGAGCCAGCAAATGCTGTTGCCGATCTAAAATTTCTAACCGACTAAAGTCAAGGGCACGGCTCCGCTGCCAGACTTCTTGGGCTAAATCATCCTGCTGAGCGGGCTTCAGATCGTACCAGTCATCCGCAAGCTGAAGCCGGAGGCGACTGCCGACAAAATTGGGCTGCACAGATTGACTTAAGCCTTGACTGTAGCGATCGGCAATCCCGGAAACCTGGCTTTGCACATCAGCAATCAAGGCTTGTTCTGGTGTCAGCTTAACGACGGCTGGAGGTGGAGATGGCGCAGCTTTCGGCTGAGGGCTTGGTGCTGGTTTGGGGCTAGGAGAAGCAACGGGGGTGGGTTTCGGGGCTGGGACTACGGGGGGCTGAACTGGCAAGTCGGCGATCGGTGAGGATTCACCTTTCGGTAGCTCTGGCTTAACGGCAGGTTTGACAGGTGGCGTTGGCTTGAGAGTGGGTTGAACGGACGGTACTGGTTTGATGGGTGCTGGGGCTTTAATCGCTGGTACTGAGGGGCGGGCAGCAATTTTAGGCGGTGGAACTGGCTCTGGATTTAGAGCTGAGGTTGTCCACAGCACCAGCAGCACAATCCCAGCGATCGCGCTCGTCAAGGCCGGTTCAGACCACCCTTGTAGCTTTTGCTGCCAGGATTGCGGCAGCCGCGATCGCACTCCTTGCAGTAGTCCTTTCCACAGCTCCCAGAGTCGGGTCAGCAGCGATCGCAGGCGGGTCAATATGTTTTCGACTCTGGCATCAGGCGGCGGTAGCTCAGTCGCAGCTCCCTCTAGTTTGGTTTGAGCGGACTGCAAGACTGGGATGATTGTCCCCAGCAAGCCAATGCTGAGCTGCACTAAGACAGGCTGCGCTGTTTGCCACACCTGAGCCAATTTTTGGCGAATCGTCGAGGACTTGACCTGCGGTTTAGCTGGCTCTGAGGGCGGCTGTGGTTCTTGGGGTTGAGGTGGCTCCTGACTCATGGTGCTCCCTTATCGATCGCAACGAACGCTTGTCCTCAAGTTTGTCATGATTTTGAACCGTCTGGGACAGGTTAAAAAACATCCCGCCATTATCAAGTGCCCAATGTTAAACTGAAAAACAAGACCTGGATCCATGCGATTACAACGCCCAAATCTTGTCAGGACTGGAAAGTAGCAGCAATACGGGATGCTTGTAATAGGCGTGGTCTCCGGGTCCCTTGATTTTGGGAGCTGGGTACATCATGGCTGACCTGACAGATTTGGCGACAAAAGCCTTTTATTTGGGAGTTGGACTCGCCTCTTACGCGGGTGAAAAAGCCGCTGAAAAGGTAACCGAACTGCAAGCTCAAGCTCAAGACGTGGCAGCCGAACTGGTCAAGCGCGGCGAACTGACCGCCGAAGAGTCGCGGCAGTGGGTTGATACTTGGGTTAAAACAGGAAAGCCTCCAACTGCGCCGCCCCCCCAGCCGCCCCGCCAGATTGAAATTTTAGTTGCTGACGATGATGACTCGCCTCAGTCACCGGCTTAGCAGATCAAGAATTGCTTGCTTAGTATTCCCTAGCAGTTAGGTCTAAGTTTTTTATGGAATCTTGGCAGAAACAATTCTCTCAGTTTGTTGAGGATACCCTGCAACAAGTTGAAGAAACCCTCCAACAGTCAGAGCAATTTGCCGATCGCCTGGCAGACGCGATCGAAGAAGCAATTTACGAAATCGATGCCGCAGTTGAAACAGCGATCGCCCCGATCGTAGATCTTTGTTTAGAAGCTGACGCGGCCGTAGAAGAAGCTGCTCAACCCTTTATGCAAATCATTCATCCTGTTTTAGCGGATCAGCCTGCCTGTACAGGCTGTCAGTTTTATCATGGGCAAGCCTACGGCGATAGCTTTTTGGTTTGCGCCATGCACCCCTACGGCGTAACCAAAGAACAACCCAATTGCCCTGACAAAGAGATGATTGCCTGGTTTCCCCGCCAAGATGATTAGTCAAAGTTTTCGTCTGGTTCGAGTCCTCGAATAAACTGCTCAAAGGTTTCAGCAACAAAGGTGATTTTGAAATCACACTCTTGATCGACATGCACAACTTGTGGTTCTCCATCCGGGCCGCAAGAGCGGTAATCGAGACAAATCATGTCGTGACCAGCCGAAGGGCAGTCGCAGAAGTAGACCCCAATGGGTGGGTACTCCCAGAGGTCGATCCGGAACTGACTGCCGGACTCACCTCCTAATGAAGATGGCTTGCTTTTGTTAATTCCATAAATGCCTGCGATGGCAATGTGATCCTCCGCCCAAGAGGTTGCTGCTTGCGTACGATGATTTTTCTTGACGGGAATACCGCCATTTTGAACTTTCATCAGTTCAACATAGGCCCTGGGTAGCCGATAGCCCAACTCCCTCTCAACAGTGGTTAACAATTCATCGGTGAGAGGCTCTCCCACATACTCTTTGCTGGCATAGTCTGACTCCTGCCAGAAGCCAGCAAGATCAAAGTCGCCGTAAATGTAACTCATAGTCTGCCTTGTTTCCGTATTGATGGGCGCGATCAGACCGCCTCAAGCTTGGGTCAGGGTAGAGCGGGCAACCCAGGCCAGCATTACTCTCGATACACCCGTTGACAAAATGCTGATCCCTAACAGCGTCCCCAGTAGCCAAGGTGCATCTAGGGGCCATTCAAACCCAATCATGCCGCCCAAAATCAGCGTGATGATGCCATTGCCAACCACCCATCCCCAATTGGGGGTTGGGCGCAACTGGAAGCCCAGAATGATTTCCATGATGCCTTCGGTCAGCAAGAATATGCCTAATACGAGGGTCAGCGTCAGCACCCCTTGCAGCGGGTATAGCCACAGCACTAGTCCAGTCCCAATGTAGAGCAGGCTCAGCAAAAGCTTCCAAATAAAGCCTTCACCGCGAGTTTGCCAGGCATAAATTAACTTGGTCACGCCAGCGATCGCCAAAATAATTGCGACCCAAGTTTCTGCCACCAAGGTTGCGGCCAGCGGAAAGGCGATCGCGGCAACGCCAACTAAAATCAAGACAACGCCGAGCACAATCGCTCCGGTTAACCCTTGCTTGAGGTCTTTCGAGCCATCGTTTGTCATTACCGTTCTCCTTACAGTGCTTAATCACCGATTAATCCGCTTATCAACTCTGTTTTAGCCGATTTTTGGGCTGCTTCAGGCTACCAGGGCTACAATTTCGCTCAATATTTTGCCCGCCTCAGCGAGCAGGCTATGCTAACTGATAGGTAGATTTATCGGGTCTGAAGCGATGTCTCAAGCCACTTCATCGACGGTAGCTAGTCCACCCCCCAAGCCGAAAAAGGGCAAGTCACTGCCGCCAAAATTCATGATTAGCCTCGTTCGGCGGGTCTGGACAACAATGTGGCAGACAATGATGTCGCAAATGGCTCCTCGTGATGCTCAAGGGGCCTATGTTCGCCCAGTTAGCCAATTTAGAGCGAGCGCTGAGCCGGGCCACCCTTACCCGCCAGTTTCAGGGCGCTATAAACTCTACGTTGGCTTGGGCTGTCCTTGGGCCCACCGTACCTTGGTTGTCCGCACGCTGAAGGGTTTAGAAGACGCGATCGCCGTCTCGATCGTTGTGCCATCGCCGGAAGATGGGGGCTGGGTGCTGACCCAACCGGAAGCGGGTTGTCGCACCCTGCGCCAAGTCTATGAACTGGCAGAGCCAGGCTATGTCGGACGCTGCACGGTGCCAGTGCTGTGGGATCAAGAAACAAACAGCATTGTCAACAATGAGAGTTCGGAGATTATTGTCACTCTCAATTCAGCCTTTAATGCCGTTGCCAAACATCCAACCCTAGACCTTTATCCAGAGCAGTTGCGATCGCAAATTGAACAGTGGAATCAGAAAATCTACCCCGCTGTCAACAATGGCGTCTATCGCTGTGGTTTTGCCCAAACCCAAACCGCCTATGAGCAAGCCTACCGGGAACTGTTTGAAACCCTTGATCAAATTGACTCCTGTTTAGAGACAAGCCGCTACCTCTGCGGCAGTCAGCCTACCCTGGCAGATGTGCGCTTATTCACAACCCTGTTTCGGTTTGATATTGTCTATTACAGCCTGTTCAAATGCAATCGGCAGCGAATTCAGGATTACAAAAACTTAGGCCCATATCTGCAAGACCTCTATCAACTACCTGGAGTTGCAGACACCTGTAACTTAGAAGCCGTCAAGCGAGATTATTTTGGGAATCTGTTTCCGTTAAATCCGGGCGGTATTATTCCCGTCGGCCCCGATCTCGCCCAGTTACTCAAACCCCACGGCCGTGAGCAGGTTGGTCAGCCTTTGTCTTAGCGAACTGAGTAACGATCGTACTCAGCTTTCTGGTCTGCTAAGTCAGCTTCAATGCCTCCCGTTACTACAGCGACCTTGCCATCTCAACAATGGTGACGCTGAAAGCGATCTACCGTCTAGCCGGACGGCAATGCCAAAGATTTGTCGAGTCCATCTTTGAGCTAATGGGAATTGACTTGAATCAATATGTTTTCCCCATTGCTTCCTAGCAATATCAAATAGAGGTCGTACCGATTTATGCATTAGTCAGGGAGGGGGACAATGTCGATCGCTATCATTCCTTGCGCCACCGTAGAGCCATGCAAGATCAAGTGCAGGTCATTGCTATTATTTTTTAGATTGACTCTGATCTCGTCTTCATCCTCAGAGCTGATGAGGCTAGACATATCGGTAATATTAATGCCGTACTGAGTGCCAAAATCACCACAGCTACAGATCCGATATTTAGCGACAAAAGATCCTAGTAAACTCAGGTTAGGCAGTGCGACCTTAAAACCCAACCCCTCAGTCGCGGATTCTCCAGGCCTGAGCATTAACCATCTGCCACTAAAATTTATCTCTGGGTTCCGTTCAGCCGCCGCCTGTTCTTCCTGTTGAATTCGCTCCAGGATTTCATGCTCAATCTTGTCGATTTGACTCAGCGGATAGTTATGCTTGACAGAATAGGAAGGGATTTGTTGACCATTGACAAACACTAACGACGGAATCTTAAACTTGTCACCATGCCAAAGTGAGTCTTGCAGCGCAGATTCCAGTCTTTCATGACTCCACCGTTGTTGAATACACAGCCTAACCTCCGCGCTGATATCGTCTGGCTTTGAGGGTTGGGGTCTAAAACCTGGTTCTATTTCAATAAACTCTGGTTGGAGTAGATTTTTGTCAATCGGAAATGTTGGATCTTGAGTTTCTGAAACAATAGATTCAGCCACTTCATTAACCCTTGAGGTAGAACACATGAAAAAACTCCTGAGGTAGAATACATGAAAAAATTGAGGATTGTTACCTTGGTAGCCAGTTTTTTTACTAACTAAACCTGTGAAGTTTCCAATTCTTCTTCAATCAATTTTTCATATAGAAGGTTTAACTTGTTTCGTTGGGTAAGTAGTTGCAAGTTAAATTTACCTATACACTTAGAGACTAATTTCTAGACAGTCTTAGATATAGTTATAGTTATAGATGATATAATTGTCCTAAACAGGGTAAGCGCATCTCAAACCCTATTGACAGCTAGGTTCTAGATTTCGAGCCGATTGTGGAAGCACGGATGCCAGAACCTTGAGCATATAGCTATCATCCATCGCCGCCCGCTTAGCCTTTTGTTTGAGGCTGCGCTTCCAGGAAGATTCACAATTGAGGGCATTGAGAGCCAAGCGTCTGAGCAAAGCCAAGTTGTGAGGAGCGTGGAGAGAACGCACGCGACAATCATCTTCAGCAAAGGTGACA
>JAESGG010000029.1_pt1 | contig 83276 bp, 79 predicted proteins | sample 9266231 | NCBI WGS metagenome assembly JAESGG01 (sample SAMN14515337, study PRJNA621664) | algae metagenome | isolation source: Aphanocapsa sp. GSE-SYN-MK-11-07L and co-occurring heterotrophs from wet... | place: USA: Grand Staircase Escalante National Monument, Utah | collected 2006-04-16 | reverse complement strand
GGTCGCACCCCACACAGCCGCTTAAATGCTGCAGGGGTCAGGTCTTTAACATTGGTATAGGTCATGGACAAATCCTCCTTTGACCTACTTTCTCCTTAATACAGGTACTTTCGCAAGAGGTCTAATCTTTGGCAGCAACTCCAGCTGGGGCGAATTCTGTGCGAGAGAACTAACGAATTTGCGCCAAAATCGTCGGATCTTTGATCTCACTGTCTTTTGCGAGTAATAGCACTTTGGAAATAACTTCCGCCGTTTTGGGGTCGTCGTCACTAAAGGGCAGAAATAGGCGGCCGCGATGCTGACCGTGGACGGGAATAATGCATACAGCCCCGCCCGGCTGGCGATGAACCACGCCGCTGCCCAAATGGACGGAGTAATTGCCGAGTGTACCGGCAATCAGCGCGTAGTTGCCTTTGAGGCTCACGTTCTCTAGGTGCAACAAGCGATTGGTTTCGCGCACCAAGGCCGATCGCATCTCGACGGTTGAAGCACTTGCTTCTGGGTCAACTCCGCCTTGATGGGCGACGCTGACGACCAGATCAAGATCCCGCATTACTTCACTAAAGACGATCGACGGAATTGTATTTAAAGCAAGGGATTGCCACTGGCTGCGCTGACAAAAATAAACTTCCTCCAGGGTTAACCCTTCCACTTCGGCTGGGGTGTAGCAGCCACCTTGAAAGCTGATCCAAACTGAGAGGTCGTGATCATGGAAGGTGCGGCGCACCCCTGCTTCTGGGTCTGTCACCCAACCGCGTTTGCCTAAAAGTGCCAAGGCTTGGCTGGGATTGACCTGCTGTCCAGCATAGCGACAGGAACCTTTAGATTCGGTTTGTTCCGCCGCCGTTAGGACGTATAGCTCCCTAAACACTTGCTTGAAGGGCTGGCGACGCTGGCTAGCAAAGCACTCCTGCTGCCAGAGGTGCCATTCCCCGGTTGCGACCAGATCAACGGGGTGAAGAATCCGCAGCTTGCTCTGGTCTGACAAGGGCAGGATCGCCCCAGCGTGATTTGCTAAGCCAGTCCCATTCTGAACCGGATAGCCGCTCAAGTCTGCGTTACCAAAAACGAGCGTTTGCAGCATCGGCTTCAGAATCGGATGACTGAACAGGCGTTGCAGTTCGGCAGCGGTGAATTCGTCGCCTCGACACATGGCCGCTTCTAAAGACGATCGCATCCGCGCCCCCTGGCGGGAGAGGCTTTGTTTACGCTCTTGGAGCTGGGCGATCGCCGTTTGTTTTTTCAGCTTAGCCGGAATTGCTTTTAAGGCTTTACCTGCTTTGGTGGTGCTGATTTGGGGCTGTCCTTGGGCATCCAGTGCCAAACTGACGGTCACGTCGTCTACCGTAACGCTGACCGGCCCACGGGCCAGATCTGCGATCGCCTGCGCTTCCATGGCCCACTCTAGGCGCTGCGGGTCAGGATAGCCGGCTGTCCGAGCCAAATTCTCCATCCCAATCCGCACGGCTAGCTTTTCGCTGGCTTGACGCTGGGAACCAAATTTACGGCTGGTTCTGAGAAACTCCTGAAACAGCTCATAGCGGGTGAGAATTTCTGATTGCTGCTGAACAGATCCTAAGGGGAGCAAGCCCAAGGCTCGCACGGAGTCTTGATGGCGTTTGTCCTGAATTCGTTTGATCAAGCTTTCTTGCTCCAGAAGACCTAGCATGGCATCGGCAAACAGTCGCGCCCGTTGATGCCCCTGTCCGCCAGAGGCATACTTGGCCGCTTCGTGGATCGCCTGCCATTGTTCCGGCTGGATCTGGCTGTAGACTCGCCAGAACCAGGGCACATCGACCGCTCCCTCTAGTAAGTCCTCCGCCGTCAGGGGCGTATATTCCCTCACCTGAGCTGTCCAAGTGTCTCGGATCTCGCGATCGACTTCCCAGTGGGAATCTTTGGTGTGGGCGTGAAACCACCAGACGGCTTCCGTTAACGCCGGCCACCCCAGCACCTGCTGCACGTAGCGCGTCCATTGGGGAGCGTAGAGGGCCAATTCTAGTAGCCGCTGTTCAGGAATGTTGGCTGCCCTGATCTGCATCGCAAAAGCCTCTGGGGTATCGTCTGCGGCTGGAAAAGAAATCCGACAGAGATAGCTCAACACCGTTGCTCGGTTCAGACTATTCCGCATCCAGCCGCGCACAAATTGCTCTTGCCGAAAGCTCTGAAGCACTTTGATCAGGGCAGGAATACCAATGATTGAACTCAAAGCCAGGGCAGGCGTAGAAGCTGCGGTCGGCAAATCCCCGCGACTCAGTTCGACTTCCAGAATTCGATCGCGACAGCGATCGCTGAGTTCCTTTAAGGCTGGATACTCGGTCAATAGCTGATGCGGCTTGCGCTGGGTCAACGCTTTCAGCTCGTTGTAGCTGTTATGCAACGTTCGTTCCCCTAGCAGATGCTCGATCAGATCGGCTTCGGTGGCCACGCCAGCGGTAAAAGCCGCCATCAGTTCGGCTAACTCCGGGGGCTGACGAAACACTATTCCTTCACCATTGGTGGCCAATTCGTAAGAGCTTCCCCCATTAGTTTTATGGAAGCGGTAGCGAGGCACAGAATCCGTGGGTTGATCCAACCAGCGCAGCAGGTGCCAAAGCCGACGAATTTGCTCCGGCTGCCAAGCCGTAGGATGGGTTGTCAACTGACGACTCGCCAGATACAGCCAGGCTAACAATTCCGCCTGTTGCCGCCAATCGAAGCCTAAATTTGCGCTGCCTAACCGTGGCTGATAGGGGTTGGCGCTCTCATCCTGATCCTCTTGATCCAAATCTGGCTCGAAGTCGGAACCAAACATCTCAAAATTACCGGCTGCCAGATTGACAAACGGGCTCAGCATCTCTGGTGGCAGCTCCATCCCGGCCGGCAAGTTGAACTGCGATCGGATCGACTCTAGGGTTGGCTCATCAGCAGTCTGCGGCTGCGCTTGACTGAGATCATGGTTGGCTGCTTCCCGAATCATGGCCAGGGAATACTCGGCAGCATCGAGCAGCCAATTCACCTGATCGGCGGCCGTTTCCAGGCTCAAAAACCAGTTCAGTAGGCTGTCAACCAGTTGGGGGTACTTTAATGGCTCAACCTTCACCACCAGTTGCTGCTTTAACTGCCTCACCCACTGCGGCTCCTGGCTATTCCAAAACCCGCCATAGCTGAATCTGAAGTAGCCAGGAAAAAAGGAAGGGGAGAAATAGTCTCGCCCGCCAAAGGCAGCGATCGCCCGCCACAGTTCTCGCCCATCGCGATCGCGCAATTCAGCAGGGCGATCGCGCAGCCAGGTCAGCCAGACTTCCGCTAGGGGTAGCCGGGCCAAATTCTCCTGCCAAGACAGATCGGGGAGCGGCAAGGGTAAATACCCGATATTTCCCAGGAGTTGTGCTTCCTGGTTTGGCTCTGCGTCAGGATCAGTAATTAACGTCGATCGCTGTTGATCGATCAGCTGATCAAGGGAAGCCAACAATGCCTGAGCCGCTGGCGTGACTAGAATTGGAGCTGGAGTTGGGGCGACTGGCGGATTGGGCCAGGTGCGCTGAGCCGGGTCGATTAAACCCAAGGCATTTTCCAGGGTTGCCGCCTGGGGTGCGGTGGCCAAAATCTGATCTAGCAGTTCGGTTTCAGCAGTGGATAATTTGGCGTGTTGGCTGCGGTATTGTTCTGCTAGGGCTTGGCAGGCGAGAGTCTGACCCTCCGGCTGTGAACCCAGGTCAGAATCGCTGCTGGTGATTTGGGCCAGTAATTCCAAACCCGCGAGGCGCTGCAATTCCTTAGCGCTATTCAGCAACCGCTGAGCGCTGTCCAGAGCCGCCTGATCGGCTTGATTCAGAAGCAGGCGCAGAATCCCTCGCCGCAGATCCCCAGCTTTGCGGGTGAGTAATGTTTCCAGTTGCTGGGCTTCTCCGTCCTGCAAGCGCTGCTTTTGTAACAGTTCCAGCGCTGTTTCCCGGACGTAGGTGGCCCGATCGCCGGCTAAATCCAATAAAATCTGCCGAATTTCGGCATCCTGGGGCTGAATTTCAGCCAGGAGACGAGCTGACTGCACCCGACTGTGAGGACTCATTAACGGCAAGTAGGGGATTAACCGTCGCGGCGATCGCTCGTCCAGCACCTGTACCAAGGTATCGATAATTTCAGTCTGGGTCAGCGGCTGTCTTTCCCCCAGCCAGGGCAAGCTCTGCACCGCGATCGCAGCTTGGGGAATTCGCTCTAGCAAGGCTTCTAGCCGCTCAAACAAGTCCACTGCCATCAGGTCTAGATAGCCGGTGTGGCGCAGATGCGAAAAAGCTTCAGCAGCCACCTCTAAATCAGGATCTGCCAGCATTGGTAGGAGGGCGAGGTAGCCCTCTGGCAACTGCAATTGACCCAGCATCCAAACCCCAATTTGCCGTCGCTCCGCAGCAGGATCGGTTAAGAGCTGCTCTGCTGCTGCCAAAGCTACCAGGGCATCATCAAAGGCGATCGCCCACAGGGCGAGGTAGACCTGTTGCGGGTGATCGCTGGCTAGGGCGGCTGCGGCCAAACCGGGTTGCTCTAAAAAGCCTAGGACGGACTGCAAGCTTTGCTCCACCTGCCGCCGTTGACTAACATCCGCCTGGAAGCCAAACCAGCCATTCGCCGCCTGGATCGTGGCACTAAAGCGGGTTAAGTCTTGCTCTAAGATCAGCCGCAGAAACCGCCGAAAGACTTGCGGGTGGGCTTGGGAGATCGCTTGAAAAATCGTCTGCCGTAGCCCTTCCTGTCGCTGGGCTGCCACCAAGAGATTTTCAATCAGTTGCCAGCCCTCCGGGCGATCGACGATTAGCAGCGCTTGGATGACATGCCCCCCGATCGAGCCGATCGGATGCTCTCCAAGGACTGAAGCCTCCAAAATCGTATACACTTCTTCGCCGGCCGCATCGCCAAGGCTGATTGCGCCTGCTAGCAAAAGGCTGAAGACATCATCTTGCCAAAGATAGGCAGGCCAAGCCGCGTACCACGTAATCTCTTGCTCATATTCGCCCACAATCCTTAACAGCGAAGACATCCAGCGGTTTCGAGATTCTTGCAAAGCCTGATCGCTGCTGGCAGATCGAAAGGGTTTGCCATAGGTCTGGTAGGGTAAATGACGGTGCAGTTGCCACGCCGCTTCGACATAGACGGCAATTCGGGGAAAGAGGGCGGCCCAGATCTGCTGCCGCTCCTCGTCGTTCACCTGCTGCCAGCGCTGCATCAGTTCGCGATGACGGAGTGGGTTCAACTGGCTCGACCCTCTGGCTCCCTGGTCTAACCAAGCCCAGGCAATTTCTCCCAAATCATCCCGGAGCGGAGCCATGCGCGATCGCAGTTGGGCAATCGTCGTTGTTGTCCGGTAATTTTGTAATTCCTGATAGGCGCTTTCTCGATTTAACAACTTAACCTCCGACCAAAGGAACAAGGCGTAAAAACATTAACCGACTATCGGCGCGCAGTGGGACTGGACGATCCAACTCCTCCTGCTGAATATCATCAACGAAGACATAGTACAAGCCATCAACAAAGCCCAAAATTGCTGTATCAACCGCCGCTTGAGGATCAACTGCCTGCTTAAACTCACGTTGACCTTCGGTCGGTCGCAGACCATCGCCCATGGTTACTTTGCCCTGATTTAGCCCAGTTGCGATCGCCGCTTTACTCAGAACTTGGGTGAGTTGGTACTGCGACTGTCGATCATGAAAAGCCTCTACTTCAGCCAGGACGACGGTTGTAATCAATTCTCTTAAGGTGATGGCAGGGGCGACAGTCACAGGGGTTTCGCCGCCTGTAGAAGGCAGAGCCACCGACCAATCGCTAAGCAACGGTTTTTTGCGTCCGAGTTGTCGAGCTTCGACGCGAATGGTGTCCATAAGCAAAATCCTTCAGAACTAAATTGAGGGTGAGGGCGATCGGCATCAGGGTGAGGGCGATCGCTGATCAAGGGCTGAAGTGTAACGGTAGCCAGGATTGAGCCTTCTCAATCAACTCGTTGATTCTATCCTGCTGCCATAGTGCATCCCCCAATCCGCTACAGTAGTGAGTAAGACCTATGTTTGTTAAAAGTTAGCCAGCTAACTCTACTGTTCTTTTTTTTCACTACTTGATTTGCTCAAATCACCCTTGAACATTTTTTAGTGGATCGGCTGAACATCTGAAGCTACGAGGTTCTTGCTTCTGTATTCACCATAATTTTTGAGGGTCATATCCGTATGGACTTTGCGATTGATTGTTGTCCTCGTCCGAAGCTAAATCCAAACACTTTGCGTCGTTCAGGGCAGATTCCTACCGTTTTATACGGGCACAACGGCACTGAATCTCTCTCTTTGATCGCCGACAAGAAATCTGTTCTTGCTTTGCTGCTGGGTGCAAAGGTGAATAACTCTCTAGTCACCGTTAATATCAAAGAGTTAGGCCTATCTTTCAAGACGCTATTGAAAGAAGTTCAATCTCATCCATACAATCGTGATATCTACCAACTCAGTTTCTTTGCAGTTAACGCTCAGAAACAGTTGACCATCAATGTACCCCTCAATTTCACTGGCCAGGCCAGCGGTGTGACGGAAGAAGACGGCTCGATGGATATAGTCTTAAATTCGCTTGAAGTCCATTGCCTGTCTGGAGTCATTCCTGAACAAATCAATGTAGATGTTTCCCAACTCAAAGTTGGTCAAATGCTGCATGTTCAAGATCTCGTTCTTCCAGAAGGTGTAACATCAACAGGTGCATCAGATCGCGTTGTGGTATCTGTCGTGGCCCAATAAGCAGCGCAAATATTAGTAGTGCAATCATTAGCTAAATGTGCATCTTTTTCATCCTGCCCAGAATTTTAATTCCTTGCAGTTGGGAGAAATAATTTCCCCATTCTTCTGGTCCTGTGTTAGTGTTTGGGTGTGGCTTATTTTCGGCTATATAATCTGTTCTTACAAGTATTTTCCGAATCTAAACTCTCTACACCTTTGATTCTGGAGAATCTCTATGTCGATCTATGTTGGTAATCTGTCCTATGAAGTCACCCAGGATGACCTGACTCAGACTTTTGCAGAGTACGGTACGGTCAAACGGGTTCAGTTGCCGACAGACCGCGAAACCGGAAAACTGCGTGGGTTTGCCTTTGTTGAATTGGACACAGATGCCGAAGAAGACGCCGCTATTGAAGCACTTGACGGTGCAGAGTGGATGGGGCGCAACCTCAAGGTCAATAAGGCAAAACCTCGCGAAGAAAGGGGTTCTTCTGGCGGTAGCTGGGGCAATAAGGGTGGTTCTTCTCGTCGCTATTAGACCTTAGAGATATAAGTCTCTAAATCATTGGGCTGCGAGATTTTGAGGGCAAGAAGCGTAATCTGCGATCGCCTCTTTTGATCTAGCTCTGTTTCAGTCACTACTATGAGGTAATTTGATGACCCAAGTTGTTCCTGGGGAAAATGAGGGAATTGAGTCAGCATTACGTCGATTTAAGCGGGAAGTTTCAAAAGCAGGAATCTTTCCAGACATGAGGAAGCATCGTCATTTTGAAACGCCGATCGAAAAGCGTAAGCGAAAGGCCCTAGCCAAACATAAGCAGTTCAAGCGGAAGTTTCGCAATTAATTTCTGAAGGCTCTTCCAGGTAGAAAAACTTGTTGATCTGACTGTTGGAAGTTGTATGGTCAAGACTCTGGCTGAGCGAACTCTCAGGCAGGAGACCCTGCTTGAGAGTTTATTATGTTCCAACTGAATAATATTTTAGTTTTTGCTAACCGCTTACATTCTGGAGATGAGTTCATATGCGAAATGATTCTTTAACTGCCTTGAAAATCATGAACACAAAGGAACTGGTAAGTCGATATGCAGCAGGGCAAAGAGACTTTAGAAACACGAACTTAATGGCAGCAAATTTGAGAAACATAAACTTGAGTGGGATCAATCTCAGCGGTGCCAATTTGACCAAGGCAAACCTCACCAACACAAATTTGACCTGCACAAATCTGACGGATGCGATTTTGACTGGCGCAAATCTGAATCAGACAAACTTCACGAAAGCAAATCTGACCAATGCCAACTTGAGCAACACCAACCTGAGTAATGCGAATGTTAGTCAAGCACATTTGCGTGGTGCCACAATCACCGATTAGCAATCGCCTTGGGTTTTGACCTGAGAGTTTCAGATTGATCCACTTGAAGCTTAATTCTTAGATGCCCCAACCCCTGTCAGAGGGGCTGGGGCATCTAGCTATGTGAGCTATGTGACTTCTGAAGTTACTCAATCTGCTATCTACTAGCACGTTTAGTGAGGGGGATCTCAACTAATGCAAATAGGCGATCGTTACCCCTTTGCCGCCGTCGGCTGCTTCCGCAAACTCGTAGCGATCGATGCTGGGATGCTGTTTGAGGAATTCCTGCACACCTTGGCGCAGCTTGCCGGTGCCATGACCGTGAATAATCCAGAGTGGGCCGATCGCATGGGCGATCGCGCTTTCTAGCACCTCTTCTGCTTCTGCCACCCGACTGCCGCGCAAATCAACCGTATTCTGGCTGGTGCGAATCATGGGCGGAGGAGGCTGAGGCTGAGCAATCGCCGCTGGTTTTGGCTTGGCGATGGGCTGTGCTTTTTCACCCGTCAGCGATTCAATATCTGCTAAATTCAGGCTCATTTTCATGATCCCAAACCGAACGGTCAGCTCACCTTCACTGGTGGGAGCGCTAATCACCTCGGCGGTTTGTCCCAGGCTGGGAATCCGAACCCGATCGCCCAGTTTGGGCTGAAAGCTCGGCTGGGGGGCAGGCTTTTGGCGTGAGGGCAAAAATTGATCGGTAACTTGATCTAGGGCTTGACTGGCTTGCTGGGCCGCTTGGGCCGTTTGCGGGCCTTGCTGGAGCTGCCGGATGAGCTGGGCAATTTCGGCTTTGGCCGCGGCGATCGCTGCTCGCACTGTTTGCTCTTGCTCCTGCTGAAGCTGCTGCTCACGGGCTTTTAGCTTTTGAGATTGAGCGCTGATCTGTTGATGTAACTGCTCAGTTTGGGAGAGTAATTGGGCTGCTGCTTGGGTGCGAGCTTCTTGATTTTGGCGCTGCGCTTCTAGACCCGCAATCACCTGATTCACCTGATCGCTGCTGCCGCCCAGATAGGTGGCAGCTTGCTGAATCACTGCCGGGTCTAGACCCAGCCGTTCCGCGATCGCCAGCGCATTCGAGCGGCCGGGAATCCCCCATAGCAGCCGATAGGTGGGGGCCAAGCTAGCCTGGTCAAACTCGACCGAGGCATTTTCAAACTGCGGATCTTGGTATTTGAGGGCTTTTAGCTCGCCAAAGTGGGTGGTGGCAATTGTTAGGGCAGCTCGATCTGCCAAATCGTGCAGGAGGGCGATCGCCAGCGCCGTTCCTTCAGTTGGATCAGTGCCGGCCCCGACTTCATCTAGCAGCACGAGGGCGGGGCCAACCTGGAGGGAGTTTAAAATTTGGCTGATGCAGCGAATATGCCCTGAAAAGGTGGAAAGGCTTTGCTGCAAAGATTGCTCATCACCAATGTCAGCCAACACCTGGTCAAACCAGGGCAGTTCAACCGGCTCACGAGCCGGAATAAACAGACCCGCCTTGGCCATCAGAGCGGCCAGTCCCAGCGTTTTTAGGGTCGCCGTTTTGCCGCCGGTGTTGGGGCCAGTGATCACCACGACTTGGGTATGCGGCTGCACCACCAAGTCAATTGGCACCACGTCGGGGCCCTGTTCATGCTGCTGCTGCCAAATCAGCAGCGGATGGCGCAGTTGGCGCAGAGTCAGGGTTTCTGTAGCGCGATCGCTAAACCGGGGACGGTTGCCCCCCAGCCAGGTGCTGTAGCGAGCGCGGGCTGTCGCCAAATCCAGCGCCGTAACAATTTCCAGCAGTTCTGCTAGGTCTGGCACCACCGCTTCTACCTGCTGGCTGAGCTGCCGCCGGATTGCTTCGGCTTCGATTTGCTCTTGGCGGGTGAGCTGTCGGAGCTGGTTATTTAAGTTGACGCTGGCCTGCGGTTCAACGTACAGGGTGGCTCCACTAGCCGAGGTGTCGTGGACGATGCCAGGAATCAAGTCTTTGTGGGTGGCTTTGACCGGAATTACAAACCGATCGCTGCGTTGGGTAATTAAGGACTCTTGCACCGCATTGCTGCGACGTTGCAGCAGGTTTTGCAGCAGCCGATAGACTTGGTCGCGGACTTGGCGCTGGCGATCGCGAATTTGAGCCAGTTGCGGACTGGCTCGATCGGCCACCTGCGCTTGCTCATCAATGCAGCGATGGATCTCTTGCTCTAGCTCTGGATAAGTGCGGAGCGGGGCCACCAGCTCCTGCAAACAATCACAGTCAGATTGGCGATCAATCAACCGCCGCAAATTTCTGGCTCCGGCCAACGTGGTGGCAATGTTGAGCAGTTCTTCACCGCCCAGGATCCCTTGCCGACTTGCCCGCTCCAAGGCTGGAGCCAGATCATGAATGCCATCAAAACTGAGGGAGGTATGGCGCAGATGCTCTAGGGTGTAGACGGCCTCGGTTTGCTCCAGCAGGTCTGAGCTGGCTGTCTGGGTGGCTGGGATAGCCAAATTGCGGGCAGCTTCTAGCCCTAATTTAGTATTGGCAAACGTGGCCAAATGTTGGCACAGTCTTGGCCATTCCAACAGGTCTTGGGTTTTAGCAGCGATCTCGTTCAAGGGCAAAGTCCAACCAGGCTACTACCATCCTAAGCAGATCACCCCAATTTTTCCTCGGCTACCCGAAGGCGATCGGGACTCACTCAATCCCCAAACTGGAAGTTGAGGCACGAAACCTATTTTCTAACCGATGGAGTACCATAGCGCCAGAGTCCAGGTGGCACCTATTTCTTGACGATGGTGACGCATGATCGCCGAGCCTTCTGATCTGAGCCTCGGAACATTGGATTACTGCGGCTGCGACATGGGTTGGTAAGGGCACCGAGGGATTGGCAGGATTCCAGTTTTCATCAATATCTGCGTGAAGTATGACGTGATGTGGGGGCTGATACTTCGCTTCAAATTGAGAATGAGTTTGAGTGATTCGTTGTGGGGCATGGGTTTCGTTACTCAACCCAGCCTACCGCTACTTCTTGTCCACACTTCCTACCGATGTTGCAACTGTCATTAAACGAACAACTGTAAGCGATCGAGGCTTACTGCTCGGTGGCAATCACATGCAAATCAATGTGTTTATGGCGAATGAGCTGCATTAGCCGCTGCGTAAATGAGCCTTTGAGCCGCTGCTTCCAACCAATTTGCTGACTTTCGCCAATCACAATTTGGGTAATCCGTTCCCTCTCGGCTACTTCAGCGATCGCCTCTGCCACATTTTGACTTCTGACCCGCAAAAAATCTCCGCCAAACTCTTGGCAGAGTTTCTCACAGGTTTCAATATGCAGACTTTCAGCTTTGCTGAGAAAACGCTCTGGATTATCTACAAATACAGCGAACAGCTTGCCATTCATGTAGTGATTAATCCGTGAGCCTCGGCGCAGCAGTTGCACAGAGTTGGGGTAAGTAGAAATGCAAACCAGCACCCGTTCATGGACATTGCACGATTGTCCGTGCAGGGGCATTTCGCTGGCTTCTTCTTCCACGCTGTCGGCAACTTCTCGCAGAGCCAGTTCCCGCAGGGCAATTAGGTTGCGGCGCTGAAAAAAGTTACCGAGCGACTGCTGAATTTTTTCGGGCGCGTAAATTTTTCCTTCCAGTAACCGTTCTTCCAGCGTTTCTGGCGTTACATCCACCACGACAATTTGGTCGGCAGTTTCCAAGACGCGATCGGGAATCCGCTCGCGTACTACGACGCTGGTGATGCGGGCCACTAGGTCATTCAGGCTTTCTAGGTGCTGAATATTGACTGTCGAGTAGACATCAATCCCAGCGGCTAAAATCGCTTGTACGTCTTGATAGCGCTTCTGGTGGGCTGAACCAGGCACATTGGTGTGGGCCAGTTCATCCACCAAGACAAGTTGCGGACTCCGATCAATAATCCGATCCAAATCCATTTCGTACAGCACCAGATGCTCCTGACGAATCGGCTTCTTGGGAATTTCCTCCAGCCCGATCGCCTTGTCAGCCGTTTCTTTACGTCCGTGAGTCTCCAGCACCCCAATCACGACATCAGTGCCCTGCTGCTTGAGGCGATGAGCTTCTTCCAGCATTTTGTAGGTCTTGCCGACCCCTGGAGCCATGCCGATGAAGATTTTGTGCTTGCCACAACGAGCTGAGCAGTTATAGGCAAGGTCAGGTGAGAGATCTTTTGAACCTTCAAACATTGGCAAACATCTTGATCAACTCAACTAATATATTCATAGCAGTCTGCCTCCAGTTAAGATGATCGAACCATTTGCGGGCTGGCATTCAGCAGCAGAATGATTGTATTGAGGCATAGCTGAGGAGCGCCAGTTAGGATGCTGGTTTGAGCGCATCCAAGGCCAGATTTAGCTTCAACACATTCACCCCCGGTTCGCCAAAAATGCCCAAGAAGCGACCGTCGGTGTTTTGAGCAATTAAATCTGCAAGCTGGTTGGGCTGTAGCCTTCGTGTCTTGGCAACCCGCGCAATCTGAGCGCTGGCTGCGGCTGGGGTAATGTGCGGATCAAGGCTGGAGCCGGAGGTATAAACCAAATCGGCTGTGGGTTGAATCCCCGCTGCTTTTAATCTGGGCAAATCACCTTCAATGCTCTTACTAGGATCAGGGTCAGTGACCCCCTGAATTCGCTCTAGCAGGGCTGGGTTGCTGGGGGCTAAGTTACTGGCCCCAGAAACGCCGGTTTTGAGGATGCCCGCTTCATCTTTTTTGGGATCAGCCGTGCTGTAGCTAGTGGTGCTGGGGCGGCTATTGAAATAGCGATCGCTGCCAAACGGCTGCCCAATCAGGGCTGAACCAACCACTTGCCCCTGGGCGTTTTTAAGCAAACTGCCATTCGCTTGGTAGGGAAAGACGACTTGCCCAATCACAATCATCAGAAGCGGATAAATCAGCGCCACCAGCACCCACAGGACTAGGGTAGAACGAATGGCTTTGGTGGCTTCAACAGTCAGACTCATCAGAACTTCTCCGGTTGAAACATGACAGTAAATAGGTAAACAGAAAGGGCAACAGTGACTAAGCCCAATCCACCCAGGGCGTAGGCTTGGCCGCGCGAAAAGGTGTCACCCGTGCCCGCTTGGACGGCAGGGGCGATCGCTAGATTGAGGCTGAGCAGCAGAAATAAATACAGCGGCAGTTTTTGCCGACGCCACTCAAACCAGATTTCGGCTAGGGCTTCAGTCAGTTGGAGATAGGTTGGTTGGATCACGATTGACGCTCCAGAATCGGTGAGGGTTGAACTAGGCCAACGGCAGCAGCAGGTCAATTAGTTTAATCGCCACAAAGGGAGCCACCACACCCCCGACCCCGTAGATCAAAATATTCCGCTGGAGGAGCTGATCGGCGGTGAGGGGGCGAAACTGCACGCCTTTTAGGGCTAAGGGAATCAGGGCCGGAATAATCAAAGCGTTATAGATCAGGGCAGAGAGAACGGCCGACTGGGGGCTTTTCAGACCCATCACATTGAGCGCCCCAATCCCGGCCGCCGCAAAAATGGTCGGAATGATCGCGAAGTATTTGGCAATGTCATTGGCGATCGAAAAGGTGGTCAATGCCCCGCGCGTAATCAATAGCTGCTTGCCAATCGTCACCAAGTCAATTAGTTTGGTCGGGTCAGAGTCTAAATCAACCATATTGGCAGCTTCCTTGGCCGCTTGGGTGCCAGAGTTCATAGCTACGCCCACGTTGGCCTGGGCCAAGGCGGGGGCATCGTTGGTGCCATCGCCAGTCATGGCAACTAGTCTGCCCTTAGCCTGCTCTGAGCGGATAACTTCAATTTTGTTTTCTGGGGTAGCCTCAGCGATAAAATCGTCTACGCCAGCTTCCTGGGCAATCACGGAAGCAGTAATCCGGTTGTCGCCCGTCAGCATAATGGTGCGGACTCCCATCCGGCGCAACTGGTCAAATCGCTCTCTCAGTCCTGGTTTAACAATGTCTTTCAGGTAAATTACACCGTAGAGGTCATTGCCTCGACATAGACCTAAAGGAGTTCCGCCCAGTTTTGATACTCGCTCGTAGGCAGCATCTAGTTCAGGCGGAGTGTTGCCGCCCCGCGACCTGACAAAGCCTCGAATCGCATCGACTGCTCCCTTGCGGACTTCTTCGCCATCCGGCAAATCCGTGCCGCTCATCCGAGTGCGGGCTGAGAATTCGATTCCCTCCGCCTTGGTTTGGTCAAAGCTGAGCGTTGCCCCTAATTTTTCAGCTAGTTGGACAATCGATCGCCCTTCGGGAGTTGTATCAAACACACTCGCCGCTAGAGCAGCAGTTGCCACCTCCGGCATCGAATGACCATTGACTGGAATAAACTCATCTGCCAGGCGGTTGCCGAGGGTAATTGTGCCGGTTTTATCGAGCACTAGGGTACTGACATCGCCACAGGCTTCGACCGCTCGCCCAGAAGTCGCAATCACGTTAAACTGGGCCACCCGATCCATGCCAGCAATCCCGATCGCGCTCAGCAAGCCGCCGATCGTAGTCGGAATCAAGGCCACCAGCAGCGAAATTAAAATTGCCACCGTTGTCGGTGATTGAACGTAACTCGCGAGGGGCGGCATTGTCGCCACCACAATTAGAAACACTTGGGTCAGTACCGCCAGCAGCACCGTCAGGGCAATTTCATTTGGGGTTTTCGTCCGTTCGGCTCCTTCCACCAGGGCAATCATCCGGTCAATGAAGCCCTGACCAGGGTCGGCTGTAATTCGCAGCATCAGTTGGTCTGAAATAATCCGCGTTCCTCCGGTCACAGAACTGGCAATGTCAGTGCCCGGCTGCTTGAGCACAGGGGCCGACTCGCCGGTAATCGCCGACTCATCCACCGAGGCCATCCCCTCGGTCACTTCGCCATCGGCCGGGATCATTTCTCCGGCCACCACCTTGACCAAATCACCTCGCCGCAGGGCAGTGGAACTGACTTCTTGAACCGTACCGTCGGCTAAGACCTTGCGGGCAGTTGTGTCAGAGCGGGTTGAGCGCAGCGAGTCTGCTTGAGCCTTCCCTCGCCCCTCCGCTACCGCTTCCGCAAAGTTGGCAAACAGCACGGTCAAGAACAGAATCAAGGTGATCAGACCATTGAACCAGCGTTCATTCGACTCATCACCTGGCACCAAGCCAAACAGGTTGGGATTAATCGTCACCGCAGCCGTGACAATCGTGCCCATCCAAACAATGAACATGACCGGATTTTTGACCACAGTCCGAGGGTCAAGCTTGACAAAGGCATCTTTAATCGCCCGCTGGTAAATCCCAGCCATTGAGACTTTGCGAGTGTGTTTGCGATCGCCCCGCGGCCCGCGCGGCACCTTAAAGCGGCGAGAAGAACCATTGGAATGACTGGATGCCATAGCGAAAAAAGAGTTGATGTTTTTGAAAGGATTTAATTCAGGTTTGGCCAGAGCTTCAGGCTAGAGCGATCAGCCGCCCTTGGCCAGTTGAAACGCTTCGGCGATCGGGCTGAGGGCCAGAACTGGAAAGAAGGTAAGTGCGCCCATAATCAGCACCACACCAGCAGTAATGCCGGTAAACAGGACTGTATCTGTGCGCAGGGTGCCGACCGTCATCGGCACCGGCTGCTTCCGAGACATCCCATCTGCTAGCAACAACAGACAGATGATCGGGATATAACGCCCCCCCAGCAGACTGACCGAAGCACTCAGGTTCCACCACAGTCCGGTCGGAGCCGGTTGAGAGTCGGCTAAGCCTTCCCAGCCAGAGCCATTGTTGGCGGTGGCGGAAGCATATTCATAAACCACCTGACCTAACCCATGAAAACCGGGGTTGCTAATCCCGGCTAGCTGATCAGGGAATCCAAGCGTAATGGCGGATGGAATCAGAACAAACAGCGGGTGAACGAGCAAAAGCAAGAAGCTGGCTAGCACGACTTCTCGTTTTTCAATTTTGCGCCCCAAAAATTCGGGGGTGCGCCCGACCATCAAACCCGTCGCGAACACCGCCAAAATCAAATAGGCAAACAGATAAGCGGTGCCTGTACCCTGTCCACCCCAAATAATCTGTAAAAACAGGTTCGAGAGGGTAACAAAACCACCCGTCGGCATATAGGAGTCAATTAGACTATTGACCGCGCCGGTCATCGTCCCCGTCGTCACGACTGTATATAGGGCAGACTGGGCCCAGCCAAACCGCACTTCTTTGCCTTCTAAATTAGGCGATGGGCTGCCTAATAGCGCATTCACGGCTGCATTACCGTTGGCCTCCCCGATCTCAGTGATCACGACAAACCCAACAAAAATCACCATCACCATCCCGTAGACCAACCAAGCTTGCTTTCGGTTTTCGGCGATCGCCCCGTAGGTATAGATCAACGAGGCCGGAATCGCCATCATGCTGATAATTTCAATCAGATTGGTCAGTCCGTTCGGGTTCTCAAACGGGTGGGCGGAGTTAATGGCATAAAAGCCGCCGCCGTTTTCGCCTAGCTCTTTGACAATCTCGAAGTGGGCGACCGGGCCAAGGGCGATCGCTTGGCTGATGTTTGGATCTTCTAGAGTTGGCACGACAACTGGCCCAGCCAGGGTTTCTGGCATCCCGGCTACCATGAAAATAATTGCCCCGACAATGCTAATCGGCAGCAAAATTCTGGTAATCGACTGGGTAAGATCGACATAGAAATTGCCCAGTGGTTTGCCCGTTAAGCCGCGAATAAAGGCAATCCCGACCGCTAGCCCTGTCCCGGCTGAGACAAAAAACATAAAGCCCAGTCCGGCAAACTGAGCAAAATAACCGTAAGTTGTCTCACCGGAATAGTGCTGTTGATTGGTATTGGTGATGAAGGAAATAATCGTGTGCAGATTCGTGTCCCAGCTGGGGGAACTCAAACCGGTTGGATTAAACGGCAACCAGCCCTGACCAAATAAAATCAACGCCAATAGCACAGACATCGCTAAGTTGCTAAACAGCAGCGCCCTAGCGTACTGCCAACCGGTCATTTCCGAGCGCGATCGCACGCCCATCAGTGTGAGTAGCGATCGCTCCAGCGGATTGAGAACCGAGTCAAGCACAGTCGGCTTACCCAAATAAACTCGCGCCATGTACTCGCCCAAAAAAGGCGTAATCGCAACGACGATCAGTATCGTCAAGGCAATTTGAATCCAGCCCTGCAACATAAGTCAAAAAATTTCAATGGGATGTGAGTAAGAAGGCAGACGTAAAAAGCAGAAGGCAGTAAAGTCACCGACTAAATTTTTGGGCTGATGCCCCTTATCCCAAAGGAAAGATTTTTTTTCCATCACCTTCTACTTTCTGCCTTGGCTCGATCAAATAAAGCATTTTAAGTTCCATTCAGAAACACAGTTGAATCTAGTTTAATGATCACGACTAAAACTTAAATTTGATTGTCGATTATTTTTCTAGACAAAACAAGGTCTAGAGAATTATAAATTAGCGTTTAGATCGGGCCCCTGCGTTGATATATATCTAGAGATATAGCTTGAATCTAAACAATCGCGCCCACCAAAAAATAGGCAGATTTTGTGAATACAACTTAAAATTAATCTTATCCAGATTGCCCAACTGGAATCGCATTTTCAATGACACAAACCCTATCTGCAAAGGACTCGCGTTGGAATGCGCCTTGGCTCGCGATCGGGTTATTTATGTTTGTGCTGACACTAGAGTTTATAACTCCGGCTGTCTTTGTCTTTGGTTATCTTTACACTGGGCCAATTTTGTTGGTTAACTCGCGGTTAGGGCGGGCTGCCACCATTCGAGCCACATCGCTAGCTGTATTTTTAACCTTATCGAACTTGTTTATTCCGATCGCTGGAGTGATTCAATCCTCGACGATCGCCAATCGCCTGATTGCCTCGATTGCCTTAATTGTGACTGGGGTGCTCAGCGATCGCAATCGCCACTATCAGCAGGCGATCGCCCAGCAGCAGGCGCAGCTCAAGGCTCAGTCTCAATTGGTGCGGCTGCGAGAAGATTTTGCCTCCACCCTCACCCACGACTTGAAAACGCCCTTATTGGGCGCGATTGAGACTATCAATGCCTTCCAACAAGCAAAGTTTGGCTCGGTTTCAGACGGACAGCAGAAGGTGTTAGCAACCATGCAGCGCAGCCATCAAAGCAGTTTGCAGTTGGTTGCAACGCTATTGGATGTCTACCGCAATGACACAGAAGGCTTACAGCTTAAGTTAGTGCCTGTAGACTTGGCCAGCCTGGCCGAAGAAACCACGAGTGCTCTGATCGATCTTGCTTCTAGCCGGCGAACTTACTTATCGATTAATTATGGTGAGTCTAATTTTCGCCATTCCCTCTGGGTGCAAGGAGATGCTTTGCAACTGAATCGAGTTTTTACCAATCTGTTGATCAACGCGATTAACCATTCTCGCCGGGGTGGACGAGTTGAGGTAGTGCTACAAACCCAAGTCTCCCATCAAGTGGTGCAAGTCATCGATACCGGGGCTGGCATCACGGCGGATGAAATCCCCCACCTGTTCGAGCGGTTCTACCAGGCAGATAGCGATCGCCAGGCCAAAGGCTCTGGATTGGGGCTGTACTTAGCTCGCCAAATTATTGAAGCCCACGGCGGGACAATTTGGGCCGAGAATCGAGTCTTTAATCAAGAACTTTCTGCTTCAGCAGGAGCCATTTTTGGGTTTAGATTACCCGTTTATCCCTTTGCTGGCCAGTGAACCGTCAATGCAGTTTCAGGGGCGGGGAGTGAAGCGATCCAACCAGGAAATTAGGTTAGTAGACTTCATCGTGTGTACCTACGTCAACCAAAGCGATCGCTTCTTCTTGCTCATCCTCAAGCTTCTGAAAATAGAAGATAATCCGAAAGTCATATTCCACAGAGCAAGACCAAAGATCTTTGAGTTCCCCTTGCAGCTTGTGGGCTTTGAGGGTAGGGGAAAATGGATCAATCTCAAGCAGACTTAGGGTGGTTAAAACTTTGGCTTGAAGCTGAGGACGATTTTTACAACGGCGTTTAAGGGCACGGCGAAAACTTTCGTCAAAAAGCAGCACCCTCATTCCTCGCCCTCAAATATATTAGCCATTAGGTCAGCGGCAGTGCCTCTTTGAGCAGTACCATTGCTAACGGCTTGCCTTGTTACCTTAGCGTTCTGAGCAATTTCTTGGCGGCGCTTAGCAATGCGGCGGTTGTGAATTAAGTCAAATAGTATATCTTGCTCGTCTTCTGAGAGAGCTTCCACGGATTCAATGACTGCCTGAAAAGTAGGAAGTTGAGACATAGTTATCGATAACTGAATCTAAAACTCATTGTACGAGAATAACTTTTAGCTTGAGAGGTTTTATCAAGCAGATAGCGATCGCCAGGTCAAAGGTTCTGGATTGGGGCTGTATTTAGCTCGCCAAATTATTGAAGCCCACGGCGGTACAATCTAAAACAGAGCAAGAATGGCAGCAACAACTAGAAATCATCCGGCCGATGCTGGGGCAGAATTGAACAAGGATAGCCGAAATGTCTACTGGCTTACTGAGGCTATTACTGGTTGAAGACGATGAACTCTTCCGTCTGGGGCTACAAGTACGACTGCAACAAGGGTTCTGGATTGGGGCTGTATTTAGCTCGCCAAATTATTGAAGCCCACGGCGGTACAATCTAAAACAGAGCAAGAATGGCAGCAACAACTAGAAATCATCCGGCCGATGCTGGGGCAGAATTGAACAAGGATAGCCGAAATGTCTACTGGCTTACTGAGGCTATTACTGGTTGAAGACGATGAACTCTTCCGTCTGGGGCTACAAGTACGACTGCAACAAGAACCAGGTTTAGAAATTCTGGCTGAAGCAGAAGATGGTGAGACAGCGGTAGAACTGGTCGATCGCCACCTGTTTGATGTTGTCTTGCTGGATGTCGGACTACCGGGGTTGGGGGGAATTGAAGCCTGTCGGCAGATCAAGCAGAAGCATCCTAGCCTGCCTGTTTTGGTGTTAACTTCGCATTCCCAGCAGGCCCTGATTGACCGCTTAATTGCCGTGGGCGCACAGGGCTATTGCCTGAAGGGAATTGGGGCTGAAACCTTAATTTTGGCCCTTAAATCGGTGGCGGCTGGGGCCTCTTGGTGGGATCAAACTGCCACTCAGGCGATTCGGACAGCCTTAGAAACTTCTGCTGCTGACGTAGACAGGTCTGAGTCTGCTAAATCTGCTCATTTGCTAACTCAACGTGAACATGAAATTTTAGAACTGATTGCAGAGGGCAAAAATAACCAAGAAATTGCCCAGATTCTCTACATTACCTCTGGCACGGTCAGGGTGCATGTCCATGCGATTTTGCAAAAGCTGGCCGTCCGCGATCGCACCCAAGCAGTAATTGTGGCCCGTCAGAAAGCTCTGATTTCTGATCCCGCAGGCATTCATCCAACGAATTAATACAAATTCAATAAATGCCCGCTACAGATAGGGCATCAAGAAGGATGGTTGTACTTAGCGGTCATTATTGACCTATACTCACGGCGGGTAGTCGGGTGGTCGATGGCGGAGCATCTACGCACTGACTTAGCCTCATGTTTGCGATTCACACAGAGGTGGTTTCATAACCGACAACGATTACACTCGACAATAGGGTACTTTTCCCCGGTTCAATTTGAAGAGAATTATTGGAGCACTCTCAATCACCCGATCGCCGCTTAACTTACCTGTCCACTTTTTTGGGGGAAGGTCAGTTTGAGCTTTCATGAAATCCTATCTAACGTTGAGGTCTTGCTTTGAAAGAATTTTGATTTGCGCTGTCGCTGGGGGAATTGTGTTTGCGTTCAGCCTGATCACCATTGTCTCGGCGGCGGCAGTGCGATCGCCGAGCCTTCCCCTCCCGCCTGTGCTCAGCAAACAAACTCATCTCGTCACTCAAGGAAACTCTGGTTTGATGGCACCGACCCAGATTCAGCAAATCATTCAAGCGGCTCGCAATGCTTGGGTTGCCGGGGATGCCGATGCTTGGGCCGCCCTGTTTGTCCCCGATGGTGAGATGATTGTGCACGGTCGGCGATGGGTTGGGCAAACCGAGATCCGCAGAGCATTAGCTGACTTTACTGCTGGTTCGGCTGGCGTCAAGATTGAAATCCGCCGCACGATCATTGATGGCAACCAAGCTGCTGTGGAGTGGGATTGGCAAGACCAGGACAAAGCGGGCCGGATTAATCGAGCCGAAGACATAATTGTGATTGATTTTGCAGGCGATCGCATTAGTCGCTGGCGAGAATATATTGACACTGAGACTCCGGCTGTCAAATAGCTCAACAAGTCGCCTCAAATTTGTAATGATTTTAAGCAGCATCGGCTTTGCTAATGCTGCTTAAAATTGTTCCTACGAATCTTGATGTTTTCAAGCAAGCGTTTTTCAGCTAAATCAGCCCTGCCAGTCCTGCTATTTAGCTTCTTTGTTTCAGGGTTTACAGCCCTCCTGTATCAAGTTGTCTGGCAGCGGATGCTGGGCTTGTTTTCTGGGTCTGATGTGCGCTCGGTCAGCATTGTGGTTGCATCCTACTTGGCAGGGCTGGGGCTGGGGAGTTTGATTGGGGGCTGGTTGAGCGATCGCCTGAGTCGTCGCCAGGCAGTCCAGACCTTTGGCATTTGTAGTTTGGCCATTGCAGCTTTTGCCATTTGCAGCCGCTTCTTGTTCTACGACTTATTGTTCCGCCAGCTTTTGTCCTTGGCGAGTTCCCTGCTGTTGCTGCTGCTGATTGTCTTTATTTGCTTACTCGTGCCAACAACATTGATGGGGCTATCGCTACCGCTGCTGGCCAAGGCAGTGAATCGAAATTCAAACCAGGCCGCAGTTCGGATTGGCTTACTCTACGGCGTTAATACGCTCGGAGCAGGGCTGGGAACCTTAATTTCTGGCTGGTATCTGATCGGCAGCTTCGGGTATGAACAAACGCTGTATCTGGGAGCAGCGTTGAGCATTGTCGTCGGTCTGGTGGCGCTGGCGAGTGCTGCTTTATTTGAGTCCGATCGCGCTTTTGAAGTAGGGATCTCTCCGCCATCCTTGCCTAGCGATGGTTTCAAAGCCTGGTGTTGGCTGGTGTTTTGCTCCGGCTTTGTGGCAATTTCGCTCGAAATTGTTTGGTTTCGAGTTTTGGATATTGCCCTCCAGTCGATCGCCTATACCTATGCTCACCTGTTGGCGTTCATTTTGGTCAGTAATGGCTTGGGCAGCCTGCTGGGAGCTTGGGCAATTGGGGGCATTCGTCAGCCGCGCCAGGTGTTTCTGTGGATTCAAGGGCTGGTGATTGCTTACTCTGCGATCGCGATTTGGCTGATTAGCCTTTACTGGCAAGCCCATCCAGAACTGCGGGCAGACATTGGCTACATTGACCCGGCTCGGATTGATGCTGCGATTGTATTTAAGTACGGAATACTGCCGCTGGTGATGATCGTGCCGCCCAATTTACTGTTGGGCTTTTATTTCCCGCTGGTGCAAAAAGCTGTCCAAACCGATCGCCAGCGGATTGGCTCACGGGTGGGTCTGATCCAAGTTGCAAACATCATTGGCAATACGACAGGCAGTCTTTTAACCGGGTTAGTGCTGCTGGATCACTTGGGGACTGCTGGGTCAGTCCGGCTGCTGACGCTATTTGGATTCGGCTTTGTCTTACTGCTCCAAGCCAATTGGCGATCGATCAAGGTGGGAGCCGTTTTAGCGCTGCTGAGCATTGCCCTATTTTTTCCGAGTAACCTCCGGCTGTGGGCAGGACTGCATGGCATCAAACCAGGACAATACTTAATTGTGGCTGAAGACTCGACCGGGGTGGCTGCAATTACCGAAGTGAATCGGCAAGGCACCTTACTGGCGAGTGGGCAAGCCCAGGCCCAGTTTCCCTACATGCATGTCCATGCATTGCTGGGCATGATTCCAGTTTTGCTGCATCCCCAGCCAGCCCAGGTGATGATTATTGGTTTGGGTTCCGGTGGTACTCCCCACACGATTGGCACCCATCCCTTAACTCAGCAGGTGCGAGTGGTTGAGCTATTAGGGGCTGAACTGTCAGTGCTGCGAACCTACGCCAAAACCGAGGTTGGAAAACCGCTGCATTTCCTATTTCAAGACCCTCGCTTTCAGTTTAAGGTTGGCGATGGTCGCCGGGAATTAATGCTAGCGAATCAGCGGTTTGACATCATTGAGGCTGACGCGATTAACCCTTGGCGATCGCGGGCAGGCATGCTGTACTCGCAGGAATTTTTTCAAGCCGTGCAGTCGCATTTAAAGCCCGGCGGCATGTCTGTCCAATGGAATGTCGGCCCAGAAACCGAGCAAACCTACCGGAATGTGTTTCCCTACGTCACTCAATTGGATATGAGCGATCATCTCAGTTTTTTATTGGGCAGCGATCATCGGATTGAGTTCAACCGCGTTGGATTACTGACCAAGTTAGACGCACCAGAAGTATTGAATTTTCTGGCTAATGCAGGAGTCAATGTCGAAGCGATGCGGACTGATATCAAAACTGCGACAGTGCATTATTATTCCCATGCCCAAGATGGACAGCCGCCGGCGATCAATACTGACTTGTTTCCGCGATCGGAGTACTATCTGAACCGATCTCGATCGTAGCCATGAGGAGTAAATCATGACAGCTTCGCTTGTAAGCAAGATCCAAATGCCTGATGTTCTGAGGATGCCAACCCCGCTTGCAGCACCGCTAAAACCTGTTGCATATTGCCATCCAAAAGCGCTGCTCGATCCAGCCACAATCCAGGAAATTGCCGACTGCGAGTAATCCCATCCGCGTCTGGCAACAAATTCACGTATTTGTCGTGTTCTAGCCAAAACCAATCCAGAGCTTGGTCTAACACTCGCCAGACAATATATTCTTGAACGCCCTTCCGCTCGTAGACGCTCTTCTTGAGCATTGAATCAATTGAGACGCTGCTAGCTGAAATCTCTGCCAATAATTCCGGTGCTCCCTCAATATAGTCGTCATCACTCAGGCTGACCTGTCCACCTGCTTTTGGGTCAATCAGGAGCACAACATCAGGTTGCGGCTCGTTGTCTCCGTCTAGCCTGACGGTTGCCGCATCGGCAATTTCAACCCCTAAGGTAAAAACTTGATAAGTCGTTAGCCAAGTGTTTAATTGGCTGTGAGGCTTGCCATGACTGCGAAATCGGAGCGCTGCTGCCATGTAGACGATCCCTTCAACCAACTGCGCTTTACAACTTGCTGGCATGGCTGCATAACGCCGCTCAAATTCTTCCCGTGAGAGGCGATCGCCATTTTCCAAGGGTGGAATCGCAAAGATTGTGGGTTGCTGATCAAGCCGAGGGGTCTGCATAGCTCTCCGGATCAATTCAGGAACCAGGCTTTTTTAACAGTCTAGCCGCTGACCCTGTTTGATTGGGCAATGGAACGGCTAGCGATCGTGCAGGTGTTTCTTGGTATTTCCATTACATTGGGTTTAAAAACTGAGGTCGAGCCTGCTGATTTTGGCGTAAAGTTTGCTCGATCGCTGACCAGTTTTGCGTCTCAATCGAGTCAATTAACCGATCAAGGGTTTGGCGATAGCCGTGCAGCGATCGCAGCACCTCGGCTTGATTATACTCAGCCATCATTCGCCCTAATTCCGGGTTGCCGCCACCGACTCGGCTAGTATCTCGAAACCCAGAGCTGGCAAGCTGTTGAGCCAGCAGAAGGGTCTCTGGATCTGGCTCTTGGAGACAGGTGGCAATTAGGCTAGCGCTGACCATGACGGGCAAATGAGAAATTAACGATACTGCCCGATCGTGGGCGGCTGGTGAGCACTGGTAAAGGGTGGCGCTTAAGGATTTGACTAAGTCAGCCACAACTTGAACTGAGGCCGGAGGCGTTTTGTCTGTGGGGGTCAGCACATAGGGCTTGCCAGCAAACAGGCGCGACTGGGCGGCCTCGATGCCTGTTTCAGCAGTGCCGGCCATCGGGTGTCCCGGCACAAAGTTGCCCCAGAAGGGAAGAATTTTCTGGGCGATCGCCGCTTTGACAGAGCCGACATCGGTCAGAACCACCTCTGGTTGCAGGTAAGGCACCAATTGCTCAACCGTGGATTGGATTGCTCCCAGCGGTGTGCAGACAAAAATCACCTCTGTTTTGGCTAACAGCAGCAAGTCAACGCTGGCTTGATCGACCACGCCCCGTTGGAGGGCAATCTCGCAGGTTTTCGGTTGGCGGCTGACGCCAAAAATTTCGTGGCCAAGCGATCGCAGGTCTAGTCCGAGCGAGCCGCCGATCAACCCCAGTCCAACAATCCCAATCCTCATCGACTTGCAGTCCCTCTATCAGCTTTTCGCAAAAAAGGGTGGCTCCTGAGAACCACCCTTTTGATGTTACTTGACTAGGCTAAGGATTAGTAGTCGTAGTCACCCATGCCGGCCCCTGCTCCAGCCGGAGCATTTTCCTTCGGTTCCGGCTTATCGGCAATGATGCATTCGGTGGTTAAGACCATGCCAGCGATCGAAGCTGCGTTTTGGAGCGCAGAACGAGTTACCTTGGCCGGGTCAACAATCCCAGCATCAAACATATTGACATACTCGCCCACGGAGGCATCGTAGCCAACATCAAAGGCTTGCTCTTTGACCCGCTCAGCAATGATCGCCCCATTTTGACCAGCGTTTTCAGCAATCCGCTTCAGGGGAGAAGTCAGGGCCCGTTCGACGATCGTCGCCCCAATCAGCTCTTCGCCCTTCAGGTTGGTGGCTGCCCAGTCCGCCAGTTGGGGAGCAAGGTGAGCCAAGGTGGTGCCGCCGCCGGGCACAATCCCTTCTTCAACAGCCGCTTTGGTGGAGTTGATTGCATCTTCCAGACGCAGTTTGCGATCTTTCATTTCGGTTTCGGTGGCTGCACCGACTTTGATCACGGCCACGCCGCCGGATAGCTTTGCCAACCGCTCTTGCAGCTTTTCCTTGTCGTAGGAAGAATCAGATTCATCCATTTGACGACGGATTTGCTCACAGCGGGCCTTCACGTCCTTCTCATTGCCTTCGGCCACGATGGTTGTGGTGTCTTTGGTAATGGTCAGACGGCGAGCTTTACCCAGCATTTCTAGCTTGGCAGTGTCGAGCTTCAGGCCAGCATCTTCGGTGATCATTTGGCCACCCGTCAGGACGGCAATGTCTTCTAGCATGGCCTTACGGCGATCGCCAAACCCAGGCGCTTTTACCGCCGCCACGTTCAGCACACCCCGCAGGCGATTGACAACCAAGGTCGCCAAGGCTTCTTTTTCAATGTCTTCGGCAATGATCACCAGCGGACGACCAGAACGGGCCACTTGCTCCAGGATCGGCACTAGGTCTTGGACGAGGGTAATCTTCTTGTCGGTAATCAGAATGAAAGGCTCGTCGAGGACTGCTTCCATCCGCTCGGTGTCGGTGGCAAAGTAAGGGGAAATATAGCCCTTGTCAAAGCGCATCCCCTCTGTGACTTCCAGTTCAGTGCTCATGGATTTGCCTTCTTCCAGAGAGATCACACCCTCTTTGCCGACCTTGTCCATGGCGCTGGCAATCATCTGCCCAACTTCTTCGTCGTTGCCGGCTGAAATGGTGCCGACTTGAGCGATCGCCTTTGAGTCTTCCACCGAGCGAGCGTGCTCAGCAATTTTCTCGACCAAGAAGCCAGTCGCTTTTTCAATCCCGCGCTTGAGGCTAATTGAATTGGCTCCCGCCGCCACGTTTCGCAGCCCTTCTTTGACCATCGCGTGGGCCAACACAGTCGCAGTCGTGGTGCCATCGCCCGCCGCATCGTTGGTTTTTGAAGCAGCTTGGCGAATCAGGGCTACGCCAGTATTTTCAATGTGGTCTTCCAATTCAATCTCTTTGGCGATAGTGACACCGTCATTGACAATTTGGGGAGCGCCAAATTTTTTCTCTAGGACAACATTGCGACCTTTGGGACCAAGGGTAACTGCAACTGCTTCGGCTAGAATGTCCATCCCCTTTTCAAGGGCGCGCCGAGCATTTTCGTTGTAAATAATTCGCTTAGCCATAGTTCCTCAGTAATTTCGAGTTCTAAGTGTTGAGTGATGAAAGCAAAATGATCGAGCCAAACTGAGTCAATTCTAATCAGCGAGAACTAACCCCCAAACTGATTCAGAACTTCAAAGCTTCAGTTGAGAATTGCCTTAGTCAACGATCGCCAGAATGTCTTTCTCAGATAGCAGGATGTATTCCTGGTCGCCGAGCTTGATGTCGGTGCCGGCATACTTGGAATACAAAACCTTGTCGCCCACCTTAACGTCTAGCTCTTGGCGGACGCCATCATCGCTGCGCTTGCCAGGGCCGACAGCGGCAATTTCGCCCACCTGGGGCTTTTCCTTTGCAGATTCTGGTAGGTAGAGTCCACCGGCGGTTTTCTCCTCGGAAGCGCTGACTTTCACAAATACGCGATCGCCAAGGGGCTTAACGGTGGAAACACTCAAAGATACGGCTGCCATACAAAGTTCTCCAAACTAAATATCGATTGGAATAATCGAAAAATATTGCTAAGACCGCTAACTTGCTTTTTGCTTAAGGCTGAAAACAAAATTAGCACTCTCAGCTTACGAGTGCTAATTTATCGGTAAACGCCTCCAATTACAACGATATTTACAGTACGGGTTCCCGAACTCAATCCGGCAAACCCTTCATAGGCTTGACTTGAGGGATCTCTCCTCCCCCCTTGTCTGTAGCCAACATCAGAGTCTTTAACCGAGGTTTAGACCTGAGTGGATTGAACCCTAATGATTTAATCCTTAGCTCTCAGTAATCTTGTTTTTCAATTTTGTTGCGGATCTCATTCAGGTCGATGTAGCGATCGGTGACGTTTCGGAGTTCTCTGGCAATCATGCCCTCAGTGGAAACGACGGTGATGTGGGTATTTTTAGATCGGAGCATCTCAATCGCCCGCTCAAAGTCACCGTCGCCACTAAATAAAATCACCCGATCGTACTGCTCAACCGTGTTAAACATATCAACCACAATTTCGATGTCCAGATTAGCTTTCTGCGACAGTCGCCCCGAATTATCGTCGTAATATTCCTTTAAGATTTTGGTTCGAACAGTGTAGCCAAGGCTAATTAAAGCATCTCGAAACCCGCGTTGGTCTTGCGGGTCTTTCAAGCCGGTGTACCAAAAAGCATTGACCAAACTGACGGTTGGCTCATGAATAAAGTGACTTAAAATTCTTTTTGGATCAAAAAACCAGCCGTTTTTTTGCTGGGCGTAAAACATATTATTACCGTCAACAAATATAGAAATTCGGTTAAGTGAAGAATGCATAAAAAAGTAGCCCTAGGATTTTTCTGCCAGCAGCGGTCGAAAAGGTTTTGGATAAAATTTAGTAAAAGCTTTTAAGTTTAGTTACCTCAGCTTAGCAACTTTCTTGGAAAACTGCTGTTAGTTGCAGGTTTCAGCCCTTTAACATAAATCAACTAAGTTGGTTTACTCGGAAGAGACGTTGAGGCTGGACGCAAAGTGCCGGACTGAAAGTCGGCGATCGCCCTGCTAAGACCGCCAATAACTTCTACCATGGAAAGAAAATTGAACTCTGACTGCTGCATGCTGCCTCGGATTAAACACCTGACGAAAACCCTGACGCCTCGACTGATTGAAATTCGTCGTCATCTCCACAGTCATCCAGAATTGAGCGGTCAGGAGCAGCAGACTTCAGCCTATGTAGCTGGTGTTTTATCATCTTCAGGGTTGCAGGTGCAGCAGCAAGTTGGAAAATTGGGCGTGGTTGGCGAATTGCCAGGGCAAGGCAGTGATCCCCGTCTGCTGGCAATCCGAACCGATATGGATGCGCTGCCGATTCAAGAATTAACTGGCTTAGAATTTGCTTCTAAGCAGCCAGGAGTGATGCACGCCTGCGGGCACGATGTTCACACGACAGTTGGGTTGGGCACGGCCATGATCTTGGCTGACCTAGCCAAAGAGTTACCCGGCAATGTCCGATTTCTATTTCAACCGGCGGAGGAAATTGCCCAGGGGGCTCGGTGGATGGTCGATGATGGGGTGATGGAGCGGGTAAGCGCAATTCTGTCTCTGCACGTTTTTCCTTCAATTCCGGCCGGGTCGATCGCGGTTCGCTATGGCGCTTTGACTGCTGCCGCCGATGACCTAGAAATCACAATCATTGGTGAGTCGGGGCATGGGGCCCGCCCCCACGAGGCGATCGATGCGATTTGGATTGCCGCTCAAGTGATTACCAACCTTCAGCAGGCGATTAGCCGCACCCAAAACCCGCTCCGCCCAGTTGTGCTGACGATCGGGCAAATTTCCGGCGGACGAGCCGCGAATGTGATTGCCGATCAGGTGCAACTGCGGGGCACCGTGCGATCGCTTCATCCTGAAACCAGCGCCAAACTGCCGGAGTGGATTGAACAGATCGTGGCCGGAACCTGTCAGCCCTACGGCGCTCGCTATCATGTCAACTACCAGCGAGGCGTGCCGTCTGTCCAAAACGCGCCAGAACTATCGCAGTTGATTGAGATCGCCGGTCAAGAAGCCCTTGGCCGCGAACATGTCCAAATTTTGACGGAACCTTCCTTGGGGGCAGAGGACTTTTCACTTTACCTCAACCATGCACCGGGAGCGATGTTTCGGCTGGGAGTTGGGCACCACACTAAACCCAACTATCCGCTGCATCACCCTCATTTTGATGTCGATGAGTCAGCAATTCAAGTGGGAGTGATGACCCTTGCCTACGCCGCTTACAAGTTCTGGCAAACCCACTATACTTTTTGAGAGCATTTTTACTCTGGGCTTTCGGTTAACTTCGACTCTGAGCTTTCTTCTTTTAGGGTGACAGTTAGGTTAGGTAGTCCTTCTAGTTTCTCGATCGGCTGCGTCGGTTCTGTTTGGGGGGCAAACACCGTCAGTCCACCGGGGATACACTCCACTTCCACGGGTGTATGACCAATCATCTCGCCATCTAAAACTACTTTTTGAGGCGGATCGGCAGTCACCTTAAACCGCTTTGCCCGCAGGAAGCCAATGTCGGGGCGTTGAGCGGCCTCCCCTCGCAAGGTTGAACTGAGCAAATCGTAGGAAGCGGCGATCGCCCCTAACTTGCTCATTGGTGCCACAATCGTCAGATCGAGCAAGCCGTCATCAAACACAACCCCCGCTGGCCCCTGAGCCAGAATTGAAGTCGGGGGAGCCGCATTGGCAATGGTGACAGCCGCCGCCGAAACAGTGACAATTTTTTCTTCTGTTTCAATTTCAACTTCAAACTGCTCTAGGCTGCGTAGCTGTTCCAGCCCAGCCAGCACGTAGGCAGCAATGCCTAATCGCTTTTTGGCATCGCGATCGGCAAGTTCCACCGTCTCGGCTTCAAAGCCAATGCCAGTCAGCAGCACCATCGGCAGTCCATTGCAGGTTGCCACATCGACCACCCGCGTTGTGCCAGCCAAAATCGCCTCACAGGCGGGGGCGATCGCAACTGGCAGGTCTAAGGCATTGGCAAAGGCATTCGCCGTGCCGCGGGAAATCACACCGAGGGGAATGTTGGTGCCCATCAGAGCTGTTGCTGCCGCCGAAACAGTTCCGTCTCCGCCAGAGGCAATGATAATTTCAGCCCCTTGCTCCAAGGCGTGGGTTGCCAGTTGGCCGACATCGGTTTCTGGCGTAGTCTGAATAATGTCGAGGTTAATTTCAGGCTCCAAAATCGACTGAATCAGGGCCAAGTCCTGGTCAGCGTTGCCCTGACCAGCAACTGGGTTAAAAATCAAACAAGCAGAACGGTTTGCCATCGCTAATTTTCTCCTCGAATACGGTTTGAAGAATTAGATGCTCCAGAAATTTTATGTTTTGGTTCAGCATCAATTGAAATTAGTTTGAGACTAGATGGCATAGGACTTAGGTGATTTTTTTGATTCTATCCGATGCGGTTTCAGCGATCGCGACGGTCGATTCAAGATTGTCCTGTAAAATCTCAATAATTACCTGCGGATCAGTGGCTTGCTGCATCGCTTTTGCTTCAGAATCGTGGCGATTTTTGACATCTGGTAAATCAGCCCGCAACTCTTCAACTAAAGCAATTAGCTTGGCAATTTTCTGCTCTGTCAATAGGTCAATTTGCAGCATCAGGTGCGACTGCTGTTCACTCAGTTTTTCCTGCCGAGTTTGGTAAATCAGCACCCCGGTAGAAATCATCAGGGAAGCGACATCTAGCCCTTGGCTACCAAAGCTAAACTGTGGAAATCCGGCTGATAAAATTCCTTGCTTAACTAAGTGACTATAGGCAATCCAAAGCGCCAGCAAAGCAAATTGCAGATAAAGAAATCGAGGCTGGCCAAAAGCTGCCGCTACTTTCTCTAAAACGCGATCGTGAGCTGAAGCATTTTGTTTTTGCTGGTCTTGGAAGCCGATAATCGTTTCGATATTTTTCTGTACCTGCTCTGGCAATAGATTTGCGCCTTCAGGCGACAAGATGCGATCGCAGATTTGGCGACTAACCGCTGCTTGCGGATCAACACTCGGATTCATCTATTGCTCCTTCCTTCAACAGGCTTTTGGAATCAAATTGGCTTGAGCTGGGCAAAATAACAGCACAGTCGCACTAGGTTGACTATGGGCGGCAGTTTCTGCAAATTTCATAAAAGTCACTCCTTGCCTGAATGTAATGCTTGCTGGGGCGTGGGTGCCCCAGCAAGCATTAATCTAGAATTAATCTTGAGGCACCCAAACTGAGACTGAGCCGCCATTACAGCTAAACTCACCCCATCCCTCCTCGTTAGTGGTAATAGGCTGATTGACATGCTCAGTTATGTCAACATAGACGCGATTAGGCTGTCCAACTTCCATCGACTTACTGCCTCCCTCGCCATTACTGAGGATGACCGCCATCCCACCCGGATGCTCCTGATCGCCTAACCGCGTCCACCCAATCGTGCTGGGATGGTCAAAGTAGTCGTATTGTTCACCGAAGGCATAGGTTTGACGGGCAAACAGAAACTTATCAATCAACCACTGATGGGAGTCCATCCAAATTTCATATTCATTCCCATCTTTGCCGTAGTCTTTGTAGTGGGCACCGTAGTAATCACCATAAAAAATACAGGGGTATCCTTCTTGTCGCAGTAAAATCAAGGCGTAGGCGAGGGGCTTAAACCAGGGTTCTACAATCGATTCTAGGGATTGCAGCGGTTGCGAATCGTGATTTTCGACCAGCGTCACTGCTAGAGCAGGCTGATGTTGAAGCAGCGTATTGTCAAAAATTTGCCGCAGGTCGTAGTCTTCGCCTGCTTGGCTAGCGACATGGAAGTTGTAGTGTAGCGGCGCATCAAACAAAGCAACCTTACCGTCAGTCGATTCAATAAAGTGGTGAAGAGCTTCCACTTCATAAGACCAATATTCGCCGACTGCAAACAAGTCACGCTTAGCGTAATGGCGGACGTGTTCTAGCCACTGCTGAAAGAATTCGGCGGAGACATGCTTAACAGCATCAAACCGGAAGCCATCGACGTTAGTGGTATCCATATACCACTCGCCCCAATATTTTAATTCACCGCAAACTTCGGGATTTTCGATATCTAGATCGCAGCCCATTAAGTAATCAAAACTGCCTTTTTCCAAATCGACATTTTGATCAAACGATTTGCCTTTGAGTAAATAAACGGCATTTTCGCCTTCGTTGTAAGCATTGTGGTCGATCGCATCAAAGTGCCACCAGTGCCATTCCATACTGGAATACTTGCCACCACGGGCTGGAAACGTGAAATGAGTCCAAGCTTTAATCGTTTGATATTCACCAATTGGAGCGTTGCGATTTTCCATGTCAAACGGGGTCGCTTCCACATCTTCTGCCTCGTCTGCCCCCATTCTGTGGTTAAACACAACATCGGCATAAACCTGAATCCCAGCCTTGTGAGCCGCTTTGATCGCTTCGAGATACTCCTGTTTCGTCCCGTACTTCGTGCGGACTGACCCCTTTTGGTCAAATTCTCCTAAATCAAATAAGTCATAGACGCCATAACCCACATCCAGTCCCCCGCCGACACCTTTGTAAGCGGGGGGCAACCAAACAGAGGTAATGCCAACCTTTGCTAATTCCTCTGCCTGTTCAGCCAGTTGGTTCCAGAGGCTCCCACCTTCAGGAATATACCAGTGGTAATACTGCATCATTACGCCATTCGGTTCAGACATATTTTTTTCTCTTTGCTATTAATTGCTGTAAATTAACTATTCAATAATTCAGTTGAAATAGTCCATCTGGTATGGGGATGATCTTCACGATCGGGACTTTTGCTCTGATCTATATCTTGAGGACGAGTTGAAACAGAGCAAAAATCATCCTAGAGAAGGACAAGATTTGCGGATTTGTATTCTAACCAACCTCAACATTCATTTAGGGTGTCATTAAGCAGTGAGGTTAACTCTCCCGATCGCAGGAGATTAACTCCAACTTCTCTCTTCTGATCAACAGAGTTTGGCGATGAAAGATCAGGGGTTAACTTACCTCTATGGCTTGATTTGTTGAGCTAGGGATTCCTCTTATAACTAGACTCGTAAACCACTAAGAAAGTTAACTATGAAGCTCAATACAATCAGTTCAGTAGCCAAGCGCTCTATTTTACTGATCACAAAAGGGGTTTTGCTCTTAGCCCTCGTTCTACCAGGCGCAGTTTGGGGCATTAATGCCGCAGCGATCGCTGCTCCAATCCAACAGCCAACCCTGATTGCCACTAGCGCTTCTAGCCTCTCTAAGCAGGCGGCTGGCAAAGCTGAAAAAGACCTGGGCACTGTTCAAAAAAACGTAGGCAAAGTTTCTGGGCAAGCCGCCGGTGCTGCTAAGCAAGCGTCTGGTCGAGCCAAGCAAGACTTAGGTAAAACTCAGTCAGCCGTTGAAGACGCTGGTAGAGCTGCCAAAAATCGGGCCAGCAATGATGCGAATGAAACCAAAATTGCGGTCGACAATGCTGGAAACCGGCTTGGCAACGCTGCCGAAAATGCAGTTGAAAATGTCAAAGGCTTCTTTGGCAAATAGGATTAACTCACTCAATTAGGAGAATATGACAACCATGAAATTTATTCGCAATCTGCGTCCTGTCCGCTTTTTGTTGGCTGCTCTAGTTAGCATTCTATTGTTCAGCACTCCTGCCTATGCTGCCAAGAGCAACCCAACCAAGGGCACCGTTCAACTGGACGAAATCACGGCCGAAAGTGAAAAAACAGCCGAATCTCCTCCCATGTCGCTGGAGGAAGTTACTAAGCGCTCTAACGAAGGCCTGAATGAGGTGCAAGGTGCCGCCGACAAGTCCAAAATGAAGCGTTCAGACAGCTCCCGACCAGCGGTGGTGGGCGAAGTCAAGAAAGCACTGGACAGAAAGCTAAGTAACTAGCCTGAAGAGGCTTAGTGATCTAAGCCCTGAATCTTAGCTCCGAGCGACTAGCAGGATATGATGGCATATCCTGCTAGTCGCTTATGGGCTGCTCCTGCTCAAGTCAGGAATTAACGAACATCTTCATAAAATTGTTTTAGTTTATGGGCTGGCACCCCCAAACTCCACAGCGCACCAATACTTAAATAAATTGCCGTTGCTTTGAGTGCCCCCCATTCAGCAACCCGCCGATCGCTCGATTGCACAACCCGATTCACCTGGCAGATTCGACCTCGCTGTGTCAACTTTAAGCAAAGGTCAGCTTCTTCCATAATCGGCATTTGAGGATCAAAGCCACCGCAGGCTAAAAAATCTGACCGCCGACAAAACATCACTTGATCGCCAAACAATAGCCGCAGCCCCTTCAAAAATAAGTGGGGGCGAAACAGCAGCGGTGCGTAATAGGTTTTGAGATAGTTGTGCAGCGACACTCCCCAGCGCGTGACCTGCGGGCCGGTCATCAACGAAATAAACCCGCCGCAGCTAATCGCTGGATCTGCCAGAGTCCGCTCAATCACAGCCACCAGATCATCAGGAACTAGAGTGTCGGCATGGAGAAAGCAGAGAATTTCACCGCTGGCAGCGGCTGCCCCTTGGTTCATTTGCAGCGATCGCCCTGCTTGTTCTAATCGAATCACCTGCACGCTTGCCTGCTCAGCGATTGCCAGAGTAGCGTCATGGCTACCGCCATCCACAACCCAAATCTCACGCGCAGGCGGATCGAGCCATTGCAGCGATCGCAAGGTGCGGGCAAGGGCGATCGCCTCGTTTAAGGTTGGAATAATAATTGAAACATTGGCCACGGCAGTTATTGCAGTATTCCCTACAATGCTAAGATAGCGGCAATTTTAACCAGCCTTTAGCAGCGAGCCTTTAATTAATGACAGCTTCGGTTAGCCTGATTCGAGCCACCAGCTATGATTTAACCCAGCTCCGAGCCAGCCTGGAAGAATTGTTAGAGCCGCTGGGCGGGATGACAGCAATCGTCAAACCGGGCGATCTCGTTTTACTTAAACCCAATCTGCTAACGGGGGCCCGGCCAACCCAAGAGTGTGTGACTCGTCCCGAAGTGGTTTACTGCGTCGCGCAAATGGTGCAAGAGGTTGGAGGCAGGCCCTTTCTGGGGGATGGCCCGGCCTTCGGAAGTGCCAGAGGGGTGGCTGAGGCGAATGGCTACTTACCGCTGGTTGAGGAATTGAGCTTGCCAATCGTTGAGTTTAAAGGCAAACGATACGAAACAGTTAGTCAAGAGTTTAATCACCTGCGACTGTCTAAAGAAGCAATGGAAGCCGATGTGGTGATTAATTTGCCTAAAGTCAAGTCTCACATGCAACTGACGCTGACAATGGGCGTTAAGAATCTGTTTGGCTGTGTGCCGGGAAAAATGAAAGCCTGGTGGCACATGGAAGCTGGCAAAGATGCTGAGCGGTTTGGCGAAATGCTGGTTGAAACTGCCAGAGCCATTGCCCCCAACTTAACCATTTTAGATGGCATCATTGGGCACGAAGGCAACGGGCCGAGCGGGGGTGAACCCAAAGCATTAAATCTGCTGGCTGCTTCAACCGATGTTTTTGCCCTTGATCGAGCAATTGTCGAAATTCTCAAGGTCAACCCCCAGACTATTCCCACGCTGCCAGCTTCTGAGCGATTAGGATTGTGTCCTAGTCTGACTGAAATTGCCTTTCCGAGGCTGACTCCAGCCGACCTGCAAATTGATGACTGGCGATTACCAGACAAGCTGATGCCGATCGACTTTGGTGCTCCCCGGATGATCAAGTCTACGTTTAAGCACCTTTATATCCGGTTTATTAAAGAGCCAACGGCTGCTTACTCTAAGCGCTAGCAGCCGCAGCGGAGGATTTCAGGGTGGTTAGGCTTAGATCTGGATCATAGACAGACCGAAAAGAGCTTTAGCGAATCAGTTTCTCCACTCCCACAGCAACTTATAGCGGCAGCTCGTGGGAAAAATCCTGCATTTTCTGATACCTGTAAGGCCCCATTAAAGCTCCCCACAGAGAGCGTCCCGTTTCAGAGTCAACGCCGCGATCAAAGGTCAAAAATTGATTTTCCGTTAGCTCAAACCCCAAGACAACCTCGCCGACTTTGCCATCGTAGGGAAAACGGCAGCGATCGCCTGGGAACATATTTGCCTGCCATCCTGTCTGGGTTTTCTGTACGTTCAAACGGCACCCTGGCAAATCTTCCAAATCCCCCGGAGTTAGCTGGGCTAGTAGTTTGAGATCACTTCCCGCACCTGCAAAGGCTGATGGGCGCCTGAGTCCAAGGTGTCGCACCAGAATGCGATCGCCAGCAGACTCAAACACGATGACACGCTGTCGGTAAGCTTGCTCAAGGTAGAGCGAATTTGCTTGCTCAGCAAACAGCGCAAGTTTTCCGTTTACTCTTTGAGTTAGTGGTCGCTGCCAAAGCCGTATGCTTACAAACCAGATTGGCTGTTCAAGGGCTTGAACTTGATTGCTAAATTCCCCTGCTAGCTGCCTAACCAAGCTAAGCAAGAAAGGTGAGTCAGCAGGATGAGGATCAGACACTATATTGCAGAAACCGACCGCTTTAAAAAAGCAGAGCAAAGTAGGCAAATTAAAACGCAGAATCCATAAAAAACAGGGCTTAAGGTTGTTGACCTCATCCAAGTCATGCTCAACTTTAAAGTGGAAATCTAAAGTGGTCTGTCAGCTCTCAACTCACCTTGCTCATCTAATGTCGGCAAATTTTCATCTCTGACTGCGGAAACCCACAGGAGAGCGAAAACAGCAGAAACAGCGTAAGCGCTAGCGAAGCCCAAAACGAAGTCGATTCCGATCATTTTTAGTTTTTCAACCCCCAGAGTTAACTTGCGGATAGTTTCTTAAAGTCACATAAATGCTTGAGAACCACCTATGTTTAAATTATTGCAATTGACGTGAATAACTCAACCGTAAGAATACTGATTCGACTTGCTTTGGCTCTAGGTCAGCTAAAATAGTCAAATCTCCAAGTCAGTCCCAGCAAGGATTTTGGCTTTTTTGAAGAATATTGTTAGCTGAGGTTAAGTTTTTTGTAGAGAGAACAAGTTCTGAATAATCTACAAAAATCTTAATGTTCATAAGCGGCATGCCAAGCCTGATTAAAAAATATTTTTTTAGCCAAAATGAAACAATATAGTCCTCCAACTTGGATCATGATTAACTTATGTTTGACTATCGCAGGTTTAAAGATGATCAAGCAGCGCTCCTTAATTCTGACATTGAGCCTGAGCGGTCTTACCGCTTCGATTCAGAATCGCAAAATTTTCAACGGGCGAACAGATCGAGACGCATCGGTTTAAGGGTTTTTCTGCTCGATGGCTCTATAGTTAGTTAATCTATAAGCTGTTTGCTTTAACGGGTTACATTGATCATGGAGCGTGCTGACACCCAACTTAGGATCAACACTGTGGACTTACAAGCCATTCGCGCCGGCAAGGTAAAAAATTTAGCCGGAGCTGATTTAGAAGAGGAAGATCTTTCCTCCGCGAACCTCAACGGCGTTAACTTGGCTGGAGCAAACCTAATTGGTACAGACCTGAGCTGCGCTAACTTAGAGCGAGCCTGTTTAGACGGAGCTAACCTAATGGGAGCAAAGCTGACTGGGGCAGACTTACGGGCCAATCTGTGGGGAGCCAATTTGATGCGAACTGATCTATCCCAGGCTGACCTGCGGGGCAGCAACTTGCGCGGTGCAAACTTGATGGGAGCTAACCCTACCCAGGCCAGCTTCGCTGGAGCATCGCTGAGTGGAGCAAATTTAATGAGCGTAAATTTACAAGGTGTAGACTTACGCCAAGCTGATTTGCGGGGAGCGAATCTCAGCAGCAGTAACTTACAGGGGGCAGACCTCAGTTTTGCGAACCTACAGGGGGCAATGCTTTCAGAGGCAAACCTGGAAGAAGCCAACTTGCAAGGTGCTAACCTGAACGGTGCAAATTTGGTGCGGGCTAATCTGTTGTGTGCTGAACTGACTGGCGCTAACCTGCAAGGAGCTGAGTTGAGTGGTGCCTGCCTACTGGGGACTCAGGGAATGAAAGTGGTAGAACCATTCAATCTCTGATTTTTAGAACTTTGGCAGTGCTCAAAGTTTTGCTTCGAAATTACTAGGTATAAATTCTTACTCAAATGATGATAAAAGTGGTGGCCCCACGCCTTACGATATGATTAAGAGCATTATTCTGAACGGCTATTGATCTAGTAAGTAGAGGATGAGACGCAGTGGTTAGAGTAGCAATCAACGGGTTTGGACGGATTGGGCGCAATTTTATGCGGTGTTGGCTGCAACGACAGGCCGACAGCAAGCTTGAAGTAGTGGCGATCAATGATACTTCTGATCCCCATACGAATGCTCATCTGCTTAAGTACGACTCCATGCTGGGCAAGTTTGACGCTGAGATTAGTGCCGATGATAGCTGTATTTACGCCAATGGCAACGTTGTCAAATGTGTCTCCGATCGCAACCCTGAAAATCTGCCTTGGGCCGCTTGGGAGATTGACCTGATCATTGAATCAACCGGCGTGTTCATTAGTCGTGAGGGAGCCTCTAAGCACGTCACTGCCGGAGCCAAAAAGGTGCTGATTACAGCCCCAGGCAAGGGCAATGTTGGTACTTATGTGGTTGGAGTCAATCACACGACCTACGACCCGCAAGATAATATTCTGAGTAACGCCAGTTGCACCACCAACTGCTTAGCGCCAATTGTGAAGGTGCTGCACGAGAGCTTTGGGATTACCCAAGGCATGATGACTACTACCCATAGCTATACAGGCGACCAGCGCCTGTTAGATGCTAGCCACCGCGATTTGCGCCGAGCCAGAGCCGCCGCCGTTAATATTGTTCCCACCTCGACTGGGGCTGCCAAAGCAGTTGGGCTAGTCATTCCAGAAATGCAAGGCAAGCTGAACGGGATTGCCCTGCGGGTGCCAACCCCTAACGTCTCGATTGTTGACTTTGTGGCGATCGTTGAAAAATCAACCATTGCTGAACAAGTGAATGAAGCCCTCAAAGCATCAGCCGAAGGCGCCATGAAAGGCATCATCCACTACAGCGATTTAGAATTGGTTTCCAGCGACTATCGCGGCCACGATGCCTCTTCGATTGTTGATGCTTCGCTGACGATGGTAATGGGCGGCAACATGGTTAAGGTTGTCGCTTGGTACGACAACGAATGGGGCTACAGCCAGCGGGTGCTAGATCTAGCTGAATATGTTGCCGAGAAATGGGCGGCTTAGGCAAACAGCGTCATTACAGGCTAGGTGAGTTAGTGTAATGATTTCCGGCCCGGAGTCGGGCCGGAGCAGTCACTGTTAATGAGCGCTAAAGCTTGGCGGTGGCTGACCTGAAATATTTAACCCAGAGCGAAAGCAGTTTGCTGGTTTGACTGGAACAGCGTTACTGGGACAATTAACTTTATGAGTCTAGGCGATCGTGGTTTGATGGGCTGTAACGGCAAATTTGGCGATCGGGATTCTCACAGCACTGTTACTGAAAGCCCTAATTCCAGCCCAAAACGGAATGAGTTTGCAAGACTGGCTGTGTTTAATCATTGCTGACCGCTGCTTTGCTTTAAAAGCTCTGATTCGGAAACCTTGAGAGGAAATGACCTCCATTACCCATTCCAAACTCCTCAATTATCTCCAAGCAGAACTGGCTGTTTCGGATGCCTCGATCGCGATCGCTCTGCGCCACTGTGAGCAAGATCCTGGCCCATTACCCATTATTCTCTGGAAGTATGGCTTAATTACCCTCGAACAACTCGATCAAATTTACGATTGGCTAGAGTCAGCCTAATTTTTACAGATCAACTTGTTTGGGCAAAAGGCTTTCGGAGGAAGCTTTGCCACAAAGCATTGAGGCTGGATAGAGCAGTGAATTTGCCCCTGAAAATTTTACCTGCGGGTGGACTTATCCATTCGAGTTGGCAATACTTTCAGATGAGTTGAGGTTAAACAGCATTTGCAACGACTGCATGGCGCGGCGGCGGGTTTCGATGTCTTGCTGGGCCCGCAGTTGCACCATTGGGTCGTGAAGAATTTTATTGACGATGCCCCGCGTCAGGGCTTCAATCACTTCTTGGTGTTTGTCGGCAAACTCGCTGCCCAAGCGTGAGAGGGCTTTTTCTAGCTCTTGCTCCCGGATGGTTTCAATCTTGTCGCGCAGACTGCTAATTGTCGGCACCGTTTCGAGCGATCGCCACCAAACATCAAAGGCAGTCAATTCTTCCTCTAAGAGCGCTTCTGCCTCCATCGCCATTTGGCGGCGGCTTTCTTGGTTCTGCGAAACCACGGCTTTCAAGTCATCGACATTGAAGAGCTGCACCTGCGATAGTTCGCCTACATTGGCGTGGACATTCCGCGGCACCGAAATATCAATAATCATCAGCGGGCGACTGACTGCCAGCGTGGCGGTCAATTGATCGCGATCCAGCAGGGGTTCAGCAGAAGCAGTGCTGGTGAAGACTAAATCTGCGGTCGCAATCACCGAAAACATCTCTGAGAGCGGATGCAGGCAAAGCTCGGCCCCAGCAAACTGGCTGGCTAGCTCTTGGGCCCGTTCCATTGAGCGGTTGAGAATGGTAATTTGGCTTGCGCCCTTAGATAGCAAGTGCTGCACCACCAGCCGAGACATTTTGCCCGCGCCCAAAATGGCGACTCGACAGGCAGCCAGATTTTCGGTCTTCAGGTGGGCTAATTCCACCGCTGCCGAGCTAATCGAGACTGCGCCGGTGCCAATGCTGGTTTCGGTGCGAACCCGCTTACCGGCAGTAATTGCCTGCTTAAACAGCCGATTCAGAATCGTACCAATGCCGCTGTACTGCTGCCCAATTTTGTGGGTGTGTTTGACCTGAGCCAGAATTTGCCCTTCGCCCAGCACCAAGCTGTCTAACCCGGCCGCTACCCGCATCAGGTGCATGACGGCATCTTGGTGCAAGAGAATAAATAGGTGCTGGCGCAATTGGGTCAGCGCCAGTTTGCTCCACTCTGCTAAAAACTGCGTCACTTCCCGAATGCCGTTGTCGGTTTCGCTGGTGACAATGTATATTTCGAGCCGGTTACAGGTACTCAGAATTGTCGCTTCCTGGATGTGGGGATAGCTGCAAAGCTGAGCGATCGCCGTTTCTAAGGCATCTTCTGGCACACTTAGCTTTTCGCGCACCTCAACCGGGGCAGTTTTATGGCTTAGTCCAACAACAGCAATGTTCATTTGTTCTCCGTTGCCTCCCAGGCCTTAGATCTTAAAAGACTTTGGTCTTAAAAAGCTTTCCGCCTCAGACCTGGGAGGATGTTTACTCAAGACTGGGCTTAGTGCAACTGGATCGATTTCGGGGTTTTATCCCACATATGAACCGTGTCCACAAACCGAGCCGTTTTCGACTGAGTAGAAATGACCAGTGATTCAGTCCGGCAGCCGCCACCAAAGAAGCGTACCCCTTGCATTAGCGTACCGGGGGTAATCCCGCAGGCAGCAAACAAGACGGTATTGCCAGAGGCTAATTCGTAGGCATCATAAATTTTGTCCGGGTCGGTAATGTCCATTGAGGCCAGACGCTCTAAATTACTGGCTTTGCTTTCGCCAATTAGTCCAGTTTTTACTACTTCCGGGTCATAGATTAATTGTCCCTGGAAATGACCGCCTAAAGCCCGCATCGCAGCCGCCGAAATCACGCCCTCCGGGGCAGCGCCAATGCCCATCAGGGCGTGAATGTTGGTGCCAGCAAAAGCGCAGCAAAGCGCCGCTGAGACATCACCATCGCTAATTAATTGAACTCTGGCCCCGGCTTCGCGGATTTCCTTGATTAAATCATTGTGGCGATCGCGCTTCATCACCACCACTACCAGCTCATCAATCGCCCGATCAAGGCACTCTGCCAAGATTTTTAGGTTTTCGGTGGCCGATTTATTGATATCAACTTTGCCCTTGGCGGCTGGTGGCGCGGCCAGTTTTTTCATGTAGAAGTCGGGGGCAGCAAACAGCCCGCCTTTTTCAGAAATCGCTAACACCGCCATCGAGCCGTTTTGGCCATAAGCCACCAAGTTAGTGCCTTCGCAGGGATCGACGGCAATGTCAATTTCCATCAGCTCATCGGGGTTACAAAACTGGGCGGCATTTTCTTGGGTGCAGATGCCCACTTCTTCGCCAATGTAGAGCATCGGGGCATCGTCCCGTTCGCCTTCCCCAATCACAATCCGACCCCGCATGTGGATCTTGTTCATCCGCTCTCGCATCGCTTCCACGGCCACTTCGTCGGCGGTGTTTTTGTCACCTTTGCCCATCCAGCGAGCTGAGGCGATCGCGGCTTGCTCGACCACCTCAATAATCTCCAGTCCGATGACATTATCCACGCGCTGCGTCCTCCAAGAACCAAATATCTATTAATTTTGTCGTCAATAGATCAGTCTATCAGAACGGGTTGGCCCGCTTACCGAGGATTCATCTGGACTCGTATGTTAAGTTTTGCAGCCTTCATTCGACCACAATTTTCCACTCGTGTAGTTCGTAATTAACGCAGCCACCCTTGACCAGCGGATCGGCAGCCACGATCGCCTTGGCATCTGCCAGCGACTCTGCCTCAAATAGCAGCATTCCACCGCCAAAGTCCCCCCAGTAGCCAGTTTTAGCTCCCCGTCCCTGCTGAATCAGCGACTGGACGTAGGCACGATGAGCCGGTACAAACTGATCAAAGGTGGGCTTATCGACAATCCCACGCTCAATTTTGACAAACCAAGGCATAAATTCTCAGGGTGGCGGTGGGCAAGTCGTAAGAGCGATCTGAACTTTATCCAGGCTGCTTTGGTCGATTGGATTCGCTGTTGATTGTAAAACATCTCAATCCCCTCTGCTATGCCCTTGCGGAGAATAGCTCTGGTCGAGAAAATTTTGTTGCGCTGAATTATGAGCTTTTGCGATCGCTGCTTTGGTCAGGTTCGATAAATCCAATTTAGTTTCAGGGTTGTATATCAGGTGAATCCTTAAATGGGTAGCGACTCTACAGTTGGTCGCCCTCCAACTGTAGAGTCGCAGGGCGTGCCTGCTTTCAGGATTAGTGCTTCATCTGTTCAAACTAATCATCAACAAGGCACAATCATGCAAACTCAACTGACGATTGAAATCGAAAATCTGGCACCTACAAACGGTACATTGCTAACGCCAGTATGGTTTGGGATTCACAATGGCACGTTTGATACCTACGATCGCGGTCGCCCTGTTTCTCCCGGTTTAGAGCGACTGGCAGAAGATGGCACTGTTGACACCATCAACCGTGAGTTTAATTTGGCGGGATTTGGCACAGTCCAAGGGGCAGTGTCTGGATTGGCAGGTGCTCCAGGCCCCCTTGATGCCGGTGAAACAGGAACCGTTACCGTCACCGTAGACGGCAGCGATCCAAACAGTCGTTACTTCAGCTACGCTTCCATGATCATTCCCAGCAATGATTTCTTTATTTCTAATGGCAACGAGCGGGCCCACCAAATCTTTGATCACCAAGGCAACTTCATCGGCGCTGATTTCACAATTCTGGGCAACCAGATCTTAGATGCTGGCAGCGAAGTCAATGACGAGGTGCCAGCAAATACTGCTTTCTTTGGGCAGCAAACTCCGAATACAGGCGTAACCGAAAATGGAGTTGTGCAATTGGCAACCGGGTTTATTCCAGGTGGCCCCATTCTCAGCACTCCTGAATTTGCGAAGGCTGACTTTACTGCGCCCAACTACCAAGTTGCCCGCTTCCGCATCTTCAACACCATTAATGGAGACAATGGTAGAGATCGCCTAACTGGGACTGATCGAGACGATTTGATCAACGGCAATGGCGGCAACGATCGCCTATATGGCAAGCTAGGCAACGATAAATTAGTGGGTGGTCTAGGGGATGACCTGCTGACAGGCGGCATCGGCAACGATTATCTCTACGGTAATGAGGGCCACGATCGCTTACTGGGTGGGACTGGCGACGATCGACTGATCGGCGGCACCGGATTCAATCGGCTCACGGGTGGTGCGGGCAGCGATTTGTATGTTCTGGGTGCAGGTGCAGGTTTTGAAACTGTTACGGACTTTAGTCTCGGCAGCGGCGATCGCTTGAGTCTGTCGGGTGGATTGAGCTTTGATGACTTAACCATTACCAGATTTGGGCGGAGCGCAGTCATTAGTGCTGGCGTTGATGAACTGGCAATTTTGAACAATGTCAACACTGCCAGCATTACGGAGTCTATCTTCGCCTAATCCGGTCAAAGATCGCATGGGTAGTGGTATTTAAGCAAGGATTTTAGGCATCTTGCGGGTGGCTTATCAGCAAGATGCCTAAAATCCATTTTGGTTCTGGCTCTGTATATCAATTGAACGCTAATTCAAACCCTAAGTGATGAGGTGAACTCATGAATCGTCTGTTTAAAACGTTTTTGCTCCTAGGCGCGGCTAGCTTAGGTGCTGCAATCGGGTTGGCCACGTTGGTAAACGTCAAGCCAGAATTAAGTGCTGCTCAACCTGTCCGAATTGCTGGAGCAATGGCGAAGCCGCTAGCTCAAAAACTGCAAGGAAAGCCAGTCGTGGTGGATATTTATGCGAGTTGGTGTCCGGGTTGCAAAAATATTGCGCCCACCCTTTCTAACCTGAAGCAGCAGTACCAAGGTAAAGCGAATTTTGTCGTATTTGATGTCAGCGATCGCGAGACCACCCAAATGGCTGAAGCAAAAGCTAAACAACTGGGACTCAGCGACTTCTTGATGGCTAATAAAACTCAAACATCGATGGTTGCAATTATTGACCCCGCGACTGGCAAAGTGTTAAAGCAATTCCGCAACAATCCCAACCAGGAGGATTATGTCGCCGTGCTCAATCGAGCGATCGCCCAAATTCAGAAGTAGATTCAAGCATTTTGGATTTTAGATTCAAGCCAAAATCCAAGCCAGCTTCCGCCAGATGACTGATTGAAATTTCTGCAACACCCTAACCATGATTCAAAAAGATTCTGAGTTGCCAGCGTCTACTTACCGTCGATTACGCAAGTGGCGACTGCTGATAGTTCTGTTTGTTGGCGCCGGATTGCTTGTCTTAGTGGGCGATCGGTTCACAGCACTTTCTACTGGCATCGACTATTTGATCTCCGTGATTGAGAACAGCTATCAGCAGTGGTTTGAGCGGCAGGACACTAGCCATCCCCTAATGCTATTAACGCTGGCATTTCTGGGCGGATTACTTGCCAGCTTTTCTCCCTGCATCCTAGCCCTGCTGCCCGTAAACCTGAGCTACATCGGTACGCTCAAAGTCACTTCTCGATGGGATGCATTCGTGAAAGCGGGTTGGTTTGTTTTAGGAACGGTGACGATTTTGAGCCTATTTGGACTGCTTTCTGCCTTTGCAACAGCCGTGATTGTGGACTTCAAAGGAGTGGTGCATCTGAGCATCGGTGTTGTCATCCTGCTGATGGGATTGAGCTTTGCTGGGATCATTCATTTACCGTTGCCCCAAACTCAGCTCTCTTTGCCCATTCCAGGTTCCTATGGGGTGGGTGTAACTTTTGCCCTGGTTAGTTCACCGTGTGCCAGTTCAGTATTGTTTGCGGTTCTGGCTGCTGCTGCTGCAAGTGGTTCACAGATTCTTGGTGTGCTGACAATGGTGAGTTATGCGCTGGGGTACACCGCAATTATCTTCTTCGCTAGCTTGTTTACTGGACTGCTGAAGCAAAGCCAGGTATTGCTCCAGCACTCTGCCTGGGTAATGCGAGTGGGGAGTGTCGTCTTGATTTTGGCAGGAGCATACTATGCGGTTAGTGGAATTCGCTGGTTCTTCTAACATGGCACTAGCAGACCATGAGGATGCGGCGGTAATTCGGGCAATGAGATCGGGGGATCTGGCTGCCCTGAAAGTTCTCTATAACCGTTACGGCGAAGCGATTTACCGTCTGGCACTGCGAATTTTAAGCAACGTTCATGAAGCCGAAGACCTGACCCAGGAAGTATTCCTCACCTTCTGGCGCACAGAAACCTACGATTCTGCCCGCGGTTCTGTGCTGGTATTTCTGCTAACGATGACGCGATCGCGGGCAATCAATCGATTAAACCAAGTCCGATCGCAGCAAAAACTCTTACAGCGCTGGCAGCATAATCGACCCTCCCATGCGCCGAATGTACCGATGGAAAATGCCTCTTTATCAGAACTTTCCCATCGTGTCTTAGAGGCGTTACAAGTTTTACCAGATAGCCAGCGGCAAGTGTTAGAGATGGCTTACTACGATGGGCTGAGTCAATCCGAGATTACCCAGCAGTTAAACATTCCTCTCGGAACCGTGAAGACGAGATCGCGCCAGGGACTCTTAAAACTAAGACAACTTTTAACGGATTGGGTGGAGTAACGATGGAACCCCTTGAACCTTCTGAACCATTGGAGAACCTGCTTGCAGGATATGTTCTAGGCGACCTGACTCCTGAAGAAACTGCTCAGGTGAAGCAGTTTCTGGATCACAACCCAGATTTGTTAACGGAACTGCGGCGGCTGCAATCAACTTTGGCCATCCTACCGCTGTCGTTGCCTGCCTCTTCACCCTCTCAGCAGCTAGAAACGCAGATTCTGCAAGCGGCCCAAGCAGAAGCCTCTCCTGCAACCCATTCTCCCACCAGACCAAGCAGTCGGATCAGGTTTTCATGGAAATGGGGAGGGGCAATCGCCGCTGTGATAATTGCAGGTTTAGGCATTGAAACCTATCGGCTGCAACAGAAATTAGCAGCGGTCGAACTTAAAAATCATCGTCTGGATCAACAGGTGGCAACGGTTCAGGCAACCCTAGACCGGATGCGTCAAACTGAGTTGGCAACAACCCGCAAAGAGCTATCCCGCTATCGGCAAGCCGTCAACCTGCTGCGTCAGCCGAAGAATCGCTTTTTGACCTTGACTGGCACAAGCCCAAAGCTACAGTCTTCTGGCAGCCTGATTATAGTTCCCACCAAGGGTTCTGCCCTGTTGGTCTTGCGCGATGTTACTCCATTACCCAAGGGCAAAGTTTATCGCCTATGGGCATTGGTAGATGGGCGGAAAACGACCTGTGGCGATTTTAAACCGAACGACCGGGGTGAAGTGTTTTTGGAGCTACCGCTGAATCAATGGGGGGGGACTACAGAAGTTGTGGTCACGATTGAACCAGACCAGGCACTGCCAATGCCTGTAGGCGAAATGGTGATTACTGGCAGTTAAAGCGACTCTTCAAGTCCGACTTTATGGCGAAATCAAAGATACTTTTGCAACAAAATCCCTAGCCGCTGCTTGCTGGCAGGGGAGGCTTTGTCTAAGGGGGTAATAATCGCGTACTTGAGGGCGGTGTGGGCTTCGGAGGCTGGCTGGAGTTCACTCAGGCGGCGAACGGCAGTTTGAATTACCTTTTGGGCATTGACGGCATTCCGTTGCAGGTTGCCAATTACCATCTCAACCGTGACGCTATCGTGGTCGGGGTGCCAACAGTCGTAATCTGTCACCAAGGCCAAGGTGGCGTAGGCAATTTCGGCTTCGCGGGCCAGTTTGGCTTCCGGCAGGTTGGTCATACCAATAATCGTGCCGCCCCAACTGCGATAAAGATTCGATTCTGCTTGGGTCGAAAAAGCTGGGCCTTCCATACAAACGTAGGTGCCGCCTCGGTGCAAGTCTACATTGGGCAAGTTGAGGCTGGCGATCGCATCGGCTAAAATTCCGGCTAAATTGGCGCAAATTGGATGGCCGAAACTAATATGAGCGACAATGCCCTCACCGAAAAACGTCGAAATTCGGTTGCGGGTGCGATCGATAAACTGATCCGGCACAACCAGATCGAGCGGCTTGGCTTCTGCCTTCAGGGAACCTACCGCCGAAGCCGAGATTAAATACTCAACCCCCAGGGACTTCATGGCATAGATATTGGCCCGAAAGGGAATTTCAGTTGGCATCAGGTGATGGTTGCGCCCGTGCCGAGCTAAAAACGCAACCGGAGTCCCGTCTAGTTTCCCCACAATCAGGGCATCGGAGGGGGCACCAAAGGGAGTCTCAATCTCAACTTCTGAAACGTCTTTGAGGGCTTCCATTTTGTAAAGCCCACTGCCGCCAATAATCCCAATCTTTGCCTCAGCCATGATTTCTACCTCCGATCGCCTCTCGTAGTTTATAGCAACTCTTTGGTTGGTCATTCAGGTTAATCCGACTGCTTTAGGTTGATGCTTTGCCCGCGATCGCACAGCGGCGGTGCGAGCTTTTTCAACCCAAACCGCCAGCGCATCAACATCTTCTAAGTTAGAAAATACCTCTCCCAGTACAGAGCTGATTGGCGATCGCCATCTGAGGACTGCTATAAGATGGTAGACACTGTTAAGAAATATGTACACCCGTGGTTACTCAGCAAATCTCAGTTTCACCTACCTTACCGACTTTGTCTTGGCAGTGGCGAGGCCATACGATTCGCTATACCGTTGTTGGCACTGGACAACCGCTGATGTTGCTGCACGGATTTGGGGCCGCGATTGGTCACTGGCGGAAAAACATTCCGGTTTTAGCTGCGGCGGGCTACCAGGTTTACGCCCTGGATTTGTTGGGGTTTGGTGGTTCAGATAAGCCAGCGATCAAGTACAGCCTAGATCTGTGGCAGCAGCTCGTCGCTGATTTTTGGGCCGCCCATATCCAAACCCCAACCGTATTTGTTGGCAACTCGATCGGGGCGTTGCTGAGCTTGATCATGGCCGCTAACCACCCTGAGCAAACTGCGGGTGCTGTCTTACTCAACTGTGCTGGCGGACTCAACCACCGCCCGGAAGAGTTGAACCTACCGCTGCGATTGGTCATGACTGGCTTCACGCGGCTGGCTGGTTCTAGGCTGATTGGTGGATTTATCTTTAATCGGGTTCGCCAAAAAACCAGAATCCGGGCCTCGTTGAAACAGGTTTATGGCGACCCGACCGCAATTACAGACGACTTGGTCGATTTGATTTATGCTCCAGCCTGCGACCCAGGGGCGCGGCAAGTGTTTGCCTCCATTCTGACTGCTCCCGCCGGGCCAAGAATTTCGGAGCTACTGCCCCAGGTACAATGCCCGCTGCTGGTGCTGTGGGGAGAAGCTGACCCGTGGACGCCGGTTACTGGGGCTGAAATCTTTCGGCAATGGAGCGATCGCCTTTCGGTTCAATTTACGGCCATTCCTGAGACAGGGCATTGCCCCCACGATGAGCGTCCAGAGGTCGTGAATGAATTGATTCTGAATTGGCTTAACGAGAGTTTGCCTGCCTAGCCAGAGGCTAATTTGTGGGCAGACCGAGTGGTTTCCGGCAGCCGATAGCGGGTGGTGCATCCGATCACGTAGGCGATCGCGGTTTCTAAACCAATCCGGTGCCCGACTGAAATATAGAGCGGGTGGGTATTTACACGAGTTCGCAGGACTGCCCCAATCACCTGATTGCGATCGGATAAGGGCTGCCAGTCTCCCCGCTGATTGCCCACCTCCGCATGGCTGCCAATCAAACGAGTTTTTCCGACACCAATGCTGGGCAGATTTGTTAGTAAACCTAGATGGCAGGCAATCCCCAACCGACGGGGATGGGCTAGTCCTTGCCCATCGCACAGCAGTAGGTCAGGGCTAAGTTGCAACTGCTGAAAAGCCTCTAAAATGGCCGGAATTTCTCGAAACGACAGCAGACCGGGAATGTAAGGAAACCGAGTCGGCTGACGAGCGATCGCCTGATCTTTAAGCTGTAAATCTGGCCAACTCAAAACCGCGATCGCCGCCCGTGTGATCGCTCCCTGCTCCTCAAACCCAACATCTACCCCCGCCACATGCTGGATCGGGCCAAAGTCGTTGTGGGTGATAATTTGCGATCGCAATTGCTGCTGAATCGCCACGGCCGCCTGGGCTGTCGTCGGCCAATCGTGGAGGGTTTTAACTTGCATTATCTCAGCGCTCTTACCACCTGCTCCATCACAGTATCGCAGCGGTGAGGCTGGGTTAAATCGCTTAGGATAGGTTTAGATCAATACCAACTGGAGGATTTCAAACCTGAGATGGCTGACCTGACAGATCGATCAGACGACATGATTGACAGTCTGCACTGGCAAGCGGGGCTGGAGCAGGATGGGTTTGAAAACACAAACCTGAAGCGATTACAGCTTCTACTCTATGCGGTGCCTGTGTTTGGACTGGTGCCAGCAATCTGGACGCTCTCAAACCGCAAGAGCGATCGCAAGCACCGGGCGGCGAGCCGGCTTTGCGTCAGCTTTTCTGTCAGTTGGCTGCTCGTCTATGGGTTGCTCAACGCTGGAGTTGGCTTAGCCAGCGAAGGCAGCGGCACAAGCTTATCGCTGCTGATTTTAAATAGCCTCGTCACGTCAGGCTATTTTGTTACCAGCGCTTGGTTGATGCTGCAATTGTGGCGGAATCAGCCTCTGCATCTGCCGGGGTTTAGCCAGATTGCCAAACGCCTGCCTTAATTTTTGCCTTTTCTACCATGCCGCTGCCTCGCCTGCTCACCCTGATCTTTGGTTTTGGCATCATTCTGGGCCTGATGCTGTGGTTGGTGAATTCGCTGTACTGGCTCTACATTCAGGTTTCCTTCACCACCCCCCTGCTGGCCAATTTGCTGCTGCTGCTGCTGATTGCCCTTTTGGGGGCATTGGTTTTGGCTTTTTTTTACTACACTAATTTGTTTCGGGCCAAGGCGCGCAAAAACCAGCGGCGACGGCTACCGCCCAAGGTGCCGATCGAAAAAACAGAAGCAGCCGAAGAAACGCTGCGGGCGGTTCGCAAGCAGGTGGCCCAAATCGAAGACGAAGTAGCGCGGCAAGCCCTCTTAGAGCGATCGCACGATATTGAAGACGGGTTTGCCCGCCATGAACTGCGGGTAGTGGTGTTTGGCACCGGCTCCGCTGGCAAGACTTCGCTGGTGAATGCTTTGCTGGGGCGGATGGTGGGTGAAGTTGGCGCTCCGATGGGCACAACGGAAGTTGGAGAAACCTACAGTCTGCAACTGCGGGGTCTAGATTGGGAGCTTTTAATCACCGATACCCCTGGCATTCTAGAGGCAGGCGGAGCGGGTGGGCAGCGAGAACAACTGGCTCGCCGCTTGGCGACTGAAGCTGATTTGCTGCTGTTTGTGCTGGATGATGACCTCCGGCAGTCGGAATATAGCCCCCTCACCAACTTGGCTAAAATGGGCAAGCGATCGCTGCTTGTGCTCAATAAGACCGATCGCTACCCAGAAGCTGACCGAGAGGCAATTCTGACTCGTCTACGGCAGCGGGTGCGGGGGTTTATTGCCCCCAGTGACGTGATAGCCGTTGCCGCCAATCCCCACGCTGTGTTTCTGGAAAATGGGCAAACCCTCACCCCCGACCCAGACATCATGCCGCTGATTAAGCGAATGGCGGCTATCCTGCGGGCGGAAGGGCAAGATTTAGTCGCTGACAATATTTTGCTGCAATCGCAGCGGCTGAGCGAAGATGCCCGTCGCCTGATTGACATTCAGCGGCGGCGACAGGCTGAAAAAATTGTCGAACGCTTTCAGTGGATTGGCGCCGGCGTAATCTGGGTCACACCCGTGCCCGTGGTTGATTTGCTGGCCGCTGCGGCAGTGAATGCCCAGATGGTGGTCGAAATTGGCAAAGTCTACGGCTGTGAGCTAAACGCCGATCGCGGGCGGGAGCTAGCCATCTCTTTGGCCAAAACCTTGGGCAGTCTAGGCATTGTCAAAGGAGTAATGGAACTAGTGACGACCGCTTTGCAGATGAGCATTGGCGGATACGTAATTGGCAAGTCTGTTCAAAGCGTTAGTGCTGCCTATCTGACTCGGATCGCTGGCAAAAGCTTTATTGAATATTTTCGCCACGACCAAGATTGGGGTGATGGCGGCATTACGGAAGTGGTGCAGCGCCAATTCCAGCTCAACCGTCGCGATGAGTTTGTGAAAGCCTTTGTCCAAGAAGCGATCGCCAAGCTGCCGGAAAGTCTGGGGCGAGTCATGCAGCCGCTCAAAAACTCTGAGCAACAACCAGAAGAGCTAGAGCGCGAGAACTGGTAAAGAGGTCTGAAGTTAGCCCATCAACTGCACGGCTGGGCCAAGATCGTTGAACTCTTCAATTCTCAGCATTCTAATGTCCCTGACAGAGCTGCTAAACCAGGGCAACTTTTTAGCCAAATCTTGAGCTGCTAACACGCAAGTCACCGCGTTGACAGTATTATCGCCAAAATAAACACTTCCCTGCTGCGGACTAAAACCATGAGACTGCAAAACCTTACGGATATCGCTGTAAGCATTGTTATAAGGATCTCCGTAGTGTTCCTTAAGAGATTCAATATCCATATCAAAAGCAATTGCATACACTCTGGTGTTCTCCCTGTTGATTTGCGGCAGTCGACTGTACGAATTGCTTTGTGATTGGTCTTCAAATGCTGGTTTGGTCAGTAATTTGCTAGTCATAATTTTTCTCGACTCCTGAGCAGAAGATGGTTGAGAATGAAAGCCTTGCTACTTGCTTGTAGCAGCAAGCCGCAATTTGTTTGGAGTTGAGGCTCCAAGAGATCGCCAGTCAAACAACTGTTGCTTCTAAAGCAGAAGCAGAGCCAGCGGGGGGCTGACGATACACTTGCTCAACTACTTTAGCCAAGCGCTGCATCCCCGTTTGAATTGCCTCATCAGAAGCCGTGAGGCTAATCCGAATGCACTCCTGCTTATGGGCCCAGTCTTCGTGCAAACCAGGAAAGAAAGAGCTACCTGGCACAACAATTACTCCCGCCTGCTTCAGCCGCTGGTAAAGATCCCAATCGCTGATTGGTAGATCCTTTAACCACAGCCAAGCAAAAATCGCTCCCTCGCCTCGATGCAAGAACCAGGGCAGGTCAGGGTTCATTGACTCAGCCAGCGTGGACTCCAAGACCTTAAATTTAGACTGATAAAACGGGCGAATCACTTCACTGGAAGTCTGAGCTAGCGTGCCCGACCGAATTGAACGAGCGGCGATCGCCTGTCCATAGTGCGAGGAGTGGATGCAGGCGTTGGTTTGAAACGCTTCCAAAATCTGAATCAAATTCTCATCGCCAATCGCAATTCCGACCCGCTCTCCGGGTAGGCCAGCTTTCGACAAACTCATACAGTGAATCACATTGCCGCCCATCATCGGCGTCATCGGCGCAAAGTTAAGCCCCGGAAAAGGAGGCCCGTAGGCAGAATCAATTAAAACCGGCACATTAAATGGGGCCGCCAAGTCAGCAATTTTCTGCACTTCTTCATCCGTCAGGACATTGCCGGTTGGGTTGCAGGGACGAGAAAAAATCACGCAGCCAGTATCTTCACCAATTTGAAGTTGGCTAAAGTCAGGTCGGTACTTAAACCGATGGGCAGCCGCTTCAATATCGAGCTTGGGCTTATAGGCAACCAGCGCTTCTTGGACTAAACTAACGCCACCGTAGCCCGTGTATTCTGGGCTGAGGGGTAAGACAATCCGCCGCAGTTGACCGGAGCGGGTATAGCCGCCAAAGGCGTTGGCAGCGAAAAAGTAGAGGGACTGACTGCCGGGGGTGATTAAAATATTGCGGCGAGTCAAGCTCAGCCCATAGCGCTGATTGAAGTCGTCAGCGATCGCATCCATCAACGGGTCGTAGCCGTGGCTGGCCCCGTAGCGACAAACCACTTCACCAAACTCATCGCTAGCCAGCAATTCTGCCGTGTACTTGCGCCAAAGTTGCTCAACAGCCGGAATAATCAGCGGATTGCCGGCACTGAGATTGCAAAACCCTTGTCCCTGTCCTGCCCTCAGCGTCTCGTTGATGTCCTTCATAATCGCCCGAACCCCTGTCAGGTGAGACATCTGATCGCCAAATTGAGACAGTGCAGGATTCATAGGATCTAAAGTGGGGTAACGGTAAACAGTCGGGAATCGCTAACATGGATCTGAACAATTCTAAAATTTCTAAAGATGAACTAGCAACTTTAATTCCACAATTCCACCTATCTAACGATAGCGGGTTGGACTTTACCCAAACATCGTCTATCCTTGAGTTTTGGATTTATCCTCTGTGTATTCAAATCAGTTAAGCTTTGCTGGGCAGTTAGAAATGGTTTGCGTTGGGTGCAAAGGCTATGGAAAGTTGTCACGCCCTTGATGTGAGAATAAAGGTCAAACATTATTTATTTGTAATACTAAGCAATAGTCGTTCATCGTCCTTGTGACCTTGCATTCAATCCAAGCTGTCTCAAGAGTTACCGCCTTCTTCAAGTCTATGAGTGCTTCATCAGAATCTACCTCCAACCCGTCATCATCTTCAGTGCCGCCTTTGCAACAGCCACCCGCTAGAGCAGAGGCGAAAGCTGTGGCTCAGACATCAGAAATTAGTCGCCAGCAGCCAATTCCACCGCCGAGCGAACTCTTGCAGTATCGGGCGATCGGTTTGGTGCGAGGGCGCTACCAACCCAGCGAAGAGCAGTTTAATCGCGGCAATTTGCTAACTGAAGACGGGACTGAGCTAGATGCTGTTCTGCTGGGGCAGGTGATGAGCTTGGTCAAAAAGCATCTTGATCTAGAAAAGCAGCATCTTTGGGTTGTCTACCCGCGCACTCGTGAAAAGCTGCAAACGCTACATTTGCAAATTGTTGGCGTCTGGGAGCCAGAACAGCTAAATCCAACTGGCACAGAAGAAGCAGCGCCTAGCCTCACCACCGATGGTTTTTTCTCTGTTCGCGGAGAAATTATTTTTCAGTCTCAAGAAAAAGGGTTTGCGGTGGTTAAAATTCAGCAGTCTGCTCGGAAAGGCTCTGAACCGCCTAAGTTTTTTAAGGTGAGGGTAGAAGGAACGGTTACGCTCAAGCCGGGCTATTTTTGGGATGTCGAAGCAAATCGCCAGGGCAACAATTTGGTATTAGTCAAAGCTAACACTGTTGCCTTACTGCCACCGAAGAAGCCCGCCAAGGTCAACCGCGATCGCCCTAAACCGAGCCGCGATCGTGCTGGGTCTACCTACTCTCCTCGGGCCGGCAAAAGACCTGCTTCTGGTGGCACCGCTACACCTCAGGAGCCTCGCCAGTCCTACAGCAAGCCGACTAAGCCGATTAAACGCAATCCTGATCCCAGTTAATCCAGCATCCAGCAGGTAGTTCATCCCCTAAGCCTGACCGGGCTGATGCTGACCCTGGCAGGGTGGATTGAGCTTGTGATAGGTTAACTGAAAGGATCTGGGATAGAACTGTGGATATTCAAATTGGTCGTAACAAGACAGCTCGCCGGGCTTACGGCATTGACGAAATTGCTCTGGTTCCCGGCCGCCGCACGCTTGATCCGCAATTAGCTAACACAGGCTGGCAAATTGGCAATATTGAGCGGGAAATCCCAATTATCGCCAGCGCAATGGATGGTGTTGTTGATGTTAAAGTCGCGGCCCGGCTGTCGCAGTTAGGAGCGCTTGGCGTCCTAAATCTAGAGGGTGTGCAGACGCGCTATGCCGATCCTGAACCCGTGTTGGATCAGATTGCTGCTGTCGATGTCCAAGGGTTTGTGCCTTTAATGCAATCCATCTACGCTGAACCCGTTAAACCAGAGCTAATCCGGCAGCGAATTCAAGAAATTAAGGCAGCCGGCGGAATTGCTGCTGTCAGCGCAACGCCCGCTGCCGCTAGCCGCTGTGGCCATGCGGTTGCCGAAGCTGGAGCAGACCTATTGTTTATTCAAGCAACGGTGGTTTCGACTGCCCACCTGTCTCCTGATGCGGTTACTCCGCTCGACCTGGCTCAGTTTTGCCGCGAAATGCCGATGCCGGTAATTTTGGGTAATTGTGTCACCTATGAAGTCACCCTCAGCTTAATGAAGGCTGGGGCCGCCGCCGTTTTGGTTGGCATTGGCCCTGGTGCCGCCTGTACGTCAAGGGGAGTTTTGGGAGTGGGTGTGCCGCAGGCAACCGCGATCGCTGATTGTGCCGCCGCCCGTGATCAGTACCTGCTGGAAACCGGCCAATACGTGCCGATTATTGCCGATGGCGGCTTAATTACCGGTGGAGATGTTTGTAAGTGCATTGCCTGCGGGGCTGATGCAGTGATGATGGGTTCACCCTTTGCCAGAGCTGCCGAAGCGCCTGGACGCGGCTATCATTGGGGGATGGCAACACCTAGCCCCGTCCTGCCCCGGGGGACTCGAATTCGGGTTGGCACAACGGGTACGCTAGAGCAAATTTTGCGCGGGCCAGCTCAACTGGATGACGGCACCCACAACTTTCTAGGGGCGCTCCAAACCAGTATGGGGACTTTAGGTGCGAAAGATATTCGAGAAATGCAGCAAGTCGAAGTCGTAATTGCCCCTTCGCTGCTGACGGAAGGCAAAGTTTACCAAAAAGCCCAAAAGTTGGGGATGGGCAAGTAGGGCAAGTAAGTTAAGTCATTACAGAGGTTTATCATGTCATCATCTGAGCTTAAAATCCTTGCTCAGTCTTTGAACTGGCCTCAGAGTTTTCTATGCTTGCAGCAAGACTAATCAGACAAATAATCTTTAGTCCAAGCAGGAAGGACTAGAATTCTGCTGAAGTTTAGCTAAATATTCTAAGTTTCGCTTCAGATGCAGTGGCAAATTTACACTGTTTTCATACAATGGAGCTAGCGGAGACGCAAGTTTCCGTTCACTCCTCACACCACACTCCGCCTGGGCTTATGTTCGGGCGGTTTCTTAGTTTAAAGTTAGCCGGAAATTAAGTCAAAGCCCAATTTTTATGTTGCAAAAGTTAATGCAGACGACATCGCAAAAGATGAACAAATGCCTGTGGTAAAATTGAATCCGAGTCAAGATCCAAAGAAACATTATTTAGGAAAGGTTTTCAGGCATGTCATCAGCCCTGCAAGTTACAGACACTACGTTTAAGGAAGAAGTTCTTGACAGCGAGGTTCCGGTTCTGGTGGACTTTTGGGCCCCTTGGTGTGGGCCTTGCAGAATGGTTGCTCCAGTCGTAGATGAAATTTCAGAGCAGTACGTCGGACAGATAAAAGTTGTCAAAGTCAACACGGACGAAAATCCGAGTGTTGCGAGTCAGTATGGGATTCGCAGTATTCCAACTTTGATGATTTTCAAGGGCGGTCAACGGGTAGATATGGTTGTGGGAGCTGTCCCTAAAACGACTCTGGCAACGACTCTGGAAAAATATCTCTAGGTTAACTAACCCATTGGATCTGGGTTTTTGAGTAAAGCTAGCCTAAAGTCGGCTGCCAAGAAGTCAAAAATTAGTCCAAGTGAACACTTGGACTAATTTTTTGGCATTCTTTTTGTAAAAATCCTTTCATAAAAATCTCCAACTGATGTCGTCTAGGCTACCTGCGATCGCCCCTAACTAATCAGTAAAATGAAACTGTCAGGATTATCAAGCATTGATGACATTTTCTGCTTCCCCCGCTGCAATAGCATCTCTCAAGACAGATCTTGATCACCTTCTGGATCGCCTGCCAACTCATCAGGACGGAGATTTAATCTTTCAAACCTTGAATCTGCTGCTCCAGATGGGTGAAGAAGGCATGGAGCGATTAGATTGGAAAATTCTCCGGTCGTCGGTGCGAGATTTACACCATGGGTTTCAGGTGTTTGCTGGCTACCGTCACACCCGCAAAGTCTCTGTGTTTGGCTCATCGCGCCTCTCCCCCGACAGCCCGGAATACCAGATGGCGGTTGACTTTGCCCAGCGGGTGATTGCCCAAGGCTATATGGTGATGACCGGCGCTGGTGGGGGAATTATGGCAGCCGCCAACAAGGGAGCTGGAGCCGAGCAGTCCTTTGGCTTAAATATTCAGTTACCGTTTGAGCAAGGGGCAAACCCCTATATTGAGGGCGACTCGAAGCTGATTGACTTTAAGTATTTTTTCACCCGGAAACTATTTTTCCTCCGCGAGTCCGATGCGATCGCCCTGTTTCCGGGTGGGTTTGGCACCCAAGATGAGGCTTTTGAGTGTTTGACCTTAATTCAAACCGGCAAATCAACCCCGTTTCCGCTCGTGCTGATTGATCGCCCAGGCGGCACCTACTGGCAAGACTGGGATGCTTATGTTCACACGCACCTGAGGGCAAATCAGTTAATCAGCCCCCAAGACCATAGGCTTTACACTATTACTCATAGCCTAGATGCAGCTTGCGAAGCGATTTCTGGGTTTTATCGGGTCTATCACTCTAGTCGCTACGTCGGCGATCGGCTGGTGATTCACCTTAATCACAGGCTTTCGGCGGCTGCTTTAGATCAACTCAATCAAGCCTTTAGCGACATTCTACTGACGGGTCAAATTGAACAAACCAGCGGCTCCGACCCGGAAGCATCTGGCTCGGAAACGGCTAACCCCTGGCCCCAACTCAGCTTTCACTTTAATCAGCGCGATCACGGGCGACTGTATCAGATGATTGCCAGGATTAATCAAGTCGGCGAGTCTACCACCAACCATCCAGAGCGTAAGAAAACGCGTAGAGTTTGCTAATTGTTGTTTGAGCTGAGAATCCCTGCGCGCTCAGGCTGGCGAGTATGTCAAAATGATTGAGTCGCATTTTGAAACCAGCTTTGATTGAGCGCTATACTCTGCCCGAAATGGGCGACCTGTGGACTGAAACCTCCAAGCTAAAAACGTGGCTACAGGTAGAAATTGCCGTCTGTGAAGCTCAAGCAGAATTGGGCAAAATTCCGGTAGAAGCGCTGGCAGAAATTAAGGCTAAAGCCAAGTTTGACCCCCAACGGGTGCTCGAAATTGAAGCGGAAGTTAAGCACGACATGATTGCCTTCTTAACGAATCTGAATGAGCATGTCGGCGAGGCTGGGCGCCACATTCATTTGGGTTTGACCAGTTCTGACGTGCTGGATACGGCCCTAGCGCTGCAATTGGTCTCTAGTTTGGATGTTCTCCTGAATTGGGTTGAGAAATTAACTCAGGCGATTCGCTATCAGGCCCAACAGCATCGCTACACGGTGATGGTCGGGCGCACCCACGGCATTCATGGCGAACCGATCACCTTTGGCTTTAAGCTGGCCGGCTGGCTGGCTGAAATGCTGCGTCATCGCGATCGCCTCTGTCGCCTCCAAAAATCGATCGCCGTTGGCAAAATTTCCGGCGCAGTCGGCACCTATGCCAACATTGACCCACGCGTCGAGGCGATCGCCTGTCAAAAACTGGGCTTGCAGCCGGACACGGCTTCAACTCAGGTGATTTCCCGCGATCGACATGCCGACTACGTGCAAACCTTGGCTCTAGTGGCGGCTTCGATTGAGCGGTTTGCGGTGGAGATTCGCAACCTCCAGCGCACCGATGTTTTAGAAGTGGAAGAATTTTTCTCGAAGGGACAAAAAGGCTCGTCTGCGATGCCTCACAAGCGCAACCCGATCCGCTCGGAGCGACTGACCGGCATGGCCAGAATTGTCCGGGGGCATGCTGTCGCCGCCTTGGAAAACGTTGCCCTCTGGCACGAACGAGATATTTCCCATAGCGCCGTCGAGCGGGTGATTTTTCCTGATTCAGCAATTATTACGCACTTCATGCTGGTGGAAATCACAGATTTGGTCAAAAACCTGCTGGTTTACCCCGACAACATGCAGCGAAATATGAATCTCTATGGGGGCGTGATCTTTAGCCAACGAGTTTTGCTCACCTTGGTTGATAAAGGGATCAGCCGCGAAGAGGCCTATGCGATTGTCCAGAGCAATGCTCACCAAGCTTGGAATACTGAACAAGGTAATTTTCGAGAAAACATTAGCCAAGACCCAAAAGTCAAAACCCTGCTATCTAGCGAAGAAATTGCCGCCTGCTTCGACCCCCAACATCATCTCCAGCAGCTCGATCAAATTTACCAACGGTTGGGGATTTAAACAACTGTCATCCTGAGAAAATGATTTCTGGAAAACGCGACCTTCAAGATTGATGAGCGGTATTGAACGTCAAGTTTTTCTTGATCCCAGGCATACTTCCAAGCACCTACCAAATACTCCACAAGTGCTGAGACTTTTGCAACGAGGGCATTCTGCTCATGTTTTCAATGACGAATTCACGATGGAGCGAGTTGCTCAGACTATTATTGAGAGAGGGGAATATACGGGTTGGATTCGAGGTTACGAGCGCTACGGATTGTTTTTTGCGGGTTCAATTGGTTACAGAATTAGCCCAAATGGCTCGCAAATCCCCCTCTTTTATGGAGAAATAAAAGTTGATGCAGCAAGTCGATACCACGTCATCCCCCGCACTCGTCCCAGTTGATTGGATATTCTTAGAAGTCTGGCTAGATCCAGGACTACCCTGCGTTCTTCTCCTGCTTAGCGACCAGGCGGGGTATTGGTATGTGTATGATCCTGCTGAACAGTACAAGGTTATTTTTGCCAGCCCAGATTATGAGGAAGCTAAACTGTGGCTGCTGGAAGATGAGTATGAGTTAGTCAGAGGGCGACTATCTCATGCTGAAGAATATCCATAGTTCAGGACTTTATGTGTATCGATCTAACTTAGACAATGGATAGAAGTGAGTACTGGATGCTAGACGTTGCTGTTGAGTATCCTCAAGATCTGGCATCCTTGACTTTAGATTATTTAGAAGAGTTGATGAACAGAGAGGGACATGGACTCACCTGTGATCAACTAGTTGAAGTTATAGATAATCTTTCCCGCAGAGAATTATTGAGCTTTTTGTGGGTCAACCCAGCAAGCATGAGTCGTTTGTCTTTGACAAAAAGGCAATTAGAGAAGAGTTGACTCGCTCGGCCTCACGAGGGTTACACTATCAGCTTGCACCAAAGGAAATAGAGCATTGGGAGCTACTCTCACAAACCGATTGGAATTTATACATTCCTGCCTGGTGTGAAATGGAAGGCTGTATTGAAGCAGGCAGCGCACAAATCCTCCAAGAGGTGTTGCAATATGACCTTGCACACCCATTCAGAAAAGTTGATTTAAAATCGATTGAAATTATTGAGGCTGTGGAAAACTGGTCAGCTACGTACTGGAAAACTTTACCAATGGGTTATCGACTTTGCTACAGTGTTGAGGATATTCCCCACGCTGGCGAGGAAGACGGCATAAAATACAGCGCGTTTGTTACGCTTTTCCATGATTGGCAGAGACGAAAAAAGTGGTATAAAAATCCCTTTGATTAGGTGTAATGATCGCTGCCTCATAGCACGGACGTTGACTTTGTAGAGTTACAGTAATCAAAGTGCAACACCTTGCTTTGGTTCTGATGGCTGACTTCTTTAACACTTACGGATTTTTGCTGGTCTCGATGCTATTGGGGGCAATGCTGGGGCTGTCGCTTTATTTGCCGTTGATGGCGGGGCAGTTGTCTTTGGCTAGTCCGGGGTTTTATGCCTTGGGTGGCTATGTGGCAGCAATTCTTTCCACCAAGGTTTGGCAGTTTGAGGGGCCGCTACTGCCGATTCCGCTGCTGCTGCTAGAAATGCTGCTGGGAGGGCTGCTATCTGGGCTGCTGGGGGTGCTGGTCGGAATGCCGGCCCTGCGCTTAAAGGGAATTTATTTGGCGATCGCCACGATCGCCTTTGTCGAAATTTTGCGCGTATTCTCGCTTAACCTGGAAATTACAGGTGGAGCGGTTGGAATTTTTGGGATTCCACAGCCATTTAATACGCCAATTGAGTATTTGTGGGTGGTGCTGCCCCTGCTGCTGTTGAGCATGGTCTTGCTGTATCGGTTAGAACATATTCGCGTTGGGCGAGCCTTGACGGCGATTCGGGAAGATGAGCTGGCGGCTGACGCGATGGGAATTAACCCGACTTACTACAAGGTGTTGGCCTTTACCCTCGGAGCCATTTTGGCTGGAGTGGTCGGGGCAGTCAGCGCCCACTTTCTGAATACCTGGAATGCCCGCCAAGGCACGTTTGATGCCAGCATTATCTACTTGACTTCGGTTTTAATTGGCGGCACTCGCACCTTTGTCGGCCCAGTCTTGGGGGGAATGGTGTTTACGGCACTGCCAGAAGTGCTGCGGGGAATTGCCGATATTTCCGGTTTACCAGAATGGCTAGCTGAATTTTTACGCGACGGTCGGTTAATTATTTTTGGGCTATTAATTGTCTTGGGAACGATCTTCTTTCCGCAAGGGTTAGTGACGCCGAAATTGTTCAAGCGATCGCGCAAGTCTGCCCCAAAAGCTCCATAATTTATTTCGATTTAGCGGCTGAAACTACGGTTCAGAGCCAGGAAATTCACAAATATCAATATTTTCGGCTGTGAAAATTAAGAGTTGTGTTTGCTGCTGATCAGACCTGGTTGCCTCTGTTAATTTCAAAAAGTGACCCAGCCAGATTTAATTTGGCTGGATTTGCTGATTCTTGATTCAGTCGCACTGGCTGGCTAATCATTTTATTTGGTTTTAAGACAGGATTTCGGAGCATGCTCAGATACTCACAGGAATTTGCCAAAGCTTGGTGTCAAGAGCAAGGTTGGACTGACTTCTTCATTGAGCAATATCGTTATTGGGCTTTTCCACCTGGCGCAGTCATGCCCTTGCCTCTGCCCAACCAAGCATTGCAACTGGTGCCGGTTCAAAAAGTGCTCAGCCGTCAAGAAAAGCTGGTTTACGGGGCTAGTATTGCCTGTATACTGATTGTTGCCATGACTGCCTACTGGCTGAAATCACCCATGCCGTTGACCTTTGGGTTTGTATTTTGCGCGATCGCGATTGTCTTAGTCGAAGAGGACGACGATCAGGAGATCGCTGGTTAGGAAAATAATTAAAAAGCCATCAAAAAGCCCGCTAATGCGGGCTTTTTGATTATTACCATTTTAGATGCAGCAATGCTCACTTTGAAAAAATGAGCATTGCTGATGCAGATGGGGCTTCAGAACTTTTCACAGTCGTTTATGCTAGCTTTTAGAGTCTTATTCGGATGTTGCAATTCTGATGAAACCCTCCCCCTTCAATCTCTGCAATGCTTTTGCTCCAGACAAAGGCTTATTAGACCAGAACCAGTCATGATGAGAGTCCCCCTATAAATTTGCTACATAAAACTACTGCTGCTGCTATTTTAGCTGGTCATGTTTGTGGACTGGAAACGTCTATTTCAATTGTTTACTGTTCTTTTAGGAGTAGGACTACTGCTTGATTTACTCTCCCGGCTAGGAGCAGAAATGCTCTGGTTTCAGGAAGTTGATTATCTCTCAGTATTCCTGCTCAAATTCCAAGTTCGATTGGCTCTTTTAGCAGTTGTGACAGGGTTCACAGCAATTTATCTACTCGGTAATCTGGCGTTAGCGCAACGACTGAAATACTCCCATAATCCTGTGGAAGGTCTCTACAGTCAGGCACCCAGGAAAAATTCACTGTTTCCCTATCAAGCGGAACTACCGCGTTCCTCTGCCTTATTTATTCCGGTAAGTGCAACTTTAAGACTACGATCGCTTCTTCCTCTCACGATCGGACTAAGTTTGGCAATCGGATTTCTCCTCCTGTATTATGGTCGTCTTGCTGTCAGTTACTGGAATGATGGGGCAACGCTTTCAACCCCATTTGTGTCTCGTTTCACCCTTAAAAACCTTTGGCAAACTGCTGCACAACTGGTTAGGCAAGTTTGGCTGCTGGGTGGAGTGTCGGGGATGGCGATCGCCCTGCTCATTTATCCTCGCTTTTTGCTGAGGGCGATCGCAATTGTCCTCAGTATCTTGTTTGGTTGGTTGTTTTCAAAACAATGGGCAGTTGCCCTGCAATATTTACAGCCCACTGCCTTCAATACCGCTGACCCGTTATTTAATCACGATCTTAGTTTCTACATTTTCGCCCTGCCGCTTTGGGAATTGCTAGAGCTGTGGCTGTTTGGGCTGTTTCTGTCTGGTTTTATTGCCGTTGCACTCACCTATTTGTTGTCAGGGAATAGCCTGAGTCAGGGCAGTTTTCTGGGGTTTTCCTCAGCACAGCAACGACACCTGCATGGGGTTGGCAGCGTTTTGCTGGCGGTTATTGCTTTGAGCTATTGGCTGAGCCGATATGAATTGTTGTATTCGCTGCGTGGCGTTGCTTTTGGGGCCAGCTACACCGATGTTGTGGCTCAACTTCCTGCTTATACCGGATTGAGCATTCTGGCACTGGCGATTACTGGATATCTGCTGTGGCGCGCCATTTTCTGGCGACCTAAATCGCCCCGTCGTCATTGGGTCAAAATTGGGTTTGGTGGGTTTGGAATTCTGATTATTGCAGGTATTGTTGTCCCTGAAGCCATTCAGTATTTGATTGTGCAGCCGAATGAGCTAGTGCGGGAACGTCCGTTTATCGAACGAACGATTGCGCTTACCCGTCAGGCATTTGGATTGGAGGCGATTGACTCGATTAACTTTAACCCTCAAGGACAACTTACAGAAGCAGATTTGACTGCTAATGATTTGACCATTCGCAATATTCGCCTGTGGGATCAGCGACCATTGCTAGAAACAAATCGTCAATTGCAGCAAATTCGTCCCTATTACCGCTTTCCCGACGCAGATATTGATCGCTACACCCTGCAAACGAATGTGCCTGCCCGTCCGCCTGCAACTCCCCAAAAGCGTCCAGCACCTCATTCCCCTCTCGCAACCACTGAACAACGACAGGTACTGATCGCTGCGCGGGAACTCGACTACAGCGGCGTCCCCAAAGAGGCACAGACTTGGGTAAATCGTCATCTGATTTATACTCATGGCTACGGCTTCACCGTCAGCCCAGTGAATACAATCGGGGCGGGCGGATTGCCGGAGTATTTTGTGAAAGACATTACGGAGGGTAAAGGTGGGGCACTGACGACATCCAGCCCTGCGATTCGTGCCAGTATTCCGATTGGGCAACCCCGCATCTATTACGGCCAGATTGCCAACACCTATGTGATGACTCACACCCTGACGCAGGAGTTAGATTTTCCCAGCGGCAGCGACAATACCTACAATATTTACGATGGCAAGGGGGGCATCAACATAGGTTCCTGGTGGCGGCGAGGCCTGTTCGCCGTTTACCTGCGTGACTGGCGCATATTGTTTACCCGCGATTTTCTACCCGATACGAAAGTTCTGTTTCGGCGTAACATCAAACACCGGATTCAGGCGATCGCTCCTTTCCTTAGCTATGACAGCGATCCCTACTTAGTTGCAGCCAATGTACCAACACCGGGGCAATCTGACCAGAATAAGCTCTACTGGATTGCGGATGCCTATACGACGAGCGATCGCTATCCCTACTCTGATTTGGGTAGTGAAGGCATCAATTATATTCGCAATTCGGTTAAGGTCGTGATTGATGCTTATCACGGCTCTGTCAATTTTTACGTGGCTGATACCAGTGATCCAATCATTACCACTTGGTCAAAAATTTTTCCCAGCCTTTTCCATCCGCTCAGCGATCTGCCAGCCGAGCTGCGAAGCCATCTGCGCTATCCTGTCGATTTTTTCAAGCTGCAATCAAAACGGTTGATGACTTATCACATGACCGATCCGCAGGTATTTTATAACCGAGAAGACCAGTGGCAAATTCCCAATGAGGTCTACGGAAATGAGTCTCGTCCCGTCGAACCGTATTATCTGATCACCAGTTTGCCTGTTGTCCCGTTTGAAGAGTTTATTTTGCTGTTGCCCTATACGCCGCGCCAACGAACCAACTTAATTGCCTGGTTAGCCGCTCGATCAGACGGGGAAAACTACGGTAAATTGTTGTTGTATACCTTCCCCAAAGAGAGGTTGGTTTTCGGACCTGAACAAATCGAAGCCCGCATTAATCAAGACCCGGTCATTTCTCAACAAATCTCACTGTGGAACCGTCAGGGTTCACAAGCAATTCAGGGCAACTTGCTGATTGTGCCAATTGAAAAATCTCTGCTGTATGTGGAACCGCTTTACTTAGAGGCAACTAAAAATAGCCTGCCGACGCTAGTGCGGGTTATTGTTGCCTATGAAAACCGAATCGTCATGTCACCGACCTTAGAAGAAGCGTTGCAGGCTATTTTTAAGCCACAAGTTACCCCAGAGGCAACGATTATCCGTCCTGTCGAAGAACCAACACTCAATGAATAAAAGGGAAGTTGATTTGCTATGGTTAAAGATGAGGGAGGATCGGCTCTATTGAAAATTTCAAATCCTGAAATGAAAGCTAACGACTTAAACGTAGAACTAAAGTCACTTGGCAAATTGCCTTGGCTAGCCCTAATCCTGCTCTGGTCTGCCTATGCTCTGGTGGGGTGGAATTTAGCAGCTCATCACGTTTTTTGGTTTATGGGTTTAGTAATCATCGCTCTTGCGATGACCCTGTCCTGGGCTGGCAGCAGATGGATCAAGCAAGCCCTCGAATATATTCCGACAGTCTTAAGTGTAGCTTTAACTGTCAGTATCTTAGTGACGCTAGCCCTCACATCGTCTCTGTTTCTAGCCCTTGTCTTAGTTCCCTTTCTGACTACATTCTTTGCCTGGAATGAAATGCGGTTTTTCAATATCAGTCAAACTCGTACGTTTTGGAGTTTAATTGCGATCGCTGTTGTGGGTTTGGGCATGGGAGAGCTATTAGATCTTTGGGTGTTCCCCAGTGCCCGGTATTAGATAAGAACGATCATCAGGGCAATTTCTAGCCCAATTGCAGTCTGCTGCCCGACTGTTACAAGCTGGAGTCATACGGCTTTGCGGAATACCTTCACTAAATATTTTTTGAAAGCCTCACGGAGTGGGGCTTTCAAAAAATATTTAATTCAACGCCAATGAGAATTGGTATCAGGAGCGGTTGCGAGGATTGTCTAATCCGCTGCATCTAGAAAATGCCTGACTTGGTCGAATCTTGTACCCCTGATTGTTTATTCATTACCTAAAAGCTAGCGATTAGTTAAAGGCGATCGCTGCCTCAACTCGACCTCGATCTTGAATCTTGAAATTATTAGGTGTAAACAAAAACACACCTTTGCCAAGCTTAGATTGAGAACCAGAAATAGCGTAAGTGCTGCCCGCCACAAAATCAGAGATCCGCTGGGCTTCTTTAACGTCTAGCTGTTCTAGATTGAGGATAACAGCTTTATTTCCGCGCAGGGCTTGCACAACTTCATCCATATCACTCACCGACCGGGGACGCACAATTGCGAGGTGATAGTTTGCCTGCATGGAATGCGATAGGGGGACAACATCGTTCATCGTTTACTTACCTGAAAAAGGCCTCTGCTAAAATTTTGCAAATGTTTTGGAGACACGAAAAAGCCTGCACCTAAATTTAGGTGCAGTTGGGCGAAGACTCAGCTATTTTGCATTGATTGAACTCCTAGCTTTGCTGCGCCTTAGACTTTGCGTGCTGTGGCAACCGAAAAACTTATATAAGCTAAGGTTAACAAATCTCAAATTTGACAATTTATTCACTTATAAAGATTTAAGTATTTTAATAATCCCCCAATTTTAGCTCTAAAAATAACTCCAAATAGGGATTACGAGGCATCTTTGGTTATGCTTTTCCCAATCCCTAGAAGTAATTTTATGAGGGTTTAAAAATCAGAAAAGCTATTAACAAGCATCTGGGCAGCTTGATTTTGCGATCGCAGCGACTGTTACTAAAATGGAAACCTAGCCAGAGACAAGTAGAGTTAGCCGCTAGAGTGATCGACAACAGGATAACCCTTTGATATTTAAGCGATCGCCCGATGCGTAAAACCTTACCTTTAATCATGATGGGTGCTGCCCAGTTGACTTATGCTTGCAGCCACCTAGAGGTCAATTCCCAAGCCCTAGCCAGCGAGCAGCCTTGGGGCATCATTTCGCCCGAATCCTCAAAATCCTCCGCCCAAAAACCGCCGCCAATGCCTAAACCAGAACCTGAAATAGCCGTCAGCTTAGACAACTACCGCCAATACAAAGCGGTGATTGATCAAACTCGCTCGATGATTTCTAACCCAACCGCCCAACGACTAGCCACCCAACTTGGCTTGCGTATCCTCGACCTGACCTGGGAAGACACCGGGCGCTACAAAGGGTCTGCGGTTGGCCCCAACATTAGTGATATGACGATTCAAGTCCAGCAGTTTAACCCGCAAACCCAGCAGCATGAACTGAACCTAATGCCAGTGATTCGGCATCCAAATTTTACTGATAAAACTGGAGATGTCCGGCTGGATCAGTTTTATCTGCGGATCGGCAATCAGAACGGACAGCCCTTACAGCGAGTGACGCTTAAGGAGTTTTTAGGCAATTTTCGCCGCTACCTGAGCCAGCCTGAATCTTGGCAGGGTTCAGAAACCTCTCTGCTCGCCGATCGCGATAGTCATGTCTTAGTAAGTGCTCAAGCTTGCTTCCTGCCGATTCCGCAGGCGGGTAAAGCAGAATTCAACCCGGTGCTGTTCAACTATCAATCCTCCGAGAAAAATCCAGCCGTGCTGACCCTCTTAGTCACTCGCGAAGGGACAAGCGCCACGATTATTGACAATAAGCGGGATGGATTTGCAGCCGGTGCAACCTGGGGGCAGCGGCTTTTCTTTAATAAAAATGGTCAACGCGCCAGTCTGACTGGCAGCCGCGCTAGCGACTTCAAGGGCCAGCCTGGGGATCCAGATCCGGCTGACCCCAACCTTACGTCTGCCGAGGCCGAAGCAAAGGGAATGAATATGGTGATGCTGATTCAGGTGCCCTTGAAACAGAAACTCCGGCCTAGGTTTCCACTCATGGAACCAATGACCCTGAGCGCTCCAATGGCTGGCGCAGCGAGTACCTCCAAACGGCAGGAGTCTGATGTTGAAGCAGCCGTGATTGGGCACGGTAAGGTCGAAGGCCCCTTCACCGAGATTGACGGACTGGCGATCGCCCGTGATCCGAATTTTCCAATTCGAGTCACCGTCCAGTTTTACAAAGCCACCAGCAATGGGATTGTCTCAACAGGCGATATGCAGCAGATTCAACTCCAAATTGCCCGCATCTACGCTGATGCTGATTTTGTCGGTAGCTTAGTCACCGAAGGAGAAACGAGTCGCCCAACTGAATACACTGGCAGCAAACAACAGCCGCCTGGCTGGTGGGAAGACTTTTGGCAGCGTCACGAAGCGAATACGGGTCAATCGCGCCAGGAAACCCTGGAAATGCTGCGTCGCCTGCGAGGACAAAACTGGACACCCAGGTCTGAGCAAGAACTTCAGCAGCAGCTTGACCAGATGCAATCCAGTCCATAGGGGTTTGCCGATCAAAGCTGGTAATAATAGGTAAAATCCTTTGCCCAAAAAGTGTAGAGAATGGGCTGGTAATGGTTAGAGCGATTATTATTGCGGTTGCTCTATGAATTAATCATGCAACAATTTTATACTATAAAAATCATTAATTTCACTGGACATTTAAAAACTAGATTCCGTGAGATACAATGGTGTTCTCTACTTTAATACTGTTAAATTATCTAGATGAAAACCAATGAAGCAACGCGATTCAAACCAAAGCCAAATAGTTTAGCCCGTGACGGATTGACGGTCAGAGTTGAAAAGACAATTGATGTTTTAGTGCGATCGCTTCCCAATCGGTCGGAATGGTTACGGCGGGTCATCACTGAAGCTGCAGAGCGAGAATTGCTGGTTAAGGAAAAGGCAGCAGAGGTGACAAAATGACGGATCGATGGACAGATGAGCGGCTTGATCGGTTTGCCGCAACCACAGAAAGGAACTTGGTTGAATTGCAACGCTCAATGACTGGAATGACAAACGCTCTAGTGGCAATGGCCCAAACTCAGATTGAGATTATGCAGCGCATTGACGAGACTCAAGCCGAAGTCAAAGGACTCCAAACCGAAAATAGACGAATCCTTGATCATCTGTTTGGCTTAGGCAGTGAGTAATGACTAAACTTCAACGGCTAAAGATAGCTGCAAGTCAACATGACGCAATCGATGGACATCAACGCTGAACTGTTGAAACGGATGGACGCGATCGCGGCTAATGTTGCCGACATTAAAACCACGGTTAACGATGTAGACACGCGATTGCAGGTTTTCCAGGCCAGGACTGAAGAGAAATTTAACAGCATTGATCAGCGCTTAGCCAATCTTGAGACACGCGGCAATGCTCAAGAGACTCGATTTTGGACATTTGTTGTTTTACTTGTCACGGCGTTGCTTGGACTTTTAGCCAAAGTCGCCTTTTTCCCAGTCAGTAAAGTTTGAACGACAGTATCTCCAGTTTGGAGGTAAATCTCGATCAAATTCAGCCGCGACTCTTCGCTAAAGCGATTCCACTCTGAAACCTTCCGCTTGATACCGCAGGTGTCTAATTTCAGGCGTACCTGGATCGGAATACAGCGCAAAGATTCAACAAAATCGGCTTCAAATTGAAAAAAATGGCGATCGCTATTTACAGCAATTTTTGTGCAATTGCACTGTAACTCAACGCACTAGAGGAGTCCGAATCTTAGTTGCTAGCACCTCTAAGGCGCGGGAAAAAGCAGGGTCTCTGACTGTTCCCCACAGCAGTGGGTTAGCTTTTAGCAAGTAATCTTGGGTTGTATCTAGCGAGACTGCTACATCGGGCGCAACGCCAGTGTGGGCAATGTCTGTGCCCTTGGGCGTGTAATAGTGGGCGACGGTAATCACGATCGCTGACCCATCCGAAAGTTCATGCACGGCTTGCACCAAAGCCTTGCCAAAGGTCTTGCTGCCAATCACCGTGGCGCGGCGATTATCTTGCAGCGCTCCTGCCAAAATTTCACTTGCACTGGCCGACTCTCCATTCACGATCACCACCAGCGGCAGATCGGTCAAGGCGTTATTCCTGGCTTTGACCTGCTCTTTTTCACCTTTACGAGACAAAATTTGCACCAGCACACCCCGATCAATCCACATGGCAGCAATTTCTAGACCTTTCTCTAGGAGACCGCCCGGATTGTCGCGCAGATCGAGAATAAATCCTTGCACTTGCTCCTTTTTGAGTTTGGCGATCGCCTCGGACATCTCCTGGGCAGAGTTAGCGTTGAATCCACTCAAGCGGATGTAGCCCGCTTTGCCGCTGACGATGGGTGTGACCTGCGCTTGCACCGTCGGGTCGATCGGTCCTTCGCGGATAATTTTGACTAGAAACGGGTCTTTTTGGGGGCGAGTTACCACCAGCATCAGCGGCGTTCCGGCATATCCCTTTGTTAGTTTGTTTGCACGCTCTAAGGGCAAATTCCGAGTCGAGCGCCCATCAATGGCCAGGACTTGATCGCCGACTTTTAAATCTGATTTGGCAGCCGCAGAGTTGGCGGCAATCTTAGCGACGGTTACTTTATCGCCATCGATCGCTAACTCAACGCCAGCCCCGACCTCTCCCCCTGTGGTTTGCTTTTGAAGCGAGGCATATTCTGACGCGGCCAAAAACCGCGTAAACGGGTCGTTAAAGCTGGCTAAGGTTGTCCGAATCGTCTCGTAGGCTTGCTCGTTAGAAGTGTATTGCTTACTCAGCAAAGAGGTGCGAATGGCTTGCCAATTTTGATGGTTAAAATCGCGGTCAACGTAGTAGCTATTGACAAACTGCCAGACCTCATCGACCAAGGTTTTGGGAGAATCCTTCAACCCTCCTGAAGCAACCGCAACACCAGGCATTGCCCACGCTGCTAGATTGGTTAATAACAGCAGTTGCAACACTTTGAAGCAAAGTTTCAACTGACCCTGAGTGGCTGGTTGAGTCATAGTCAATTCAAAAAATAGTCAATTCAAAAATAGGCTTGGACAAGACGACTTAACGGGGGCAACAGCAAGAGGCTGGCAATCATTAAAGTAATCAGGCCTGTAATCATAACTGCGGCAGCAGAAGTGTCTTTGGCAATTTTGGCCAGCTCGTGGTACGACTGTTGGACAATTACGTCTACGACCAGCTCGATCCCAGTATTCAACAGATCCACAACCAAGACAACGAAGATCGCCAACCCCAGCACCGTAATTTTAACCAGACCGATTTGAAGCCCAGTCGCGAGGGCGATCGCCAGGCCGCCAAACAGCAGGTGAAACCTGGCAGCTTTACTCTCGAACAGAGTTGCTAAAGCAGTTTTGAGCGGTTTGAAATCGAAGGTGTTGAGCATATTAGTCCTGTTCAAAGGCAAGTCGATTTTGGACAGGGAGTTGGGATTATTGTCGTACCTCAAACCTAATTTAAAGCGGACTGTAGCTTTTCTTGAGCAACTTGCAGCGCTGCGGGTAGTTGGCTGCCATCTCGTCCACCGGCTTGAGCGAGGTGAGGGCGACCGCCACCCCCGCCGCCACAGAGCTTGGCAATTTCGCCAATGAACTTCCCGGCCTGCAACCCCTGCTGAATCACTTCCGGGCTAAAAGCGGCGACCAAGCTGACTTTTTCCGGTTCCGGGGCTGACCCTAAAACGACTGCACCCGTGCCAATTTTTTGCAGCAGCCGTTCCGCCGCCGTTTTGAGCGCTTCAGCGTCAATTCCCTCTAGCTGCGCCACCAGCAGTTTGAATTTGCCGATCGACTCTGCCTGAGCCAACAGACCATCTGCTTTTACCAGTGCTAATTCGCTTCTGAGCGCATCCAGTTGCTTTTGACTGGCTTTGAGTTCAGCTTGGAGGGCGGTGACGCGATCGGGGACTTCTTCCGGTTTGACCTTAAACCGATCGCTCAAGTCTCTAACCACTCGCTCACGCAGATTCAAATATTCCAGTACCGCTGGCCCAGCCACTGCTTCAATCCGGCGGACTCCAGAGGCAACGCCGGTTTCAGCAATGATCTTAAACAGACCAATCTCAGCCGTATTGCTGACGTGAGTACCGCCGCAAAGCTCCATCGAAACTCCCGCTACATCTAGCACCCGCACCTCAGCTCCATATTTTTCGCCAAACATGGCGATCGCTCCTTTGGCTTTGGCTTCAGCGATTGGTAAGGTGCTGGTCTGGGCAAGATGGGCTTCGGCAATCCAGGTGTTGACCAAATCTTCCACCTGCTGCACTTCGGCTGCGGTGAGGGAGCGAGGGCAGTTAAAGTCAAACCGCAAACGGTCAAAGGCAACCAGTGACCCGGCCTGAGAAATACCGTCATCGACCAGTTTTTTCAGGGCCGACTGCAATAGATGCGTGGCGGTGTGGTGGGCCTGCACCCGCCGCCGACAGGCCAAGTCAACTTGGGCTTTGACCCGATCGCCCAAATGCAAATCGCCCCGCTCAACCCGCCCATAGTGGACAAAAATCCCCGATTCTTTCTGGACATCTTCGATTCGCACCAGCAAATTTTCGCCAGACAGATAGCCGCGATCGCCAATTTGCCCGCCTGACTCGGCATAGAAGGGGGTTTGGTCTAAGACAACTTGCACTGATGTCCCGGCCTCGGCAGCTTTGACAGCTTGCCCATGCACCAACAAAGCAGCCACTTCGGCGGTGGCAGAAAACTGGCTGTAGCCCAAAAACTCCGTGGTTTTGACCTGTTCCGCTAGCTGATTAAGAGTGCCTTGCACGGTCAAATCAATCGTTTCGTGGGCATCCCGTGAGCGATCGCGCTGGGCCGCCATTTCCGCTTCAAACCCAGCCACATCAACCGTTAAGCCCTGTTCTTCAGCAATCTCCTGGGTCAACTCCAAGGGAAAACCATAGGTATCATAAAGCACAAACGCATCTTGCCCCGAAATCACCTTTTGTCCTTCTGCCTTCTGCCCTCTGCCTTCTGCCTTTTCCTTGATCTTCTCAACGATTTCCGCCAGCATTTTCTCGCCTCGATCCAGAGTCTTCAAGAAGCTTTCTTCTTCTCGATCCAGTTCGGCTTTGATTTGGTCTGACTTCAAGCGCAGAGTTGGGTAAGCAGACTCAGCCAGGGCGATCGCCGTTTCGGCGACTGCTGGCGTAAACGGTTTGTCAATGCCCAACAGCCTTCCGTGGCGGACAATTCGCCGGATCAGCCGCCGCAGGACGTAGCCCCGCCCCACATTCGAGGCGGTAATCCCATCCGCAATCATCTGGGTGACGGCCCGCGTGTGATCGCCGACTACCTTCAAGGAGGTTTGGATGGATTGGTCGCTTTTGGCGTAATCCAGTCCGGCAATCTCAGCTACGGTTTGAATGATCGGAAAAATCAGGTCGGTTTCATAGTTATTTGGCTTTGCTTGCAGAACTTGAGCCATCCGCTCTAAGCCCATGCCAGTGTCAATGTTTTTGTTTTGAAGTGGGCTAATTTCTCCTTGACTGTCCCGGTTGGACTGCATGAACACCAGATTATACAGCTCTAAAAACCGCGAGTCATCGTCGAGGTCAATCTCAGCATCGCCTTTGTCGGGGTAAAAATCATAGTAAATTTCTGAGCAAGGCCCACAGGGGCCGGTTGGCCCGGCCGCCCAGAAGTTGCTGTCTGCGCCCATCCGCTGAATCCGGTGGGCGGGGATGCCGACTTTTTCGTGCCAAATCTGAAAGGCTTCGTCGTCATCTTCAAATACACTCACCAGCAAGCGGTCTGGCGACAGCTCATAAACTTGGGTCAGCAGTTCCCAAGCCCAAGCGATCGCCTCTGGTTTAAAATAATCGCCAAAGCTAAAGTTGCCCAACATCTCAAAAAACGTGTGGTGTCGGGCTGTCCGACCGACATTTTCAATGTCGTTGGTGCGAATGCACTTTTGAGACGTGGTTGCGCGTGGAAATTCTGGCTGCTGTTGCCCCAAGAAAATCGGCTTAAACGGCAACATGCCCGCGATCGTCAGCAGCACGGTTGGGTCTTCTGGCACCAGCGAGGCGCTCGCCAAGACTCGATGGGACTTAGCGGCAAAGAAATCTAAAAATTTCTGCCGAATCACCTCGCCGCTCCACAGCGTCTTCATAGCTGCCTAACCTAATAAATTAAGGATTTCCATCGGCTTCTATTTTAAGACGAGGCAGCAATGCATGGTTGCTACCTCGTCTTAAAGTTGTGAGGCACATCCGAATGGGGTGCGCCTCTATCGGTTCAAAATTAATCTGCTCAAGGTCAATCTGCTCAAGGTCAATCTGCTCAAGGTCAATCTGCGATCAACCTACCGCGGCCCCCGTCTCCTGAGTTGGATCGGAATGCTAACGGGTTGGGCTTCCGCCGTCGCTGGCGTGATCGGGCTAGGGACTGGTTCAGGCATGACAGGCGCAGGTACAGGGACAACCGGCACAGGCGCTGGTTCAACCGGAGCCGGTGGGCTCGCAGGCGATTCTGAAGCAACTGGTTCTGGAACCGCAATGGGTGCTATCGGCATGGCTTCTGGTGGAGTCGTCGGGGCTGGTATTTGAGGCGGCGAGATGGGCGCCGGGGCAGCAGAAGTCATTGAACCACCTGTAATTGCACTAACCGAATCATTTGTAAAATAAACGTGCCCTAACGGCTTGCCATTAAAGGCCCTCCGGGACAGTCGCCAACCCGGCTCAAGCAAAAACTTCTGGAAACCATCCGCCATCCCGTGGGTTCTGGCAATTACCATCGGTGGGGCACCAGCAGCCCGACCAACCAATAATAATTCGTTGCCCTGGTGGTCAATGGACAGGCTGTACTTGAGGGCTAAATCTTCACCTGCAACGCGAATTGAGTAACCATTACTATCAGCATTGCGGCTGCAAATGCCTGTAAAGTCAAAATTAACCAGCAGGGGATCAACCACGATCGGGGCTGTGCCACTCTCACTCCAGCACTGACGAGCCGTCGAGATTTGTTGCAGCACCAATAGCTTGTAGTGACCACTGGCCAAAGGCATCGCCAAAGCAATATATTTCGACTGGTCAATTTCTTGTTGCTGAAACTGAGCCGCGATCGCCGCTTTTACCTGAGCACCTCCCAGAACAGCCGCCGCAACTGTAGCAACACCCAGGCGCAATAGGTACTTCATACAAAACTCCTCAAAAAATCTACAGAAGTAGATCAGCTACGCTTTCATATTTTGGTTAGAGCAAGTCTATTAGCTCTGAAACCTTACTTAAATTTTACGTTCTTGATTTACTGCTTATGTTGATTTTGCGATCGCGCTTACCTGTACAAATAATGATGCACCTGATCGCTCATCGTCACCTTTCTTTCAGCATAATTTAGGGGGCACACTGTGCCCCCTAAATTATGATTTTATCTAGAGATAACTTGCCTAAAATCTACCGCGTTGGAGCTTGCGGCTGCGAAACCGGAGGTTGGGTTTCAGTCGCTGGTGCGATCGGTGTCGTTGTGGTCGGTGCTTCAGTCCCCTGATTCATGGTTGGTGGAGTCGTACCAGAAGGCATAGTCTGCTCACCTGTAGGTTGGGGAGAAACCGCTGGCGCTTCAGTTGTACCAGGACTCGTCTGGGTTGACGGTGACTTGACGACCTTTTCGAGCTGCGGCTTGCTCGCGTTAATCAGCTCTTGGTTGGCTGCAACAAGCTGCTGAGTCTTCAACAAGTCAATATTGAAGGTTGGATCAGGGTAAGCTTCTAAAAAGCCGAGAATGCTGAATCCTTTGGGAGACTTAGCGCTGTCAATCAAGGCTGCTTTGACGGCATCCATTCCCTGCTGATTCGGGCGGAGAGTGGCAGTCGCGACAGCAGTTAGCATCTTCTTGCCTTGGTCTGAGTCCAGCAGCTTCGCTAATTCAACTGGGTCTGCTGGATAGCTTGTTTGCAAAACCTTCAAGAATTCCGCTTGTTGCTCAGGCGTAGCTGCCTCCAAAATCGATTTAAGTTGAGGGGTAGGCTGCTTTGTTTCAGCAAAACTGCGCAGATCAGCGATAGGAACCTCAACTCCAGAGGTGGTGTCATTTCCAAACACTAGATTAATCTTTTCAGCCGCCAAGCTAGGCGCCGCCCCCAGAACTCCGGCCATCGCTAACAGGAGAGCAGAACCGGACAAGCCCACTGCAAGATTTTTCAAGCCGACAATTTTTGAATCAAAGAGTTGCTTCAGCATGGGTCTATTTACTCATGTATAGAGGACATCACTTAGACGTTAAGACAGCAAAGTCAAAAAAATGTGCCGAACAAAGATCGCTGCCGAACTATTAAACGCTAGACGATTTGGCTTGAGGGGGGTTCCACCCTCTGGTAGATTAGGACTCTGTAGGCAGAAGTAGGTTGTGCCCACCTGATTGAGTAGTTCCCTCTTCCTACTCTGATCAGACTGAGCAATAAATTGGTTTTGTAAAATTTTCTTAACCTTGAGCGGTTAGATTAGAATATGACAAAGAATATGTAAAATTTCGTAACCTTTACCCGATTCGCAGCCGGCTTATCCATGACCTCAGTTACTTCCCTTTTTGCGCCAGTTGAAGCAGACCTGAGGCTGCTGACCGAGAACCTTAAGAACCTCGTCGGTGCTCGCCATCCGGTTTTAGAAGCTGCGGCTGAACATTTATTTGAGGCTGGCGGTAAACGAATTCGGCCAGCGATCGTGCTTCTACTGTCGCGATCGCTCTTACTTCACCAAGATCCAACCCCTAAGCATCGGCGATTGGCTGAGATCACCGAAATGATTCATACTGCCAGCCTGTTTCACGATGATGTCGTGGATCAGGCGCAGCTCCGGCGCGGCATCCCAACGGTGCACAGTCTGTTTGGCAATCGGGTGGCGATTCAGGCAGGAGATTTTTTGTTCGCTCAAGCTTCCTGCTATTTGGCAGATTTAGATAACCTGCTGGTGGTAAAGCTGCTCTCCCAGGTGATTAAAGACTTTGCCGAAGGAGAAATTCAGCAGGGATTTAATCGCTTTGACCCCCAGATTAGTTTGGACTCGTATTTAGAAAAGACCTATTACAAGACGGCTTCTTTGATTGCCAATAGTGCTAAAGCGGCGGGAGTCTTGAGTAGCGTGTCTCCACAGATGGCGCAGTCTCTCTATAACTATGGTCGAGACATTGGTTTGGCGTTTCAGATTGTAGATGACATTCTTGACTTTACTCGCTCGACGGATGAGTTGGGTAAGCCAGCCGGTTCTGATTTACGAGATGGCAATTTAACCGCTCCCGTCCTGTTTGCTTTAGACGAAAAGCCTTATTTAGAAGTTTTAATCAAGCGCGAGTTTGAGCAACCAGAAGATATTGAGCAGGCGATCGCCCTTGTCCACGCCAGCCAAGGGATTGAGCGGGCGCGTGAGTTAGCTCACAAATATGCCCACTCAGCTCTCACTTATCTCTCAGATCTGCCAGAATCAGATGCTCAACAAGCCTTGGTCAACTTGTCAGACTATGTTCTTAAGCGCTTACACTAGGCGTCCACTCCGCAGTTATTCTAAGTTTGGCCTGAGTTTGGGTGGTCTGAGCTTTGCCTAGACCACCCAAACTCATTACTTTCATACCCTTTAGGCAATAGCGATATGACAGTCGATGAGATAGAGCAAACCACAGACGGGAAAGAACCGTGGTGGCAAAAATTGTGGCGTGCCCAGCGTGAGAACTTACTGCTGCTGCTGATTGCGCTGGGGCTAGCATTGCTGATTCGGACAGTGGTGGCAGAAGCTCGCTATATTCCTTCTGAGTCAATGGTGCCGACGCTCTATCCCGGCGATCGCCTGGTGGTCGAAAAAATCTCCTATCACCTCCATCCCCCCCAAGCGGGGGACATTGTGGTATTTCATCCCCCCAAGCGTTTACAGGGGTTTACGAACAATCAAGTCTTTATTAAACGAGTTGTCGGTTTGCCGGGGCAAATTGTCCAAGTGCATCAGGGACAGGTTTACATTGATGGGCAGGCTCAGGCTGAACGTTATACGCTTGAACCTGCCAACTACGAGTTAGCGCCAGTCCAAGTGCCTGACCAGATGCTATTTGTGATGGGTGACAACCGCAATGACAGCAATGACTCGCATGTTTGGGGCTTTTTACCGATCGAAAATGTCGTCGGACGAGCGAATTTTCGCTTCTGGCCGCTGACTCAGGTTGGTTCGATTAGCAAAACTGCCCAGTCAAGCTAATCTGAGGAGTGTTTCTCAGAGGGTGTTTGAATTTTTAAAACACCCTCTAAAATCTGCTCAAACAGAACATTGGTTGGGCCGCACTGGCTTGTTTTGAGCCATATTTTTTGCAGCGTTCCTGACTGTAAAAAATGTGGTGATACATGGCTTCAAAAGGGAAGTTCAAATTGTTGGGTTTCCTGACTTGGATTGATCTGGCTGGATCCTCTGGCGACCTGATTAGCCACTCCTTTCCGCAGACCAAGAGCAATTTTGCTGTGCTGTTCAATTTGCCCCATCACCTGCTTGGCTCGCTGAATCACGACGGCCGGTAAACCCGCCAAGCGGCCTGCTTCAATCCCGTAGGAGCGGCTGGCTCCGCCCGGTGTGACCTGGTGCAAAAAGATAATCTGATCCGGCAATTCTTTAACTACGACCTGATAATTCGCGACGTTGGGCAGCAGGGTGGCTAGTTCGTTTAATTCATGGTAGTGGGTGGCAAAAATGGTTCTGGACCGCAGGGTGTGGGCTAAATACTCAGCGACTGACCAAGCGATCGCCAGTCCATCAAAGGTGGCCGTACCGCGACCAATTTCGTCTAGCAACACCAGCGATCGCGGCGTGGCATGGTTAAGAATATTGGCGGTTTCGCTCATTTCCACCATAAACGTAGATTGCCCCGTCGCTAAATCATCGACAGCGCCGACGCGGGTAAAAATCCGATCGCAGACCGCCAATGTTGCTGCTGTGGCGGGGACAAAACTACCGATTTGAGCCATCAGTTGAATCAAGCCAACTTGGCGTAAATAGCAGCTTTTGCCGCTGGCGTTCGGGCCCGTTAACACAACAAGGTCAGGCACAGAAGCGGCCACCAGGGGGTCAGCACTGCCTAAATCAGTCGAGTTGGGCACAAACAAACCAGCCGGCAAGGACTTTTCCACGACTGGATGTCGCCCAGCTTGAATCGTAATTTGGCGATCGCTGCTGATTTGAGGGCAGCAGTAGCCCCGATAGATTGCCACTTCGGCTAACCCAACCAGCACATCCAAGGCTGCCACAGCAGTCGCAACCCGCCGAATCAGCGCCGCTTGTCCGCCCACCTCTGCCCGCAGTTGGACAAAAATTTCATATTCCAGTTGATAGAGTTCAGCTTGGGTGTTAAAAATCCGCGTTTCGCACTCCTTTAATTCAGGGGTGATGTAGCGTTCCTCATTGGTGAGGGTTTGCTTGCGAATGTAGTCTGCCGGAGCCTGGTCTGACTTGAGGCGAGAAATACTAATGTAGTAGCCAAACGCCTTGTTAAAGCCGACTTTTAGGGTTGAGATACCGGTTCGCTGCTTTTCTGTTGTTTCTAAGTTGGCTAACCACTGCTGGTCATCCACCATTTGCTGTCGCAGTTGGTCTAGCTTGGGATGCACCTGGGGCCGAATCAATTGGCCTTCAGTCAGGCTAATTGGCGGGGTTTCAACCAGGTGCTGCTTGAGGCGTTGGGTGAGTTCTTCTAGTTCTGGGGGCAGGGTTTGCAGCGCCGTTAAATAGTCTGACTGGGTATTGGTCAGCAAGCTTGTCAAGTCGTTTAGCCGCCCTAGCGAGTCTGCCAGCGCCACTAAATCTCTGGCATTGGCGGTGCCGGAACCGGCCCGACCGGCCAACCGCTCGATGTCGTAAATGTGGCGCAGCAGCGCCTGCACATCTTGCCGCAGGGGCGTGTGATCAATCAATTCTTGAATGGCGGCTTGGCGGGCTTGAATCGCCTGAATCTCTAGCAGTGGTTGCAGCAGCCAGCGCCGCAGGGCCCGTCCACCCATGGCAGTGCAGGTTTGATCCAATGCCCACAATAGAGAGCCATAAAGACTGCCATCCCGCACGGTTTGGGTAATTTCTAGGTTGCGGCGGGTTTGATGGTCAAGGATTAAATATTGACTGATGCTGTAGGTCGAGAGCGGCTGTAAAGGAATTTGAGTCGTTTTTTGAGTGTCTTCTAGGTAGGCCAGCAGTCCTCCGGCGGCCCTTACTGCCAAATTGAGATGATCGCAGCCCAGCCCTTCTAAAGAGCGCAGCCCAAACGTGGTTAATAGGCGCTGGCGGGCTTCGGGGTGGGTAAAGTCTTTTGGCGATCGCAGCGTATAGCACAACTGAGTTGGCAGCCCCTCTGGACGCAAATCGCTCTGCTCACCGGGACGCAGCAGCCGATTCAAGTCTTGGGTTTCGCTGGGCAGCAGCACTTCGGCCGGTTGCAGGCGCATCAGTTCCTGGGTGAGCTGCTCACGCTGGGTTTGCCCTGGCTGAAGATTGCCATCGGACTGGGTGGTTAAAAACTCGCCAGTCGAAATATCAGCGTAGGCCAATCCCCAATGCTGCCCAATTAAGACGATCGCCGCCAAGAAATTGTTGCAGCGGGCGCTCAGCATGCCTTCTTCTAAAACAGTGCCGGGGGTGAATACCCGCGTCACTTCCCGTTTGACTAAGCCTTGCGCTAAGGCCGGGTCTTCGACTTGGTCGCAAATGGCGATCGCGTAGCCCCGCTCAACCAAAATTTGCGAGTAGCGATCAAGGGCATGGTGCGGCACCCCCGCCATCGCGACTCGGCCAATTTCTTTGCCGCCTTCTTTGCTGGTCAGCACCAGTTCTAATTCCCTGGCGATCGTGCAGGCATCCTGGAAAAAAGTTTCATAAAAATCCCCCACCCGATACAGCAGCAGCGTATGCGGATACTGGTCTTTCATTTCGGCGTAGTGGCGCATCATTGGGGTAAGGGCTTCGCGATCAACCAGGAGATGGTCAATCTGCTGACCTGGATTGCGCCCCAATCGCATCAGGGAAGGCTGGGGGTCTGCGCTTTTATGTACTGGTTGTGGAGGAGTTGGTTCAGCTTTAGCGAAAGAGTCATTCATGCCAAATTAAAGCCAGGAGCGATGCCATTAATGACTCTAGCGCAGGGCTGACTTTGGGCGCAGATTTTAGTCAAAAGGGCACGGAATGACAAGGGTGAGAGCTTTTCCGTCAGTTAGTTACGCCCTCGATCAAAAGACACTATGCACACGCATCAAGGGGACTGAGTACCCCCCGCCTGCCTTTATTCAGGACATGGGTGTAAATCATCGTCGTTTTTACGTCCTTGTGTCCCAGTAGTTCTTGGACAGTGCGGATATCGTAATGATTCTGCAACAGATGGGTGGCAAAGCTGTGACGAAACGTATAGCAACTGACTCGTTTATCAATCCCAGCCGCATGAACCGCCCGCTTCAGCGCCTTTTGCAGCCCACTTTCATCCAGATGATGGCGACGCACGACCCCACTGCGGGGATCTTTAGACCTGCGATCAGCCGGAAAAATGTACTGCCAGATCCACTCCCGATCCGCATGAGGGTATTTGCGCTCCAAGGCAAACGGTAAGTACACTGAACCGTAACCCTGCGCTAAATCCTGCTGGTGCAGTTGCCGAACCCCTTGCAGATGAAAGCTGAGAAGCTCAACCAGAGATTGTGGTAGCAAAGTAATCCGACTATTGCCACCCTTGCCATCACGAACCACACTTTGACGTTGGGCAAAGTCTATATCTTTAGTCCTCAACTGTAATGCTTCTGATAACCGCAAGCCACTGCTGTAGAGCAGCTTGGCAACGAGCTGATAGACACCTGAGAGTTGCTGAATGACGGCGATCGCCTCATCCTGGGTGAGTACAGTTGGCAAATAGCGAGACTGCTTAGCACGCACCGCGTCAATTCTCCCCTCAATGTCTTGGTGAAGCACATGGCGATAGAGAAAGATCAAAGCGCTGAGAGCTTGATTTTGCGTAGGAGCCGCTACCCGCTTTTGGACTGCTAGATGAGTCAAAAAAGCTTCGATTTCAGGAGCACCCATCTCTTGAGGATGCCGTTTATCGTGGAACAAAATAAAGCGATAAGCCCAGTCTAAATATGTCTGCTCTGTACGGTATGAATAATGCTTGAGACGAATGGCGTCTCGCATCTGATCCAGAATTTTTTTGGGCCGCTCAACCATACTTAAAGTCTTAAACCAGCCTGCAGAGGTTGACATTAATAGTAAAAAAAGGCGTTGTTGCATGAATGGAAGTTGCGGAAGGGATGTGTCATGGTAAGTTTGAATCGCCAAACCCAAACTAGAAGCCATGAAAGGTCAATACCGCATCCGCAACGGCTCGACTGAGCTTCGCCGAA
>JAESGG010000028.1_pt1 | contig 85718 bp, 79 predicted proteins | sample 9266231 | NCBI WGS metagenome assembly JAESGG01 (sample SAMN14515337, study PRJNA621664) | algae metagenome | isolation source: Aphanocapsa sp. GSE-SYN-MK-11-07L and co-occurring heterotrophs from wet... | place: USA: Grand Staircase Escalante National Monument, Utah | collected 2006-04-16 | reverse complement strand
GCTTTGCGATTGAGTCCTGTCATTGCCCGCAGCAGGCGGTCATTCTGGAGAATGCGTTCTAAGTTCAGCATGGGTAGAGCATTATGCAACTGCTGACGATTATCCCTTATTTCCCAACAGGTCTAATGCTTAAACGAGAAACAAAGGCTGTGGATCTTCTTTCCTGACCTTAACTATTGGCCCTGCTAAAGTTGGGGGACTAGGGGGGCGAAAGAGTATTCACTGAGCCTGCCAAAGCTGGTCGATGGTGACAAACTGATAGCCTTGGTCTAGCAGCCACGGCAAGAGTTGGGCGATCGCTGCTGCCACGTCTTCCCCACCGCAGTAGCCGTCGTGGAGGACAATAATTGAGCCGTTGCAGGTTTGCTGCTGAACTCGCTTCACTACTACTTGTATACCGGGACGCACCCAGTCTTCTGGCACTACGCTCCACATGACGGGACGATACTGCCACTGTTGCAGCCAGCGCAGGGTTTGGGGGGTAAAGACACCATTCGGCGGGCGGACATCTCGAACTTGACTCGGCTCAATCCCGCAAATATCGGCGATCGCTTGCTGAGTCCGCTCTAGCCCAGTTTTGAGTTGAGTTTGGCTCAGGAATGGAAAAGACGTGTGATCGTAGCCGTGCAGCCCCAACCAATGCCCTTGCTGGTAGATGTCTTGAATAATGGCTGGCGATCGCTCAACCAAGCAACCTAGGCTGAAAAAGCTAGCCTGCACCTGGAACTGCTGCAAAACATCCAGCAGGGGTGGCGTGTGCTGCGGGTGCGGCCCGTCGTCAAAGGTGAGGGCAATTTCTCGCCGCTGCGAATTACCGCCCCACAAACAGCCTGGAAACAAGGGACTCAGAATTTGGTGTAAGACTGGAAATAGCGGCGCGAACTGCATATGGCGATCCTAGATGAGTTTTGTTTCAGACAATCATGCCCACCTCTGTTTATCTTCACATTCCGTTTTGTCGCCGTCGCTGCTACTACTGCGACTTTCCAGTGTCAGTGGTGGGCGATCGGGCACGGGGCGAAACTAATCCAGCGATCGCTGATTACGTAAACATTCTCTGCCAAGAAATTAAACTTGCTTCTAGCTTTGGCGCTCCCCTGCAAACCGTCTTTTTGGGCGGTGGTACGCCTTCATTGCTAGCCGCAAATCAAGTGGAGCAGTTGTTGCAGGCTCTAGACCAGCAGTTGGGGCTGGCAACCAATGCCGAAATTAGTTTAGAAGTTGATCCAGGCACGTTTACGCTGACCCAACTGCAAGCTTACCGGGCGGCTGGCGTCAATCGCCTCAGCCTGGGGGCACAGGCGTTTCAGGATCAGTTATTAGCAGACTGCGGGCGATCGCATACGGTTAGCCAAATTGAGCAGGCAGTTGAAATCATCCAGCAAGCAGGCTTTAGCAACTTTAGTCTCGATTTAATTTCTGGCTTACCCGGTCAAAGCTTGGAGCAATGGCAGGCTAGTTTGGATCAGGCGATCGCCCTCATGCCAACCCATCTTTCCGCCTACGACTTGGTCTTGGAACCCGGCACCGTGTTTGGTAAGCGCTATCAGCCAGAGGATATTCGCCTGCCTACGGATCACACCTCAGCCCAAATGTACCGCTTGGCCGGATCAACCCTCGCTGCGGCAGGCTATCAGCACTACGAAATTTCCAACTATGCCCAAGCGGGCTGGCAGTGCCGCCACAATCGAGTCTACTGGCTGAATCAGCCCTACTATGGCTTTGGCATGGGCGCAACCAGCTACATCACCGGACAGCGGTTCAGCCGTCCCCGCACCCGCCGAGAATACTATGAGTGGATCAAGACAGGTGCAGCGATCGCGATCCCGGCTGTCACCCTCTTAGATGAGTGGTTAGAAACACTAATGTTAGGGCTACGCCTGTCAGAGGGATTGGCTTTGGCTGACCTGCAAGCCAAGTTTAGCTCAGCCTGGGTGACTCGCCTACAGCCACTTTTGGCTGCGGCCAGCGATCGCGGTTGGCTCAAAATCAGTGCTGACCGAATTTATTTGACTGACCCAGAGGGGTTTTTATTTTCTAATCAGGTGTTGCGATCGCTTTGGCAAGCCTTTGATTAGTCTAGTATCTGACCTCAAACCGATCGCAGCCTTCCGGTTGCTCTAGGGTAGCGGCCACATCTTTGACTTGGGCCGAGAGGGGGCCTTGCCGACACCAGGCCAACATGGCGGCAATCTGCGATTCTGTGCCTTCAAAGACGGCTTCCACGCGGCCATCGAACAGGTTTTGCACCCAGCCTTTAATGCCCAAGTGACGAGCTTGCCGCTCCGTGTTGAGCCGGTAGCCTACCCCTTGCACTCTGCCTGAAATAAAGACATGCACTCGGATCAGATTAGTCATGGGCCAGCAATTGAGCAGAAATTTTTTCACCATCCAGGTTACGCCCAATAAACACCAAGCGAGTTTGGCGGGGTTCTTGGGGCTGCCAAGGGCGATCGTAAAACTGATCAAACCGATTCCCGACTCCTTGCATCACCAGGCGCATTGACTTGTTTGGGACTGCCACAAAGCCCTTAATCCGATAGATTTCTGCCCCGGCAACCAGGGTTTCTAGCTGGTGCTGGAGCTGTTGGGGGTCAAACGTTTGCTCTGAGATAAACTGAGTTGAGGTAATCTCATCGTCATGGTCATGCTCTTCCTCCGTGTCGTGGTGGCTGGGGCGGGCAGTCAGGTTATCTTCGACAGCCGCATTGAAGCCAAGCAAAACATTGGCATCTAAAGCACCTTGAGCGCTGGCAATCACTTTGACGGCCCGCTGGGGCAATTCCTGTTGAATAAACTCGGTCACTTGCTGCTGAGTTTTAGCATCTACCAAGTCAGTTTTGTTCAAAATCACCAGGTCAGCGCAGGCCAGTTGGTCTTCAAACAGTTCTTGAATTGGCGTTTCATGGTCAAGGCTGGGGTCAGCTTGACGCTGGGCTTCTAAGGCTGCCAAGTCACCCACCAACTGCCCAGAACCAACGGCGGCACAGTCCACGACGGTAATTACGCCATCCACCGTTGCAGCGTGGCGAATTTCCGGCCAGCGGAAAGCGGTAATCAGCGGTTTGGGCAAGGCCAAGCCAGAGGTTTCAATTAAAATGCAGTCCAGCCGATCGCGCCGCTTCAGCAACTCCAGCATGGTCGGCAAAAACTCTTCCTGCACGGTGCAGCAGAGGCAACCGTTGGTCAGCTCGACAATCTCCGGGACGGTATCTGAACCAGTTTCTTCTTCCGGGCAAAGGTTACAGGAGCGCAGCAGGTCGCCGTCAATTCCCAACTCGCCAAATTCGTTCACTAAGACGGCAATCCGTCGCCCCTGATTATTTTGCAGCAGATTCCGAATTAAGGTGGTTTTACCGCTACCCAGAAAGCCAGTGATCACGGTAACGGGAATTTTTGCAGCCATAGGGGTAGGGGGTGTAATGAAGGGCGATCGCAGAGGTTTCGGCTATTTAGCCTACCAGAGAACTCAAGATCCAGCCAACATTTACAGCCCATCTCACTAGGGGCTAAGCAGTTAATCCTTAAAAATTCCTAGCCGCAGCGGTTAATCTCAGACCGATCGCCAAGTGCCATGAAAGCCAAACGGAATGATCTGAGGTAAGGCTAGGACACAGACTGGCCCAGATTCTAGGTGGTGGGCATCGAAAATCTGGACGCTGCTTTGGGCTTGCTGGCCATCAAACACGATCGTCAACAGCCAGGTTTGGTCAGGATTGAGTCGATCGCTGACCGGAATCGGCTCCATTGGGTAAGAGCCTGGCCCTAAGCTAGCCTTACTGACTGTGCCAGTTGCTAAGTCGACGCGAGCAATGCTGTCAAACATTTCCTGGACTGGAGCTTTTGGATCACTATCACTCAGCAGGTAAAGAGATGAGGCGAGTTGCCCGACCCTTGTTTGATCAACCAGCGGAAAGTCACAGTTACAATCCGTGATTTGCTGGCTTTCTAGCAGCTTTTTCTGCTGAATATCGAGCCGAATTCGCCACAGGTAGCCTTTGCTCTCGGTGCGAGGGGAACCTGTCACCACTTCCGCCAGCCACTGATTAGTCGCCCAGTCGGCGTAGCGAACAAAATCAATCACGACCGTTCTGTCTAACTCAACATAGCCATTGCCAATGTGCCACTGAAACCAGGGATCAACTTCAAAGGTTGTGACAGGCTGAAACGTTTCGCGATCAATGATCAAAACTTGCGTGCCCAAACTGGGTCGCCACTGAAAGCCATCGCTAAAGCTTTTAATTCCCAGCAGCAGCGGCAATACGTGCATTTGTAGGGGTGGAATCAGGAAAATCAGGTAGGGGCCGGCGATCGCAAAATCATGCACAAGCGAAAACCGCTCCAGCGGTAAACTCGCCTGCTGGCGGATCTGCCCGCTGGCGTCGCTGCGAAACAAGTTGAGGGCAATCTCTTTGCCGTACTCTAAGCCAAAGTTATAAATATCTCCCGTTTTAGGATCGCGCTTAGGATGAGCAGAGTAGGCTTGCTTTGGCAACAAAGCTCCTAGCTGATCAAGACCTTGAGTTTCTAGGTTTTCCAGGTCTAGGCGATGGGGCAAGCCGCCTTCCCAAAGGGCCAGCAATTTATCGGGTAGGGCCAGCACTGAGGTATTGGCGGCATTCTTGGGGTGCGACCCCCACCGCTGCCAGATTGGCCCGGCGGCCAGTTGCCCATAGCCAGAGTAGAGATAGCGATTGGCCTTTGACTCTGCAACCAAGCCAGCCGTTTGAACATAGCGATAAAGTCCCGTCGCCCCAGCATCGCCAAAATGGACTGCCAGAATGCCGCCGTCACCATCAAACCAGTGGGGAACGCGCTGGCCAGCCCGCTCTAGCCGGGCGGGGCCATTCCGGTACAGACTGCCCCGGAGTCCGGGCGGAATTTGGCCGGCGATCAGTTGCAGCGGAGTCGGGCCATACTCTTGAGCCGGTTCGGCGATCGCCCGGGCCCACAAAGGGAGTTGCGAGGACTTTTTCAAACCGACGACTGCACTCATGGCTAGCTCCAATTCAGGTTAAGGCTGTTGATTCTCTCAGACAGGACAGATCCAAGTTGCTTGATCGGCAGGGCGATCGCGGCAAAATCTCTATCAAACCATCAAAAAAGAGAGGCAGAAAGACTTAATCGCTTTCCACCTCCCTTTTAACACTGATTGCCAAACCTCAAGCTGAGGTTTGCGGCGATCGCTTAAGGATCGTAGGTTTTCTTACCCGAAAACTTAATTTGGGCCGGGTTTGGATTTTCGCCGATCGAGCGAGGGACTGCATTAACAATCGGACGCCCTTCGTTGACTTTTTCTGGAAAGACGCCATCTTTGGGATGGAGCAGAACTGACTCACCATCGGGAAAAACGCGATAGATTTTGTAGTCTGTAATTTTTTTAGTGCGAAGTTGCTGACCTCCCAAAGCGATACACTGCTCTTTACGAGCTAGGTACAGGAGGTTTTCGCCCTGCCGCATCACAGCAGCCCCGCCAGTTGGCATCTCAAAGACTTGCTCTTTGGGGCTTGTCCAGGTGATGGCATACTTCTCTTCTAGCTCTGCTTTTGATAGCAAGCCTCCCGTGCTGCCACCAAACAAGGGCGCTTGTCCGGTCAATGTTTCAGCCATGAGTTATCTCCCAATATTGCGCCCACCGTCAGGGCGAAATTCTTTCAATGAGGGCATCCTACCACTGAGGTTAAACCGTTGAATCACCCACTTGAAAATCTGTAACAGTTCTTCAGATCAGCATCACTTGCCCAAAAATTGTGGGTGAGATTTCCGTAGAAATCTCACCCACACTGCTTTTGAAAGCCGACTACGCAGTGTTACGGGTCAATAGATCAGGCTGCGCCAGCCGGAGCAGCGATCGCAGATTGCACCTGATCGAGCAGCTCATGCAATTGCTTGCCCTCAATCACCTCCGTTTCGAGCAGCTTTTGGGTGATTGTCTCTAGCAAATCTCGGTTAGCCTTGAGGATGCTTAAGGCTTGCTCGTGGGCAGTCTCGACAATTTCTTTCACTTCTTGGTCAATGGCCTCGGCAGTCCGTTCGCTAACAGCTCGCCCGGCGGGGCCTTCCTGCAAGAACATGGCCTGTTGCTTCTCGTAGGCGAGGGGGCCCAGCACCTTGCTCATGCCGTAGCTCCGCACCATCCGTTCAGCTAGGTCGGTTGCCCGTTGCAGGTCATTTGAGGCGCCAGTGGTAATGCTGCCAAACACAACCTCTTCTGCCGATCGCCCGCCCAATAGGGTGGCAATTTGACCCCGCAGTTCCGACTCATCGAGTAAGAACCGATCTTCGGTCGGCAGTTGCAGCGTATAGCCCAGGGCCGCCATCCCTCTGGGGACAATCGAAATTTTCTCGACTTTCCCTCCGCCGGTCATTAATGCTCCAACTAGGGCATGTCCAACTTCGTGATAGGCAACAATTTTCTTTTCTTTTTCGTTCAGCACTCGGCTTTTCTTTTCTAGCCCGGCTACGACGCGTTCGACTGCCTCGGCAAAGTCAGTCTGAGCGATTTCTTGACGATGATTACGAGCTGCCAGCAGGGCCGCTTCGTTCACCAAATTGGCCAAGTCAGCCCCAGCAAATCCAGGCGTCCGAGTGGCGATCGCCTTCAGGTCAACATCTGGGCCAAGCTTGACCGTTTGGGCATGAATTTTCAAAATCGCTTCCCGACCCGCCAAATCTGGGCGATCGACGAGGACTTGGCGATCGAAGCGACCAGGGCGCAGCAGCGCCGCGTCAAGGCTTTCCGGGCGGTTAGTGGCAGCTAGCACAATCACCGTCGCCCCACCAACTGCAAATCCATCCATCTCGGTCAGGAGTTGGTTCAGCGTTTGTTCGCGCTCATCATTGCCGCCATAGAAGCCGCCAGTGGCGCGAGATTTGCCGATCGCATCAAGTTCGTCAATAAAAATAATGCAGGGAGCCTGCTTCTTGGCTTGTTCAAACAGGTCGCGGACGCGGGCAGAGCCAACACCGACAAACAACTCAACGAACTCCGAGCCAGAAATGCTAAAGAAGGGCACTCCTGCTTCACCCGCCACGGCTTTTGCCAGCAGGGTTTTGCCGGTGCCGGGGGGGCCGACCAAAAGCACGCCTTTCGGAATCCGCGCCCCAATTTCGCCATAGCGCTGGGGATTCTTAAGGAAATCAACAATTTCTACCAGCTCGGTTTTGGCTTCTTCTACGCCAGCCACATCATCAAAGGTGATTTTTGTGCCAGCGTCGCCTTCCACGTAGACTTTGGCTTTGCTCTTGCCGATCGAGAGCGCTCCTTGGGGGCCACCGCCGCCCCGATTCAGGAAAAATTGCCAAATCCCAATAAAAATCAGGGGGGGAATTACCCAACTCAACAAGCTGCCAATCCAACCATTCCGGGACGGCGGAGTAGCAGCAAATTCAACCCCTTTTTCTTCTAGCAGTTTGGGCAATTCTAAATCAAAAATCGGCGTTGTCGATAAGACTTGTCCTGGCTGGTCGTCTGTTGCTTTTAACTGATAGCGAATTTGGTTTTGCCCAACTGAAACGCGCTCCACCTCTTGCTCCTGCACCTGATGCACAAACAGGCTGTAGGGCACTTGGGGAACTGCGGGCGCAAATAATTGTGGAAAAAGTAGATTAACTAATAAAAAGCCCCCAGACACGAGCAGCAAAATGTTGCCGATGATGCGAGAACGGGGGGGTTGGGGCTGGTCTTTAACTGCCATTGCCGTCAATCTCCATAGGGTTGAGTCGGGGATTTTGCCGTTCAGCCGCCCGTGCACCGGGCAACTGTGGTCTTACTTGCATGGTAAAACGATCTGATCCCCAAGCAACGTATCTGAATGTAGAGATCACCGCCCTTGGTTTGTAGACTGATTTGGCGTTATGGATTCAATGAAATGAACAGATGCCGTAAAAAACCCCCTGAGTTAAAATGTTCAACTCAGGGGGATGGGAATATAAAGTTTAGAAGCTTGAGAAACTAAGCGATCGCCGCCATTCTGACATCGCTCGTATCCAAAATTTCTTGGAGTTCCGAGGAGTCGACGGTTTCTTTTTCAATCAGCGCATCGGCAATCCGGTCTAAGACCGAGCGATTGCCGACCAGCACCTCTTTGGCGCGACGGTAGGCCTGCTCAACTAGGTTGCGGACTTCATCATCAATCGTGGCAGCGGTTTCTTCTGAAAAATCGCGCTCCGCCATAATGTCTCGCCCAAGAAAGACATTGCCGTTTTGGCGACCTAAGGCAACGGGGCCAAGGCGATCGCTCATCCCAAACCGAGTCACCATTTGGCGAGCAGTCCGAGCCACCTGTTGGAGGTCACTCGAAGCGCCAGTGGTCACTTCTTCTTCACCGAAGACAATTTCTTCGGCAATCCGACCACCCAGAGCGACTGCCATCTGATTTTGCAGGTAGGCGCGGCTGTAGAGGCCAGAATCTACTTGCTCTTCGTTGGGGGTAAACCAGGTCAGACCACCCGCCCTGCCGCGGGGGATAATGCTGATTTTTTGAACTGGGTCATAGTCAGGCATCAAGGCACCCACTAAGGCATGACCCGCTTCATGATAGGCAACCAGCGTTTTGCGCTTTTCGCTCATCACACGGTCTTTTTTCTCTGGGCCAGCCAAGATGCGATCAATCGCATCGTTGATCTCGTCCATCGAAATTTCGGTCAAGCTGCGGCGGGCGGCTAGAATGGCCGCTTCGTTGAGCAGATTCGACAGGTCAGCCCCCGTAAACCCAGGCGTACGCCGGGCGATCTTTTCCAGATCAACATCAGCCGCTAGGGTCTTGCCGCGAGCATGGACGTTGAGGATTTCGAGCCGACCCTTGTAGTCAGGGCGATCGACCACAACTTGCCGGTCAAATCGACCTGGACGCAGGAGGGCAGAATCGAGCACATCCGGCCGGTTGGTTGCCGCCACAATAATGATGCCTGTGTTGCCTTCAAACCCGTCCATTTCGGTCAAGAGCTGGTTGAGAGTTTGTTCGCGCTCATCGTTGCCGCCGCCTAAGCCAGCCCCGCGCTGACGACCGACCGCATCAATTTCATCAATAAAAACAATGCAGGGCGCATTAGACTTAGCTTGCTCAAACAGGTCGCGGACGCGGGAAGCCCCCACCCCAACAAACATTTCGACGAACTCTGAGCCAGAAATTGAGAAGAAAGGCACCCCGGCTTCACCGGCGACGGCTTTTGCCAGCAGCGTTTTACCGGTGCCCGGCGGACCAACCAGCAGCACTCCCTTCGGGATTTTGGCTCCGATCGCCGTAAACCGATCGGCATTCTTAAGGAAATCTACAACTTCGCTCAGTTCCAGCTTGGCTTGTTCAATCCCCGCCACGTCGTTAAAGGTGACTTGGGTTTGCGGCTCCATCTGGACTCTGGCTTTAGATTTACCAAAGTTCATCGCTTGGTTGCCTGGCCCACCTTGGGCCCGCCGCAGCAAAAAGAACAGCAGCACCAACAGACCGACCGGTACCAGTAAGCTGCTCAAGGCCTTGAACCAAAAGCTATCGTCGCTTTGGGGCAGAACGTTGATATCAATTTTCTTTTCGGTCAGGAGGTCGATTAAGCCTGGATCATTGGGCAAATTGACAAAAATTCGGCTAGCATCTTGCGTAATCACCTGAGCTTGGGTGCGGTCCGCACTAATGCCAATTTTGGCGACTTGTCCACTGTCAACAGCTTGAATCAATTGGCTGTAGCGCCACACCTGCTTTGATGGTGGCTGTTTATCAAAAAAGGCTGTTGCTAAAGCCAGCACAACAACTGTTAAGAGTACGTAAAGTCCTGCGTTTCTCCACCGCTTATTCACCGGGCTACTTCCTCCTAATTTCAAAGATGGGGAATGATTTTTACATAAATTAATGTTAACCCATTCTCAGATCTTCCTGAAAGCAGAATTAACTTTAAGATTCAGCCAGACAGGAGAGGGATGTTGTATGTTAGAGCCAGTCGAAGCTTAGAATCAGTACGAGTCAATGTTTGTAGATGTATTTGTACAGCCGTTCTCACCTATTGATCAAATTGGCAAGTGCAGGAGTCTTAACCCCACAAGATCAAGACTTCGCGATCGGCGTAGGGTTGCTATAGATGAGCGATTTGGAGCGATGCTATCGAGTTTTAGAGCTTGAGCCTGGTGCTTCCTGGGAGGAGGTCAATCAGTCCTACAAGGACTTGGCTTTCGTGTGGCATCCCGATCGGATTCCCAAGGACAATCCGCGGTTGCAAGAAAAAGCCCACGACAAAATCAAAGAAATTAATCAGGCCCGGGATTTTCTGCGCACCGCCAGTAAAACGCAAGCTGTGCCTAAGTCGAAAACACCTCAGCCGCCCCGACACAGCCATTATCAGTCGCCCTATCCCCCCCGATCGCAAACCTATTCTCAGTCTGGGGCTGCCAGTTCGCAAACTCGTCAGCAGTCCCACCGTGAGTCATATCAATCAGCTCAATCAGCCCGTCCAAATCAGGACTATAACCCTTACGCCTACCAGCCGCAATATCACCGCCAGTCCACAGATTCGCAGCATAAAAACCCTCAGAGCAATGGTGCTCAGGGGTCTGAGAGCAGTAAACACACAACTCAGAGTCATCCGAACGAGTACCAGTCTTCTACCTATCAGCGATCGCCTCAGCCCACTAACTCTCCCTCTGCCTCCAATACCTATGTTGGGAACGGGCATCAAACTAGCCACGACCATCATCCAAACGGCAGCGCCAGGACAAAGCACAGCCAAGACTTAAGCGGAGCCGACCTGCGGGGAGCCAACCTGGCCGAAAAAGACCTGGCTGGACGCAATCTCAGCCATGCTGATTTGAGCAATGCGAATCTGAGCGATGCTTTTTTACACAAAGTCAATTTGCAGGCGGCTAACCTGTTTAAGGCCAATTTGTTCCGCTCGAACTTACTCCAAGCCAATTTGAGCAACGCTAATTTACGCGAGGCCAACTTAGTCGGAGCAGATCTGAGCGGGGCTGACCTGCGCGGGGCTGACCTGCGTGGGGCCAAGATTGGATTTGGCGATCGGATTATGGTCAAGCTGACCGGCGCTCACTTGACCGGCGCGATTATGCCCGATGGCAAAGTGCATACCTAAAATACGCTGCTGATCTGCTCTATGTTTAAAGGTGAGTTGATCAATAAGCTGAGTTTGCGCTGTATGAGATTTTTGGGATTAAGTCATTCCTGGCCACGGTTAAGGGTATTGGGGCTGAAGAGTATGGCTCTGGGGTTAGCTTTGCTCAGCCTGTGGTGGTATAGTCCAACCGCCTTAGCGAGTCTGAATGATGACCACTATGACGGCAATATTTTTGCGCTCTATGCCGGTAATGGTTCCTTGGTGCCGCCCAAAGTTACCTTGGCCTCTTCGCTACGACAGCAGAAGCCTGCTTTGTTAGTGTTCTACGTGAACGACAGCAGCGATTGCAAGCAGTTTGTGACTGTGGTTTCTCAACTGCAATCTTTTTATGGGCGAGTCTCAGATTTTATCCCGATTGACGTTGATGCGTTGCCACTCCAGAGCAGCTATGCAGCCTCAGAGCTAGGATATTACTATCAGGGCGCTGTACCGCAAACTGTCCTGATTAATCAAGCCGGTCAGGTCGTTTTAAATGCGAAGGGAAACGTTGACTTTGAGCAAATTGACGATGCGTTTCGCCAAACCTTTGATTTGCTGCCGCGCAGCGAGTCCAAAGAACTCAAGCGTCGATTCCTGAATGAAGTCAATACAGAGTTGAGCCGCTAATCCCGGATAACCTGAGTTTGGGACTTATCCGAATAAAAAGCCCAGACCGAAAAGCAATCCACTCAAAAAATGTAGCCCGACGGCAATAAACTTGCTGTTGCTGACTCGCTGGGGCTGGTCGTGGCACTCCCCAACATGACGGACTAATTTAATTCCGAACGGGAGGCTGGCAAAAATTAGCAAAGTCCAGAGTGGAAACAGACCCCAACCAACGAAGAGTAAGGTGAGGGCATAGACGCTGCCGCACAGCCACCAGAGTAAGCTCGCCCCCTTGGCAGTGCCGATGCGGACAATTGGCGATCGCTTACCCGCTGCCAAATCGTCTTCAACTTGATGAAAGTGAGAGCAGAACAGAATAATGCTGGTCGTGATGCCAATAATTACAGAGGCCGCTAAGGCGACTCCAGACCAAGCCTGGGTTTGGCTGTAGTAGGCAGCCGACACCGCCAACGGGCCAAAACAAACAAAGCAGATTAATTCGCCTAACCCCTGGTAGCCCAGCCGAAAGGGTGGGCCTTGATAGGTATAGCCCAAAAAGCAGCAGAGGGCGACAATCCCTAACACCATCGGGTCACGCTGCCACCCGGCGATCGCCACAATCCCAACAATTCCCAACAGCAGGCAAGCATTGGCCAGCCAAAAAATCAGCGACTTATTCCCGGTTAAGTTAACCACCGAATGGTATTTGTGGCGATCAATCCCAGTCTCAGCATCAAACACATCGTTACTCAGGTTGAGCCAGACCAAAATTAAAATCGCTGCCAGCAGAAAAGTAGCGAAGATTTGCCAATTAATTCTACCGGTGGTCGCTCTGGCAACTGCTGTCCCCACCCAAATTGGGATCACGGCCACGCTGTACATGGGCGGCTTGAGGGCAGCCAGCCAGAGTTGGCGCGAGGGGCGCGAGAGAGTTGTCATACAGCAAACCAAAGTAGAGAAGTCTTACAATTTTACGACGAAGCCTTGCCTTCAATGGTTAGATGGTAAGGAGCCTATTGGCAGATCGCCGTTAGAGAACACTTGTCGCTTTCGCTTGCTCCATGCCAGTCATTCCGTCGCCTGCCAATCTGCTGCAAGACCAGACCTCACTGCATGAGTTTCTGATTGACTGTCAAGCCACGGCTGAAGCTAAACAGCAGGTTCAAATCGTTAGCCTTTCGCTGCGGCTGGCGACCGTTGATCCATTGGCACTGCTGGGGGTCATTGGTCAAGCGGCTGCACCCGTGCATTTTTACCTAGAAAAACCAGCTCAAGCCGAAGCGATCGCCGCCTTTGCGCCAATTTTGCAGCGCCAATTTGCGGGTGCCGAGCGGTTTGACCAAGCCAAGCAGTTTTTGCACCATGCCCAAACCAACGCGATCGCCGCTGGCGATTTAGACTTACCCCTGGCTGGGCCCCGCTTCTATTGCAGCTTCAGTTTTTTTGACCAAGTGCCAGCAGACTCGCCCTTTCCAGCCGCAACGGTGTTTTTGCCCCGCTGGCAGGTGGGCTGTGGACAGGGACAAACCGTCGGCGTGTTCAATCTCTTGGTGTCTGCTGACTCTGACCTAGAAGATCTGACCATTCAGGTTTGGCAAGACCTGCAAACGATCAAGGCTGCCCCTGGCTTAGCCTCATCCTGGTCGAATCACGACCTGCCGCAACTCAACTCATCAGCGGCAGGGGCAGTCTTCAAAGCCGCTGTCAATGCCGCTCTAGAGTCCATTTGCAGCGATCGCTTTAGCAAGCTAGTGTTAGCCCATGCAGTGGATGTCAGCTTGCCGCAGCCGGTTGATTTAGGGCAATCCTTAGCCCAAATGCGCCAACACTATCCCGACTGCTATATTTTTTGTCTGGGCAACGGGCAAGGGCAGCAGTTTATCGGGGCCAGCCCGGAGCGGCTAATCAGCTTGCAGGGGCAAGAATTAATTACCGATGCCCTGGCCGGTTCTGCCCCCCGTGGCGATTCCTTATCTACAGACACAGCCCTGGCCGCTGAGTTGCTGAGCAGCGATAAAGACCTGCGAGAGCATCAGGTAATTGTGGACTTTATTCATCAGCACCTCCAGCAGTTGCAAATTACCCCTCGCCGATCGCCGCCGCCCCATCTGCTGCAATTGGCGAATATTCAACACTTGCAAACTCTGATTACGGCTAGGGTGCCCGCTCATCTGCACCTACTAGATATTCTGGCGGAGTTGCACCCGACGCCAGCGGTGGCGGGAGCCCCCCGGGCGATCGCCTGCGAACAAATTCGCCGCTACGAAAACTTCGATCGTCATCTTTATGCTGCTCCTTTAGGCTGGATTGATCAGCAGGGCAACGGCGAGTTTATTGTGGGCATTCGCTCTGCCCTGATCGACGGTTGCCAAACCAGACTCTATGCCGGAGCTGGCATTGTGGCAGGCTCCGATCCAGATAAAGAATTGGCGGAGATCAATCTCAAGCTGCAAACCCTCCTATCGGCCCTGGTTTGGGGCAGTGGATAGCGAGCCTTTAAAAATCACCTGCGATCCCAAAATAAGACTTGAGTTCAAATGATCTCAAACTGCTCAACCACAGTCAAACGAAGCCTCACAGCAACTGCTGTCTGTAGGCGCGATCGTGGCTTGATAGTCTTGCCCCTTCGTTTCACGGGGATGGCGGAGGCTAGAGCGCTGACAATCAAAGGGTTGAGCGGTCTCTGACGGAATTTCGGCTTGGGGCAGAATCGGTATGAGATCCTGCTGATAAGGGCTGTCGGGGCTGGTGTAGAGATGAAAGGTTTTGTCGCAGACTGCCATCCGCTGCCCTCGATTGAGGGTGTGCCCATCATCGTCCTGCACCGATTTCCAGGGGCCTTTGTAGACCACGGCTTGATTGCGTTCCCAGCCGGGGCCAACTTTGCCCTTGCAGGCTCTAACCGTCATGGAGCGAAATTCAATCCCAGCGATCGCCTGCCAGGGTTCAGGTTGACGGACTAAAATTTCGATCCCGTGGAATCCCGCCTGCTCAAACATGGTCAAAAACTGGTCTTCGCGAAAAGCACCCGCAATACAGCCACTCCACAGTTCAGGATCATTGAGAATCGCTGGGCTGGGGTCTTGGTCGCAGACAATGTCTGAAATCACCGCTCGACCACCCCGCTTCAGCACCCGGTAAATTTCGGCAAATAGCTGCTGTTTGTCTTGGGGTCGCACCAAATTCAGCACACAGTTAGAAACCACCACGTCCACGCTGTCATCGGCAATCAGGGGCTGTTGCTGGCGCAGCCGACTCGATTCTGCTTCCAAGGCTGCCAGTTCTGCCAAAACAGCAACCGGATGCTGACTCAACCAGGTTTGCAGTTGCTCCAGGTCAAGGCTGAGGTCTTGAATTTTGCCTTTGACAAAGCTGAGATTGCTGTAGCCGAATTTCGCGGTCATTTCAGGCAAATATTTACGGGCCAGCCCCAGCATTTGATCGTTGAAGTCAACCCCAATCACTCTGCCGGTTGGGCCAACTTTCTGAGCCAGAATGTAGCAGTTTTTGCCTGCCCCTGAGCCTAAATCCACCACCGTTTCGCCTGTGGCAACGTAGCGGGTTGGATCGCCGCAGCCATAGTCTTTGGCGATAATTTCTGACGGCAGGGCAGCCAGATAGTTACCGTCATAGCTGGTCGGACAACAGAGGGCAGCTTGAGGCTGTTCGGCTCCGGCTTCGTAGCGTTGCAGGACTGCCTGCTCAATGTCGTAACTGAGGGACTGGCTAAATTCGGTTGGACTAGCTGTGTCTGTCATGGCGATCGCTTAAAAATGCAGTGGTACTTAACGTTTCAGTTGTCAGTCGCCCAGGCAAGCGAGAATTACCGTTAGCCCTGGACTTCAGTTTATTGACCATTCTCTCGCAAAGCGGAATTGCCGGGTAGGATTTAAATTTTGTCACTTCCAACTCGCTTGGTCTAGATTTAAAGGGATTGTAAAAAATAATTAAATCAATCGGTGAATTTTCCAGTCTAAATCGTCAGCAAGAACTGCCAAACCTGAGGAATAACAGGATGAGTCAAGAGCAGATTGACAATCCCCCACCCGACCCATCTCGCTTGCCCGTTTTGGCAACCGCTCCCGATCAAAAAGCAGTAACGACGATCAGCGCGGATCGCTTGGTTAAAAATCCTTGGCTGTGGCTGCTACTGCTTATCGGGCTGTCGATCGGCGGCATCACCCTCTGGCGCAGCTTTTCAGCCGAGCGACCTGCAACCAAAACTGCTGGCCCACCGCCGCGTCCGGTTGAACTCGTCAGGCTGAAGGCTGGGACTGGCATCAGGCAGGTTCAACTGATCGGCCAGGTCGAAGCCAGCCAGCAGGCAACCGTGCGGGCCCAAACTGATGGCGTGATTGAGCAAGTCTTGGTGAACTCTGGCGATCGCGTCAGTCCAGGCATGGCGATCGCCATTCTGGATGATGCTGATCAAGCCCTAGCGGTTGCCCAAGCGAAAGCCCAGCTCGCCCAAGAGCGCAGCAACTTAGCCCGCCTTGAAGTGGGCACTCGTCCAGAGATTATTGCCCAACGACGGGCTGCCCTCCAATCGGCCAAAGCCAGAGAGCAAGAAAACCAGGATAATTTAAACCGGACGCAGGAACTTGTTAAGCAAGGAGCCGTTTCCGAGCGGCTGTTGGTGGAAGCCAGAACTGCCCTGGATGATGCCAAGGGGGCCCGCTTAGCAGCAGCAGCGGCTTTAGCAGAAGCGGTAGCCGGCCCAATTCGGCCAGAAATTGAGGCCCAGCGGGCGAATGTAGCAGCGGCTCTGGCGGCGGTGAATCAGGCCAAGCTTTCGCTGCGCCGGACGCAAATTACCACCCCAGCCGCCGGCATTGTCCAAATCCGTCAGGTTAGCCCTGGCGATTTTGTTGAAAGCGCCGACCCGATTATCTCGCTGGTGGCCGGCGATCGCCTGGATATCTTCCTGGAACTGCCAGAAAACTTGACCGGACAGGTGGGTCCTGGAGCGGCGATCGCCCTGACTGCTAGAGCATTGCCTCAATGGCAGGGCCGGGCCACAATTACCGGCGTGGTGCCAGTTGCCGAGGCCAGTTCCCGGCGGCAGCGGGTGCGGGTGCGCCTGGGCGATCCACCACCAGGGCTGCTGCCCGGTATGTCGATTGAGGGCCAGCTAGCTTTGTTGGCTAACTCACCTGGTTTTGTGGTTTCCCGCGATGCGTTAACCCGCCGCCAAGACGAATGGGTGGTGTATACCGTAGCGGAGGGAAAAGCCAAACAAATTGAAGTTGATTTGCTGGCAGACATGGGGGAGCAGGTGAGCATTGCCAGCCCTCAACTCCGGGTTGGGGAGTCAATTGTGCTGCGTGGGGGCGATGGTTTAAGGGAGGGTGCGGCTGTCAAGGTGGTGAAGCCTCAGTCGTAGGATAGTCAAGCCCCGCGCTCTCCCGAAGGGGAGCGTCGGGCTTCGGCCGTGAGATCAGCCGAACGGATGAGAGGCGCGTGAGTTGAGGGACGTTACCCGACCGCTTCCGTTGGCGTAGCCTGTCCGAAGGACATAGGACAGGGAGGGCAACAGTGCCGAAACGAACAAACTCTTAGGATGCATAGAACAGCTCCCTAATATTTGATATAATGGTGGAATGTTCCACATAACTTTTCGCTACCGCATCTATCCAGACTTTGAGCAAGAGCAGCAAATACTGAACTGGCTTGAAACTTGTCGCAAGGTTTATAACCATGCGGTGCGGGAGCGAAAAGATTGGATCAATAGCCGCAAATGCCAGAGTGACAGGTGCTCTTTGCAATCGGAATACATCATTCCAGCAGACCTATCCTACCCGAACTACTACGCTCAGAAAAAAGCGTTGACCGCAGCCAAGAATGATTTCCCGCTGATGAAGGCGGTTCACTCTCAGGTCTTGCAAGACGTGATTGCGCGGGTAGATAGTGCATTTGCGTTGATGAAAGAGAGAGGGTTTGGATTTCCCAGATTCAAAAAGTTTGGGCAGTTCAAAACTTTGAATTTCCCACAACTGCAAGCTAACCCCATTCGCAGCACTCAAATTAAAATCCCCAAGGTTGGGTTGATGTTTCTATCCCTGATGTCCCGCCTCACGGCAATGCCATTGGGATTGATGTCGGGCTGAGTTATTTTCTGTCTACTAGTGATGGCGAACAAGTTGCCAGACCGCGTTTCTTTGACAAACTGCACCGCAAGCTGGAATTGCTGCAACGCTGTTTGACGCGGAAACGGAAGCGGTCTAACACTCGCGCCAAGCTGATCCAGAAAATAGGAAAAGTTCATGAACAAATTGCTGCTTGTCGCTTGGATTGGCAGTTCAAGCTTGCTCATCATCTTTGTGACCGTGCCCAAATGATTTTTGTCGAGGATTTGGATTTCCGAATCATGGCAAAGGGGATGTTGGGTAAGCACACCCTTGATGCAGGGCTGGGTCAGTTTGTGAACCAAGTTCTGCCGTGGGTGTGTTTCAAGCGCGGTGTTTACTATGGCAAGGTTGACCCCAACGGCACGTCTCAAACCTGCCCTGACTGCGGAGCTAGGGTTGCGAAGGATTTGAGTGTGAGGGTTCATGAGTGTCATGAGTGTGGGTCGATCAAGCCAAGAGATGTTGCAGCAGGTCAAGTGATATGTGCCTGTGGTCTATCGGGTGTTGAAATTGCGAGTGGAGCCGAGGTATCGGGGGCATTGGAAACTGTGTCTAGACAACTGGCGATGAAGCTCGAAAATCTCAAGAGCGATCTTGAGAAGCCTGCGCTGTACTCGTAGAGTCAGCGTCGGGAGAAGTCACGACTCCCATTATTCCAGCCAGCAATCTGAAATCCGATCGCTGCTACCGATTGTTCGACGGCTGCTTGGAAATAAGCGGCGGTAAACAGTAAGATTCCACCTTCGTAGCCGTCACTCCGATTCAGGGCATCTGCGATCGCTACTGCTGATTGCAGATGGTAGCCCTGCCAACCAAACAGCGGGTAAGTATCGCAAACCCAAATTAGCGAATTGATTTGACCTCTAACCATGCCCGCCAGCACCAAAAAATGCCCGACATCCCAATCCGCCGCAGTCGGTTGAATCAATTGTCCATTCAGATAGCTAATGGCTTCACTCACCCCCAAGCGCGACCCCCACAACTGCCCAGTTTTAAGGTTGCACAATGGCACAGCTTCCCAATCTGGATGAGCCTGACAAAGGCGGATGATTTGCCAAACCCGATCAGCGGTCCAGTCTGCCATTAACGGGATACAACAGTAGGCGCTGGCGGAAAATTGCTCGATCGCCGCCATCAATCCCTGCACAGATGTGCCAGCATCCGCTAGCGAATGGGTTGTGGGTAGAGACGCGCAATCTTCCTGTCGAGAGGTCGCCCCACTAGGGAGCCATAGTTCGGGGTCGCCAACCAGCACCACGGAACCAGCCCGCTCAGCCACCTGCTCTACACTGACTGCAAACCCCCGCGATCGCAACAGCATCGCTGCCCAGTAAGGCCCACAGAGGTTGTCTGGCTGCTGCCCAGCTTGCTGATGCACTGGAGCAAGTCGCAGCATTCCCGGCAAAAGTTGGATTAAAAAATGAGTATCTTGTCTGATCATCAAATCATCATGCTCTTTAAGTCATCTTAGAGTGTTGCGGATTTGAACCCATTAAGCTTTCTTGCTGGTGTCACTCTGTTTCCCTAATAATCCCTTGACGCCAAAGGTTGTTGCAATGATTGACAAAGGATTGGAGTGGGAAAAGACCAGAATTTTGCCAACCGGAGAGATTTCCATTGTTGGTAACACGCGAATTGCCGGGAAGGAAACAGGCACGTTAGGCAAGGTGAAAGGCGTAGACCATAAGATGGTTTTTCGGGGGTTCGCGTATTGGGGATTGGTGACGGGGAATCAACAATGGTTAGAGATCGCTAAGCGTGTCTCGGCACACTACAGTCGTCCTAAATCAGCGCTGAGCGATCGCAGTTATTGCAGCAGCAGCAATAATGACTGGATAATCCCAATCACAACGCCTAATACACCGCCCAGATTGACGATCGCTTGCAGCTCGGTCTTAACGATTCCCTGCACGGCGGCTTCTAAATCTTCCGGTGAAGTGGCTTGAACGCGGGCAACAATCACTTGATCAAGGTCTAGAATCGGGATGGCTTTTTCGACAATCAACTCTAAGTCGCGCTCTAGGTAACGCTCTAAAATAGCTGCCAACTCTTGGCTAACAATCGGCAAAGAGTCGGTCAAGGCGGTTGAAGTTCGCAGCCGGTTCAAAATCATCGTTGACAGATAATCCCAATCGACGGAGCTACTCAGACCCTGTACTAGTTCAATGCCCTGATTCTGGATGTACTCGCGGACATTTTCCCGAAAAACCTTTCGCAATTGTCGCACTGTAGACATCGGCAGATTTTGCAAGGTCAGGTTTTGGATCGCCTCTGCCAACCGTTGCCGCAGCCGCAGCGACTCGGTTAGCTCAACTAACCGCTGGTTGCAGACCTCTCGCTCTTCTAGGCAAAAATCTCGCAGCCGAACCAGAGCGTTGCGGGCCCCGAATAGGTTAGCTACGACCCAATAGGTGCCGCTGGTTTTTTCCCGAAAGCCTTCATCAATCGTTTCAATGTTGCGATCGGTGAGAAAGTCAATCAAAATTTGGCGGAGGCGATCGGGCGGAAACACGACTTCCAAGAGCCAGTCAGCAACTTTGACTGACTGGTCTTGATTCAACTTTAGCTCCAGTAAAACCTGGTCAAACACTTGGTTGAGTTGAGTCTCTAAAAAATCTTCCCGGCGGGCCCAAACCTTAATCAAGCGCGGCAGCGACTGCCCCAGCAAATCCTGCAAAATCTTAGAGAGGACATGAACTGTTTTCTTTTCTGTGGCTGACTTAACCTGATCAAGCGACATTTGCAGTAACCAGCCAATCGCCGCTTCCACCCGCTCTGTTTCCAGCAGGCGGCGGGTCAGATTTTGCATTTCAGCCGGGGTCAGCAGCGACCCCATAATCGCATCTGCGACCTTTTGAGCCAGGCGCTCTTGATTGCGGGGAATTAAGCCCGGCGTAAACGGCAGCGTCCGATCGCCAATTTTGATCGGTCGATAGGGACGAAACAGCATTGAAATTGCTAAGTCATTGGTGAAATAGCCAATAATTCCCCCCGCGATCGGGGGCAATCCAAACTTCCAGAGGGTAGACCAATCAATCAATTGCAGCGCGTCCATTCAGTCATCAGCAATCCACTCTTCCATTTTCAGGCCGCTGTGGAGGGAATGTAACAATCGGGGACAGCAGGCGCAGCAGATTTGCCGTCAAGTCTGGCTACTGCCCTCGACTCGCTACTCCTGCACGGTTGGGAGCTGAGACGTGAGCATGCGCCCAACCCAAGCTTGTAAATATTTTTGATTCGCTGCTTGCTGTTGCGGCTCGGTGGTATTGAGGGGGTAAGGAGCCAACCCTACCACGGCTGCGTTCGTAACGCAGAACATTGATTTTTGAAAGCTCTGGCAAATTCGCACCCGCAGATCATCTTCACCCCGCTTGCCCTGGCGATAGAAATCGTGCAAATACTCTGGCAGAAAGTGGCGCATGTCCTGCATTAGCAATGTGGGGGGAATGCCAGCACTGCCGACAGGCAGCGGATCGGCATAGAGAGCACCGTAGGCAAAGTTGGCCTGGTCAGGCGAAATTTGCTGGGCTTGAGCGTTGTACGATACAACCCCCAAAAAAGGGGTGCCCCGAAAGAAAACGGCTTCTACGTATGGAACGGCTGCATCTGCCAGAAAGGTCAACCCAGCAGCAGCAGGCAAAATTTCATAGTCTTTTCCGCCAATTCTGACGGTGTAGGTAATCGGCTGACTGGCCGCTGCCACTAAACCACTTAGAATATGCTTGACCACCTGAGGAATAGAAGTTACCTCGCCCCCATCGTAGCGATCGCTGAGGCTGATAAAAATCTCATTCATCACGTGCCAAAACTGCCCCAAAGTGCTGTAGTAAGCCGACTGACGAATTTGCTCTGGCAGAAAATCAGGAAATAACCGATGCAGCCCCTGCATGAGCGGATTGTGCTTCAGCTTGGCTTGAATTGCCTGCTCAGCCAACTGAGCAAAGGCAGGGGTATTCAGATAGGCGTCTAAGCCGCCCCCGCCGTGCCACATCATTGTTCTCATGCAGTATTCGGCGTATTCAAAGTTAATGCGATCGTGCCACCAGTGCCGCAGCAGTTTTGGCCAGGAGAATTTGCCATTGAAGTATTTGAAAAAGGGAAATAGCTCTAGAAACTGATCATCGGCTATAAAACAGAGATTTTCGGCATAGGCCCCCAGGACTACTCCGTAGCTTTTGAGGATGCCAACCACCTCTAGCAAATTTATAGGCGTATCCGGCAGTAAAACTCCACCAGCGGTCAGCCGCTGAATGTAGTCATCGGCGGCGGGAGAGTTGAGTGGTTTCCAGGTGCTGGTCATAGCGGTGAGGAAGGAGAAATAACAGGGGTGGCTTGGGTAATCAGGGGCTGGCGGATCAGCGGAGCAGCTAAAACCGTTGTGGTTGCCTGACTCCAATTCAGCATCCAAGCCGGCTGTAAGCCAAACAGAACGATCAGACCCGTCAAGATTAGACCCGGAAAGCGATCGCCCCAAGTCACAGGCGGCAAATCCGTCACTTGGGGAGATAAGCGACCAAAAAACACCCGGTTGACCAGCAGTAAAAAGTAAACTGCCGTCAAGCCGGTGCCAATAATCGACAGCAAGGTTTGCAGCGGAAAGATTGGAAAACTACCCCGAAAGACCAAAAACTCAGAGATAAACCCGACCATGCCCGGAATGCCAGCACTGGCCATCACCCCTAGCACCATCATGCTGCCAATAATTGGCAACCCTCGTTCTGGGTTGAGCAAGCCCCGCAGCACCTCAATGTTGCGGGTGCCGGTTTTCTGATAGACCACTCCGACAAGGGCAAACAGCAGGGCTGAAATCAGACCGTGGCTGACCATTTGGAAGATTGCCCCCAATAAACTTAAGGGCGTGGCGGCCGCGCAGGCTAATAAGATATACCCCATGTGGGCGATCGAACTAAAGGCAACCATCCGCTTCATATCGGTTTGAGCGATCGCCATTAGCGCCCCATACAGGGTCGTGATCACGGCCCAGGTGGCTAGCCAAGGCGCTAACGTCTCCCAGCCCTGTGGCAGCAAGACCATGCCATAGCGTATTAAGCCATAGGTGCCGAGTTTCAGCAATACGCCCGCCAGCAGCATTGAAACGGGCGTCCCTGCTTCGACGTGGGCATCCGGTAGCCAGGTATGAAAAGGCACCAGCGGAATTTTAATCCCGAATCCAATCAGCAGCGCCCCCAGCAGCCAGCACTGCTGAACAACTGGGATTGTCTGGGTAAGCAGGGGCTGGTAGTCAAAGCTAGCCATTCCCCCCAGCCAAGTGATGCCCAAGAAAGCGCCCAGCAGCAGCACGCCAGAAACAGCCGTGTAAATCAAAAACTTAGTGGCAGCATACCCCCGGCGCGGCCCACCCCAAATTGAAATCAGCAGGTAGAGCGGAATTAGCTCTAGCTCATAAAACAAAAAGAAGAGCAGCAGGTTCTCAGCCACAAATGCCCCGCTCACCGCCGCATTCAACAGCAAAATTAAAGCGTAGTAGAGGCGGGGGCGCTGAATTTTAGCCTCTGTCGCGTGCAGCGCCAGCCAGGTCAGTAAGCTATTTAGCACCAGTAAAGGAAACGACAAACCATCCACACTGAGGCGATAGCTTAAGCCCAGTCCCTCTAGCCAAGGTAGTTCTTCCCGTAGTTGCAGGCTGGCATCGCTAGAGGTAAAGGCATACCCCACAACGGCTGTCCAGCCCAGCACAACGGCCATGATGATGAAGGCAATTTGTCGTAAGCGGACTGCGGACAGTTTACTCGGCCAAACCGTCAGCAAGACTGCCCCCAAAACTGGCATCCAGATCAAAAGACTTAACACTTACTTGCTCCTACCAAATTGACCAGGTTAGCAGCAGCCCCAGCACCCCTGCTGCCAAAAAAATTGCCAAGATGTAAGACTGAGACTGCCCCGAAATGCTGTATTTGAGAACCTCTCCGCTCAAAATCGAGCTGAGTCCCGCCAAATTAACCAGCCCATCCACAATGTAGCGGTCAAACCAAGCACTACAGCGAGACAAGCCATTAATCCCTGCCACAACGGTCAGCCGATAGAGGCGATCCACATAAAAATCGTAAGCCAAAACATCCTGAGCCAAGCGCAATGGTTTATAGATGGTTCGTGACCAGCCGCGATTCAACGGCAGCGTGACGCCGATCGCACTGCCAATCAGACCCGAAACCAGCAGCAGCACGACAATGATTTTGTTGGTGTAGCTCCAGTCGGGCAGCAGGGAAAAGTTATGCAAAATCAGCGGCATCAGCAAGGCAACCACCGTCAAGCTGACCATCGGCACGGCCATTGGCCAAGCCACCTCTGGCGATCGACGCGTTTTGGGCTGAAGTTGTCCCAAAAAAGTCAGCCGAAACACCCGCAGCAGATTGATAATCGTTAGCCCGTTCACCAGCAGCACAATCGTGACTAGAATGGGCTGGCCGAACCAAAAGCTGTAGATTGCCTGATACATGGCCCAAAAGCCCCCCAAGGGCAACAGCCCAACCAAGCCGAGGCTGCCGACCGCAAAGGCAATGGTCGTCGCTGGCATCCGCGACCACAGTCCACCCATTTCGGTCAAGTTTTGATTGTTTGTGGTCAGAATCACCGAGCCAATGCTCATGAACATCAGCGCCTTGGCGATCGAATGGGTCAGCAGCAGCAGCAGCGCCACATCCGTCCATTGCAGCCCAACTGCCATAAATACCAGCCCCAGGTAAGCACTAGTGGAATGGGACAGCGCTCGCTTGATGTCGATTTGGGCGATCGCCACTAAAGAAGCCCCGACTGCTGTGACGCTGCCAATTACAATCAGCACCGTTAGCGCTCCTGGCGACAACGCCAAAATCGGCTGCATCTTGATTAATATGTAAGCGCCCGCCGCCACTACCACCGAATTTCGTAAAATTGAAGCTGGATTTGGCCCTTCCATCGCCTCATCTAACCACAGGTGGAGCGGAAATTGAGCGCACTTACCGATCGGTCCGGCAATCAGAGATAGCCCCAGCAGTAAGCTTGTGCTAGCCGATAGTTCAGCCGTGTCTGCCCAAGCGTATAAATCGGGGAAATTCAAGCTACCTGCCATCGTCGAGAGCGTAATTACTCCCATCAGCAGCAATAAGTCTCCAATCCGCTTGGTCAAAAAGGCATCCCGGGCCGCTGTAACCACCAGGGGCTGAGCATACCAAAACCCAACTAATAGGTAAGTAGAAAGGGTCAAGATTTCCAGCAGCGCATAGCTGAGGAAGAGAGAATCGCTCACTGCCAAACCGCTAATTGCGGCCTCAAAAATCCCCATCAAGGCGAAAAAGCGGGCCAGGGCCCAGTCTTTTTCCATATAGCCCAAGGCATAGAATTGGGCGAGCAGACTTAATCCGGTCACTGCCTCCATCGCCCCGACGCTGACCGGCGAAATCGTCAAAGCCAACGAGAAATCTAAATCAGCCGCCTGAAACCAATGCAAAAGGATCACTTGCGGGTCTTGATGCCAGACTCCCCGCAGGACGATCGCGCCGTGCACCAAGGCTAAACAGGTCATTAATAGATTCAAATAAGCAGCCGGTCGCGGGCCTGTGCGCTGAATCAGCCCAATTGACCAAGGTAAAGTCAAAACCGCACCGACCAGTCCATAGCAGGGAATCCACCAACTGGTTTCCAGAAGGAACTGTAGCATCAAAAAAGCATCCCTAAAAACGGCTCAAAAATGACAGACTTGTCTTGATCTAAGTCACCTAAAAGTCAATAGCATCAAAACTATCTATAGATTTTTATCAAGCTAGAAAATTGCTGGCCCTGTCTGCCAATAATTAATCCATGTTTACAGAAGTTTACTGCCTCTGATCTGCAAAGTAAACGTTGATTGATCAGAAGCAAAATTCCTGCCTCACGAGCAACTTTGTTTCCAAACTTTTGTAGGTGATTATTAATTTATGCCTATAGATGTAAACTTATCAAAAGCCTGAGTAGCATTGGAATCATCTATCCTGTACCTTGAGATTGGGTCACTCTGAGGAGAAATTTATCTCGGTCAAAGCTGGGCCACTTTAGATCTAAAATCTTGTCTGGGTGAAGATTTCAATCACATAGGTTCAAAAATATTTCCAAACTGATTCGCTTGACGCTCAGTGAATTAAAACTGTTTACAAAAGTGTCAACAGGGGCTAGAAATTCTTTTGCCTTGAAATCTAATATCAGGTTTTTTGATATTTAAAGCCAGCAATTACTATCGAGGATTATATTGTCAAATCAACTGCTGAACTCTATTCTTTATTAAAGATAGTTAAGTAGTCTGATGAATCTAGACAGAATGGCTGATCCCGTCGAATTTTAGATGACGGAATATTGCTCTCAGTTTTTCATTCATGACTCACACATTTGTTTCTTAAGGAGAGCAACAATGCCAATTGCTGTTGGAATGATTGAGACCAAAGGATTTCCGGCGGTAGTAGAAGCAGCGGATGCAATGGTAAAGGCGGCCCGCGTCACGCTGGTGGGCTACGAAAAGATCGGGAGTGGTCGTGTCACGGTGATTGTGCGCGGCGATGTTTCGGAGGTGCAAGCTTCAGTTGCGGCTGGCGTTGAAAACATCAAGCGGGTCAACGGTGGAGAGCTTTTGTCAACCCACATTATTGCCCGTCCCCACGAAAACCTGGAGTACGTGCTCCCGATCCGTTATACCGAGGCAGTCGAGCAGTTCCGTTCTTAAGGCTTTGAGGACCTGGGCTAGCGATCGCTGTCTGTTTGATTTGTTCACAATAGTTTCGCTTTCATTTGATTTCAAGGGAGTCAGTTTAAATGGCAATTGCAGTCGGCATGATTGAAACGCTGGGTTTCCCAGCCGTGGTAGAAGCAGCAGATGCGATGGTAAAGGCAGCCCGCGTCACTTTGGTCGGCTACGAAAAGATCGGCAGCGGTCGCGTCACAGTGATTGTGCGCGGCGATGTTTCGGAAGTACAGGCTTCAGTTGCAGCCGGGATTGAAAACGTCAAGCGAGTCAACGGTGGTCAGGTGCTTTCCACCCACATTATTGCCCGTCCCCACGAAAACCTAGAGTACGTGCTGCCGATTCGTTACACCGAAGCGGTTGAGCAATTTCGCGAGAGCGTCAGCGGCATTCGCCCCCTAGGTAGACCGTAGATTCCATGCAAATTGCCAAGGTACGCGGCACTGTCACCAGCACTCAAAAGGAGTCTAGCCTGCAAGGTGTGAAATTCTTGGTATTGCAGTTTTTGGATGACGCAGGGCATCCCCTTGCTAAGTACGAAGTAGCAGCAGACAACGTTGGGGCCGGTGTGGATGAGTGGGTGCTGGTAAGCCGAGGCAGTGCGGCTCGTCAAATCATCGGCAGCGAAAAGCGGCCAGTTGATGCGGCGGTTGTCGCAATTATTGATACCGTCAGTGTTGATAATCAGTTGCTCTACAGTAAGCGAGACCAGTATCGCTAAACGTCAGGCGGCTTGACTTGACTGAGCTAGCGATCGGTTTCCCTTCCTAGGCTCAGTTTCCCCTGCAAGAGAGTATTTAGGAGGATCGATTATGGCAGCTCGCGGTTATGCAGCTCCTCCGACCCCTTGGTCAAAGGAGCTAGCGGAACCCAAAATTGATGCCACCGCCTATGTGCACTCCTTTTCTAGCGTCATTGGCGACGTTCAAGTGAGCGCAAACGTCCATATTGCACCGGGAGTGTCGATCCGGGCAGATGAGGGCACCCCCTTTCATATTGGTGAAAACACCAATATGAAAGATGGGGTGGTGATTCATGGGCTAGAGCAGGGGCGAGTTATCGGCGACGACCAGCAGCCGTACTCGGTCTGGATTGGTCGTGATACTTCTATTACTCACTTGGCGCTGATTCACGGGCCGGCCTATATTGGCGACGATTGCTTTATTGGCTTTCGTTCGACAATTTTTAACGCGCGGGTTGGTCAGGGCTGCATTGTGATGATGCACACCTTGGTTCAGGACGTTGAAATTCCGCCCGGAAAGTATGTGCCATCCGGTTCAGTGATCACGAGCCAGCAACAGGCTGATCGCTTGCCCGATGTCGAAGCCAGCGATATTCACTTTGCCCAGCACGTCGTCGGGGTGAACAACGCGCTGCGCTCTCACCGCGCTGAAGATGCGGCCTCCCCCATCCGCGAGCAGCTTGATCAGGGTTCTCAACCCGCCTCTCCTATTAGCCACAAGGGACAGACCTCAGTTATGAATACCGATACAGTTGAACAGGTGCGCCAATTATTGAAGCAGGGCTATCAAATTGGCACAGAACACGCCAATAGTCGCCGTTTTAGAACGAGTTCTTGGCAAAGCTGCTCTCCGATTCAGGAAAACCGCGAATCGGCAGTGCTAGCTGCTCTCAATGCTTGCTTAGTGGAGCACAGCGGTGAGTACGTGCGCCTGATTGGGATTGACACTAAAGCCAAGAAGCGAGTGGTGGAACAAATTATTCAGCGCCCTAGTGATCAGCCTGTTCTTAGCGGCAATTACTCATCAAGCAGTGGCTCTAGCTATGCGGCCAGTTCTACAAGTTCAACCAGCCGATCGCCGGTGTCTTCTGCCTCTGCTCAAGCTTCTGACTTAGCAGGTTTAGTCAGCCAAATTTTAGGGCAAGGCTGCCGAGTTGGTTTAGAGTACGCCGACGAACGACGGTTTAAGACCAGTTCCTGGCAAGCCGGGGGGACAATTAAAGCAACGCAGCCAGCAGCGGTGCTGGCAGAACTGTCGGCATTTTTAGCTGACCACAGCAAAGACTATGTGCGGCTGATTGGGATTAATCCGAGTGCCAAAACTCGCGTGACTGAGGTCACGGTTCAGCGTCCTGGTGGCAAAGTTAGTGTTAGTAATAGCCCAGGTGCCACGAGTCATGCTAGTTCTAGCTATAGCCATAGCTCAGCTTCTAGTTCTGGGAGTAGTACTGACGGTGAGCTGCAAACTCAAGTGGGTCAAATGTTGGCCCAAGGCTGTCAAATTGGCTTGGAGTATGCCGATGAGCGGCGGTTTAAGACCAGCTCTTGGCAGAGTGGGACAACCCTGCACAGTCGCAGTCCTGGCGAGGCGATCGCCGCCATTCAATCTTTCTTGGCCGAGCACAGTAAAGAATATGTCCGCCTGATCGGCATTGACACCAAAGCCAAAAAGCGGCTCGTTGAAACGATTATTCAGCGCCCCAGCGGTAAGTCTGGTGGTGCGAGTGCGCCCAGCCGCAGCCCTGCCAAAGGGTTTACCCCCAGCCCTAACCGGACGAATGGTGCCTCTGCAACAGGTTTAAGCAGTGATATCCAAAACCAAGTCCGACAACTGCTGCGCCAAGGGCACCAGTTAGGGATTGAACACGCCGATACCCGACGGTTTAAAACTAGCTCTTGGCAAAGTGGGCCGACGATTCGAGCCAGCCATGAGTCGGATGCGATCGCGGCTCTCAACGCCAGCCTGCAAGAATATGATCGAGAGTATGTGCGTTTGATTGGCATTGATCCCAAATCGAAGCGGCGGGTGTCAGAAGTGCTGATTCAGCAACCAAAAAAATAGCGGCGGCAACCCTGAGCGGTTGGCCCTCTAAAATCCATGTATTTGCCATCCCCACAACCCATTGGTGACTATCGTTCTGCTTGCGTTGGCGATGTTAAAATTCACCCCAGCGCTATGATTGCTCCCGGCGTTCTGCTGTGCGCTGATCCCGATAGCCAAATTTTAATTAGCGCCGGGGTTTGCATTGGCTTAGGCAGCATTTTACGGGCCTGTGCTGGCAAGCTAGAAATTTTAGAAGGGGCCAACTTGGGGACAGGAGTTTTACTGATTGGCAAAGGGAAAATTGGCAAACATGCCTGCGTTGGCTCAGCTAGCACCATTTTGAATAGCGATGTTGCCCCCGGTCAGGTGGTTGCGCCCGGCTCTTTAATTGGCGATACGAGTCGGCAAGTGGCTGGCTTCGCGGCGATCGCCCCTGACAGCCCAGCTAATCCGAATGGCGCAGCTAACGATGCCATTGCTCCAGCCGGCGATCCTCAGCCGACTGCTGATCTAAACGGTTCTGAAGCTTTAGTCAACAGCAGCCTATCTGCTCAGCCGACTAACCCCGTCTATGGGCAGGGCTATGTCCACCAAATGATGGGCAAAATGTTTCCGAAGGCTAACCTAACTAATGACCCTTGGGGCAACTGACCAACTGATATCCATCTACTACAATGAAGGCACTCCCTCTCTTTTAGCGAATGGCTCTCCCAGCAGACTTCACGGACATGGCTTTGGGTTTAGTTTCTGCCCAAAGTTTTCCTGCGATCGTGGGCATTGCCGACCACATGCTCAAGTCGTCTGAAGTAATTTTGGTTGGTTACGAAAAAATTGGCAGCGGCCACTGTACGGCGATCGTTCGGGGCGGCATTGCCGATGTGCGGCTGGCGGTGGAAGAAGGCGCCGAGCGGGCGGCTCAGTTTGGTCAAGCGCTGTCAACGCTGGTGGTGGCTCGCCCAATGCCTGACTTGGAAAAAGTGCTGCCGATCGGCAGTCGGTTGGCCCAACTGGCTACCGGCAAAGGCAATAATCGGCTCAGCAGTCAGGCGGTTGGTTTACTGGAAACGCGCGGGTTTCCGGCCATGGTTGGCGCAGCCGATGCGATGCTGAAGTCGGCCGATGTGGTGCTGACCGCTTATGAAATGATTGGGGCGGGACTCTGTACGGTGATCGTGCGCGGATCAGTGGCGAATGCCTTGGTGGCGTTGGATGCTGGCATGGCCGAAGCCGACCGGATTGGCGAACTCCACTCCGTCATGCTGGTGCCGCGTCCCCTTGACGACTTGGATCAAACTTTGCCCTTGGCAAGCTGCTGGATTGAAGAAGTCCGGCCGCTCCAATTGCCGATCTCGATTAAAGAAAAAGCGCCTGCCTTGGTAGAAGCCAATCTCCAGCAGCTCCCGGCGGCTACAAATGAACAAGCGGCGATCGCCATGCCTGCTTTAGAAGAAATTCCAGTCATCCGAGAAGATTAGAGCAAAGCGGAGGAAAGTCCGATTTAAAATGGCGTAAAATCCGCTTTTATGGTGCACTACAGCGATTTTAATCAGCACCACAATAGAGAGAGTGAGCCAAGGATAAGCATGGTAACACCTTCTATTCCAACCCTGACTGCCGCTGAAATGAGCGTCCGTCAAGCCCGGCTGTGGATGCCTGAGCAAGTTTTATTTACACCGGCTGCCTTAGATCAGCCGTGGGGACAGCAAATTTATCAGCGGGTGCAGTCTTTCGGCTTGCCAATTCAGGAGCTGCGGCAGAATCGAATCACTGGGTTACGAGGTGAGACGGAGCGCCAGACCTATGCGATCGCCAAGCGGACGCTGGCAGTGGTGACTGCGCCCCAGAGTCAGTTGAAGCTAACTCCGATTCCCCCCTCTGCGGATTGGCAGTTCCATCTGGCTGAGGGCTGTCCAGCCCACTGTCAGTATTGCTATTTGGCAGGGAGCTTGTCGGGGCCGCCGGTAATTCGCGTCTATGCAAATTTGCCCCAGATCCTGGAAAATTTATCTGCCTACGAGCGTTCCGGCAGTCCAACCACCTACGAAGTCAGTTGTTACACCGACCCCTTGGAAATTGAGCATCTGACCGGCAGCTTAGCGGCAGCAATTCGCTACTTTGGCACCCGCCAAGATGGGCATCTGCGCTGGGTGTCTAAGTTCGACCACGTTGAGGGCTTGTTGGATCTGCCGCACAACGGGCACACCCGCTGTCGGGTAAGTGTGAATGCCGCCCCGATTAGCGATCGCTTAGAAGGCGGTACGGCCTCTGTACCAGCCCGACTGCAAGGACTGCGACGGTTGGGCTTAGAGGGCGGCTATCGACTAGGGGTCGTGATAGCGCCGATTATGCCGATTGAAGATTGGCGATCGCACTACACGCAGTTGCTCGATCAGATCTCTACAGCACTGGACTTTGAGTCTGATTTAAGCTTTGAGCTGATTTCGTATCGGTTCACGCCTGGTTCTAAAGACGTGTTGTTGAGCTGGTATCCCAACACAAAGCTAGACCTGAACGAGGCGAATCGGGTTGTGAAGCGCAATAGGTTTGGCGGCATCAAATACGTTTACGACCCCAAGACAATGCGCGAACTGCGTCAGTTCTTTGAGCAAGAGCTGGCAAAGCGATTCCCGCCAGCAAAGCTCCTGTACTGGACATAGTAGAAGTCTGCCTGCCTCTATCTGCCTTTCCCCAACTCTATCCCGCCCAAAAGCCAAAGCTAAAGGTCGCTGCAAACACCCCCATCAGCAGCACATTCCCCAGTGTCCAAGCGCGGTCAAAGGCTTCGTTTTGTCCCCACGCGGCGGGCAGCAGAAAAATGATCGGCGCTGCCATCACGTAGCGATGCATTCCCTGGGCTTCTCCACTCGTTAAGGCAAACAAAATTATGATCAAGCTGTAAATCGCCAGCGGGCGGCTGCGCTGCCAAAACAATAGACAAGCCAGCAAGCCAAACCCGATCGCCGCAAATTCGACCAGATAGTAAGCCCGCGCTTGCAGATTGTTAGTGAACATTGATGCCCAAGCTTTTGACCAGTCAGCGTAAGATTCGCCCATCAGCAGCAGCCCGCGGTTAAAGTAGGCAGACTGAACAATCCGAAACGAATCTCCCAGCCAAGCTGACCAGATCAAATAGGCCAAAATTGGGCTGCTAATCCACAGCATTTTTCTCGCTTCAGTCCAAGCCGGCTGACGCACTAATTTTTTTAGGCCGCCAGCTTGCCACCAATACCAAACCAGCGGAATCACGATCAGCACCCCCGCCGCCTTTGTCCAGGTTGCCGCCATTGCCAGTAAGCCTGCTCCCATCCACTGTTGGCGACGAGCCAGGGCGATCGCCCCAAACGAAAGCCCCAAAAACAATCCTTCCGTGTAAACTTGGGCCAGAAACATCCCAGCCGGAAAAATTAGCAAATAAAAAGCTGCCCGCCGCCCGACATCATCTCCCCAGTCATCTCGCGCCAAATCCCACAGGGCCAGCATGGCGCCCAACGTGCCCAGCATCGAAACCAGGACTCCGGCCAGAGTGGCTGTCGCAAACGGGTTCAGACCGAGTACCCCCAAGGGCAACATCAGCCCTCGGATCATCAGGGGGTAAAAGGGATAAAAGGCATAGTTCATTGAGATCCAGTCTGGGCGATCGCCCTTGCGGGCAATTTGCGGATTACGCCAGCTAAAGTGAGGGGGGATCGCCCGCATCTGCGGGTCATCGTAGCCTGCGATCGCAATCGAGAGATAGTAGCCGGAGTCCCAGGCAACATGGCTACTCAGAAACGACTCTTCTCCAGTGGGAGGATTTTGGGTGGCTTCAGCCGTCCAGAACACGGCCCGATCAGGACGCTGGGGTTGAAACCGAGCTGGCACATAGGCTTGATAGCCAACCATCAGCAGCCCCCAAGCCAACCAAATGATGACGATGATCCGCAGATTAGAAGCATTTCTCATGGCTGAATTGCAGGTCGCCTATTAATGTCCAGTCGCTGAGGATTTTTTTGAGCAGCCGGATCGGGGTTTGAGAGAATCATCTGTCCTGACTTTTGTGGCGATCGCCGTCAATCAGATTTTGGGGAACTGGTTTGACCAAACTCTCCGACTGGGTGTCGAAAGTCGGCTCAGAAAGCCTGTCCCCTAAGACAATTTGCGACCCGGAACAATTCGCGCATCAGAACCGTTCATTAAGATATACATTCAGAGTGGCAGGCCTGTCATCTTCTGGCTTTGCATCATTATTTCTTAAAAAAACAAATTCTTGTCTTTAAATTGATCACCTGCGGTCAGTCAACTGGCCAAACTGCCCCAACCTTACTTAAATTATCCCTGTCGGAGGATTTCAACGAATGAAGGTGTCGCAACTGGGTAGCGAAGGAATCAACTATCCACCAAATAAGCGCATCTTCCGACCCCAAACTGCCACGCTGGTCATGCTGGCGATCATTGTGCTGGCAGGAATTATCTGTATCGGCTGGTTTGCTGGCGACGGAGACATCCGACAAATTGTCGCTGAGCTTGATGCCCTGCAAGAGTATCCGCCGCTGTGGCTGCAAGTGCCAATGGTGACGGGCGAATACCTGCTGGCACCGACGGTGATTCTGTTTTTGCTGGCGTTTGTGATTACCCGCGTTTCTCCGCAGCCCCGCACGTGGTCGCGCACGATTGTGGTGAGCATTTTGCTGGCCTTGACCCTTCGCTACCTGCTGTGGCGATCGCTGACCACGCTCAATTTAAGTACGCCCCTGAACGGCGTGATTAGCCTCGGACTATTTGGGCTGGAAATGCTGACCCTGACAACGGGGGTGATTCAACTGTTTTTAATGCTGCGGATTAAAGACCGGCATCGAGAAGCCGATCAGCAGGCGATCGCGGTCTTAGCAGGGCACTATACTCCGACCGTAGATATTTTAATTCCCACCTACAATGAGCCGATTTTTATTTTGCGCCGAACGGTAATTGGCTGTCAGGCGCTCGATTATCCGGCTCAGCAACTTAAAATTTATCTGCTGGACGATACCCGCCGCTCCGAGGTAGAAGAGTTAGCGGCCGAGCTGGGCTGTGAGTACATGACTCGCCCTGACAGTCGCCACGCCAAAGCAGGGAATTTGAACCATGCGATCGCCCGCACCACCGCCGAACTGATTGTAATCTTTGACGCTGATTTTATTCCGACCCAGAATTTTTTGACGCGCACGGTTGGCTTTTTTCAGCACCAGGAGGTGGCACTGGTTCAAACCCCGCAAAGCTTTTATAACCCCGACCCGATCGCCCGTAACTTAGGGCTAGAAAATATTCTTACCCCCGATGAAGAAGTTTTTTACCGTCAAACCCAGCGGGTGCGAGATGCCGCTGGCAGCGTTACCTGTGCTGGCACTTCTTTTTTGGTGCGTCGGAGTGCCCTAGAGGGCGTGGGCGGGTTTGTCACCGATTCGATCAGTGAAGATTACTTTACGGGCATTTGTCTCTCGGCCCAAGGACACAGGCTGGTTTACCTGAACGAAAAACTGAGTGCTGGTCTGGCCGCAGAAAATATGGCTGCCTACGCGGTTCAGCGACTGCGCTGGGCGAGGGGCACCCTGCAAGCCTTTTTTATTGAGGCCAACCCGCTGACGATTCCTGGCTTGAGCTTTGTGCAGCGCCTGGCCCATTTAGAAGGGCTGATGAGTTGGTTTACGGCCTTTTCGCGGATTGGTTTTTTGCTGACGCCGCTGCTCTATTCGCTGCTGGGGGTGATTCCGGTGCGGGCAACTCCGGCTGAGGCGCTGGTGTTTTGGCTGCCATACTACGTGGTGCATTTAACTGTGTTTGCGTGGCTGAACCGCTACTCGCGATCGGCGCTGCTTTCCGATATTTACTCTTTGGTGCTGGCGTTTCCGCTGGCCTTAACCGTGATCAGAGTCATGTTCAACCCGTTTTCGCAGCGGTTTCAGGTTACGCCCAAAGGGGTTAGCCAGCAGCAGTTTTATTTTAATTGGCCGCTTGCCTTGCCCTTGATGACTTTATTTCTGCTGACGGCGTTGAGTCTGTGGCGGAACTTGGGCATGTCGATGATTAAGGGAAGCTGGGCCCGCACAGTTCCCCCAGAAGTGGCAGACAGCATCCGGGGGCTAAACATTGGCTGGATTTGGAGCAGCTATAACCTGATCATGATTGGGATTGCGCTGCTAATTTTGATGGACGTGCCCAAACCTGACCTTTACGATTGGTTTGACTTGCGGCGAACCGTTCGGCTGACCGTCTTTCCTGGTGACGGCGAGCCTGCGACTTTTTGGGGAGTGACGACCATGCTTTCAGAGGGTGGAGCCGAAGTGGCGCTGACCCAGGCTGGGCTGGTAGAACTGTCGCCTAAAGAAAGTTGGCCGGTCGCGATCGAAATTATGGAGGCCAATTTAAAACTAGAGGGGCAGCTTGTCCGTATAGGCATTAAGGACGAATTTCCGACCGTACGGATCAGATTTGATTCAGTTAACTTGGAGCAGCACCGCTGCTTAGTGCAAATGCTGTTCTGCCGGCCGGGGCAGTGGCAACACCGCCGGACGCCGGGAGAATTGCAGTCTTTGCTGCTGCTGTTCCGAATTTTGCTCCGTCCAAGGGTATTATTTGAGCGAGACGCTGAGGTTCGGGCGATCGCCGTTGCCAAAGTATAAAAGCTGGCAGAGAAAATTTGGTAGCCTATCGATAGTTTCGATTTTCAGCTTCAACTCATTGGCTTCTCAGATCTAGCTGCTATATTTTTTCTCTGCCTTATTTCCAGAGGTGATTCATGTATCTCTCACATCCAGATATTGTTTTGCTCCTGCACCCCATTTTGGCTGTCACCCTATTGTTTCCAGTTTTGGGCTTGGTGGTCAATCGAGCCTGGGAAACTCGCCGTCGCCGCTTGGATACTAGCGAAAAAAGTAAAATCCCTGCTAGCGTCGGCCCCGATCACCTTAAGCTGGGGGAGTTCTTTACGGCTGTCGTGGTGGGTGTTTCCCTGCTGGGGATGACCCGGGCGATCGCCAATGGCATCGTCACCGACCAGCTCTGGAGCAAAGCTCCGTTTCAAGTTGTGTTTATTGCTCTGATTTATGCTGCGACACTGGCTTCTTTAGTGCTGCTCTACAAAGCGCGCCAGCGAATGTGGCGGGGGATTTTTGCCAGCCTAACCGGGATGGGGTTGGTGATTTTAGGCTTTTTCAATAACTGGGTGTTTCGCCGCGACAACGAATGGTATGTCTCCCATTTTTACTTTGGGCTAGCGGCTGCATTACTGATGATTTTTGCCTTGGCGATTGTGCAGGATATTTACCGCGATCGCACTAACACCTGGCGCAAAATTCATATTGCTTTGAATGTGATTGCGTTGGTTTTATTTGTTTTACAAGGAATTACGGGCACCCGCGACTTACTTGAGATTCCCCTTGACTGGCAAAAAAGTGCCGTTTATAGCTGCAACTTTGATCCGAATTCCCCTGACTTTAAGACATGTCCAACCCCACCAGCCAATAAATGAGCTGCTGTGATAGTTGGCAAAAAAGTGCCGTTTATAGCTGCAACTTTGATCCGAATTCCCCTGACTTTAAGACATGTCCAACCCCACCAGCCAATAAATGAGCTGCTGTGATAGTGCTCTCCCATAAAACAAGACCCGCCTTCGGACGGGTCTTGTTTTAGCTGAGCTTTGATTGACCAGGCTTAAATTGAGTTACGCTGCGGCCAAATTTTGCTCTACAAACTCCCAATTCACCAACTGGTCTAAAAAGTTCTTGATGAAGGCTGGGCGAGCATTGCGAAAATCAATGTAATAAGCGTGTTCCCAAACATCTAGGGTTAGCAGCGCTTTTTGACCGTGGGCCACAGGATTTTCAGCATTCGGAGTTTTGGTCACCTTCAGGGCACCAGCATCATCAATCAGCCAAGCCCAGCCGCTGCCAAATTGAGTTGTAGCGGCGTTAGAAAACTCCTCCTTGAACTTGTCAAAGCTGCCAAAGGCACTGTCAATTTTGGCGGCGAGGTCACCGCTGGGAGTGCCGCCGCCCGCCGGTTTTAAGCAGTTCCAGAAGAAGCTATGGTTCCACACCTGGGCTGAATTGTTGAAAATTCCTGCTTTAGCCTGATCTTTGAAGGATGCTTTAATGATGTCCTCTAGGGAGTGATCCGCCATTTCGGTATCGGCAATCAGCTTATTGAGGTTGTCTACATAAGCCTTGTGGTGCTTGCCATAGTGATATTCAAAGGTTTCAGCCTTCATGCCATATGGCTCTAGCGCGTTGAAGTCATAGGGTAAGGGGGGCTGTGCAATTGCCATCGTGTTCAATCCTCTTGTAACGGCGTATACATCGGCTAATACTGATGCTGCCTTGTATTCTAGAAAAATCCCACCTAACTTAGCCAATCTGACTTGCTTCAACTGCTTATTTTGGGTTGGCAGCGTGGATTGAGGCATGATTTAGGAGGCAAAACGGATCGTTTTGAATTGCGACTGTTGCTAAGGTTCTCCTGTAGACTAGCCAAAGCCGATACCCATCCTGCGAAGACTCAATGATCAGACTGGCTAGCCTGTTCAAGCCTGAATATCTATTTCAGCCTCAGGTATTGCTGAACCGACTGCTGCCAAAATCGGCTGTTGAGGCTGAGTTTACGAAGGTGAGGCTACCTTGGGGGATGCAGATTCGCGTCCGTCCCAGCGAAGAACATGGGCAAATCCTGATGACGCTGGGTGTGATTGATTTGGCCGTGACGGAAGTGGTCTGGCGTTTGACTGATTGTGGCGAATCTGCGATCGATGTGGGAGCAAATATTGGCTATATGACTGCCGTCATGCTTCAGCGGCTCGGCGATCGCCATGCTCAGGGTCAACTGCATGCCTTTGAAGCCCATCCTGATATTTATTTAGAGTTAGAAAATAATCTTCAAATCTGGCAGCAGCAATTGCCCCATCTCAAAGTAGTGGCTCATCAGTTAGCCGTTTCTGAGCAACCGGGGACAGTCGCTTTAGCAGTACCTAAAACCTTTGCGACCAATCGAGGTTTAGCAGCCGTGGTTGAAGCAGGCAGTGTCATCCCCACGGATGCCGACCTACTGAGTGTCAGGGCGATCGCCCTCGATCAGTTTTTCAGTCCCTCTCAACCGATTGGTGTTCTAAAGCTAGATGTTGAAGGTCATGAGCTATCTGCCTTAAGGGGAGCAGAGCAACTGTTGCAAAACCAAACCATTCGGGACTGTGTATTTGAAGAACACAGACCGTATCCGACAGACGTGACTCGCTGGCTAGAGGGCTTTGGCTACCAACTGTTTCGGATTCAGCGTCAGTTTTGGGGCCCACAGCTATTGCCTGCCAATACAACCCTGCCCAGAACTCCCTGGTTACCCACCAGTTTTCTAGCCACATCGCAGCCAGAACGGGCGATCGCCCGCCTTCAGCAACCCGGATGGCACGCTCTCCGGGCTGCTATTAAAGGTTAATTCTTAATTTCATTGCTAATCTAAGTTGAGCAAGACCGTGACTCTAACCTTATTTTTCCAACAGTTCTTAAATGGACTATCGATCGGCAGTATTTATGCCATTTTCGCCCTTGGCTATACGTTGGTTTTTTCGATTTTAGGGATTATTAATTTTGCCCACGGGGCGATCTTTACCCTAGGAGCCTACTTCACCTACATTTTGATGGGCGGGAGGCTCAGCGGGCTGCTAGCAGAGATTCAATTCCCGTTTCAACTGCCCTTTGCGTTGGCTCTCCTGCTGGGCAGTGCGCTAGCTGGCCTGGTGGGGGTGGCGGTCGAACGGCTGGCGTTTCGGCCCCTCCGGCGTAAAGGGTCTGATCCTCTGTTAACCGTAGTCTCCAGCCTGGGGGTAGCGGTGGTGCTTGTGAATCTGATTCAGTATCTGGTGGGAGCAGAAATTTATACGTTTCCGGCTGATACCTATGGTGACTTACCAGCGGCGATCAATTTTGGTTCAGCAGAGGAGCCGATCCCGATTCGGACAGTCCAGGTTGTTATTTTTGCGGTTTCAGGGGTGATTCTAGCGGCGTTAACCTACTTGATTAATGCTACCCGTTTGGGGAAGGCAATGCGGGCAGTGGCAGAAGATGCAACCACAGCCAGTTTGCTGGGGATTAATGGCGATCGCTTTATTGTGATTACCTTTTTTGTCAGTAGTTTTCTGGCTGGCTTGGCAGGCACCCTAGTCGGCTCAAGTGTCAGCATTGCTGGCCCCTATTTTGGGATTGTGTTTGGACTGAAAGGTCTAGCCGTAATTGTTTTGGGCGGCTTGGGCAGCATTCCAGGGGCCGTGGTGGGTGGGATGACAATTGGGCTAGTGGAAGCCTTTGTCCCGGCTGACTATTCCGCCTATCGCGATGCGGTTGCCTTTGGCATTCTGTTCGTTATGCTGCTGATCCGACCCCAAGGATTATTGGGTCGCAATTTTGTCCAAAAAGTGTAATGACGCGACTTGGCAAATTACTGCGAGAGAAAAAAATCACTTGAGTTGGCACCCACCCTTCAAGCAGTTCTGACCAGGCATTCCCTGCCGGAACATGTTTGGGGAAGGGCGCTGCCCTCCGGCAAAATAAGCCATTGCCAGCGCTTTAAGGCAAACCCAGAGGGCTAAAATAGAAGCATTTCCGCGCCCTTTTGCCTGCAACCGATGGAAACAGTCATTCCCGTTCATTTGCCCCAGCATCCATATCAGATTTCAATCTGTCCAGGTGGACTGCGGCAAATTGGGCTGCTGATGGCTGAGCGGGCCGCCCTAACGCCAGGGCAACGGGTACTGGTCGTGGCGAATCCAAACGTCTTTCGCTACTATGGCGATGCGGTGGCTGCGGCTTTGACGCAGGCTGGGTTTTCGGTTTTCGATTGCCTACTGCCAGCCGGGGAACGCTATAAAACGCTCAAGTCTGTCCAAAAAATTTATGATGCAGCCCTGGCTCACCGATTAGAGCGCGGTTCAGCAATTGTTGCCCTAGGGGGCGGGGTAATTGGCGATATGGCTGGCTTTGCGGCCGCAACTTGGCTGCGGGGAATCCCGGTTGTGCAAGTGCCCACTAGCTTGCTGGCGATGGTCGATGCCGCGATTGGCGGCAAAACCGGCGTCAATCACCCCCAAGGCAAAAATTTGATCGGAGCGTTTCATCAGCCTCGGTTAGTCCTGATTGACCCTGAAACCCTCCAGACGCTGCCAAAGCGGGAATTTCGAGCCGCGATCGCTGAAGTGATTAAGTATGGCGTGATCTGGGATGTAGAGCTGTTTGAGCAATTAGAGGCGGCCCCGCGCTTAGATCAGTTGCGATCGCTCTCGCCGGAGCTACTGTTGGAAATTCTCGTCCGCTCTTGTCGGGCCAAAGCTGAAGTGGTCGGAAAGGACGAACGAGAAGCGGGGCTACGGGCGATTTTAAATTATGGCCATACCATTGGGCATGCGATTGAAGCGCTAACCCACTATCGCGTGTTTAATCATGGCGAGGCGGTGGGGTTGGGCATGCTGGCAGTCGGTGAACTGGCGGTGGAGTTGGGCTACTGGTCTAGAGAGTGTGCTGACCGACAGGCGAACTTAATCCAAAAGGCGCATCTGCCCAACCGCATCCCTCCGCAGTTAAACCCGGATCAGGTGATTGAGTCCCTCCAGGCGGATAAGAAGGTGCAGTCAGGCCACGTCCGCTTTGTGTTCCCGACAGGGATTGGTGCGGTTAAGTTAGTGGATCAAGTGCCGTCGGATGCGATCGCCCGCGCTTTGCGAAAGCTGCAGGTCTCTTAGGTTTACCTTCTAACAGCGCATCCACTGCTAGCCACAAGCCAGAGAATACGCTGCTGCGAATGCTGCGATCGCCATCCGGTTCGATCTCAACTTCTAATGTTCTCTCTAAATATCCATCTTCGCGATCGCCCAGCATTCAGGCGCTGCTTGAGGGTGAATCTCTGATCCGTCTTTGGGCAGCAGTGCCGATTAGCTATACTGAGGGCAGTTTTGGTGAGAGTCCCGCCATGGTTCGTCTCGATGCCACCCCACCCGCCACCAGTGACGCACTCACTGACAATACCCAGGTCGTTAGTCTTCATCTACCGACGAATTTATACAGCGATGAACCCCCTTTGGAAACTGACTTTCACCGCAACCAAATTGACCTGTTGATTCGCTTACTCAAATCGTGGTGGCAAGACCGTTCAAATTTCTACATCTCTGGTAACCTGACGGTTTACTACAATCAGCAGCAGCTCAAAAAACGAGATTTTCGCGGGCCCGATGTGTTTGTCGTGTTGGGTGCAGAGAAGCGCGATCGCCGCAGTTGGGCAATTTGGGAAGAAGGGGGCAAATATCCGAATGTGGTGATTGAGCTCCTGTCTGACTCCACCGCAACCGTCGATAAAAGCACCAAGAAAGACCTCTATCAAGATATCTGGCGGGTGCCGGACTATTTTTGGTTCCACCCGGAAACGATGGAATTTGCCGGATTTCATCTGATTGATGGACGCTATCAGGAAATTCCTTCCACGGAAGCAGGTTGGCTGTGGAGTGAACAGCTTGAGTTGTATCTGGGCATCGATGAGCGGCAGCTCCACTGGTTTACGGCTGAAGGGCAGTTAATTCTCTTGCCAGAGGAGGCAGAGCGGCAAGCCAAAGAGCAAGCGCAGCAAGCGGCAGCCCAAGAGCGGCAGGCCAAAGAGCAAGAGCGACAAGCAAAGCAGCAAGCGCAGCTACGAGCAGCACAGCTAGAGACGCTGTTGCGATCGCAAGGCATTGACCCCGATTAAGTCCCTGGAACATAGCCTGAACCGAATCAACGGTGCCAGACCCACGAATACTTAGAGAATGCCTGATCTTGCCCTAGCGCCAGTTGCCAACTAAAATAAACCCTGCCCAATAGTAGGGTGAACTGTAGCGCGGATCCCGGATCAGCGACTCTTGCGCTCTCCGCAGGGCTTCAGATTTTGTCAAGTCTGCTTTGACTAATTCTTGGTAAAACTCACCCATTAAAATTGCCGTCGCTGCATCATCCACCGACCACAGCGAAGCCAGGGTACTGCGGGCCCCAGCCCTGATCGCCATTCCCGCCAGTCCGAGCGCCGCTCGGCTATCTCCCGCCGCAGTTTGGCAAGCGCTCAAAATCAGCAGTTCAATCGGCGTGGCGCTGGTCGTATTTCTAGTTTGCAGAAGGGTATTGAGCTGATTGACGCCAATCCGATCGTCCCAGGTCAGAATAAAGGTTTGGTCGGGGTCAGAGCTAAACTGACCGTGAGTGGCCAAATGCACAACCGGGAAGGGAATGGCGCGAATCTCTTTTTGCAGGGCCGCACTGGTAAAGTCTTTGTCGAGCAGTTGGGCCGTTGGCACTTCGCTTTTAATTTGGGCTAGCTCCTGGGAGACGTTGGGCAAGGGCGAAAAGCCTTGGCGAGCTTCCGTTAGACCCGCCGTGATTACTTCTAGCTTAGTTGCGAGTAAGGGGCGAGAGTCGAGCAGCAGCAGACCGGGCGTGATCGCTAAATTGTATTGCTGGGCCAGGTAGCTTTGCCCATCGTTGAGGGCCGCCATCGGAATATTTCTGAGCGTGCCATCCGGCACAAAAACGAGGGTCTGCACCTTGGCCGCTTGGAGGTCAGCTTCTAGGGGGCGAATTAACCAGTTGTAAACGGTTTGAGACAATGCCAGCGGCCGCCCTCTGGGGGTTTGGAGCTCTCGCTTTAGTTGCGTTGCTGCTCGGTTGACTTCCACTTCGCCAACCGGACTGGCATAGTGGCGCAGCGGTTGCTGGGGTAAGCTGACAATCACCTCTAGCCGATCGGGCAACACAATTGGATAAATTACAGCTGCAGTCGGGTCAATCTGATCAACCTGTTTGGGTTTGGCTTCTAGACAGGCAGAGCGCAAAAAGTTCTCAATTTCAGCCACCTGCAAAGATTCAATCACCGATCGCGCTTGCACCAAACGAGCCTGACTGACATCGGTTCCCCCTTCAGGCTGCAACAGCAGGTCTACCAACTGCCGATAAACGGGTTCAACGCTATCCCGAAAGGAAAACTGAACATCGGGATTGATCCCGGCCAGGTCGCTGCGGAGGGTTTGCAGCGTTTTAACTGCCTCACCGTAGCTGGCGATCGCCCCGGCTGGATCTTGCTGAGCCTTAAAAATTCGCCCCAACTGCCACTGCCAGCGGTAGGTAATGTCCGCCGCACTGATTGACTGAGACAGCAAAAGCGCCTGCTGGGTGAGTTGGGTGGCATCTGCCCACTGGCGATTGGTTTCATAGACTTCTCCCAGAGTGCCCAAGGCATAGGCTTGCGAGCGGCGATCGCCCAAGGTTTTAGCCTGCTCGGCGGCGCCAGCTAGCTTCTGGGCGATTTCAGTCCAGGTGGGACTGGGTGGATTTTGGGTTTGCTTAAACTGGATTAAACTCTGGGAGAAATTGATTTGAGCCGAAATCGAAGCGCGACTGACCGGTAAGCTACTCAGGGCAACTTGAATTTGTGGCCAGAGCTTTTGGGCGGGTGCCCACTGCTCAGCTTGCAATAGCAGGCTAAGCTGATTGATCTGCGCTTCTGTTCCCGTCAAAGAATTAGGGGAGGCGGCGGTTGCTTGCTGATAGAAGCTGTAGGCGGCGTCAATGTCTCGGCGGGCCCAAGCCGTGTTGCCCAAACTGAGTAAAGCGGCGCTGGTATCTGGGGCAGCTTGTAGCTGTTGGGCGATCGTCAAGCTTTTTTCTAGAATTTGCTGAGATTGTTCTAAGTTGCCTACGAGCCGTAATGTGTTGCCCAAACTGAGTAGCCCTGCCGCTTGAGTCAAGGAAGCCGGCTGATTTTGGAGGTCTTGTTGCACCTGAGTCAGGACGCTAATCGCCTGCCGATATAGCCCTAAAGCCCGCAGCGCTTGGACTTGATTGATTTGGCTCCGAATTTGTCCAGTTTGGTCTTTGGCTTGAGCATAGGCGGCGGCCGCCTGCTGCCAACTCTTGAGGGCCGCTTCCGGCTGGTTGAGGGCCAAGTTGAGGCTGCCCTGGGTGTTAAGGGCTTGGGCTAGGACTGGGGCTGCTTCTGGAGCGGCTGGCTGGAGCAGGTCGAGGCTGCTGGCGATCGCGGCTTTAGCTTCACTCCATTCGCCGAGCTGCTGCTGAGCCAAAGATAAATTGCTCAAAGCCATCGCTTGATGCAGGCGATCGTCCTCTGCCTGAAAGCGAGTTGCTGCCTGCTGCCAGAGCGTGACCGCCTGGGTAAATTTGCCTGCTTGATAGCGATCGCGCCCCTGTTGCAGCAATTGAAGAGGATTCTCTGAGGTTTGAGCAACTCCAGGCTGAGAGTGCAGAGGCACGACCGTCAGCCCTAGCCCTAGCAGTAACCCCAGCAGCCCACTGATCCAGTTCCGTCCCAGTTTCATCGCCGTTGTGCCTCAAAGTTAGATCTCAAAACGGACTGACTGTAATTGAAAAGTAAAGCCCCTGATCTTGCAAAGAATTAGAGCCAGACTCAAAGCTGTTGAGCGGAATTCCCCAGTCAAAGCTGGCTGAAACCCGATTGATCCACTGCCAGCGTAACCCCAAGCCCACCCCCACTAAGCTGCTCGGATCTTCTTGAATTAAGCGATCGCCATTATTCCAGCCAGTGCCAAAATCGACAAAGGGCGCCACGTGTAAAATGCCTTTCCGACCGGCGACGCGTAAAATCGGTATCCTAAATTCGGCCGAGGCAGACAGGCAATTATCCACCAGCAGCAAATCCTGGGGATAGCCACGCACACTGAACAGCCCGCCGACTCCGCATTGGGCAATTGGCACTAGGGGGCGATCGGCCAGTTGAAGATTGCCCCGGACAATAAATAGCGTATCGGGGGCTAGCAGGCGCACCCACTGTCCCTGCCCTTGCCAGGAGAAAAAGCGACTATCGGGCGGAATATCGCTGGTGGTGGTGCCAAAGGCGTCAATGCCAAGATTAAACTGCGATCGCAGAGCCAAAACGCTGTTCGAACTCCGCTGCGTCCATTCCTGAAAAAATTGCAGTTGAGTAATCCGGGTTTGTCCCAAGTCGTTGGCACCCGGAGAAAGCGGAAACGGAAAGCCTAAAATCGAAGTCTGGCTCTGCTGGCGATTGGCGGTTAGCCCCAGAGCCAACTCGCGCGTGGGGGTTTGAATCACCGGCTGGCGATAGGTGAAACCCAAGCTCCACAAGTCGCCGCGAATATCGAATTCATCAAAAGGGGGCTGAATAATCCGGCTCCAATAGGTGCCGTAGTCAACGCTAACCGTGCCGTTGCGAGCATTCACAGGCAAGGTATAGCTCAGGTCTAAAGCATTCCGGCCATCTGTATTAGCGTAGGTCACACTCAAACCGTCGCCAAACCCAAGCAGATTGGCTTGATTAATCTGAATTTGGCGCTGAAAGCTGCCAATAGCGGGTAATTGGTTATTATCGAGGGTTAGCGTAGCGGTCAAACTGCGGGCTTCGGCCACTTGCACTTCTAAAATGCTGACTCCCGGCTGCGGGCCTGCCGTCAGCTCCGCCGACAGGGTTTTGATCAGCGGATTCAGTTGCAGCAGTTGGAGAGCCTTTAGTAGCCGATTGACATTCAGGGGTTGATCTGTAGCCAGGGCCAGCCGATCGCGAACATAGCTGGCCCGCAACCGCTGATTTCCCTGCACCTGAATTTCTGCCACTGTGCCTTCTACCACCTGAATTGTGACGACACCCTCCTCAATCACTTGGTCGGCAGGAATAAACGCCCCAGAGGTGACATAGCCGCTATCAATATAGAGCTGGGTAATCGCAGAACGAACTTGCAGCAGCTCAGCAAAGCTAATCGGCCGCCCCGTGAAGGGAGCTGTCACCTTGGCCAATTCCTCGGCAGAAAATACAGTACTGCCAACCACCTTAAATTCGTTCACCGTAATCGTGCCTTCTAGCGACGGCGCTTCCGGTTCAGCCGGTGGGGCAGGCGGTGGCAATAAATTGGCCGGCGGGGGCAGGGCTGGGGTTGGCACTGCGGGAGGTGGGCTGGGCAAGGGCACCAACGGTCGCGGTAGGCGCGGTTGGGCGATCGCCATTGGGGCGATCGCCGAGAGTCCAAACACCAAAGCGTGCTTTAAAACAATTTGATAGAGCTGATGTTTACTGCGCTTCGTAAAAGAAAAATCAGCTTGCCAAACAAACTCTCTTGCCGCTTTGCAACCAGCCTTTTCTAAGTCTTTGCCTTGAATTAAACCCAATCCTCTTCACTCCAGCACATTCAGTTTTTGGCCGTTCCAAAATCCTGATCAGAATATCATCATTCATATATAGCATTGTCGATTTTAGGCAGGTTGGCTGAGGGTATCGGAAAGATAATCTGCGGCTGCTTCGACGAGGGCAATCACTTTCTCGTAGGCCATTCGGGTTGGCCCCAGGACGCCAACACTGCCGATCGGCACATTGCCCCGCTGATAGGTCGATGAAACCAGGGTGCAGGTACGGATTGGCTCTAGGGGGTTTTCGGCTCCAATCCGAATCCGAACTCGCCGTTTGGCGGAAGTTGTGACCAAGCTCTCCGGCTCTGACCATTGGCAAATTAACGGCCAAAGCTGGTCTTGCTCTTCTTCTAGCAGATGCAGAATGGTTTGCACCTGTTGCAGTTCCGAGAACTCCGGCTGGTGCAGGACTTCGGAAACGCCGCTAATTAAAATTTGGCGAGAGCCAGTCGGCTGGGCCCGGCGGGTCAGATCGTTCAAAATTGACCGCAGCGCCTCAGCATACTGCTGAAAGTCTTGATTCAGGTCTTGCCAATTCAGCGTTGTCAGCTCGTTCAGCGATCGCCCTTGCAGGTGATGGTTGAGAAAGTTGCTCAGCAGTTGCAGTTCGCGCTCTAAAATTTCTTCATCCTGCTCGGCAGTAGTCGGCAAATCCATCAGGGCAGACTGGGTTTGGTAATTATCCATCACCAGAATTAACATCACCCGCGATGCCTCAACCCTGACAAATTGCAGGCAGCGAATGGTGGCGTTCAGAGCTTGCGGAACCGTAATTAGCGTAATGTAGCCGCTTAGAGCCGAGAGAATTTGGGCAGCTCCCTGCAAAACTGCCTCTAGGCTCCAGCCGCCGGGGTTAAGCCGATCGCTGAGCATTTGCTCAACCTGACCGATCATCTCATTGGCGGGCGTAATCAAATCATCAACGTAAATTCTGTAGCCGGAGTCAGAAGGAACTCGCCCGGCCGAAGTATGGGGTTGGTAGAGTAAGCCAGATTTTTCTAGCACCCCCATAATGTTGCGAATGGTGGCGGAACTGACATTCAGGTTGTAATCGTCCACTAGGGCTTTCGAGCCGACGGGTTCAGCGGTGGCAATGTAGTGGCGGACAGTTGCCCACAGCACTTTCTGTTGTCGATTTGTTAGCCTTATCTGCACCAAGACGTTTGCCTCACCGAATCATCAATTGGGATCGTGGTCATTTCAATAAGTAGGCACGGAGGGGTCAACTTTGACAGCATAGGCATGAATCCCACCCGCAATATTTTTGACGTTGGTAAAGCCTTGCTGGAGCAACCAGTTGCACATCTGCGCCGATCGCATCCCGTGATGGCAAAGCACCAGCGTTTCTTGGTGGGGGTCGAGGGTTTGCTGAATTTCCCCTGACCACTGCTGAAACTGGCTCAGCGGTAAGTTTACAAATCCCGTCAAACTAGCGATCGCCAATTCCTCTGGCTCTCGCACATCTACTAGCTGAAGGTCAGCTCCCTGAGCTAGACGCTGCGAGAGACTCTCAACGCTGACTTCTGGAATCGAGGCAAAAGAATTTGTCATGATCCGTAACTTTTTAAAGTGGTCAGGGCTGAGCAAAGATTAACAGAATATTAATGTCAATATTTTGTCACAGCGATCGCAAACCTGACAGCGATGATTAACCAGAGTCACAAATTAGAACAGCGATCCAGCCTAATTTGCTGGAATAATGGACTTGGCGTTACTCGCTGTGAATGCATGAAGTCAGGCTCGCTTGTTACTCGTTTCGGGGCGATCGCCCTTGGGGTGTTCCTGCTAATGGGGGCAATTTGGTTTTTGGGGTTTAATCGCGGGTCGCTGCCTCAGGGCAAGGTCGCCGCGCCGCAAGCGGCTATGTTTATTCCTCGCCAAGCCCCGCTTGTTTTGTCCTTGCTGGTCAATCCTGGAAAATTGGCGACCTATCGTAAGTTATTAACAGGTCAATCGGGTGCCAATCTGGGCCAACCGATCCAAACCCTGCTTACCAAAGCCGGGCTGGATTATGACAAAGACATTCAGCCCTGGGTCGGCGATGAAATTACGCTGGCGATCGCTAGCCTAGACCTGGATCGTCAACCCAACAACGGTCAGCAGCCCGGCTACTTGCTGGCCCTGAAGGTGAATGATGTGGAGCGCAGCCGCGCCTTTTTAGACGGATTCTGGCAGCGGCAAGCCACCGCAGGGCAAGCCCTTAAGGTTGAGCAATACCAAGGAGTCAAACTCACTTCAACTCAAGGCAAGCAACCCAACTGGCAACCGCCCAAAAAGCGCCCACCCGCCAGCCTAGATGCCGTTGCCACCGCCATGGTTGGCAAAGAGTTTGTCTTGGTTGCTAACAGCGCTAAAGTGCTGCGCGATGCCCTGAATAATGTGCAGGCGATCGATTTGGGTTTAGCCAGTGCCAGCTACTATCAGCAAGCAGTAGACAGCCTAGAGCAGCCCCGAATTGGCTTTGCCTTTGTCAATTTGCCAGAGTTAGCCCAGTGGCGGCTCAAATCGACTGCCAAGCCGACAATCACCAGCCCGCCCGTCTACGATCGCCTAGCGGTGGCGATCGGGGCTAACCAAGACGGGCTACTGCTGGAAAATGCTCTGATTACAGCTTCTGGTGTTGATTTACCCCCGCTCACCCCGACCCTGACTGCCCCAGTCATCGCCCTCAAGTACCTGCCAGCCACCAGCGCCTTGGTGGCAGCCGGACTAGATTTACAAACCACCTGGACTCAGCTAAATCAGGGGATTCAGGGCTACCCCCTGCTGGCTAATTTACTCGGTCAATCTCTGGCGGATACCGGCGATCGCTGGGGGCTAGACTTATCCCAAGATGTGTTTGCCTGGGTGAAAGGGGAGTATGGTTTGGGTCTAGTCCCCTCTGCCCAAGGCCGCCAAGCCGATTGGGTGTTTGTAGCTGAGGAGAGTCCTTCCACCCAGCCGGGCCTGCGCCAGTTGGATCAAATCGCCGCCAAGCAGGGGTTTAGCGCCGGGGCATTAAAGGTCGGCACTCAGGACATCTCAGCCTGGACAAAGTTGATCACCAGTGTCGAATCCGCAGCCGCCAAGCCCACAGGCTCAACCCTGATTCAAGCTGAGGTGGTGGGCGCTCACCTCAATCTAGACAATTACACCGTGCTAGCTTCGACCTTAGATGCGATCAATCAAGCCGTGCAGCCCCAGTCTTTGCTGGATCAATCTGAGTTCAAGCAGGCGATCGCCCCTCTAGCTCAGCCCAACAATGGCTATTTGTATTTAGATTGGCCAAAGCTGCAACCCGTCTTAGAGCAAAAGTTACCGCTCCTCCAGACGATCGAAGGACTATCCTCCCCACTGTTTGACCATCTGCGATCGCTCTCTCTCGCCAGCTATGGCAGACAAGGACGAATTCAGCGCAGCCAAATCTTTGTTCGCCTGTCCTGAGCTAACAGCTAATATTCCCAATCGGGTTTTGGTGCCTCAAATTTAAGTTTTCCAGTCGGTAAGACTGTAATCTTGACTCCCAACCGTTGGAGGTTTTGCAGCGCTAACTTGCGGGTGCGATCGTCAAAGGCATTGCTGAGCACCATCATCCAGGCATTAATTTGAGCCGTTTTGCTGTTTGGCTTTCGCTTTAGAAATGTAGCGGTTCGCTGCAAACTGACTGCGGTAGCTTTGGCTTCAGGAGTGCCTTGTAAGCTGACCCATTCTGCTGCTGTTTGATATGACTTTTGAGCGGCTCGATAGTTTCCCAAAAATAGCAGCTCATCATTTGCTTTGAAGACCCAAATTGTATAGCTGTCGGGGAAAGCCTTGGGTGACAAGGACTTTAATCCCTGATCCATCAACGCTACAGTCAAATCAGGGCGGCCGGCATAAATTGTTGAAGACACTGACAGAAACAAGTAGGCCCGCAAAAATTGGGGGTCGCGAGGAATAATCACCTCAAAAAAGTTAGGCGCTAACCCATAGCCCGTTTGAGCACGCGCCTTCGTATCGCCAAAAAACTGCAAAAACTGCAAAAACACCCCATCAGCAATCAGGTTATCAAACCCGAAGCTGGGCACTTTCTGGAGTAACTTCAGCTTCAACGCGATTTGCTGCGCTTCTTGCTGATACTCTGCTGGTGTCAAAACTTGCTGGCTTTTTTGCTCTAAATCTCTAAGTGAAGTCAGTTGCAGAGCAGCGATTGTCCCCAAACTCAAAAGGGCGATCGCTGGCGTGACTAGCACTTGCCACAATCTTTGCCCCCATACTGCCTGCCATTGCATACTACTGCTCTCCCAGTCGCCAGCTTTTACCCTGCTGCCATGAGACTAGCGCAGATTTAGCTACAGATAAACTCCTATGGGCAGGTAGTTGGGGGATCAGCAATAGTTTCTCCAACAGGCTGAGTTTCTAGAATTTTAGTATCTGTGAGTGCGCCACTAACCACTATGGTACAGCCAGTAAAAGCTCGCAAACCCGCCTGGGTCGGAGAAGCTTTATATTGGGCTAGCGCTACACCCACTGAATCAAAAGCATAGTTATAAGAGTTGCTTTGATCAGGCACTTTAATTTGCAAGTCATTCATTGTTGGTGCAAATGTTGGGTTTTGCAATCGATAAGCCTGTTGGGCACGGGTAACTGCACCGACATAGTTCTTAGCTTCTGCTTCTCTGGCTCGGTTAGCTTGGTTAAGCATTGAAGGCAGAGCGATCGCAGATAAAATACCAATAATCAATACTGTTACCAGCAACTCAATTAGCGTAAACCCCTGAGCAGAAGTAGACCGAGCGATATAACTAAGATAAGCACGTTGGAACTGAGACATTAGATTACCCCCCTGGTCAGGAGATCAGCTAAATTACTGACCCTTGACTATATATTTCCCACATTTGCCGAAAAGCTTTCTCCATTTCAGAGGTAAATTTTTTGGCATTCCACAAAGGCGATGTTTGCCGTGAGGCTTTAAGTTTACATGCAACGTCTTGCCGCAACTGTAGGTCTTTGCCAAAGCGCACGCCCCACTCTACGTACTCATCATCAGTCCAAGCAATACCTTCAGAGACTCCAACATTCATCAGGAATGTGTAGCTATTTCGGGCAGCAAACTGTTGCCCCACCTTCGTCACGATCGGTAGACCCATCCAAAGAGCTTCTAGGGTGGTCGTTGCACCGTTATAGGGGTAAGTGTCTAAAAACACATCAGCAATAGTCAGGTTTGCTCGATGGATTGGCTCATAATTAACCAAAGGTAAGAAACGCAGTCTCTGAGGAGCAACATCTTCAGTTTCTGCCATGTTAATGAAGGTTTCCTTCAGGATAGTTGACTCTCCTCGCACTTTAATCAGAAGATAGCTATTAGGAACTAGCTTTAAAATTTTCATTTGCAACCGTAGAATGTCAGGATGTTGCTTTTGACCTATCTGATTACTTAGGTAAATTATTGCTTCAGACGGGATTTCTAAATCTTCACGACGTAACGATGGTGTCCAAACCTCAAATCCATCTACAGCAATATAAGTGTCTGGCAACCGCCAAATTTTTTCTTGGTAATATGTCTGAGCAACATCAGGTAGTACGTATGGGTCAGCAATAAAATAGTCAACCGCTGGCAAACCACTTGCATCCCAACCTAACCACGTAACTTGAATTGGAGCAGGTTTATAAGCAAATACTGCTGCTGTATCTTCATGTGTGCAGCTATCTAAGTCCACTAGAATATCGATTTTGTCCTTTGAAATTTTTTCTATCAACTGCTGACTATCTACGCCTGACCAATACCCATCTACCTGACTGGTAAACCAAATTTGGGTAAATTCAGTTACTTCCTGGTTTAGTAAATACAACATCACCTGAAAATCAGTCCGGTTGTAATACTTGAACAGCCAGCGACTTAACCAGCCTACTGAATGCTGTCGCAAGGTGTGACCCACATAACCAATTTTTAGCACTTTATTTTCTTGTGAATGTAAAACAGTGGTATGTATGTATAAGTCTTTTGACTTGTCACCCAGTCTACGCAAAGTTTTTTGGGCTAAGGCTGCCAACTGATTTTGCCAGTGTCGGAATTGATCGGGCTGATCCTGGAGGTAAGGCCAGCAAGAGATGGCAGCGATCAAGCCTTGAGCCTCTCCTTGCTCTAAATTTCGAGACTGGTTCGTGAGCAAATCATTAATCAATTCCATTTGCTCCGCCAGAATTATGGTAGTTGTTTGATTATGCTCTCCCTGTGCGAGCAAAGCACTCAATGCAAGATTATGACCTATAAGTTTCTTGGCTGGGTTTTTACAAGCGTTAACGTAATGCTGAGCCATGGATAGGCTCTCAGCATAACGTCCAACCGCCAGGTAAAAAAAGGATAGCTGCCGGATCGTCTTGAGGCTTGTCGGTTCAAGAGACAAACAGCGTTCAGTTAATGAAAGAGCACAATTATAATTACCCTGGTGCAAGCAACTATAAGCCAGCTTTAGTGATTCTCCAATTAGTTTCTCTGCATCAGGTAAGTATTGCCAGGCGATTTGTAAGCAATTTGTAACTCGTTGATCTTCAGGTGCTGCTTGAAGTAAATCAGGCAGGAGAGTTTGCCATATTTCTGGGGGAACAGCGAAAGCATATTTTTGCAAAACATCCTGCAACTGCCAATCTATTAACAAGTCTGGCGTGAAGCTCCCCAATGCTAGTTCTAGGTGCAGCAACCGTAAGAGATTTTCGAGATTCTCAGGTAATATTTCTCGCAAATGTCGCCGGATCAGCCAATGACCTTGTTGATTTTTTAGAGTTTCCTGCCGCTGAGCTTCCTGCTCTAACACCTTTACAAGCTCATGAGTCCAAGCTTCTACTTGCTCTGGTTCCCCATCAGCCATCACCATTGACCAGGCAACTTGAGCTTCCTCTTCTCTGCCCACTAAAAGTAACAATACTCCCCAATGCCAATAGTGCAAGATTTCGGTGGGGTTGTCTGCAATACCTTCTTCATAAAGGTCGATCGCCTTTTCATAGTTGCCTTGCTGCCAACAGTTCTGCGCTTGCTGCTGCCATTCAGCTACTTTAGCTGTAAGCCATAAAGGTTGTTCAGTGCAGATGCTCTCTAACCATTTCTCCCACTCTTTTGCTCTTGCTGCCCATGTGTAGTGATGGTTCACATAGGCAACCTGCTGCTGCAAGTGCTGCTCAGCCTCAAATGGTTTTTGAAGTGCTTGTTGCAATGCTTTCACTGTTACTTCCACAAACTTTTCTTTATAGCCTTCTCTATCTCCTTCAACGATTGGGACAAGGTGAGCAAAACCTGCCGTAGTTTCTGGCAATCCCCCCAGCTCACTGGTAATAATTTGGCAACCACTAGCCATCGCTTCCATGACGGCAATGCAGGATGTTTCAGGAAAGGTATTGGGGTAGACGAGGGCATTGATACTCTGAAGTTCCTGAGCTAATTGATTTTGTGCTAGAGAGCCAATATAATCAACCCCTTCCATCTGTAGACATTGCTGATATAAATCCTGATACTCATCTTGTTCGGCAGCAACTTGATAGACCTTCATGCTTGAAAATACTCTTAGTCTTGTCCCAGGCATGACAGCACGAATCTGCGGAAAGATCTCCAGAAGTATATTGAGTCCACGAAACGGTGTACTAGTGTAAGCAAGAATAGGCGGATTTTCTTTAATTGCCAGAATTGGCTGTTTCTCAACAAACTTGGCGTTAAAACAGGGAGCAACAGCATTCCGTAACACCTTAAGTTTTGCTAAAGGAATTCCGAGTTCCTGAGCATAGCACTCCTGCTGCCACTCACTCACCATAACGATGAAATCAAAGGCATCTTGATCCTGTGGATTAGCCAGGCACTGCACACCAGGCTGATCGGAAGCATGACCTGTCCAAAATATTAAATGGGTTTGAGGTGGTAGCAGTGGCTTAACTTCTAGTCCTCCAGAAGCAACGTTGAGCAGAATTAAAGCATCAGGCTGTAGGGTATTGATTAGTGGTAGTGACCAGAGCTTTAGAGATAAGCAAATCACTCCCCGCGATAGATTGACTCTTTCACTAGCAGTCAGCAGAAAAACATCATGACCCAGTCTAGCTAGGGCTTCAGTCAGGTAGCAAAGGGCTGATTGCGAACCCCCTAGGGGTTGCTGATAGGCAGATTCCACCTGATAGTCAAAGGGAATGAGGTCAACAAATACAATTCTCATTGCATACCTAGAGCAGCTTGTACCTTAACTATCATGCCCTGCTATGGGTAGTGAGTTGTCATATAAATAGAAATTTGCTTGATGTGGGTATACTTAGTGGAGAAATAGCTAAGCCATTTGGGGGATTATGCCAATGCCACAAAGTTTAGAGCAGCAGATGTATACAGAGCCGCTTCTGCACAATCAGGAGATAGTTGATCCGTACTTCGGTGAGTTTTTTACCCTAATGCGGCGATCGCTAGTTTCTGGAGGGTCAGAGTTGGGGTTGGGGATGAGTCTCTTTTCTCTGGCAGTTAGCATTCGAGCAACAAATATCATTGAGATTGGTCGGTTTAAGGGTTTTTCCACTCTCTGCTTAGCCAGCGCCCTTAAGTTTTTAGACATAGGTTGGCAAGAACCTCTACAACACAAGCAGCGCCCAAACATAGATTATGCTGCCCTAGAAAGCGCTAAAAACCGTAGACTATACTCCATTGATCCATTTCCAACAACTGAAGCTGATAGCTTAATTCAGGAAGCTTGCTTAACTGAGTATGTGGAATTTATCAATCAGCGATCGCAAGATATTGATCTAGAGCACCAAGCAGATCTGATCTTTATTGACGGGGATCATAGCTATGAGGGCTGCAAGCAGGATGTATTTAAATACGTCCTTTGGAATCTCCGTCCGGGTGGTTACTTTATCATCCACGACTACTATGGCTGGTACGACAACCAGCAGCGTAACAACTCCCCAATCAAAGCAGTGGCAGATGAAATTATTGCTGAAGGAGTTTTTCAGCATCTCCTGATCGATACTTGCTATCCATCTTTTGTGGTCTTTAGAAATCCTAATCCTCAAATTGATACCTAAACCGATTATTGCATGGAAAACATCTCAATTAAAACCAGAAATGCGAGTCTAAATCAAAAATTATGGACTCCCTATCAGCCTGTACAAAGGCTAGTGGAATCAGTAATTCCTGATAACGCCCTAGTCGTAGAAGTTGGTCCCGGCCCCATAGCATTTCAGCGGGGCACAGAGTTTATAGATTGGCAACCTTGGCCTAACTTGGCGGACAAGAAGACTCATTATTTGGATTTAAACAAAGATTCACTCCCCTATGCTGAAAAAAGCGTAGATTTTGTATACTACCGTCATACTCTTGAGGATATTTATAATCCCTTCTGGCTCTGTCAAGAGATGCAGAGAATTGCCAAGGCAGGTTATATAGAAACCCAGTCTCCTGTTGCAGAATTCTGTCGAGGTATTGATGGTAATAATGATGATTTTCCTCCCTGGAGGGGATGTATGCATCATCGCTACTTCGTTTGGAATGATCAGGGTATTCTGACATTTTTGCCTAAGTATCCTATCGTTGAATACTTAAATTTTGGCGAAGAGGAAAATGAAATTGTAGATCTACTCAATTCTAGTTCCATGTACTGGAATACACATTTTTTTTGGAATGAATCGATCGAACTTAAACGATTAGAACATGACCAAAACTTTGAAGTCAATGTTAACTATAACGAAGTCCTTAGAAGGGCTATGACCACTTCTGTGTCAATGAATTCTGAATTTTCAACTCAACACAATATTCCGATCTAGCTATGGATTTCATTGCACTGACACGGAAAATGCCTACCCTCTTCCAGAATTGGGAAGACTCAACGATGTCTCCCGTTGCACTGGAGCTAGAGATTATAACCAAACAGATTATAGGGACAACAACACTTGATGTCTTACAGTTATTGAACTTTGTGGTTGGTTTACTAGCGCCAGGCGAAATTTACTGCGAAGTTGGCTGTTTTCAGGGCAGATCCTTAATTGCAGCCTTATTAAATTATCCCGATCAAATGGCTTATGCTGTTGATCATTTTGCTGAGATGAACTTTCAGGATCAAACCCCTGAAAAGTTAGCGAATAATCTGGCTGAATTTAACCTAAGCGATCAGGTTTTTCTCTGCACCCAAAGCTTTGAAGAGTTTTTCGCTGAGTTGGGCACATTAGAAACAGAGGATAAAATAGGTGTTTTCTTCTACGATGCGGCTCAAGACTATCAATCACAGCTTTCAGCACTAGTTCTAGTTAAGCCTTTTCTTGCTGATCAGGCGGTACTAGTTATTAACGGTAGCAATAACGAGTTTGTTCGGCAGGCAATTATTGACTTTTTGTCAGCTACCCCTGAAGCAAAACCGCTACTAGATTTTCAAGGATTTAAACATGAAACTTACCCGTTTTTGGATGGAGTTTGTGTTTTAGGATGGGATCTACAGCAGATTCACCCTAAAGATTGGTTAATTCTGCAAGGGAAAAATTCATCAACAGCTACGATTTTCAAACTTAGACAAGCTGAAACTTCTACTAAGCAAGAGTTTTTAGAACAGCTACTAGCCAATGCACGTACTCTTCAAGAGGCTAACGAAAATTCTGCTGCCGTCACTAAGTATCAGCAGTACCTGCTTTGGCAACCCGAAAATTTATCAGCTTGGCTAAATTTGGGAGTGTTGAATCTACGACAACAGAACTACCTAGAAGCGATTGAAGCTCTCACTAATGCTCAAAAGCTAGATGAATCTGATCCGCTACCGTACTTTAATTTGGGGTTAGCTTTTGAGTTTTGTGGTGACGTAGCCCAAGCAATTTTGGCTTACCAAACAGCGATCGCTTGTAACCCCCAACTAACGGAAGCATGCAATAACCTAGGAGCACTTCTCTTAAGCCATGGAGAGCTATCCAAAGCAGAAACTTTCTTTCGCCAAGCTATCTCTGCCAGCCCAGACGACTTTGCCGGCCACTTTAATCTTGGTCATGCTCTGTTAGCACAAACGAAAATTGATGAAGCCATTGCTGCTTACAAAACAGCTCAACAGCTACAGCCTGATGATCTAGAAATTAAAGCTCACCTTGCAAAAGCCATTTCTGATCAGGTAAATCCAATAGATCTTTACTTGGAATGTGGCATTCTTGCCTATAAAAATGCCAACTATCCAGAGGCTGTTAGCTACCTTAAAAATGTGCTGAATCTGCGTGAGGGGCATTCTCAAACCTGTAATATCTTGGCTGAATGCTATAAGCAACTGCATCAAGAAGCTGAAGCAATATCTACTTTAGAACATTCTTTAAAACTCTATCCCGATGTTTTTAACTACGTAGCTCTGTTTTTACTGCTACGACACTGTGACCATATTGAACAGGCAACTTCTTTACTGAAAGATGCGCTAAAAATCTTTCCTTATTCATTATCTATCCATATTGCACAGTCATTACTGGTTCCATTGTTCTATGCAACTCATGCTGAACTGCTTGAACATCGTCAAAAATTTTCTGAGGGATTGCTGTTGTTGCTACAAGAGTTACCTAATCGAATTGCTGCCGAGAAAGCTATTGGCAAGTTCGATATCAATTTAGTTCTAACTGTTTCTGAGGTGAACCAATTTCAGATCGCCTATCAAGGCTTAAATGATCTAGAATTACAAACTCAGCGCGGAAAATTTGTGCAACAGCTTCTGAAGGAAGATTTTCCTGAGCTTATGCATCCCCGCTCGATGCCCAAGATTGATGGCAAAATCCGGGTAGGTTATTTGTCTGAAGCAATGGCTTTTGGCACACTGGGAGAGTTGTCTATAGGCTGGCTTCGGCACCACAACCATGCTGATTTTGAAATTTACTGCTACTACCCTGGCTCTACTACTGCTGATTATTTAGTTCAAGAGTTTCGTCAGTTCAGCGATTATTTTTACCACATTCGTGATGTACGGGAACTCTGTCAGCAAGTGCTGAGTGATCAACTCCATATTCTAGTGCTGCCTAATATTGGATTAGATACAATCATGGTGAGGTTGGCAGGATTGCGTTTAGCACCAATTCAATGCACAAGTTGGTGTCATCCCGTCACAACAGGACTTTCCTCTATTGACTACTTTCTATCTTGTGAGTCAATGGAAACATCCACAGCTCAGTCTCATTACACAGAAAAGTTGGTTTGTCTGCCCAAAATTGGTATTGCTTTTGCCAAGCCAGTCATTCCGCCTGTAAGTAAAACTCGGTCTGATTTTGGTTTTTTGAAAGAGGAGATCGTTTATCTCTCTTGCCAAAACACTTACAAGTACCAACCCCAATACGATTTTATTTATCCCACCATTGCTCAGCAGGTCAGTCAATCTAAATTTGTTTTCCTGCTGCATCCCACAATTGGCCAGAAATTTCAACAACGTTTACAGCACGCTTTCTCTGATTGTGGGTTGGATAGTCAAGACTACTGCATTTTCCTGCCTAAAATGTCAGAACAAGACTACTTTGACCTAAACCAAGCAGCAAATATTTTCTTAGATACCTTCGGTTGGTCTGGCGGTATTACTACAATGAAAGCGATCGCCTGTGATTTGCCTATCGTAACTTGCCCTAGCGAAATGATGCGCGGTCGTCACTCTTACGGCATCTTACAAACCCTAGGAGTTACAACCACAATTGCTCAAAACGAACAAGAGTACATCAGTATCGCCGTTCGCTTGGCCCTAGATCCAAACTGGCGACAATCAATCATTCATCAGATGCAACAACAGCACGACCAACTCTATGACGATAAAAGCTGTGTCTTAGCTCTAGAAAATCTCTTCCGACAAAGTGTTACTTCACTAACTTAATAGAGTTGTTGGATTATAAGCCAAAAAAAACTTGAAACCCAATTCCACCAGAGTTTTCAGAGTTTTTATCCAAAACGCCTGAAATTCAATATTGGTAGTTCTTTCAAAGATTTCTTCTGTTATGTGTGAATCTCAACAAGTCTAAATAAATAACTTTTTTTAGAGTAGGAGAGAAAGAAGAGCAGAACCGAGTTTAAGCTCATAGCAAAAATTTTCAATCCACTCCCCGTCTATCTGCTGTAGAGTAGTCAAAACGGCGTGTGAGTGCTGCCCAGTGAGCCACTTGTTCGCTCTCCTTAGATGGCTGGCTTTCTATTAAACATTGTTTAGTTGCATATCACGCAAACCAAGTCAGATAGAAACTTTCCGACTTGGTTTACAAAATGCCAACAATTAGGGGGTGCAAGCAGGAGGAGCAGCAGTGAGTGTGGAAGCAAGAATCGTGGCATTGGTCAAACCGCCAGTTGCTGTTACGCAGCCACTGAACGAGCGACGCTCAGCTGCAACAGTGGCAAAAGCTTCGTATCTACCAAGAGTTGCAGTACCGTTGGTAACAGTATAGGTGTAACCATCAGAAACGGCTGGTAGGTTGACTTGCAGTTCAGTAATGGTTGAAGCAAAACGGGTATTTTCCAGACGGTAGGCTTGCTGAGCACGGTTAACGGCACCGACTTGGCTTTGCGCGCCAGACTCCCGGGCCTTGTTGGCTTGGTTGAGCATTGAAGGCAGGGCAATCGCGGCCAGAATCCCGATGATGATCACCACCACCAACAGTTCAATCAGGGTGAAACCTTCGTTATTTTTCTTTTTGCTGAGCAAGTGTTGCAGAAATTTGGCGCGTAGTTCAGTTTTCATGAGAGTTTTGACTCCTTAAGATGTTTGGACTTGGGTTAGTTCCTAAGCTACTTTACCCACCCAAATCGCAAACCATATCACCCTGCCAGTAAAGATCCGTAAATTCACTGAAAGCTGTGCTTGTAAACCGCTGTGAGTCATCCAAACTTAAAAGGCTGAAGCTCTTGTTTGGCAATACTTTTTCTGATTTGAAGCCTGTAAATCAAGATTCAGCCCAATTGATTAATTTGCCGCAACCAAGCTTTAAACTCGTGTATTGCCTGCATCTCGCCTACTTGCAGCCGTCTTTGCAAGTAGTCCACCACAATTTCTGGTGGGAGCCAGGGAAAATTAGGGCTGTAGTCGACTTGGGTGTAAATGCCATTACTCAATTGAAAATAGGCCAGAGTTTTACCGTCAAATCGCCAGAGTTCAGGCACCGCTAGACTGGCATAAATTGGCAACCTGCGGTCAGAAGGGCTAGTAATATCTACCTCAAGCACCAAGTCAGGCGGTGGGTCAAGGGTTAAATCTATTTCTTCTTGATCTCTAACGAGGGGTTCATTCTGGATGTAGTAGCAAGAATCGGGTTCCCCCCCGGCTTGGCGATCAGCCCGCTTCAGGGTCAGCGAACCGAGCTTTCTGAGATTCATCCCCAATTCTTCAGCGATCGCCGTGATCAAACTTTCAATAAATCGGTTGCTGCCTTCATGACGCGCCAACGGAGACATCAGTTCTAACCTTCCCTCCAGGTAGTGAAAGCGGGTGTTACGGTGGTCTCCCGCCTCTGCCAGCAGTCGTTCAAAGGTTTCCCAACTGATGTTGTTGAGAATGACCCGTTCTTCTGCAATCGCAGGCATAAAAATTTCTCTTGGTTCAGTCGAAGCTTCTCGAACCATATCAGCTACCTTTATTTCATGGATTGCATTTAACGATCGCTCTAGACAAAACACTCAGCTATTCTATGCCAACTGCCTCTCAAAACCCTTTCCCACTCCTATTATCGTTGTGCATGATTGTCAAAAACGAGGCTCAGAATCTGCCCCGATGCCTGAGCAGTGTCCAACCCTACGTTGACGAAATGATTATTGTTGATACGGGTTCAACAGATGAAAGCGTGGCGATCGCCCAGCAATTTGGGGCGCAGGTTAGCCACTTTACTTGGTGCAATGATTTTGCTGCTGCCCGTAATGCGGGCTTGAGTTTGGCAACGGGAGAGTGGATTTTGGTGCTAGATGCCGACGAAGAACTGGTTGTCGAAAATCTAGACCTGCGGCAATGTTTGCAGGCAAGTACAGCCGTGCGAGAGTATTCTTTGCTCCTAGTCAATCAGCATCAAGGCGCTAACAATCAGACTCCCCCCCCACTGATGCGGCTATTTCGGAACTTGCCAGGGGTGCAATATGTCGGTTGCTTCCATGAGCATGCAGCTTATGCTCAACCCACACCAGGCTTTGATCGCAGTGAACTATTGGTAGGCGTAAAAATCTTTCATTACGGCTATGCTCCAGAGTTGAAAGTACAAAAAATGCGCGATCGCAATATTCCCTTATTGGAGTCAATGCGTCAACGCGGTGAACTAGGGCTAATGAGGTTGACGTGCCTGGCAGATATGTACGAGGTTACAGGTAACTTAGAGCAATCCCAAGCTTGCTTTCAAGAAGCTTTTGACCTGCTGCTGCCTCATTTGCTACAAGGGGTTTGCCCAACCGAAACTGGCTACTTGCGATTTTTGCTCTACAAAATTGCCTGGCAAACGCTGGAGGCTGAAAATTACGAAACCGCCCAGTTACTGCTTAAAAACGGTCTGGTTTGGTTTCCCAACTATCCGCCGCTGGTTTATCTGGCGGGTTTGCTGCTGTGTTATTTAGGTTTTTACAGAGGGGCTATTCCTTACTTTCAGGCTTGTCTAGAGATAGGCGATCGCTATGATCAAGCCGAACCCTTTGATAAGGCTTATCTAACTTCTCATCCTGCCTTTAGCTTAGGACGGTGCTGGATGGAACTTCGGCAATGGCAGGAGGCTAGAGCAGCGTTTCAGTTAGCGCTCAAATTCGATCCAGATTATGTTCCTGCCCAAGAAAGGTTAGCTGAAATTGCCGAACATTGATCAACCAAGACCTGAGAAACAATCACAACAGGGCATTTAGCCATGACATTTGATTTTGTCAAAATGCCTGAACAAAATGGGTACTCTAGCCTTATCATGGCGGCGCACAGGTGCATTTAGAAAGCCTGGATTATTCTGCCAAATCAGCCTGATTGTTTGAGGATGCACTGGAGACTGAAAGCATGACCGTAGCCAAACCTCAGCCCCCGTTGTCTCTCTGTATGATCGTCAAAAATGAGGCAGAGAACTTACCTCGCTGCTTGGCTAGCGCCCAGCCCTATGTAGACGAGATTATTGTTGTTGATACTGGATCGACAGATGACACGATCGCCATTGCAACTCAGTATGGTGCTAAAGTCTTTCACTTTGACTGGTGTGATGACTTTGCAGCGGCTCGCAACTATTCTCTCAGCAAAGCAACGGGAGAATGGATTTTGGGGCTAGATGCCGATGAAGAATTGCAGGTAGAAGATCCTAACTTTCGCCAGCAACTGAGCGCTGATTCTCAAATCTGGCAATACAACCTGACCCGGATTGAAGTCAGTGCCGAGAGCGTTTTGACTGAATTTTGGCTAAATCGGCTCTGCCGTAATCTGCCGCAAATTCAGTATGTTGGACGGTTCCATGAGCAGTTGGTTTGCCCAGCAGAAATCCAGGCAACGGGAGCCAACTTGGCTGGAGTAAAAATTTTGCACTATGGTTATCAGCCGGAGGTAGCGCTTGATAAAATTCGCGATCGTAATATCCCGATTTTAGAATCCATCCAGCAGCAAGAGGGACTGAGCCTAATGCTGCTCTATGCCCTCGCAGATATGTATGAAACAGTCGATCAACCAGAAAAAGCCCAAGCTTGCTATGCAGAGGCGTTTGAAAAATTATTTCCTCACCTCGTAGAAGGGACTTTACCTCAAGCCTACGGTTTTGTTCCCTCAATCCTGGCTCGCCTAGGCACCCAAGCCCTCAATCAGCAAGACTATGAAACCGTCCGCTGGATCTGTCAGCGGGGGTTACAGTGGTTTCCTAATTTTCCGCCTTTAAACTATCTGGCTGGATTATTTGTCGGAAATCTAGGCTTTCATGCGGGAGCCGCTGCCTACTTTCAGGCTTGCCTACAATTTGGCCAAGACAAGACTTACTACCGAGGTGAGCCGTTCGATATCGGCTATATGACCAGCTTTGCTGCCTGCGCTCTCGGTTGTGCCCACATGGAATTAAAAGACTGGGAGCAAGCAGAAGCAGCCTTTGAGCTAGCCCTTAAGTTTGAACCTGGCTACGAATTAGCGAGCAAAAACCTTGCCCTCCTAGTTGGGAAAGACGATGCCTTTCTAAATCATCCTCCTGGTCGCAACTAATTTTGAAGCATTGTTTGCTCAAACAACGCCAGGTCTGTGAGCCATTTAAGCCTCCAGAGTATTCCCGCTACAGCCAATTATCGAAGCCTTCAATAACTGCGGCACAAGCCTTAATTTATCGTTACATTAGTTAATATAATCCCAAAAAGCGGTTGGGCTTGTAACTCCAGAGTCGGATTCCTGGATCGGATTAACTGTCCCACTCTGAAAAATTAATCGGAATTAAAAATGTTAAATCAAGCGACAAACTATCTAGTGGCCGTGCTGCCAGACCGGAACGAGGCGGAGTCAGCTTATTTGGGTCTGAAGGACGCAAACTTACCCATTCAACATCTGGATATTTTGGGAAAAGGCTACAAGAGCGCCGATGAATTTGGATTAATCAACCCTGATCATGAGGCTCAAAAGCAAACTGAACACCTTGCAAATTGGGTGATTCCGTTTGGATTTGCGGCCGGGTTTCTGTTTAATGTTTTGACAGGGATTCGGATCATTAGCTGGATTGGAGTCCTTGGTAATCACATTTTGGGCGGTATTTTTGCTGCTGCTGCCGCTGCCTTGGGCGCATTTTTGACGGGTAGATTGACGGGCTGGACAACCAGCAGCGGTGATGCGATCGCCTACCGTAACCGCCTCAATGCTGGAAAATATCTGATTATTGTGACAGGCCCTGATGCCTTCATGCGAGATGCTGTTAACTTATTGCGTCAGTACAAGCTAGAGAACCTTCAGGGCTACACTGCATCCGCAGAAAGCTAGATTTTTAAGGCAACTGCAATGGAACGACCCAATCTCAACCTGCTTCAGCAATTTTGGGCGATCGCAAAGCCCTTTTGGTTTGGTGATCAAAAGTGGCGAGTTTTCGGGCAGCTCTTGCTCGTGATCGTGATGTCCTTGGGCTACACCGGACTCAGCGTTCTCCTCAATAACAAGCGGGGAGTGCTCATTTCAGCCCTTTCCGCCCAAGATGAATCTCGGTTTTGGCAAACCATTCTGTTTTTTGGCGGGGCCTTGGTGCTCTATGCACCTCTGTTCGCGGGGTATGTATATCTGCGAGATCGTCTGGGATTGCAGTGGCGTAACTGGCTCACACATCATCTAATGGATCGCTACTTTAAAAACAGAGCCTTTTATGACCTGAACCACTCCATCTCCGACATCGATAATCCAGATCAGCGGATTGCTGAAGATGTCAAAAGCTTTACCCAAGAGTCTTTGACCCTCCTCCTAGCCGTCGTCGATTCCTTGCTGGCGATCGCCGCTTTTGGCGGGGTGCTGTGGAGTATTTCTAAGCCTCTGATTTTATTTTTGGTTCTGTATGCCTTGTTTGGCACCCTGATGACGGTCGGGATCTTTGGCAAGAGGCTGGTGCAACTGAACTTTGATCAGCTTAAAAAAGAGGCTGATTTCCGATTTGGCCTAGTGCGGGTGCGCGAAAATGCGGAAGCGATCGCCTTTTACCAGGGGGAGGCAAGGGAGTCTAATCAACTCAAAAGTCGATTTAGCGAAGTTTTCGAGAACTATAAGCGCCTCATCTTTTGGCAACTCAACCTGAATATCTTGAGTAACGCCTACGAATTTATTCCCTTCATTCTGCCTGCAATCGTTGTTGCCCCCAGCATCTTTGCAGGAGAGCTGGAGGTGGGCAAAGTTTCTGAAGCCCAGGGGGCCTTCATCCGCGTCTTTTTTTCCCTCAACCTGGTTGTCGCTCGATTTGATTCCCTGACCACCTTTGGCGCGGGGGTGAAGCGATTGTTCACCTTTGCAGAAGCACTGGAACAGTCAACAACGGCCGCAGAAGCCGCAAGCAGTCCAGAGATCATTCAAACTGAAATTGTCTCAGAACTTGCCCTAGAGGGGATGACCCTCCAAACCCCCAATCGCAAACGAACGCTGGTGGAACAGCTTTCCGTCCAACTCGCTTCAGGCGAAGGTCTACTGGTGAGAGGGCCAAGCGGCTGTGGCAAAAGTTCTTTGCTCAGGGCGATCGCCGGACTGTGGAGAACGGGCAGCGGCAAAGTGCTGCGACCTCCCCTGACCGAAATGCTGTTCTTGCCCCAGCGACCCTACATGATTTTAGGCACCCTGCGCGATCAACTTTTATACCCAAAACTGGACACAGAACTTGATGAAGATCAGCTCAAACTGGTTTTAGCCAAAGTCAACCTACCCAATCTCCATGAGCAGCACGGTGGCTTCGACATACAACAGGACTGGGCAGAGGTGTTATCTCTGGGTGAACAGCAGCGACTGATCTTTGCACGGCTGCTGCTGAACCAGCCACCTTACGCTATTCTGGACGAAGCGACTAGCGCCCTTGATATCCATAACGAAGCCCTACTGTACGAGCAGCTCCAATCCTCCGATACTACCTTCTTGAGCGTTGGGCATCGACCCACCCTAAACCGTTATCATTCCTCTATTCTTAGCCTAACAGAACATCAAACCTGGTCGTTAGAACGCTCAAACGATACCGATCAACCGTCTGTCCCTGTAAGAACAAAGACGGATTTAGAATGTCAGGGCGGTTTTAATCTTAGATAAAGCGATCGCTTCTTTCTCGCTCACTTTGTCTGGGCTTAACCCAAACGGGCCGCTGCCAGCGGCATTAGCCACCGCTTCAGCACAAGCATAGAGAAAGTCTTTATACTCCTGAATTTCTGGGGGTGTAGCCTTGCCCTCCAACAGCGTTAGGGCTGCCTTAGCAGCAGCGATCGCCTGCTCAACAATCGCCCCAGAGTGCATATCTTCGGGTTCAATCGTGGGTTTTTCGATTTTAATCTGACCACTCTGGAGCGCTTCAGCCGAAAAGACCGATTGAATAATTGAATTGTTGGGATAGTTTTGGGCGGCGGCTCGGCACTGTTGAGATAATGCAGCCGCTTCAAATGCGGTTGAAACAAGGCCCATGTCTACCAATGCCACTGCCACCCCAACCATCATCGGGGCTTCAGCGATCGTGCTTAGTTCTTGCGGAGTGTAGATTGTCATTGTTTTGTACCGCTAGTAGAAGTGCCGATATTACTTTAGCATTCGATTGCAACATCAACAGGCTTGAATACCAGCCTACCCGTTGAGCTTTTGAACCCTAAAGTTGGTCAATCATAATCAGCTTTGACTGCCGCATTGTCATGGGTATGATCGTGTTGCGATCGCCGATTCGAGCAGAGTGACAGTTAGTCTTCCAGCTCCACAAGCTGCTCGAAGATTTCAGCTTCAGAGAAGGGGCAGGTTGGGGGAAGTTGGTTGAGGTCGAGGGGTGTTTCTTTATCGACAAGATTCAGCCCATATCGATAACCCCTTTCGATAGCTTCTCGGAGATAGGGCTTTAAGCTAGGGTTTTCAGCCAAGTGCTCTTGAATCCGCTCTCGCTGTTCCCGAATGGTAGCCCGCCAACTTTTGGATCTCATTTCAGGCTGAAAGCGCCACTTGAGGAGATGCCCCAGCAGCATCCCCAAGCGATTACGAAGCTCCTGACGCTGTTGCTTCCCCAAAGAATCCAACTCCTCAATTAAATTCTCAATATCCACCTGATTCCACTGCTGAGCTTGCAGCAACTCGATCTGGCGCTGTGTCCAGGCGTAGAAGTCCTGATCATAGAGGGTCGTCGTTTGCATGAGCGTCACCTTTCTAGCTGTCCCCATTGTGGCATTTTGAAATAGCAAGCAATGCTAATCCGGGCTTGTTAGACAGCGATCTCACCCTCTATTTCGCCTCCAGCACCAGCTCCACCTGCTCTCGCAGCCAACATCCATATCACAACGTGGAAAGCAACAATGGAAACAAGGGTTCTTAGCAATCTCGGATTGTTTCGCGATCGGAAAACTTCTGCTTAGATCAATAGCAACTAACCTAAGCGCCCACTCACTTTTTCTGGTAACGGCTCGGCTGCCGCCAGTTCTTTAAAGGTGATCAGCCGTTCATACTGATTCTCGCCGTTATCATCTTTGCCGATCGCTCGACTAAACCAGATCGCAGGCTTAAATTTGTTTTGGGCGCTGCGACGAAGATACTGATGCCCGCGCCAAGTCACAACCGCCGCCCCATCTGGATCGAATTTTTCAACGGTTGCGCCAATGCCAGCCCAATTAAACTGAGGAAAATTCGCTAGGTCAATCTGATAGTTTGGCGCAGCCTGCTCAGTTGATTCCAGAAGTTGAACAACGCGCTTGAGCAAAACATTCTGCTCCAACAAGGTGTCTAACAGAATTTGGAATTGTTCCTCAGTCATGGTTTCTCCAGGGGTAGGATATCAACAAATTAGCAGGTATCGTCTAGTCTGTCTTCACTCTGATTCCCCCTTGGCAGATGGTGGTGAAGATTTGTTTTTCCTGTAAGCTATCATAAAGTAAGCAAAAAACCAAAAAGTAAGGAAACCCGTGAAAACCGCAACAATAACCAGCAAAGGGCAAACCACCATTCCTAGAGAGATTCGGGAATTACTGAATTTACAGCCTGGCGATCGAATTGATTTTATTGTTGAAGATGGGAGGGTGTATCTTGCTCCCAGCAATGTTGATGTCAGGAAATTATCAGGGATTTTATATCAACCAGGCAGAAAACCAGTCTCGCTGACTGAGATGGATCAAGCGATCGCCGCCGCAGTTTGCGACTCAACAGGCGTGTCATTGTGAAGGGTTTAGATGCCAATGTCTTATTGCGCTACCTAATTCAGGACGATCAACAGCAGTGGCAAAAAGCAGCAGCGTACATTAATAGCGGGATTGAATCTGGAGAAATCTTTTTCATTAATTCGATTGTGCTGTGTGAATGCGTCTGGGTATTGCAGCGCGCCTACAAACTGAGCCGAGATGAAGTTGTTCTGGCTCTGGAGCAGATTCTGAGTGGTAGTCAATTTCAATTTGAGGACAAAGCTATCCTGCATGGATGTATCCAGCAAATGAAAGCAGGCAGCGCCGATTTTGCTGATTACCTGCTTGGCAAGCTCAACCAGCAAGCAGGATGCACTGAGACAGCAACATTTGATTGCAAACTTCGAGCCTCTGGAAATTTCAAACTTCTTTAGAAAACTGTGCCAATAGCTGAGCGAGGCGATCGCCAAAAAACTAAAGCAATATATAGCGACTTTAATCTCGTGACTGCTATATGGTTTGATTTAAACTAGCAACTGGTCTAGTGACGCTAAGACAGTTCTCGAATCTAAATCTCGGTTCGGATTGCTTTACCCTCAATAATTTGGAGCCAAGCAGAAGTATATGACTCTTTCTCGTCGTCACTTTTTGTGTTTAGTTGGAGCGGCTGGTTCAGCTTTCGGGCTTGAACTTTTGCAGTCTAGGAATGTCCTCGCAGAGAGCTTGCTCCCGAATCCGATGCTTGAGCCAGTGGCCAGTACCTGGTTGGCGCAAGCCAAAGTTGAGGGGCCGTTTAGTTTGCCCCCCTTACCCTACGCCTACGACGCCCTAGAGCCGCACATTGACACGATGACGATGCAAATTCACCACGATCGCCATCATGCGGCCTACGTAAATAACTTAAATGCAGCGATCGCCAAGTACCCTCAGCTAGCTTCTAAAACAGCCGAAGACTTGGTAAAAGACCTAGCTAGCCTGCCAGAAGATATTCGGACAGCCGTGCGAAACAACGCTGGTGGACATATTAACCACTCGATGTTTTGGCAAATTATGGGCCCGAAAGCCGGGGGGGAACCGAAGGGAGAAATTGCCGCCGCCATCAACACCAGCTTTGGCAGTTTTGCCGAATTCAAGCAGAAATTTAACCAGGCGGGCGCTAAACAGTTTGGCAGCGGCTGGGCGTGGTTGGTCAAAGATGCCTCTGGCAAGCTGTTGGTAACGGGCACTGCCAATCAAGACAGCCCACTGATGAATGGGCAAATCCCGATTATGGGCAATGATGTCTGGGAGCACGCCTATTACCTGAAGTACCAAAATAAGCGGGCTGACTACCTGGCCGCCTGGTGGAATGTCGTCAATTGGCAAGAGATTAATCGCCGGTTTACGAAAGCTTAAGGAATATCGATTTATTAATGCCGAGACTTTCGCCCTCACCGATCTTATTTAATCCACGATCTTAACGGTGCAGTTGACGAGACTCAGTTGGGCAGATCAGCGATGGTCTGACGCTGAGTCCCTGGGTCAGCGAAGCGTAATAATTTATGCAGGAGAAAACGGGCTAGTGCAATCCCCTGAACAGATTACGATTGCTGAATATGAGTCCACGGCTGATGCTTTTCGCGTCGGCACTTGGGATCACGATGTTTCCCAAAATCGGCAGGCTTTGCTGGCGGCGATGCCCCGCCATCCGGGCAAAATTCTAGACTTGGGCTGTGGGCCAGGTCGCGATTTGGTTGCCTTCAGCCAGCAGGGGCAGACGGCGATCGGCCTAGATGCAACGCCAGCCTTTGTAGCGATGGCTCAGCAAGTTTCTGGCTGCGAGGTTTGGCAGCAGTCTTTCTTGAGCCTGGATCTGCCGCCCCAGACCTTCGATGGGATTTTTGCCAATGCCTCGCTCTTGCATGTGCCTAGTTCTGAAATGGAGCGAGTGCTGCGAGACTTATACCAAGCTTTAGTCCCGAAAGGGACGATCGTCCTTTCAATGGTGCGAGGAAGTGGGGAGGGCTTGGTGCCGCGATCGACTGGCTATCGTTTTGTGGCAGCTTGGGAGTATGACACTCTCGCTCCCCATGTCCAGGCAGCCGGGTTTCAAATTATTCAGCACTACTACCGACCGCCAGGATTGCCTTGCCAAGAACAGTCCTGGTTGGTGATTGTCGCTCAGAAACCTGCTACTCCCTAAGCGGATTGCCTTTCCCGAATGATCGACACGCTCTCAAGGTCAGCCTAAATCTAGCCTCAGGGCTGGACTGCCCTGACACGACAAATTTACAGCACAGCTCCTAGTAAAGTAGAGTGGAGCGTTGCCTTGCTAGCCAGGAGGGATCTGTGCTCGAATTACTGCCTGTCCTGATCGGAGCGATTGTTAGACTTTTACCGATCGCTATTGTCTATCTGATTGGGCTTTCAATTGCTTTCTCGAAAAAAAAGCGCTATCCCAAGGCATCCCTGTATGCTCTGTTTGGATTTGGGATTCTTCTGGCATCAGCAGTTTTATCCGTGCCAACTCAGATGATCATTTTATACCCGGTTTCCAGAGAAACCCTCGGCATTACAATCTTGGTTATTAATTTAGTTCTGGGTGCTCTGCATGTGATCGGCAGTGCGTTAGTTGTCCTAGCGGTATTTGCTGACAGGGAATAAAGGGTTTATCCGTAAGCAACCCATACACACAGAAAACACTATGAATGCTCCAGCATATTGGTTGAATTTCAAGCAAAAACTAGAGACAAAATTCCCATTTTTTAGAAACAAGCTAAATCCTGGGGCTGCAATTGCCGAGATAGAATCTCTAGAACATAAAATTCAAGAAACCTTGCCGGAATCGTTTATAAATCTGTATTTAGAAAATAATGGCGAAACTGAGGATGCCCATGGTTATATCTTTGGGTTGAAGCTGCTGCCACTAACAGAGATTAATCTGGAGCTTGAAGGCTGGAACACAATTATCGATCATGGCTTAGAAGGTCTAAATGATTTTTGTGAATCTCGCCCTGACGGAGCGATCAAATGTATCTATGCCAGCCGAAAATGGCTGCCTTTTTTGTACGACTGGGGTGGAAACCATATTGGCATTGACTTTGATCCGGGGATTGCTGGCAAGAGGGGTCAAATTATCAATTTTGGCAGAGATGAAGATATTAAATATGTTTTTGCAGAGTCATTTGAGAAATTTCTAGACCGGATTTGTAGCCTTTTAGATCGAACAGACGACATTTGTTTAGGAGAAGATGATCACTACTCTTTTCGAGGGTCGCATTTTACCGATGCCTTGAAGGAACTTTCCGCAGAAGAACATGCGTAATACCAGTTCTCGTCAGCACTGCACTGAATTAGATACCTGTAATGCTTGTCTTACAAAGATTTATATGATTCATGCTCATCAAGTTTTGGTATAAGGCGAAGTAGCTTGTTCAAATTGGAGCGTTTTGTGGAGATAGGAACCACCCCTACAAAGCGCTCCTCGCGCTTGCCAGACCAAGCAACTAAGGGAGCGGCTTGAAGTAAGTGCCGTACTGTAAGCCTGGGTAGTAGTAATTTAAGGCAATCAAAAAGACTGAAATTGCCACCAGAGTGATCAAAGAAATAACTGGGGCGCTGGTCAAATATTTGCCAAAATATGACATTTGTGAACCTCCCAAAACTAAGTAAAAAAGGAAAAAATCTTCAATTTAAATCGATTCAGGTCAGGGCAATTTAGCACCAGCAGCTAGTAGTAAATTTTGCCGCCGCCCCATTTCTGACCGATTACTTTCGGTTGGAGAAGAATGTAACCCGAGATCGCTCTTAACTCTTCATCCGTCAAGTTTCGCATCTCTGGAAAGACATCACTGCTGGCAGTGCTAGGATGCAGTTCTGCGATCGACCTTTCGCCATCGTATGTGGTTGGATTATGCAGGTAATCCACCATTCCCTCCACCGTATCTCGTCTGGGTGTCGCCTTTGCTAACGCCTCTGGATCAAGACCAACAATCGGGTTGGTTTTGGTGGTGCCGCTGGCATGACACTGGCTACAGGTAGAGTCAAATAGCTGCTTGCCCCGCTGAATCTGATCGAGGGTCAGCACAATTGGCTGCTCCTCAGCATTGAGAGGCAGAGTGCGAGTTCCGACATCCAATTCAGTGGCGATCGCCGGAGGGATTAAAACCTGAAAGCTAAAGAAAGCGATACTAATCATTAACCAAATCACTCGTTTAGCTGTTCTAAATCGACTAGGATTTCGATAGATCTGGAAAGCTCCAGTACCATCACCCCTAGAAAATAATCGACATGTGATCTGTTTCATGGCACTCAGCGAGGAGATACGTAAATGTCTTTTTCTTTGGAGGTTAATTTGCCACTGATCAGTTCATTCAGAGCAGCAACTGGCCAAAATAACCCTTTGGCTAAGGATTGAATTGCTAAACCAATATCAATGAAAATTTCTTTTTCTTCGGGATTGCTGGTCTTACGGGCTGCGATTAAATAGGATCGACCGCTCCAACCAATAAACCCAGCAATATAGAGAAATAGACCAATCGGAATTGCTACATCAACCGCTCGATCAAGTCGATCAAGGGGAAGATGCGGCAATCCATCTTCTCCGCAAACCAAATACTCTGAGTAGGCCTGATAAGGCTGCCTAAAGTAATAGCTGTCAGGGGCTTTTTTCTGCCGATTCAAGAAGGCTGATGAGTCCTTGCAAGGTACCAAAGTAGTATTGGCCGCTAGAGCGTTCGGCACCAGGCTAAACCAAAGCGCGATCGCCAAAATCAGTCCAAACCATCGCTTCATTTTTGTCCTCCTATTTGTTTTTTATTAATGTTACTTAGTGACGGTATTAAGGGCAAGCTTCAGTAACATATATCGACTGAAGTCAATGCTATCAACGCTGGTCTTTTGGATAGGTAGTGGCTCCATAGAAAATAAGAGCAAGACAGGTCAAAGCAAACACCACCAAACCAATAAAAATACTGGTACCCGTTGAGGCAAATTGTCCTTGCCCATAGGGCGTAGATGCAGCAACTTCAGCGTAGTCGCTCAAAGTTGACCAGTCAATATTGATTCCCTCCAATAAAATCGAAGCATTAAAAATTTGGAGAATAATCAATAAGAAAACCAGAAATAGCAGCATTAAAACCACCATTAATGGCGCTGTGCCCCAACCTCGCACTACTTTGCCAGCATCAGAGTTAAATTGCCGGAAGAAATACTGGAGAGGTGCAACCTTCTTGGTTGGGAAATTGGGTTGTTCCATAGATAGCTCCCAAAATTGCTCAAACAACAATGAAATCGTTCATTTTCAGAGGATGCTTGAAAAGTGAAGTGTTTGCGTCAACGCTTGCGATCCCCCTAAATCCCCCTTGAAAAGGGGGACTTTGAGACTCACCCCCCCTTAAAGAGGGTGGCTAGGGGGGATCACCAAATATTGACTATCACAGCCGATCACTTTTCAAACACTCTCTTTGGATTTTTGGTAACAGGGGCTTAGCCAGTTGAGGTTATTCCTGAGGGGAAACCTGACTGGGCAACGAAGCAGACGGAACCGGAATCGGCTCCAGGCTGCGCTGCTTGCGGGATGACTTGTCTCCCACCTTTTGGAAAATGCCCCACTCGACTTGTTCTTCGTCCAGTTCGGGGTCGATACCAGCAAAGACATCCCGGAATAGGGTGCGGGAGCCATGCCAGAGATGGCCAAAAAACCAAACCAAGGCAAAGCAAGCGTGGAAGAAGGCGAAGAAGCCGCGATTGCTGGTGCGGAACACGCCATCGGAGTTGTAAGTTTCGCGGTTGAAGTTGAAGACTTCACCTAGCTGGGCTTGGCGAGCATACCGCTTCACCATGCCAGGGTCTGTGAAGGTTTGTCCATCTAACTCACCACCATAGAAGGTGACATTTACACCCGTTTGCTCAACGCTGTACTTGGCGGCAGCGCGTCGGAAAGGAATATCCGCCCGCACCACTCCGTCGTTATCGACAAAAATGACTGGGAAATTCTCAAAGAATGAGGGCATTCGCCGCACAGTCAGTTCCCGCCCTTCCTGGTCGGTAAACACAGGGTGCCCTAACCAGTCCTGAGCCACTCCATCGCCATCGACCATTCGCCCGACTCGGAACAAGCCACCCTTGGCAGGGTTATTGCCCGTATAGTCGTAAAATGCCAGCTTTTCTGGAATGGCTGACCAAGCCTGGGAGAGACTTTTACCTTCCGCTAAGCTGGCTTGCACACGGCGATCGATTTCATGCTTGAAATAGCCCTTATCCCACTGAAAGCGAGTTGGCCCCCAAAGTTCAACCGGCGTGGTTGCGGTGCCGTACCACATTGAACCAGAGGCGACAAAGGCGGCGAAAAAGAAGGTTGCTAACCCGCTGGCCAGCACAGTTTCTAAATTCCCCATCCGCAGACCCTTATAGAGGTTTTCTGACGGTCGCACATTCATATGGAACAACCCACCAACAATCCCAACAATCCCTGCCGCAATGTGGTGGGCCACCACGCCGCCAGGGTTAAAGGGATTAAAGCCGCTCGCGCCCCAATCTGGGGCAACACCCTGGACATGCCCAGTTAACCCAAACGGGTCAGATACCCACATGCCTGGGCCAAAAATGCCAGTTAAGTGAAAAGCTCCAAACCCAAAGCAAGCCAAACCTGCTAAGAAAAGATGAATCCCAAAAATTCTCGGCAAATCTAAAATCGGCTTGTTGGTTTTGGGATCAAAAAAGGTGGAGATATTCCAATAGTTCCAGTGCCAAACCGCCGCCAGAAACTCTAGACCAGAAAAGATAATGTGGGCGATCGCCACACTTTCAAGCGTCCAGAAGCCTGGGTCATTGACGGTGCCGCCGGTAATGCTCCAGCCTTGCCAGGAATTAACCACCCCTAAGCGGGCCACAAAAGGCATCAAAAAGCACCCCTGTCGCCACATTGGGTTGAGGACTGGATCGGTAGGATCGAACAAGGCTAACTCGTATAAAAGCATCGACCCGGCAAAACCAGCGCACAGGGCATTGTGCATTAAATGCACCGCCAGCAGTCGGCCAGGGTCATTCAGAACTACTGTATGAACGCGATACCAAGGAAGTCCCATCGGCTAATGTTCCTTTTACTGAATGAGTTACTAAATGAGGAATAAATGATTGAGTCTGGAGTTAGCAGAGCTTATGCACTTGAAATCCGAAGCCCCCTTTTTAAGGGGGTTGGGGGATTAAAGATTTAGGCTTCAAATGTGTAAGTCCTTTAAATTTGAACAAAAACTCAAACTCGGCTGACAGGTTTGGTCTGCTGACTGCTTGTAGCTAGCGATGCCCTGCGCGACGGCACAGCCGTTCGTGCAACCGCTTGCCGTTCAGGTAGCTGATCGCAGGCCGCCTCTGAGTGCAACGTTAAGCTAGCGGTGCGGTAGTCAGGGCAACCAATCGCCGCTTCAGAGAGGGCGATCGCTGGATGCACTGCACACTTGAGGTGATAGTCGCCCGTAAAAAATTGACACCCAGCACAGGGAATTTGGTGCATCCGCTTGGCATGAGTCACTGTATCGCTGGTCAGCGTCCAGAAACTGGCAATTAGAATAAACAAAATTGTCCAGGCTACAACCAAGCAGACGGGGGCCAGGTAGTCCTGAACCGGGTGAACGATCAGAAAGAAGGAGTGCAGCATTGTCCAGACCTGCCAGTAACCAAGATTAGAAAAGATGAATGAAAAAGCAGGGAGCGACTTGATCATTCATCTGCGCCATCTTCAAGTAAGTTGACTCAGAAGGGTTTTGAATCAAACCTACGAGTCAATATCCGCCATTGAGAGTACGGGTTCATCTTCAGGATCAATCCCTCTGGCAAAGCCTGCCGCCGCCGCTCTAGAGCGCCCAGCGTGCCAAAGATGACCGACCAGAAACAGGAAGGCAAACACAAAGTGAGACGCAGCCAGCCAGCTTCTCGGCGAGACAAAGTTGAATGAGTTAACCTCAGTTGCTACCCCACCGACCGAGTTAAGTGAGCCGAGCGGTGCGTGAGTCATGTACTCGGCAGCTCGCCGAATTTGCCAAGGCTGAACGTCATAGCGCAGCTTGTCGAGGTCAAGCCCGTTCGGGCCGCGCAACGGCTCTAGCCAAGGCCCTCGGAAGTCCCAGAACCGCATGGTTTCACCGCCAAAGATGATTTCTCCAGTCGGCGATCGCATTAAGTACTTGCCTAACCCAGTCGGCCCCTGCGCCGAAGCGACATTGGCCCCCAAGCTTTGGTCACGCACCAGGAAGGTCAAGGCTTGAGCCTGGGAAGATTCCGGGGCAGTTGGCCCGTAAAACTCGCTGGGGTAAGCCGTGGTATTAAACCAGATAAAAGCAGTTGCAATCAGAGCTTGCCCACAGACGTTACCCAAGCTTTGGGCTAGATAGGCCTCACCTGACCAGGTAAAGACTTTATGAGTCCACTTAGAGGGAGTCGTAAAGTAGTGCCAAATCCCACCTAAAATCAGAATCGTGCCAATCCAGATATGCCCCCCAACTAGGTCTTCCATATTGTTGACACCGACAATCCAGCCTTCTTGACCGTAGGGCGATCGCACCAGATAGCCAAAAATGGTCAACGGGTTGAGGGTGGGATGGCTAATCAGGCGAACATCGCCACCGCCAGGAGCCCAGGTATCATACAGTCCGCCCCAGAGCATTGCTTTGCCGACCAGTAACCAAGCGCCGACCCCTAGCCAGAACAGGTTGTAGGCCAAAATATCAGTGATTTTGTCCTTGTCTGCATAGTCGATATCATAATATCCAGGCAGAATAGCTGGGCCTTTGATCGAGTGAAAAACACCGCCAAACCCCAATACTGCGGAACCGATCAGGTGGATAACAGCGATCGCGAAAAACGGAAAGATATCATTTACCACACCACCCGGCCCGACCCCAAAGCCCAAGGTGGCAACGTGGGGCATCAGGAGTAAGCCCTGCTCGTACATTGGCTTTTCGGGCACAAAGTGAGACACCTCAAACAGCAGCATCGCTCCTGCCCAGAAGGCCATCAGTCCAGCATGGGCAATGTGGGCACCCAAGAATCGGCCGGAGAGATTGATAAACCGGGCATTGCCTGCCCACCAAGCGTATCCGGTCGAAGCTTCATCCCTGCCATCTCTGGAGGTGGTAATACCCTTGCCAGGGGTGGGAATCAGCGTAACGGAGCGATCAAAGGGCGTTTCCACGGGGCAAGACCTCCTCAGGAAAGACAAAGTGTTCGTGGGGTTGGTCTTCGGGTGCCATCCAGGCGCGCAGACCTTCGTTTAATAAGATGTTTTTGGTGTAAAAGGTTTCAAACTCAGGGTCTTCGGCTGCCCGCAGTTCCTGTGAAACGAAATCGTAAGACCGCAGGTTAAAGGCTAAGCCCACCATGCCGATCGCACTCATCCACAGCCCAAATACCGGCACAAACAGCATAAAGAAGTGCAGCCAGCGCTTGTTGGAGAAGGCAATTCCGAAGATTTGACTCCAGAACCGATTGGCAGTCACCATTGAGTAGGTTTCTTCAGCTTGGGTCGGGCTGAAGCCACTAAAGGTATTGAATCCACGGGTTTTCTCAAACAGGGTATTTTCAACGGTGGCCCCGTGAATTGCACACAGGAGCGCCCCGCCCAGCACCCCGCCCACGCCCATCATATGGAAGGGATTGAGGGTGTAGTTATGGAAGCCTTGGAAAAAGAGTAAAAACCGAAAAATAGCAGTTACCCCAAAGCTGGGCGCAAAGAACCAACTGGATTGACCAATTGGGTACATCAAAAATACAGAAACATAAACCGCGATCGGAGCAGAAAAAGCCAGGGCGTTATAAGGACGCACCCCAATCAGACGGGCAATTTCCAGTTGACGCAGGCAAAAGCCAATCAGAGAGAAGGCTCCGTGCAGAGCAACGAAAGTCCACAGTCCCCCCAGTTGACACCAGCGGGTGAAATCGCCTTGCGCTTCTGGCCCCCAGAGCAGCAGCAGGGAGTGACCCATGCTGTCCGGCGGGGTTGAAACCGCTGCCGTCAAAAAGTTACAGCCCTCTAGGTAAGAGGTAGCCAGCCCGTGAGAATACCACGAACTGACAAACGTCGTCCCTGTAAACCAGCCGCCTAAGGCCAAAAAAGAGCAGGGGAACAGAAGTAACCCTGACCAGCCAATAAAGACAAACCGATCGCGCTTTAGCCAATCATCCAGGGTAAACACCCAGTCGCCCCACTGTCGAGCGGGTTTGAGTGCAATGGTCATTGTGATAGTCCTCCTTGTAAACGAGCGATAGGAAAACCCCGATCCCAATCAGGAAAGCGTCTGAATAATGTGATCAAAGTAGGGTGCCACTTCAGCCGCATCTGTTTCCCCCAACAGGGCGATCGCCTCTTGCTTGACGCAGCGCATTGCTTCTGCCCAGTTGGCGATTGGGATGCCCAGCGATCGGTACATCTCCTTCATGCCAACCGTGCCGATCTCTTCGAGCGGCTGCTGGTTGCCTGCCAACACGCAGTAGGCGACCAGTCGCACATACCAGCCTTGATCTCGCTGACAGGAGGTCGTTTTTCGGAGATTACCGCTGTTGCTGGGGGTGTTTGGGCAGCGTCGCCAAAACCGCTGACTGCCGCGATCGACGAGATTCTTTTCGTTGGCTGCTAGGGTACTGGCAATCCGAATCCGCTGCTCGCCGCTGCTGCAAAAGTTTTGAATCATCCGAATCTCGCCTGGAGAAAGATAGCGCAACTCTTCGTCGGCCGTTTCAATCACTTGTTTAACCAAACTCATGGCTTGTCCTCTCTGAAGTAAAGCTGCACACCGCCAAACCACCCAAAATAGAGTCTTTGTCCCACCTGTCGGGTGTGTTTTTGATGGAGGGGAAATTTCTGTTCTCGCTTGGCTCTTTTAAACCAGGTCGGCAGTCGCAGTTTGTTTTGGGGAACACTCTGCGGCGAGATTTGAGCATCAAGGGGAAACATCCTAAAGGCGGTTTGTGTCTGCTGTGTCATGATCAAATTCCTGTTATTAACTTGTGATTAACGGGGGAATCAGTTAAGTGGGTTGGCCGCAGGATGGCTGCCCTGAGTCAGTCTTAGTAAGTCATCGTCTGACTGGACTGACTAGGCGCTTCGGCAGGAACTGGCTCCGAAGGCTGAGCAGACGGGGGCTGAACTGGCTGTCCCTCTGCCGACTCAACCGTTGCCAAAGCAGTTGTGGTTGACGGCTGGGCCGCTGGAGTTGACTGTCCGCCATTGCTTGAATGAGGTTGATCGGGCAGACGAACCAGCGATCGCCGATTGGCCCGCTGCATCATCCAACTCCAGGCATTACCGCCTTCCGAAATATCAACAATTGGGGCCGCGGCTGGAATTGCTTCCGTAAGTCGGCGCGATGAGCCGGGCGGGCCGTTATGCCAGGCATCTACAGTGCCATTCGGCGATCGCAGCGCCAGCCCTCTGGGGGTGACATAGCGCTCATAGGGAACGGTATCTTCACCAAAGACTTCGCTATATTCTGCGCTGTCGAGCAAAGCATCAATCAGGGCATAGAATCCCTGATGGGCGCACAGGTCGTAGTAGCGAGCCATTTCTGACCGCCCATAGGTGGGGCGACCGAGCAGCCGCCGATGAATGATCTCGATCGCTTTTGTGATATAAAGCGGTTCCCAAAACAATTTGCGGAACTGGCGAGATTTACCCAACTGGCGGATAAATTCCCGCATCGGAATCTCACCACTTTTAAGCTTCACTTCAGCAGCGGTCAGGCGCTGCCCATCGTATACTTCCCGCCCAAAGACTTGGCGGTAGGCCCCCAGGATTGCAGCCTCTGGAGAATTGCGCAACAGGTTCATGCTCTCCCCTTGGGCATGATGACCGTTCAGGTTCTGGCTCAGTTTTAAGACTCGGCTACCCAGGGAACCGGGGACTCTACCCAAGTCGTGGGGATCGCCAGTGCCAGAACTAATCAGAATCCGGCGGTGATCCTTACCGAAGAAGGCAGGCTGTTCCTTGGCATCTGAGTCGGGAAAGATTGCTCCAAACTGAGTTTCTAGCGGATCGTTGCTGGCACCATAGGCGTGCTGATTCGGTAAAGGCTGCTGATAGCTGCCAAACAGCGTCACAAACTGCGGCACCTTGCGAACCGAAGCGCTGAAATTAAACAGATCAAACTGCGGCCCCCAGTTACAGCATTCCTGGGCTTCTTGTCCCAAACCGCGCAGGTAAGGAACCATTTCTTCGCCAAAGTAGGCGCTGTACTCCTGGGAATCGACCAGCGCATCGACGAGGGCAGACAGGCCGCCTTTGCTGATCACATCAAAGTAGTCCTGGAACTCTTCTAAGGAACTTAAGCCTCGACCTAGGAAGTGACGTACTGCCAGTTCTACGACTCGGCTAATGTTATAGGGCTCGTAGAATTCCTGACGGTAAAGCCGAGATTTGCCCAGTCGCCGCATAAACTCTTTGACTGAAATCTCGCCGCCTTTCACCTTGGATTCCAAATCGGCGAGGCTAAGCCCATAGGCGCGAGTGATATCCCGCTCAAACACTTGGCGATAGGCAGCTTTGATGCTAGCCAGTAATTCGGTCGTTGCCATGCCAGGCTTGATCAGAAATTTTGGACGAGCGTTCGCCGACAGCAAATAGGCTTCTGGTAGCTGTAGACCCTGCTGCTGATTAGACACTCCTTCCCGAACGCTCATGGTTGGCTTTTCCACCTGGTACTCAGTGATCAGGGCATCAAAAGCCTGCCGAATCATCGCTTGAGCTTCTGCATCCTGCTTGAAGTAGCCCAAGCTTTTCCACTTCATGGTTTGGATCGCAACCACCGTGGCGGCAGTGACGTTTTCGGGAATCACACCCCGCAACCCCCGCACGTTGACGGTCAAAATACTGGTATCTCCAGCCACGATCGCGTAGGTGGCGTATCGTAAGAACCAGGCAATATCTCGCATTGACTTCCGCATATTGCGGGTGCCGTAGCTGAGAATATTAATTCGGTAGAAGTTGTCGGGAGCCGGGTCAATATCCCGAACGGCAATAAACTTCAGCCACTCTACCCAATTGTTGACCAAATCAACGGGCAATCCGACGCTTGGATCGGCATAGCTCGTCCGCTGAGCTTGCTGTTTAGCATCTTTAACGGCTGTAGCAGCGGCTTGGCCAAACCCAGTGCTGAAACCGGGCAGGTTAACTCGATTCGGAGGCGGGTCTAAATAGCCCATCGGCGACCCCCAAACAAAAATCCGGTTGGCAGCCGTAGAGACAATCTCATCGGCTTTTTGACTAAGGGTAGTAGCAATGTCCAACCGCTTAGCCCCAGACTGGAAAAATTGCAGCAATTGCTTGAACTCACTTTGCTTGAGCGTTCGATCTTGCTGTTCTGCTTGGACTAAAAGGGCAGTTGGGAGGGTGTGATATCGCTGTGGATAAGCGACTGGACTACCGCCACTGGTATAAACACTCATAACTTGCGATCGCTCCCTAGAAATTGTGTTTAAGCTTTGGATTTTAAGGTGAAAGGTTTTATGGTCTGGATTGAAGGGTGACAGTGAGCTACACAACGGAAACCTTTGCACAATTTATGGCGCTAAGCCTTGAATCAGACAGTCGAAATACGGTGCAGCTTCAGCCGCATCGTCCAGAGGCAGCAGGTCTAAGGCAACCTCTTTCAGGCACCGCATGCATTCCGCCAAGTTTCTAAGCGGAATGCCCAGAGAGACATACATTTCCTTCGCCCCTTCGGTGCCAACGGCTTCCAGGGGCTCAGTATCACCGACCAAAAGCGAGTAGGTGACTAAGCGGACATACCAGCTTTGATCGCGCAGACAGGAAGACCGATAGGTTGGATTGCCGCTATTGCTGGGGGTGACAGGACACCGTTCCCAAAACCGCTGAGTGCCTGCATTGACAATCTTCTGCTCATTTGCGGTCAGAATTTTGGCAATCCGCAGCCGCTGCTGACTATTGTCAAAGAAATCACTGATCACATCTAGCTCTCCAATCGTTAAATAGCGCGCTTGCCGGTCAGCAGTAGCGATCGCCTTCGTGATGATACTCATGATGGGCAGAATATTAAACAACATTGATGAGAATTATTTTTTGAAAGTTTCGCTCTAGCGAAACTTTCAAAAAATAATTCGATCTCGCACGCTCTAGCTCAAGCCAGCCGTGATGTGGTCAAAGTAGACTCCCATTTCTTTGCCAGCTTCAGCCCCCAGCAAGTCTGCGGTCACATCTTTCATCGCCTGGACGGCTCGAATTGTGGCCCCAATTGGCACCCCAAGGGAGTTATAGGTTTCCCGCAGCCCGTTCAAAATCCGCTCATCTAAGATAGACGGATCGCCGGCCAACATGGCGTAGGTGGCATAGCGCAAAAAGTAGTCCAAATCGCGGATGCAGGCAGCATAGCGACGGCAGGTATACATGTTACCACCGGGGGCTGTGATGTCGGTATACATCAAAGAGCGGGCTACGGCCTGGGTAATGATGGTGCTGGCATTAGCACCCAGCGCGATCGCTGCTTTCGCTCGCAATTCTCCACTTTGGTAGTAGCTTTTTAGCTTTTCTAAGCCGGTGTTATCGAGGTACTTACCCTGCACGTCTGAAGAATTGATCAGCGTTGTAATCGCATCTTGCATTGTTTTGATCTCCTTGAAAAGTATTAAAAAACGTCCTAACTGCTTTCTTTGCTTACCTGATTGTCCATGCACTGATGGCTAGTCAGCTCAGGGCTAAGACAGCGATCGAATGATGTAGTCAAAATAAGGGGCAACTTCCGCGACATCATCTGCATTCATTAGAGATACCGCTTCTGCCTTCAGGCAGCGCATACACTCGACAATATTGCGGAGAGGGATTTCCAAGGAGTTGTACATTTCCTTGATCCCGACGGTGCCGATCTCTTCTAAAGGTTTTTCACTACCCGCTAAAATGCTGTAAGCAATCAGCCGAATATACCAGCCCATGTCCCGCTGACAGGAGGCGGTTTTGCGTGGATTACCGCTGTTACTGGGTGTAACTGGAACCCGCTCCCAGAATTTTGCAAATCCATTCTGAATAATCCGCTGTTCGTTTTCTGCCAGGATGGAAGCAATCCGAATCCGCTGTTCACCCGTTTTGGCAAAATCCTGAAAAATGCGGATTTCCTTGGGAGCTGGGTAGCGAGCTTCGCTATCAGCATTGAGAATCAATTCTGTCACCAGACTCATCAGATTTCTCCTTAGATGTTGTATCAATAAATTCAAACTTCAAGCCGCGGCTTAGTCGATCAGCGATCGCGGCTACGAAGCCAACAGGATCGGTTCTCCTGCCACTAAGTCGGGCGGTAAGGATCGCCAATCGTCAGGGTCAAACTCTAGCCCAACCGATAACTCCTGCTGGTCTAAGGCTTTCATCCCAGCATTCATCCGGTTAAGACTGTCTCCCCAAGTTTGCACGGTTTGCCCTTGGCTGTAGATGGCAGATTGATTTTGATTGAACCCGTGAAAATTAAAGGCAGAAATATCTACCCCTAAAGCGGCTGACCAGATTCCTGCCACTGGCAATGCTGCCAGCATAAAGTGAACAGCTCGAGAGCTTGGAAAAGTAAGATACTGCCCTAGCAGATGCCCCTGGTAAGCTTGAGCAGCCTCAAAACTATAGGTCGGCTTTTTCTGACCTAGGCGATAGCCAGCATTCACGGATTCAGACTCATCTGTTTCACGGATTAGGGTTGAAGTTACCAGGGATCCGTGTACAGCCGCAAAAAAAGCGCCCCCAACCACGCCAAGCACCCCAAGCTGATGAAAAGGATTCATCAAGATATTATGTTCTGCCTGGAACATAAACATAAAGTTGAACGTGCCGGAGATTCCTAAGGGCATTCCAACCGAGAAGCTTCCCTGCCCAATTGGATAAATCAACAGGACAGAAAGGGTAGCAGCAACAGGAGCCGTAAATGCTAGTGAAATCCAGGGACGCATCCCTAGTCTGTAGCTTAGCTCCCATTCTCGATCTTGATAACAAATAATCCCAATCACAAAATGCAGCACAATCAATTGATAAGGGCCACCATTACACAACCATTCATCAACGGAAGCCGCTGACCAAATGGGGTAAAAGTGTAACCCGATCGCTGCTGAAGTTGGCACGACTGCGGCGGTAATCACATTGTTGCCGTCGAGCAAAGCTCCTGCGAGTGGAGTTCCAATCCCATCGATATCTACGGGTGGTGCGGCGATGAAGGCAATGATGAATACAATCGCGGCTGTTGAAAGGGTCGGTATCATCAGCAACCCAAACCAGCCAATATAAAGGCGATTCTCTGTACTGGTCACCCACTGACAGAACTGCTCCCACGCTAATGTTTTGCGCCGAGTCAAAACATTAATCAGGGTTGCCTGATCAGTGGGATCACGCCCAGTCGCAATGTCGCCACTGGATTGTGACATGCTGTTAAACTCTCCTTATTTTTTTCCGATTTAATTCGTGTTATTGCGTGAAACCCAGCCTAAATATTAAAAACAGCAGACAAGATCACAAGCAAAATCAAACCAGTGCATGGAATTAAACTGGTTGTTAAATTGAGAGTAAGCAATAAAGATAAAGAACCTCTAAAGGCAAAATATCGCTTTACAAAAGTACATCAAATATTGTCTATTAGCTATACCAAGCAAGGCTTTCAAAGCAAATTGATGGATGTAATCCTGTTGACGACTCACTCGTCTGTAAACTGATTGACCTGTAATTTAAATCCAGGTAGAATACTTTCACCAGAGAGTTGGATCGGCAGTGAACATACCTGTGTAGCTTGCCCTTGACGATAAATTTCCACTTGCTGATCTTGGGGATTAAATAACCAGCCGAGTTTTACCCCGCTGTCCACGTATTCCTGCATTTTTTCTTGCAGAGTCGCTAAGTCATCAGTCCGAGAGCGCAGTTCAATCACAAAATCAGGCGCGATAGTTGGAAATTTCTGACGTTGTTCAGGCGTGAGGGCTTGCCAGCGCGACAGTTCAACCCAAGCTGCATCAGGAGAACGATTTCCTCCGCCTGGGAGCTTAAAAATTGTCGAAGAGCTAAACACTTTGCCCAGGCAAGTTTGTTTATTCCACAGATATAACTCCCCGCCCAAACTTATTTCTCGATTGCCGCTTTCTCCTCCCACAGGTGGCATAAAAATGAGCACTCCTTTGGCACTACGTTCAATCTTGAGGTCAGGATTGTTGATACAGAGCTGATAAAACTGCTGCTCACTCAGATCAACATGGTTGAGATCCACCATCAAGGGTAAGGTTAGGGTTGACATTGCTCTGTCCTGGATAAAAGCGATCGCTGATTGCCTGGTATTGCCTTTCTACCCTTTAAATTATCTCACTCGCTGTTCTTTCGATGATTGCTCTACCAAAGACTTTTGCAGTGCTCCGCCTATACCCGCAGGGTTAGGGGTAGTGAAGCGGAGCTTTGAGCAGGCTGAGAATTTTACTCTAATCGTAAGGATTCAGGTGTTTGATTGAGGGATAAGCGAAGGCATCGGTTGAGTATCGGCAGTGGAAAACCCCCTCAAGGCTTGAATAAAGAACTCAAAAGCAGAGCGAGATTGCGTCCTACAGGTTTGA